>Ga0160456_100096_pt1 | contig 100830 bp, 102 predicted proteins | sample HID1972K_E6MG_FD_108261 | JGI IMG/M metagenome (GOLD analysis project Ga0160456, IMG submission 108261) | Enriched pill bug-associated microbial communities from UW Madison campus, WI, USA - HID1972K_E6 MG | ecosystem: Host-associated > Arthropoda: Insects > Digestive system > Unclassified ... | reverse complement strand
TCATGCAGTGCATCCGATGCAGGACTTGCCAAGTGAACTCTCCGACCAAGTGACCAGCGAAGTGTCAGGCCGCGCATGCGCTTGGAGCAAGCCCAAGCGAAACGATTGCCACACGCCTAACGCCTGAATTAAGCCGACGGGCGAAGCCCGTTCGGCTTGAATGAATTGTTAGAGCGCCGACGTGACATGTGCCGTAGCCCTAAGCTCTCTAAGTGCCATTGCCAGATCGTTGGCCGCTACATCTGATGGCAACTGAATAAGTTGTGGTCGGCGATCGAGTATGGCGTCAGTTACCGATTTGGCGTCTGCCAGGCCTAGGCCAACCTGGGCTTGCAGAAGCTTGGTGCAAGAAACTTTTAGGAACCCTGGAACCCAGCCGGTGATCTCAATCGTCGCCATAGAGCGCTCTAACGTCCGAGATAAGCCGACTGGCGAAGCTAGTTCGGCTTGATTGAGTTGTTAGGCCAGGATCGCCCACGGCAAGTCGCCGGCCTTGCTGGCAAGCCAGCACCCCAACTGTCATGCAGTGCATCCGATGCAGGGCTTGCCAAGTGAACTTCCCGAAGTGACCAGCGAAGTGTCAGGCCGCGCATGCGCTTGGAGCAAGCGAGGAACCCAAACGAAACGATTGCCACACGCCTAACGCTTGAATTAAGCCGACGGGCGAAGTCCGTTCGGCTTGAATGAGTTGTTAGGCGATGGTGCCAGGAGGTGGTGAACCATGGACCGTGCTCCCCAGCACTGCCGCCGTGAGCCGAGCATGCCACAGATTGCGGCAGCGGAGCTTGCCCGAGGCGCCTGCCGCCGGATGCAACCGAAGCCAAAGGCAATGAGCGCAGCCGGGCCATGAAGCGAGGCGCCGGAGCGGTGGCCGGTCCGGCAGCGTTGAGCGTGCAGGCAGCGGCCCGGAGCCGACCAGTGAAGCGCCAAGCACACCACCGAAGCGGGAAGCCACACCGCACCTACAGCACCACCGCCTAACGCTGGAAATAAGCCGAACCGCGAAGCGGTTTCGGCTTGATTGACTGGTTAGGCCCGGACGGCCCAACGAAGAGCGCCGGCCAAGCTGGCAAGCCGATGTGCTGATTGTCTTGCAATGCTTCCGATGCAGGGCTTGCCACGTGGACGCTCCGATGCGTTGACCTGCCAAGTGTCAGCTGCCCGCTGCGTGACCGCAAGCGGCGATGCCAGCTCACCGAAAATGCCACACGCCTAACGCCTGAATTAAGCCGCGCCGCGAGGCGGCGTCGGCTTGAATGAATTGTTAGGCGCATGAGCGTGAAATGTCATGGCCCGGTCTTCTCATGGCTGATAACGTTGGACAAGACTATGCGCAGCCCATTTGGCGTATGAGTGATGCGACCTCGGACATGTAGGTTGTATGTGACGCCCTGTGGCCATGCGCTGCCCGCAAGATCCGCGAGGAGGGCGGCAACAGACGGATTTGAGTCTTCGGGGTGTATGCCGAGTCTCACAGCGATTTCCGAACAGGCATTGTCACGGAGGTAAGCGCCGTGATGAGAGTCTGACCACAGCGTGCCATGCACATTAATGGTCGCGCCATCAGCCAGATTGCCCCTATCGCAGAGCGTTGCTACACCGCGCTCCGTCGTAGCGGATTCGCTCGAGCCGGCCAGCAGAAGACCCAAGATTACGACGATATTGGACATGCGCCTAACGCCTGAGTTAAGCCGTGCCGCGAAGCGGCATCGGCTTGAATGAATTGTTAGGCCGCACCGCCATGTTGTTCAAGCGGCCAAACCTCGACCACTCCATAAGCGACTGCGCACGGACTTTGCGACATCATTCCAATAGCCTCGGCCATAGTGGGCGCCTCGATCACGGAAAATCCAGCGACGGGAAGCTGTGTAGCCATATAGGGGCCGCTCTCCGTCTGGACCTCTTTAGCCTCGTGATTGCGGACTTGCACAGGAGGACCCGCAATCCCCATCAGCGCTCCGTCCTTTTGCAGCACTTCGTCATGCGCGTGGGCTGCATCCCGAACGGACTTGGATGTGCGATCGTAACCTTCGCGATCACCGTAACCTATCGCAATGAACTTCGGCATTTGAGATCTCCGTGAGCCGGCACAGGGAACAAATGGGCGGCCTAACTACTAGTAGACCCCAATCTGGGGCGTAAGCCCGCATCTTGTGCGGACGGCGGTGAACGGTCAATCGGGAAATTCCTACGGAAATAGAAGGGGTTGCCGATAGCCACGCGCAGGGCCCAGTGGCAGCTTGTCAGTAAATGGAGGGCAAGGAGGCCCTGCGATGACGTATGACGGTCTGCAGACCCCGGTACTTAATGCTGCGGAGGCGCCGCGCAGGCCACGATTGCTTGAGCAGGCGCGCGCGCGGTTGCGGGTCAAGCACTACAGCCTGCGCACCGAACAGGCATACCTGGGCTGGATCCGCCGGTATATCCGTGAGCACGGCATGCGCCATCCGGCCCAGCTGGACGGGGCGCACGTGGAGGCGTTCCTGACCCGGTTGGCCACGCGCGACCATGTGGCGGCCAGTACCCAGAACCAGGCGCTGTCCGCATTGCTGTTCCTCTATCGCGAGGTGCTGGCCATCGACCTGCCCTGGATGGAGAACGTGGTGCGGGCCAAGGCGCCGCGACGCCTGCCGGTGGTGCTGACGCAGGCGCAGGTCCGTCGGCTGCTGGGTCAGCTGTCCGGTCGCGAAGCGCTGATGGCCGGTCTGTTGTACGGTGCGGGCCTGCGGCTGATGGAGTGCATTCGCCTGCGGGTGAAGGACGTGGACCTGGGGCGCAACATGCTGCTGGTGCGCGATGGCAAGGGTGGCAAGGACCGGGTGACGGTGCTGCCGGGCACGCTGCGGCCCGCACTGGAACGCCAGCTGCAGGACCGCGGCCTGTTGCATGCACGCGACCTGACGCTTGGACTCGGCAGGGTGCATCTGCCGCATGCGCTGGCGCGCAAGTATCCCAACGCGGCGCAGGAACTGGCCTGGCAATACGTGTTTCCTGCCACGCGCATTTCAGAGGACCCGCGTGACAGGGTGCGCAAGCGACATCACATCGATGAAAAGGTGCTGCAGCGCGCGGTCCGGCGCGCAGCCATTGGCCTGGGCCTCGACCAGCCGGTCACGCCGCACACCTTGCGCCACTGCTTCGCCACGCACCTGCTGGAAGCGGGTGCCGACATCCGCACCGTGCAGGAACTGCTCGGCCACAAGGACGTCACGACCACGCAGATCTACACGCACGTGTTGAACCGGGGCGTCCATGGCGTGCTCAGTCCGTTGGACCGCTGACGTCGATGGTGCTGCGCACTTGGCCGCAAGCTCTTCCCGGGTGCGGCCTTTGGCCTTATCCGGGCTACGCGCTGATGCAGGCCCGCTCTTACCCAGGAGCCGACATCGTGGGAGCCGCTTCAGCGGCGAATGGTTTTCCCGGTAAGGCCGCATCGCCGCTGAAGCGGCTCCCACCTGTAGAGCGGAGCTTGTGGCAATCCCATCTTGGGGACTCCGCTGGGCCTTTCTCACAAACCGGACCAAGAGCAGCGGAGCAAGCTCCGCTCTACAAGGAAGCCGCTGCGAGATTTGAGGAAACAGTTGCTCCTACACAGGCACTTCGCGCCGCATTTCCGGTTTGGCCGTTGCGTGAGGCGGAGGATCAGGAAGGGTGCTTGGCCGCCCAGTCCTGGGCCTGCTGCATCACGCGCAGGACGTTGCCGCCCCAGATGTCGGCGATCTGCGCTTCGGTGTAGCCCTGGCGCAGCAGCCAGGCGGTGATCCTGGGCAGGTCGGAGACGTCTTCCATGCCTGCCACGCCGCCGCCGCCGTCCCAGTCCATGCCGATGCCCACGTGTTCGGGGCCGATCAGCTTGAGCACGTGCTCCAGGTGTTGCAGGAAGTCGTCCAGGGTCGCCTGCCTGACCGGATATTTGGCGTCCAGCGCCTTCAGGTCGGCGGTGAGCTGGACGCCGTCGGCGATCTTCATGTGTTCCCAGTCGCCGTACTTGTCCGTCAGTTCCTTCTCGGCGGCCTTGCGCGCGTCGCTGGCGCCGTTGTCGATCAGGTAGCCGCTATAGGAATTCAGCTGGACCACGCCGCCGTGCGCAGCCAACACCTTCAGGCGGGCGTCGTCGATGTTGCGCGGGTGGTTGTGGACCGCGCGCGCGCCGCTGTGCGAGAGCAGGATCGGCACCGGCGACATGGCGATCAGCTGGTCGAACACGTCATCGGACGCGTGCGACTGGTCGATGACGATGCCCAGCTTCTGCGCGTCGCGCACCAGCTGCTTGCCGGCCGGGCTCAGGCCGTGCCATTCCGGCCCCTTGGGATCGGTGGCCGAATCGGCGAACTCGTTGTTGAGAAAGTGCACCGTGCTCATCAGGCGCAGGCCCTGCCTGTAATAGAACGACAGCAGCGAGGGGTCGGCGACCAGCGGGCTGGCGTTCTCCATGCTGATGTAGACGATGCGCTTGCCTTCGCCTTTGATGCGCGTGGCGTCGGCCGGCGTGATGGCCTCCTCGAACTTGTCCGGATGTGCGGCCAGCAGCTGATGGATCGCCGACAGGCGCTGCAGGCCGTCGTCGCGATCGTCCAGATGGGCCTTGTCGCTGCGATCGCCCTGGCCGGTATAGACCGCCCAGAAGCCGCCATCCAGCGCGCCGGCCACCATGCGCGGGTAATCCACTTGCGACAGCGTGTTGCCAGGATGCGCGGCCAGGATGTCGAAGTCGGCGCGCTCGAAATTGGCCGGCGTGTCCAGGTGCGAATCCAGGGTGACCAGTTTTTTCTGCAGCGCGGTGGCGCGGGCGAGCTCCTGCGGCGTGAATTCAACGGCACCGGCGACGATGGGCGCGGTCAGCAGCAGTGCAAGTGAAAGACTCAGAGCACGACGTTTCATGTTGCCTCGGGAGTGGACTGGCGGGGATGGTCAACGCGATCATAGCGACGCGCGCATGGACCGGTGGGGCGTTGCGAACCGCGCGCCCATGGTCTCGGATCAGTCCGGCGTGTTGCCGAAGTCTTCCGGCCTGGCGCGCAGCTCGCGCCATGCGCACGCCAGCGGCAGCGCGAAGATCGCCATCAACGCCAGGGCGAGCACCAGCACGCCGGCCGCGGGCAGGAACAGGGCCAGGGCCGCGGCTGCCGCCAGGACCAGCAGGCCGGTGATGCGCCGGCGATTGGTGAACCAGGCGCCCAGTGCCAGCAGCGCGCAGTCGGCCGCAACCAGCAGGCCTTGCGCCTGGGTCAGCGGGATGGTGCCGTTGACGCGCGGCTGGGTCAGCACCATCGGCGCCAGCACCATGCCCAGCACGGCGAACACCAGCACCAGGCTGGCCACGAAATCGGACAGGCCGAACAGCGCGCGGGTGAGCCTGCTGCCCGTCGCGCGCGCCGTGGTCATCAGAAGACCCGGCAGAACACGGCTTTCAGGTAGCGCGATTCCTGGACGTGGGCCATGAACGGATGGTCGGGGCCGGCGCCTGAGACCTTGAGGATCTGGATGGTGCGGCCGGAGAAATAGGCCGCACGGCGCAGCATGTCCAGGAACTCGTGCTCGGCCACCAGGCCGGTGCACGAGAACGTGGCGAACAGGCCGCCGGGCTTGACCACGCCCAGGGCAAGCTTGTTCATGTCCAGGTACTTCTTCAGCGCCGGGATGACCTGCTCGCGGTCGCGGGTCATCTTGGCCGGGTCCAGGATCACCATATCGTAGCTTTCGCCATGCGCGGCGGCATCGCGCAGGTACGGAAAGATGTCGGCCTGGACGAACTTGGGCCGCACGCCGTTGAGCCTGGCGTTGCCCTTGGCAATGGCGATCACGTCCTCGTCGATGTCCACGCCCACCACTTCGCTGGCGCCGCGCGCGGCCGCGTACACGGCAAAGCCACCGGTGTTGCAGCACAGGTCCAGCACAGTCTTGCCGGCCGCATGCTGGCTCAGCCACTGGCGGTTCTCGCGCTGATCGGCGAAGAAACCGGTCTTGTGCGCGCCGGCCGGGTCGGCGCGGAACTTCACGCCGTACTCGGTGATGATTTCCGCCTCGGTACCCGAGGTGCTGTGGAAATCGAAACTTTCCTGCTTCTGCACGTGCTCTTCGGCGAAGGCATGGAAGCGGCAGCCCGGGAACTGCGCGCGCAGCGCCTCGAAGATCCATTCGCGGTGGCGGAACATGCCCGCGGCGAAGAACTCGACCACGATCAGGTCGCCATAGCGGTCCACGACCAGGCCGGACAGGCCATCGCCTTCGCTGTGGACCACGCGCCAGGCGTCGGAGACTTCATCCAGCTTGAGCACGTCGCGACGCAGCGACACCGCCTCGGCGATCTTGCGGTTGAACCAGTCCTGGTCCACCGCCACGTCCGGGTCGATTTCCAGGATGCGTACGGCGATGCGCGAATGGCCGTTGTAGAAACCGCGGCCCACCCACGCGTTGTCCACGCCGAACACGTCCACGATCGTGCCGGGCTTGGGCTTCTGCGGCGGCTTGTCCACCAGTTTCTGGAAGATCCAAGGGTGGCTGGAACGCCAGGCGTTCTTCAGGCGGACGGCGGGATTGGGCAGATTCATCGGCCTATTGTAGAAGGCCGCGCGGGTTTTCGAGCCATCGGCGGGCCTGGAGGTGAGCATGGGCATGCCATTGCGGTCGTGGGAGCCGCTTCAGCGGCGAGGGACTTTTCCGGTAAGGCCCCTTCGCCGCTGAAGCGGCTCCCACAATCATCGGGCATACGATGTTTTCGCCGGCAAGCAACTGTTCGCGCAGAAACGCTGCAACACAGCGGCCCACGCCATACGGCTGCGCAGCTTTGCCCTGCCAGGCGTTAGCCGCGACAATGGCGTGCTTGGCCGCTCACGGCCGCCCCCTTGGCAAGGAACCTGCCAAGTCCGGCCACGATGCCAGCGGCACGTTCGTCGCGCGCTCCCCCGATCCGCACGCCGGCGTGTTCCGCGCTCCGCGCTCCACATTCCCGCATCCGCAAGAGAGACCGATCCCGCATGTCCAGCACGCCCAAGATCATCTACACGCTGACCGATGAAGCGCCCTTCCTCGCCACCCAGTCGCTGCTGCCCATCGTCGATGCCTTCACCGACACGGCCGGCATCGTGGTCGAGACCCGCGACATCTCGCTGGCCGGCCGCATCCTGGCCCAGTTCCCGGACCTGCTGAGCGCCGATCAGAAGATCGCCGACGACCTGGCCGAACTGGGCGAACTGGCGACCACGCCGGAAGCCAACATCATCAAGCTGCCCAACATCTCCGCCTCGATGCCGCAACTCAAGGCCGCCATCAAGGAACTGCAGGACCAGGGCTACCCGCTGCCGGCCTACCCGGACGAACCCAAGAACGACGCAGAGCAGGACATCAAGGCCCGCTACGACCGCACCAAGGGCAGCGCGGTCAACCCGGTGCTGCGCGAAGGCAACTCCGACCGCCGCGCGCCGCTGTCGGTCAAGCACTACGCCCGCAAGCATCCGCACCGCATGGGCAAGTGGTCGTCCGATTCCAGGACCCACGTGGCCCACATGGAATCCGGCGATTTCTTCGGCAGCGAAAAGTCGGTCACGCTCGGCGAAGCCGGCGCACTGAAGATCAGCTTCATCGGCGCCGACGGCACCACCACGGTCCTCAAGGACAAGGTCGCGGTGAAGGCCGGCGAGATCGTCGATGCCGCGGTGATGAGCAAGAAGGCGCTGGCCAGCTTCATCGATGCGCAGATCGCCGATGCCAAGGCGCAGGGCGTGCTGTTCTCGGTGCACCTGAAGGCCACGATGATGAAGGTCTCCGATCCGGTGCTGTTCGGCATCGTGGTGGGCGAGTTCTACAAGGACGTGCTGGCCAAGCACGGCGAAGCGCTCAAGTCGGTCGGCTTCAACCCCAACAACGGCATCGGCGACCTGTACTCGGTCATCGCCAGGCTGCCCGCCGACCAGGCCGCGGCCATCAAGGCCGACGTGGAGGCCGAATATGCCAAGCGCCCGGCGCTGGCGATGGTCAATTCGGACAAGGGCATCACCAACCTGCACGTGCCGTCGGACGTGATCATCGACGCCTCGATGCCGGCGATGATCCGCGACAGCGGCAAGATGTGGAACGCCCAGGGTCAGCTGCAGGACACCAAGGCGGTGATCCCGGACCGCTGTTACGCCGGCGTGTACCAGGCCACCATCGACGACTGCCGCGAACACGGCGCGTTCGACCCGGCCACCATGGGCAGCGTGCCCAACGTGGGCCTGATGGCGCAGAAGGCCGAGGAATACGGCAGCCACGACAAGACCTTCGAAATCGCCGGCGACGGCAAGGTGGTGGTGACCGATGCCTCGGGCGCGACCGTGTTCGAGCACGCCGTGGAAGCCGGCGATGTGTGGCGCATGTGCCAGGTCAAGGACGCGCCGATCCAGGACTGGGTCAAGCTGGCCGTGACCCGCGCCCGCCTGAGCGACACCCCGGCGGTGTTCTGGCTGGACAGCGCCCGTGCGCACGACGCGCAGGTGATCGCCAAGGTCCAGAAATACCTCAAGGACCACGACATCAACGGCCTGGACGGCAAGCCTCTTGAAATCAGCATCCTGCCGCCGCTGGAAGCGACGAAGTTCTCGCTGGAGCGCATCCGCAAGGGCCTGGACACCATTTCGGTCACCGGCAACGTGCTGCGCGACTACCTGACCGACCTGTTCCCGATCATGGAGCTGGGCACCAGCGCCAAGATGCTGTCGATCGTGCCGCTGATGGCCGGCGGCGGCCTGTTCGAGACCGGCGCCGGCGGCAGTGCGCCCAAGCACGTGCAGCAGTTCGTAGAAGAAGGCTATCTGCGCTGGGATTCGCTGGGCGAGTTCCTGGCCCTGGCCGCCTCGCTGGAGCACCTGGGCCAGACCTACGACAACCCGGCCGCCACCGCGCTGGCCAAGGCGCTGGACGTGGCCAACGGCCGGTTCCTGGACAGCAACAAGTCGCCTGCCAGAAAAGTCGGCGAGATCGACAACCGCGGCAGCCATTTCTACCTGGCCCTGTACTGGGCCCAGGCGCTGGCCGCGCAGGACGAACACGCCGAGCTGAAGGCCAAGTTCACCGAGGTCGCCAAGGTGCTGGCCGAGAACGAGGACAGGATCGTCGGCGAACTCAACGGCGCCCAGGGCAAGCCGCAGGACATCGGCGGCTATTACCACCCGGACCTGGCCAAGGCCGGTGCGGCAATGCGTCCCAGCAAGACCTTCAACGACGCGCTGGCGCTGTTGACCAGGTAAGCCCGCTGCATCGACCTGATTAGCATCGAGTGTCAGCTGCTCAAGCCCCTCTCCCATCGGGAGAGGGGTTGGGGTGAGGGTACGGGCGAAGCCTCGTGCATTCGGGCATCACAGGGCTTCGCCCGTACCTCAGCCGCAGGGATGCGGCTTCGATATCCGCCCCTTCGGGGCACCTTCTCCCGGAGGGAGAAGGGACGACTGCACTGAACGCTAATCAGATCCCGGTAAGGCCCCATCGCGGCCATGGGCCGCTCCTATGTGTTTCCCCCACGGGTCATTTCCCGATGCACGATACTGATACGACGACCTTGCTGTTTTCCTACGGCACCCTGCAGCTTCCTTCCGTGCAGCAGGCCCAGTTCGGCCGCCTGCTGGCCGGCCGCGCCGATGCCCTGCCCGGCTACGCACGCAGCCTGGTCGAGATCACCGATCCGCACGTGCTGGCCGCCAGCGGCGAGCGCTTCCATCCGATCGTGGCCCACACAGGCAATCCCGACGATGCGGTGGACGGCATGGTGTTCGAACTGACCGCCGCCGAACTGCAGGCGGCCGACGACTACGAAGTGGACGACTACCGGCGCGTCCTGGTCACCCTGGCCTCGGGCGTGGAGGCCTGGGTGTACGTGCAGGCCTGAGACCACGCGCGCAGAGCCAAGGCCATCTACCCGGTCAGCGGAACGGCGACAGCGCGGTGCACTGACGGACCATGCGCATGCGCTTGAGCGCAAGCCGACGCGCACGCTTGGCCTGACGCGCGTCCTGCGTTGGCGAATCCGGCGTCGCATCGGCGTCGGCCAGGGACTTGGCCAAGGCCACGTTGGCGATGTGGCCGTGCTGGAACAACAGACCGCTGAAGATGTTCATGGCGATGCCTCCACTTGAGTGGAATCGACATTAGGCGCAGTCTCCAGGGCCTGAAAGCGAGGCTTTTGCAAGCGAGCCTTGAATCCGGTTCAAGGGAGACCACCATGTCGCGGCCACCGCTCCACGCCTTGCAGGGTTTCGTCACCGCCGTGCGGCTGGGCAATCTTTCGCGCGCGGCTGAGGCGATGCACCTCACCGTCAGCGCCCTGAGCCACCAGATGCGGGGGCTGGAACAGCGCCTGGGCTATCCGTTGCTGGTCCGGCACGCGCGTGGCGTGCGCGCCACGCCCGATGGGCAACGGCTGCTGGATCGGGTCGGCCCGCACCTGGATGCCATCGCCCAGGCGTTCCAGCCGTTCGCCGCGCGCCGCGACGACGTGCTGACCATCAGCATTACCCCATCGATGGCATCGGCGTGGCTGGTGCCGCGGCTGGGCCGGTTCCTGGCGCTGCATCCCAAGATCGAGGTCAACCTGCTGTCCAGCGAGCAGTTGGTCGATTTCGAACGCCAGCTGCAGATCGACGCGGGGCTGCGCATCGGCCACGGGCAATGGCCGACGCTGACGGCCGAGCATCTGCTCGACGAGTGGCTCACGCCGATGGCCAGCCCGGCGCTGATCAAGCGCATGGGCGGCAAGCGCAAGCCGCTGGCCGAATGGCCGTTGCTGGGCGATCCGGACGGCGAATGGGACCGCTGGTTCGCGCTGACCGGCGCCACCGCGCCGAAACGCTACGCGGCCGTGTTCGACAGTTCCGAATCCCACCATCGTGCGGCGATGGACGGGGTGGGCGTGGCCCTGGGCCGGGTGACGCGGGCGCGGCTGCTGCTCGAATCCGGCGACCTGGTGCCGCTGTCGACCCAGCGCCTGAAAACGCCCTGGTCGCACTACCTGGTCTATCCGGAACGCTCGGCGACGCACCGCGGCTTCATCGCATTCCGGGAATGGCTGCAGCAGGAGGCGCGCGAACACGCGCAGCAGACCACCGCGATGCTGACGCCGACGAAGAAAAAACCGCGCGCACGACGATAAAGCCCGCGGCCGCGATGCGCTTACGCCAGATTGAGTTGCCAGCTCACCCCGAAGCGGTCGTTCAACCAGCCGAAGCGCTGGCTGAAGCCATAGTCGCCCAGCGGCATCAGCGCGGTGCCGCCTTCGGACAATACGGCCCAGGCGTTTTCCAGCTCTGCCAGGTCCTGGCATTCGACGAACAGCGAGAGCGACGGGGTAAAGCCGAACGCATGCCGCGCCGGCGAATCGATGCAGGCCAGCGCCTGCCCGGCCACGGTGAAACGCGCGCGGACCACGCTGCCCTCTCTGCCCGGCCCCTGCGCGCCGTAGCGCGTGACCTCGTCGATCCGCGACTCGGGAAACAGCGACACGTACAGCGTCATCGCCGCTTCAGCGTTGTTGTCCTGGAACATCAGTTGCGGAATCAGGGAATGAGCCATCTGGATGTCCTCGCAGTGAAAAGGTGGGCTTCAGCCCTTCGACGGCTTGCGCGCGGCGGGCTTCCCGACGAGTTTCTTGGTCGTTGTCTTCTTCGGCTTGGGCATCGGCAACGCATCGGCGGTGGCGCGCAACAGGCGCTGCAGGGCGACGGTGTCCTCCAGCGCATCGGCCAGCAGGTAGTGCGGCTTGGCGGACGGATATGGCGGCTGTTCGATCACCTCGTGCAGCAGCGCGCGGCCGGCGGCGGTGGGCTTGAGGAACACCTGGTTGTCGCAGGCCAGCGCGACCACCTTGCCGTCCAGGTACAGCGCGTACTCGCCGAACATCTTCTTCGACTCCAGCGCCGCGCCCAGGCCGGACTGGGCGTGCACGTATTGAATGAAATCCGGATCGGTGGCCATCTCAAGTCGCTCCATTGCGTTCATGCACACGATACCCGGCGCGCGTCTCCGGGCGTGGGACATCGCATCGACCACCGACGGCGCCCGACGTGCCGTGCACCGCTACAGCACCTCACGAGGTGACTTGCCGAACAGCGTGGGCATCGCGCGGCATTCATTCGCTGGCCACATGCCAGCACACGCCGGCCAGGTCGATCATGTGGACTTCGCGGCCCCAGGGAAAATCGGTCGGCGTGCCCAGCCGAAACCCGGGAAAGCGCTGCTCCAGCCCGCGGCTGGCGATCTGCTTCCACCACGCATCCACGTCCGCCACGCCGATCCGCAGCATCAGGTTGTGGGCCATCTCGTCGTTGTGGAAATCCTGCAGGATGAAGCGCACCGCGCCGCTGCGGAGCCCGCAGACCCCTTCGGCGGCCCAGTCCTCGACGAAATCCAGCGCGGCGAACAGCTGCCGGCTGGCGGCGTAGTCCGCGCCGCCCGGCACGAACGGCTGCAGTGATTTCAGCATGGTTTCCTCCATTACGAACTCCTCAAGTGATGGGCAGCGGAATCCCCGCCGCGTCCTTGACGGTGCGCAGGACGAAGCTGGAATTGACGTCGGCCACGCCCGAGGCGGCCAGCAGCCTGTCCAGCAGGAAACGCGAAAAATGGTCCAGGTCGCGCACCAGGATCTGCAGCAGGTAATCCATGTCGCCGGTCAGCGCGTGGCAGGCGACCACTTCGTCCCAACTGGTCACCGCGGCGGCGAACCGGTCGATGGCCGGCTGGTCGTGGTGCTCCAGCTGCACCCGTACGAACGCCTGCAGGCCCAGGCCCAGCGCGCGCGCTTCCAGCCGCGCGCCGTAGCCGCTGATCACCCCGGTTGCCTCCAGCCGCTGGGTGCGGCGCAGGCAGGCCGATGGCGACAGATTGATCTGCGCGGCGAGTTCGGCATTGCTGGCCCGGCCCTGGGTCTGCAGCAGCGCCAGCAGCCGAAGATCCGTGCGGTCCAGCGTGGGATTGGCATCCATATTCCGCGTCGCAACAACCAAAGACGCAACAAGATTGCGCCGAAGGTCCGGTAGAGCGCAACTTTCGCAAGCCTGTTGCGCGGCCTTGCCGGTAGCGTGTCAGCCCTGTCCTGTCTTGTGGGAGCCCGCATGAACGCCACGCCGCGCCGCGTCGAGAACCAACTCACCGACAAGGGCTATGTGCCGGTCTACACCACCGAGGTGGTGGCCCAGCCATGGGACAGCTACACCGACGCCGACCACGAAACCTGGGGCCAGCTGTTCGAACGCCAGCGCAAGGTGCTCGACGGCCGTGCGTGCGACGAATTCCTGGCCGCGCAGGACGCGATGGGCATGATCCCGCACCAGATCCCGCGCTTCGACGACCTCAACATCGTCCTGGGCGCGGCGACCGGCTGGCAATTGATGGGCGTGGAAGGCCTGCTGCCGGAGCTGACCTTCTTCGAGCATCTGGCCAACAAGCGCTTTCCGGTGACCTGGTGGATCCGCCGCCCGGAGCAGATCGACTACATCGCCGAACCCGACCTGTTCCATGACCTGTTCGGCCACGTGCCGCTGCTGATGAACCCGCGCTTTGCCGACTACATGCAGGCCTACGGCCGCGGCGGAGTCAAGGCGCATGGCATCGGTCCGGAAGCCCTGGTCAACCTGACCCGGCTGTATTGGTACACGGTGGAATTCGGCCTGATCAACACCCCAAAGGGGCTGCGCATCTACGGCAGTGGCATCGTGTCCTCGCGTGGCGAGTCGCTGTACTCGCTGGAATCGGCCGCACCCAACCGGATCGGCTTCGACCTGATGCGGGTCATGCGCACCCGCTACCGCATCGACGATTTCCAGAAGACCTACTTCGTGATCGACAGCTTCGACCAGCTGATCGAAGCGACCGCCCCGGACTTCACCCCGCTGTATGCGCAGCTCGAACATGCCGACGCCCTGCCGGCCGGACGCGTGCAGGACAGCGACCACGTGTTCCATCGCGGGACGGGCGTGGGCTGGGCCGAAGGTGGGGATGTCTGAGCGGGCGATCCTTGTCTACACGACGCCTTCCGGGCGAGGCAGCCAGCGCGCGAGGTCTGCACATCGGTCATCGCGGGCAACCGCTAGCATCGGCGCCTGATCCGGTCCTGGGAGGACGTCGATGCGTTGGATGCAGGTGCTCATATTCGCTGCGGCCTTGATCTCAACAGCGGCCTGGGCCGCGGACGTGGACAAGCCGTCGGCGGAAACGCCGCAGGATCTGGCACATCGCATCGTGCTGTGGCCCGGCGGGACCGGACCTGGCTCGGAGCGCGCGCCGGCGCAGCCGACCATCACCGACCGCGGCGATGATCCCAAGGCGATGGACCGCTCGATCAGCGGCATCGGCCAGCCCTACATGATCGTGTATCGGCCCGCACATCCCAATGGCACCGCGCTGCTGGTGACGCCCGGCGGCGGCTATGCGCGGATCGTGCTGGACAATGAGGGCGCCACGCTGGCGCCGGCGTTCGCCGACAGGGCGGGAATCACCCTGTTCGTGCTGCGTTACCGGCTGCCGGCCGAAGGACATGAGCAGGGTCGCGACGTGCCGCTGGCCGATGCGCAGCGCGCACTGCGGCTGATCCGCGCCCAGGCCGACGATTACGGCATCGATCCTCGGCGCGTGGGCGTCATGGGCTTCTCGGCCGGCGGACACGTCGCGGCCAGCCTGGCCACGCGCTTCGACCAGAAGGTCTACACGCCGGTCGACGCCGCCGACCAGTGGAGCGCGCGGCCGGACTTCGCGCTGCTGGTCTATCCGGTGATCGACGTCGGCCGGGAGATCGCCCATGCCGGCTCGCGCGAGCGCCTGCTGGGCGAACATCCAAGCGCCCAGCTGATGCATGACTATTCGGCACAGAACCAGGTCACGGCGCAGACGCCGCCGACCTTTCTGGTCGCCGCGCAGGACGATGACATCGTGCCGGTCGCCAATACGCTGGTGTACCACCAGGCGCTGCTCAAGGCCGGCGTGCCGGCCGAGCTGCATGTGTTCCCGAGCGGCGGGCACGGCTTTGGCGTGCGCGGCATCGCCGGCAAGACCCTGCAGGCCTGGCCGACACTGGCAATCGACTGGATCGCCACGCAGACCGCGCCCGCTCAGCCGGCGTCGCCGGCGCGCTGAACCTGCGCGCTCCTGGGGCGAACGCGACCCCGGCACCGCGGACGCTAAGCTGTAAGGCCGTCCCGATGCGCATCGGGCGCCAGGATGCGAGTGCGCTTGAACGCTTCTGCCGATTACGCGGCCTTCCTGTTCGACATGGACGGCACGCTGCTGACTTCCATCGCGGCCGCCGAACGGGTGTGGACCCGCTGGGCGCTGCGCCATGGGCTGGATGCCGAGGCGTTCGTGCCCACCATCCACGGCGCACGCGCGGTCGACACCGTGCGGCGACTGGCGCTGCCGGGCGTGGATCCCGAAGCCGAAGCCGCGCGCATCACCCTGGACGAGATCGAGGATGTCGACGGCGTCACGCCGATCGATGGCGCGGCCGCGTTCCTGGCGGCGCTTCCGGCCGGGCGCTGGGCGATCGTGACCTCGGCACCGCGCGCGCTGGCCGAGCGCCGCCTGCAGGCCGCGGGGCTGTCCGCCCCGGTGGTCATGGTGACGGCCGAAGACGTGGTCGACGGCAAGCCCGATCCGTCCGGCTATCGGCTGGCGGCGGCGCGGCTGGGCGTGGATGCGCGCGAGTGCCTGATCTTCGAAGACGCCGACACCGGGATCCGCGCCGCGGAGGCCGCCGGCGCCGATGTCCTGGTGATCACGGCGACCCACGGCGGATCGGTCGCCACCCCGCATCGTGCGGTGCGCGACTTCCTGGCGCTGCAGGTGCGCACGAGCGGAACCAGACTGCGGCTGGCCGATGGGCCAGGCTGAAGGCCGGATGCATCACGCACGCCGGATGCCGCGACCGTAACCGCCCGTTCACGTCGCTGACCCGAGGATCGCGCAAACCCCGTTCGCATGATGGACGGGGGTCACCCAGCGGATACGACCGATGCGCCCAAGTGCCGATGAGCTGTTCGACGAACTCACCCAGCTCGACCTGACCTTGAACGCGATCGCGGCCCAGCCGGGCAGCATCGACCTGCCTCTGCAGCAATCCTTGCAGCGCCATGTGCGCAGTCTGCGGATCTTCCTGGACATCGATGCCGCCCAGGTGCTGCATGATCTGTCCGATGCCGCCCAGCGGGTGCTGGAGGCTGGCGACGAGTCCGCCGCCGCTACGGCGATGCGCGATCTGACCCGCATGCGCGCGCTGCTGGATGCGATGTTCCGCCGCCAGGCCGCGCAGGCGACGGCCGCCTGATCCAACCGCACGTGCTGCCCGGACCGGGCTGCGATCGAGATGCTCATCGCCGCGCACTTCTTCGCCCAGGCGGCGATGCGCCGTGCTGCGGCTGATGTCGAATCTGCCAGGCTCGACGCTGTTGAGGACAACTGCGCTTCAGCTGATCTAGCCACGGCACTGCTGCGCCCACACCGGCCAGGCCCACGCGGGGGCAGCGGTGCCGCCGAAACGTGCTTGTTCTTTCATGCCCGCGCTGACATCGCCGTTCCGAGCCAGGTCGTAGCATGGCGGCTCATGGCCGACCGCGCGCTGCGCACACCCGCGGAAGCGATCCGTCGATCCTGCGGTCTGGCTGTCCCTCCCCGCATACGAAGATCGCCCTTCCATGAATTCCCCGCGCCCCACCCTGCTGCACACGGCCTGCCTGGCCGTCCTGTTCGCCAGCGCGCCGGCCCTGGCCGACGAGCCTGCGACCTCCACCGATCCGGTCACGCTCAACCGTGTCATGGTCACCACGCGTCTGGAACGCGTGCCGGCCTTCGACGTGCCCGCCTCCACCAGCACCGTGGACCTGGGCCGCGGCGGCCACAACGAAGTCAACGTGTCCGACTACCTGGACGGCGTACCGGGGCTGCTGGCGCGCGACCGCCAGAATTACGCGCAGGACACCCAGATCTCCATCCGCGGCGCCGGTGCGCGTTCGACCTTCGGCGTGCGCGGCATCCGCCTGTACTCGGACGGCATCCCTGCGACCATGCCCGACGGCCAGGGCCAGGTCTCGCACTTCAACCTGCTCGGCGGCGAGCGCGTGGAAGTGCTGCGCGGGCCGTTCTCGGCGCTGTACGGCAACTCGGCCGGCGGCGTGATCCAGCTGTGGAGCGCCGCGCCCACCCAGGATCCGGAAGTCACCGTGCAGACCACCTACGGCCGCGACGACAGCTGGACCGCCGGCGCGCGCGTGCGCGGCAGCGCCGGCCCGGTCGGCTACAACGTGGCCGTGCAGCGCTTCATGACCGATGGCTACCGCGACCACAGCGCGGCCGAGCGCAACTCGGGCAATGCCAGGTTCACCTTCGACCTGGGCAGCGCCGGCACCCTGGACCTGGTTGGCAACAGCTTCCAGTCCGACGCCCAGGATCCGCTGGGCCTGACCTGGGATCAGGTGCAGGAAGACCGCAGCCAGGCCACGCCGCAGGCCGATCAGTACAACACCCGCAAATCGATCCAGCAGAATCAGCTGGGCGCGCTGTACACCCTGCCCTTCGGCGAGCACCAGAAGCTGCGTGTCAGCGCCTGGGGCGGCAACCGCAAGGTGGTGCAGTACCTGGCGCTGCCGATCGCCACCCAGGCCAATCCGCTCAATTCCGGCGGCGTGATCGACCTGGACAACGACTATGGCGGCGTCGATGGGCGCTGGTCCTGGCAAGGCGAACTGGCCGGCCGGCCACTGGAGGTCAACGTCGGCAGCAACTTCGAACGCCAGCGCCAGCACCGCACCGGCTACAACGACTACGTGGGCGCCACGCTGGGCGTGCGCGGCGACCTGCGCCGCGACGAGCGCAACACGGTGGAGAACTTCGACCAGTACGCGCAGGCGTTCTGGGAGTTCATGCCGCGCTGGTCGCTGCTGGTCGGCGCGCGCCACAGCCAGGTGCGGTTTGCCTCACGCGATTTCTACGTCGTCGGCGCCAATCCCGACGACAGCGGCAGCAAGGACTATTCGGAAATCACGCCGGTCGCCGGCCTGAGCTTTGCCGCCAGCGACGACCTGCGCTTGTACGTGTCGGCCGGGCGAGGCTTCGAGACGCCCAGCTACAACGAGATCGGCTACCGCGCCGACGGCGGCGCCGGCCTGGCCTTCGACCTGAAGCCTGCGGTGAGCCGCAACTACGAGCTGGGCGCCAAGTGGCGCGCGCAATCCGGCGCCCATGCCGAGCTGGCGCTGTTCCGCGCCACGACCGAGGACGAGCTGGCGGTGGCCCGCAACGTCGGTGGCCGCAGCAGCTATCGCAACGTCGGCGACGCGCGCCGCCAGGGCGTGGAGCTGAGCGCCGGCCTGCCGCTGGCCCAGGACTGGTCGCTGGACGTGGCCTATACCTACCTGGACGCGCAGTTCCGCGACAGCTTTCCGATCTGCACTGCCGCCGGCTGCACCGACCCGACCGTCATGGTGGCAACCGGCACGCGTATCCCGGGCACTGCGCGCAACCAGTTCAGCGCCACCCTGGGCTGGCGCCACGGCGGGTGGAGCGCCAGCCTGCAGGGCGAAGGGGTGGGCAACGTCAGCGTCAACGACCCCGGCAGCGAACGGGCGCCCGGCTACTTCCTGGCCAGCCTCGAGGCCGGCTACCGCTGGGACTTCACCCATGGCGCGCTCAACGGCTTCGTGCGCGTGGACAACCTGCTGGACCAGGACTACATCGGTTCGGTCATCGTCAACGAGGGCAACGGCCGCTACTACGAACCGGGCCCGGGCCGCGGGGTGATGGTCGGTGCGCGCTGGAGCTGGGGCGGCGACGGCGGCTGAGCTGATCATCGGCGTGGTGCCGGGCTGCGGCGGCATGTTCTCGCTGGAAAACGGCGAGGGCGTGCCCTTCCTGGTGCGCTCGCGGTTGTTCACCGAGGAGGAGTTCGCGGCGTTGAAGGTACAGGGGAAGGTTTAGCTTCCTCTGCGCGGGTCGCGCTTTTTGTAGAGCGGAGCTTGCTCCGCTGGGGCTGTCCCCGTGATCTGATCGAAGAGCAGCGGAGCAAGCTCCGCTCTACAAAGATCGCGGGCCGCGCGTCCTCAAAACCGAAGGAAATAAGGCGCCGCCATCAAGGCAACCCCAATCACCGCCGTCAGCCACGCGCTATCCACGAACCACGTGAACAACCCCAGCGCCAGTCCGCTCAATGCCGGCACCAGCATCTTCTGGCGGATCCCATAGATCATGTAGCCGCCACCGATGGCGCCGAACAACATGCCCCAGATCAGGTTGGCGGTGTCCATCGGCATCAAAGGTCCGGCAGCGGCGAAGACCGCAGTCTAGAACCAGCCCGCCACATGTCACTCAGTCCAGCCGCACCCGCTGGCTGGCCATCGGTCCCACCACCGTGGTCCACGGCTTGACCGTCCAGCTGGTGACCAGGCCGTTGCGCACGTAGGGATCGCCTTCGGCAAACCGCCCGGGAACCGCGTCGCTGTCGGCCTGGAACAGCAGCAGTGCGCCATCCGGCGGATCGCCCACCGCACCGCCCAGCAGCAGCTCGCCACGGTCCACGGCGCCCTGCGCAAAGGCCAGGTGCTCGCGTCGGAATTCGCCCCGGCGGGCCAGGTAATCCGGTGCGGTGTCGTAGATCAGCAGGTAATGCATGGCGCGGCTCCTGGCGGCGGGGTTGCCGCCAGTCTGGTGTCACTTGCCAGCGGCTTCAACCGCCGGCGGCCACATCGGAAGCGCACGCTGAACGTTGTCGCCTGCAACCATCCAATGGGATAAAAAGCCGCGCCGCTGCTGGGTCTGCACCGACTGCGCCTGTTACGATTGGCGGCCGTTTTTCTGGTCCCTTGGCCGCATGGCCACGGACCGGCTGCGTCAGCCGCCAGCCCCCTTTCTCCCGCCACATCGAGTCACGCCGTGTCTTCTTTTGCATCCGTTGAACAGGTCCCGGGCGATCCCATCCTGGGCCTGACCGAGGCTTACAACCACGACACCCGCCCGGGCAAGGTCAACCTGGGCGTGGGCATCTACTACGACGAATCCGGGCGCATCCCGCTGCTCAAGGCCGTGGCCAAGGTCGAAGAAGCCCTGGCGCTGGAAGCCAAGCCGCGCGGCTACCTGCCGATCGACGGCCTGCCCGCTTATACCCAGGCCACCCGCGAGCTGCTGTTCGGCAAGGATTCGCCGCTGTTGGCCGCCGGCCGCGTGGCCACCACCCAGACCGTGGGCGGCAGCGGTGCGCTGCGCGTCGGTGCCGAAGTGCTGCGCAAGCTGCTGCCGCACGCAACCCTGGCGCTGAGCAAGCCGTCGTGGGAGAACCACCGCGCCGTGTTCGAGGCCGCCGGTTTCGAAGTCACCGAATACGCCTACTTCGACGCGGCCAGCCATGGCGTGGACTTCGCCGGCATGCTGGCGGACCTGAAGGCGCTCAAGCCCAGGACCACCGTGCTGCTGCACGCGTGCTGCCACAACCCGACCGGCGCCGACCTGACCGTCGAGCAGTGGAAGCAGGTGGCGCAGGTGCTCAAGGAGCGCGACCTGTTCCCGTTCATCGACATGGCCTACCAGGGCTTCGACAAGGGCATCGTCGAGGACGCGGCCGCGATCCAGATCGTGGTCGATGCCGGGATCAGCGACTTCATCGTCGTCAGCTCGTACTCCAAGTCGTTCTCGCTGTATGGCGAGCGCGTGGGCGCGCTGTCGATCGTGGCCGCCACCGCCGAGCAGAGCAAGGCCGTGCAGTCGCACGTCAAGCGCATCATCCGCACCATCTATTCCAGCCCGTCCACGCATGGCGCGGCGCTGGTGGCCGGTGTGCTCAACAACGCCGAGCTGCGCGCCGACTGGGAGACCGAACTATCCGCGATGCGCGAGCGCATCCATGCGCTGCGTGCGGGCCTGGTGCAGAAGCTGGCCGACGCCGGGGCGGGCGACTTCAGCTTCATCGCCAGGCAGGCGGGCATGTTCAGCTACTCGGGCCTGACCCGCGAGCAGGTGGAGCGCCTGCGCGAAGAGCACGCCATTTACGCCATCACCTCCGGGCGCATCTGCGTGGCTGCGCTCAACGCCAACAACCTGGAGCGCGTGGCCCAGGCGATCGCCGCGGTGGTGAAGGGCTGAGGGCTTTGCGATATCGCCCGCTTGACCGGACGATATTGCGGGGAAACAAAAGCGCCGGCATTGCCGGCGCTTTTTTGTGCGCTTCGTGTGGGAGTCACTTCAAGTGACGATGGAGCCTGCCCGTTGAAGATCATCGCCGCTGAAGCGGCCCCCACCTGTAGAGCGGAGCTTGCTCCGCTGAGGCTTTCCCGCGATCTGGCCGGAAACCAGCCGAACAAGCTCGGCTACAAGGAGGCGCGGCGGAACTGAAGCGGCTCCCGCGATGGTTGGATCCTGCGTAGGAGCAATTGTCTGCTCGACGCGTTCGGTTCCCTCTCTCGGCTTGCGGGGGGGGAGAGCTCGAAGTCGCGGCTAGCGACTGAGGGGTGAGGGGGCTTTTGCTTGACGCCCAGCAAACCGCAGCCGGCTCCGGAACGTTAATGCCTCGTCGTCAGCATGGTCGTTCACCCCTATCCCCCTCACCCCGACCCTCTCCCCCGCAAGCAGGGGAGAGGGGGCAAAAACCCCAGCGATGCGACCGTAGGAGCGGCCTTTATCCCCCTTTTTGGGGGCATGGCCGCGATGGGGGCATTACCGGTGAAGCCCATCGCCGCTGAAGCGGCTCCCACAAGTTCCAGATCCAGGTCAAAAATGCTCGCGCGGCACCAGCGATTGCGGTCCGATGTCGGCGATGGTCCTGGAGCTGGTCAGCACCATCGCCACGCGCATTTCCTTTTCGATCAGGTCCAGCAGCTGGGCCACGCCGGCCTGGCCGGCGGTGGCCAGCGCATAGATCCAGGCCCGGCCCAGCAGCACCGCATCGGCGCCCAGCGCGATCATGCGCACCACGTCCAGGCCGGTGCGGACGCCCGAGTCGGCCAGGAGCTTGATCTGCCCCTTCACCGCATCGGCGATGGCCGGCATGGCGCGCGCGGTGGACAGCACGCCGTCCAGCTGGCGGCCGCCGTGGTTGGACACCACGATCCCGTCGGCCCCGAAGCGCACCGCATCGCGTGCGTCGTCCGGATCCAGGATGCCCTTGATGATCATCGGGCCCTTCCAGAATTCGCGGATCCACTCCAGGTCCTTCCACGAAATGGACGGGTCGAAATTCGCGCCCAGCCAGCCGATGTAGTCAGCCAGCCCGGTCGGCGTGCCCAGGTAGGCCGACACGTTGCCCAGGTCATGCGGCTTGCCGTGCAGGCCCACGTCCCAGGCCCAGCGCGGATGGGTCGCGGCCTGCCACATGCGGCGCATCGACGCATTCGGCCCACTCATGCCCGAGTGCGCATCGCGGTAGCGCGCGCCCGGGGTGGGCATGTCCACGGTGAACACCAGCGTGGTCACGCCCGCGGCCTGCGCGCGCTCCAGCGCATGGCGCATGAAGCCACGGTCCTTGAGCACGTACAGCTGGAACCACATCGGCCGGCCGATCGCCGGTGCGACTTCCTCGATCGGACAGACCGATACGGTCGACAGGGTGAAGGGAATTCCGCGCGACGCGGCGGCGCGGGCGGCCTGCACCTCGCCGCGCCGGGCAAACATGCCGGTCAGGCCCACCGGGCCCAGCGCCACCGGCATCGCCAGGGATTCGCCGAACAGCTCGGTGCGAAGATCCAGCGCCGACATGTCCTTGAGCACGCGCTGGCGCAGGGCGATGTCGGCCAGGTCCGAGACGTTGTGGCGCAGCGTGTGTTCGGCGTAGGCGCCGCCGTCGATGTAGTGGAACAGGAACGGCGGCAACCGGCGCTGGGCAGCGGCCCGATAGTCGGTGGAAGCGGAAATGATCATGGCGTATCCACGGAGGTGGGAAGGCGCGAGGCGCGCACGCGCCGGGCCTGGTCTTCGTCCAGCGCGCGCAGGGCGTCATGGACGAAGCGCAGGTGCGACTGCGCCGCCTCGCGCGCGGCCGCCGGATCGCCGCTGACGATGGCCTCCATCAGCGCGCGATGCTGCTGCGACAGCGGCTCGAAGGTGCGCGGCGACAGGTACAGCTTCTCGCGGCTTTCCCAGATGCTCGACTGCAGCAGGTCGAACAGGCCGCGCATCACCTGCAGCAGCACCAGGTTGTGCGAGGCCTCGGCGATGGACAGGTGGAAATTGGCATCGGCGCGCGCCTCGGCGGCGTGATCGCCGTGCCCGTGCGCGGCCTGCATCGCCTGGAAGCAGGCCACGATGCGGGCGCGGTCGTCGTCGGTGGCGCGCTGGGCGGCATGCCAGGCCGCCTGGCCTTCCAGCGCGTGGCGGATCTCCAGCACGTCGAAGGCGTAGTCGGGGTTGTCCTGCATCAGGCTGCTGAGCGGCGCGACGATGCGCTGTTCCTGCCAGCCCAGGGCGGCGGCCTGCACGTAGGTGCCGCCGCCGACGCGGCTGACCAGCAGGCCCTGGCTGGCCAGCTGGGCGATGGCCTCGCGCAGCGCCGATCGCGACACCGCCAACTCCAGCGCCAGCGTGCGCTCGGCAGGCAGTCGATCACCGGCCTTGAGGCCGCGGGTTTGGATCAGGTCGCGCAGCTGCGCTGCGACGCGATCCGAAATCCGCGCTGGTGCGGGTCTGCTTGGCGTTTCGGTCTGACCAATAAAAGCGTGCATGGTTCGCAATTGCACACCAGATGCGGGTCGAAAATCAAATTTTCTGGATCAACCAAGGAAGTATTAGTCTGATTGGTCAGACCAACAGCATGCCCGACTTCACCACACACCGGGCAGCAGTCGCCAGGTGCGCTGCGCATGGGCTGCCCACGCCGATCCGAACGCCTGGGCCAGCACCCGTTCCTCCACCCGGATGCGGCGCATGAACGCCGCCGTGGTCGCGATCACGATTACCGCCAGCGATGCCCAGCTGCCCAGGCCGACGCCCAGCCCGTAGAAGCAGGCCAACACGCCGGTGTAGGACGGATGGCGCAGCACGCGGTACGGCCCGGCGGTGATCAACGCATGGCCGGGCTGGATGCCCACGTCCACGGTGAACTGCCGCCCCAGCACGCGAATCGCCCACACCCGGAACGCCAGTCCGCCGACCACCATCGCCGTCCCCACCCACAACAGCGGCACCCGCCAGCCGGCGGGCCAGCGGCCGATCCCGGTCATCGCCAGCGCCACGGCCACGAAGATCGCCGCATACAACACGGTCCACAGCAGCTTGAGCGTGCCGGCATCGCGCGACGGATCATCCTGACTGCGGCGGCGATGGCTGACGAACATTTCCATCGCCCACCACGCGGCGCAGGCGATCCAGAACAGCAGTTGCGGCAGGTCGATGTTCATGCGCGGCCCTCCTTGAAGCGGCGATGCCCGGTGCGGACCACGGTTGCCCCTACCGCCATGCCGCCCAAGTGCGCGGCAAGGCCGACGCCAGGCGTGAAGGAATACAGCAGGCCCGCGGTCAGGGTGATCCAGAGCCGACGACGCAGGCCGGACGAAGCATTGTGGGTGCCGCTGAGCAGGCACGCTGCGAACAGCAGGGCAAACAAGGCACCCGAAGCACCCACACTGACCGAGCCGGCACCATGCTGCGCCAGCAGGGTCGCGACACCACCGAAGACCGCACCCAGCAATGCCGCGACAATCCAGCCGCCACGGCCCAGCCAGCGCTCCAGCGGTGGACCAGCGATCAACAGCAGAGCGGTGTTGAGTGCGATATGCCACCAGCCTGCATGCAGCAGTGCGTGGGCCAGCAGGCGCCAGGACGCTGCCAGCGTGATGCCGTTGCCCGGCAGCGCGCCCAGGCGCAGCAACACTTCCTGGTGCTCTGGCGCGTGCAGCGCCAGTTCGACGATGAACATCGACCAGATCAGGACCAGCGCCACGGTCGTGCACGGCGCGCGAGCCAGCAGGGTCCGGAGTTGAAGCCGGGAAGTCCCGGCGGAAGCGGTCAAACGCATGGTGGGTCCATCTGCGGAGGTTCAGGGCCAGTCTCGGCTCTCCGGCTGTCCGTCATCATGGCCGTAAGTCACCGCCGGTACCTGCCGGAAGTCACCACTTGGGCTGCGGCCATTGCGGACCGGGGCGGCACCCGGTCAGCATCGTGGCCATGAACGAGATCGTGCGTCGCATCGCCCTGCCCCTGTACTTGGCCGGACTGGTCAGCGTTGCAGCAGTGGGCGTGTCCTTCCTGCACCAGAACATTCCCCTCGCACCGCTGCACTGGGTGCTGCTGTCGCTGTTCGCGGTATGTACGGTCGGCCAGCACGGCTGGCCCGAACATTCGCCGCGGCGGATCGCGGTGATCGTGCTGGAGATCGCCTGCGCGCTGGGCCTGGTATGGCTGGCGCCGCGCCAGGGCACCGCGCCGGTGCTGCTGGTGATGGTCATCGCCCAGCTGTCGATGCTATGGCCGCCGCGCGTGGTGCTGGTGATCGCGCTGCTGCTGGATGCGGCGCTGTATGCGGTCCTGCGTGTGGCCGGTTTCGAAAACGCCGCGCTGATCGTGGGGGTGTACTTCGGCTTCCAGGGCTTTGCCGCGCTGATCGGCTACTACGCGCGCTCGGCCTGGAAGGCGCGCGACGCGCTGGCCCTGGTCAACGCCGACCTGCTGGCCACCCGCGCCCTGCTGGCCGACAGCGCACGCGACGCCGAGCGCCTGCGCGTGGCGCGCGAGCTGCACGACGTGGCCGGGCACAAGCTCACCGCGATGAAGCTCAACCTGCGCGCCCTGGCCGCCGATCCGGCACTGGCCCAGCGCAGCGAAGTGCGCATCGCCCAGCAACTCTCGTCCGAACTGCTCGACGACATCCGCAGCGTGGTCCAGGCAATGCGCGACACGCGCGGGCTGGACCTGCACACCGCGCTGCGGGCGCTGGCCGCACCGATGCCGCGCCCTGCCCTGCAGCTGGAGATCGCGCCCGATGCCACCGTCAACGATCCGGCCGTGGCCGAGACGTTGCTGCGGATCGTGCAGGAAGCACTGACCAACGCCGCCCGCCACGCCGATGCCAACACCCTGTTGGTCCAGCTCAGCCGCCAGGACGATGCGCTGCTGCTGCAGATCGAAGACGACGGCCTGCGCGGCGTGCGTCTGCGCGAAGGCAACGGCCTGTCCGGCATGCGCGAACGCATCGCCGCCGCGCACGGCACCTTGGAGCTCGATACCAACCCGCGCGGTGCGCTGCGCATCGTCGCCAGGATTCCCGCATGAGCCTTGTTTCTCCGATCACCGTCGCGCTGGCCGACGACCAGGCATTGGTCCGCGCCGGACTGCGTGCCTTGCTGGAGCAGCAGGGCATCGTGGTGGCCTTCGAAGCCGGCGATGGCGCCGAGCTGATCGCGCACCTGGCCGGGCAGCCTGTGGATGTAGTGCTGAGCGACATCCGCATGCCCGGCATCGATGGCATCGACGCGCTGATCCAGCTGCGCGCGGCCGGCAACACCACGCCGCTGATGCTGCTGACCACCTTCGACGACAGCGACCTGCTGCTGCGCGCCACCCAGGCCGGCGCGCAGGGCTTCCTGCTCAAGGACGCCGCGCCCGAAGACCTGCGCGAGGCGATCGCTCGCGTCGCCGCCGGCGACACCCTGCTGCAACCGGTCAGCACCGATCCGGTCCGCGCGCGCTTCCAGTACCGCGAGCAGGACGCGCCGCACGATCCGTTCAACGAGCGCGAGGTGGCGATCCTGCGGCTGCTGGCCGGCGGTTATTCCAACAAGGAGATCGCGCGCACGCTGTTCCTGGCCGAAGGCACGATCAAGAACTACGTCTCCAACATCCTGGACAAGCTGGGCACGCGCGACCGCACCCGCGCGGTGCTCAAGGCGATCACGCTGCGGGTGATCTGAAATCCGTGGGAGCAACCGTCTTCGCGGCGTCTTTGTAGCGCCGAGCTTGTATCAATCCCCTCTTTGGGACTCGGCTGCTCTTCGGACAGGTCACGGGGAAGCCCCAGCGGAGTCCCCAAGAGGGGATTGCCACAAGCTCCGCTCTACAGGTGGCGCTGGCGCTGCCCATCGCCACGTGATTGCGGCGACAATGCAGCCCCCCATCTCACGAGGCGCCCGCCACGATGCAGCCTGTCACCCTCACCCGCTACCTCGTGGAAGAACAACGCGCCGGGCGCATCGGCGCCGAACTGCGCCAGCTGATCTCCGTGGTCGTGCGCGCCTGCACCACCATCTCCATCGCGGTCGGCAAGGGCGCGCTGGGCGGCGTGCTGGGCGAGGCCGGCACCGGCAACATCCAGGGTGAGGTCCAGAAGAAGCTGGACGTGATCAGCAACGACATCCTGCTGGAAGCCAACGCCTGGGGCGGCCACTTGGCCGCCTGCGCCTCGGAAGAAATGGACCACTGCCAGCCGGTCCCGGCCGAATACCCGAAGGGCGACTTCCTGCTGCTGTTCGATCCGCTTGACGGCAGCTCCAACATCGACGTCAACGTTTCGGTCGGCACGATCTTCTCGGTGCTGCGCTGCCCGCCCGGCGGTTGCGACGATCCCAAGGACGAGCACTTCCTGCAGCCGGGCAGTGCCCAGGTCGCCGCCGGCTACTGCATCTACGGGCCGCAGACCACGCTGGTGCTGACCACTGGCCACGGCACCCACGCCTTCACCCTGGACCGCGAGCAGGGCGTGTTCGTGCTGACCCAGGCCAACATGCAGATCCCGGTCCAGACCCAGGAATTCGCGCTCAACATGTCCAACCAGCGCCACTGGGAACCGCAGATGCAGGCCTACGTGGCCGACCTGCTGGAGGGCCGGGAAGGCCCGCGCGGCAAGGACTTCAACATGCGCTGGATCGCCTCGATGGTGGCCGACGTGCACCGCATCCTGACCCGCGGCGGCATCTTCATCTATCCGTGGGACGCCAAGGATCCGTCCAAGGCCGGCAAGCTGCGCCTGATGTACGAGGCCAATCCGATGGGCCTGCTGGTCGAACAGGCCGGCGGCCTGGCCAGCACCGGCCGTGCCCGGATCCTGGACATCCAGCCCGAGCAGCTGCACCAGCGCGTGCCGGTGTTCCTGGGCTCGCGCGGCGAGGTGGAGGCGGCCGAGCGCTACTTCCAGCAGGCCCCGGCGGCCGCCTGAGCGGCCTTTGCAGGGCACCGGATCGAGCGCCGCCCTGCCGGAACCTGACGTTCGCGACAGGTTCCTGAGACAATCGACCGCTTGTGGCCGCGCATGCGGCGTCAGTCCAGGTCGTTCGTGATGTCCCAACCCTCCCCGCACCGCGATGTCGGTCCCTTCGCCCTGATGCTCACCGGTCTGGGCTCGATCATCGGCTCAGGCTGGCTGTTCGGCGCCTGGCGCGCGGCCGGCCTGGCCGGTCCCGGTGCGGTCTGGGCCTGGGTGATGGGCGCGGCGATCATCACCACCATTGCCCTGACCTATGCCGAACTGGGCGCGATGTTCCCCGAGTCGGGCGGCATGGTGCGCTACAGCCACTATTCGCATGGCTCGCTGGTGGGCTTCATCGCCGGCTGGGCCAACTGGATCGCGATCGTTTCGGTGATCCCGGTCGAAGCCGAGGCCTCGGTGCAGTACATGGCCTCCTGGCCCTATGCCTGGGCGCAGGCGCTGTATCTGCACCTGCCCGATGGCCAGGGCGAGCTGGCGGTGCCGGGCCTGCTGATCGCCGCGGTCCTGGTGATCGTGTATTTCCTGCTGAACTTCTGGAGCGTCAAGGTATTCGCGCGCTCCAACACCCTGATCACCGTGTTCAAGCTGGTGGTGCCGGCCGCCACCGGCCTGGCCCTGATCGCCAGCGGGTTTCACAGCGAGAATTTCAGCGTCGGCACCCAGGGCCACGCGCACGGCATCGACCTGGCCGCGGTGCTCACCGCGGTGGCCACCGCCGGCATCGTCTTCAGCTTCAACGGCTTCCAGAGCCCGGTGAACCTGGCCGGCGAGGCGCGCAACCCGGGTCGCAGCATTCCTTTTGCCGTGCTTGGCTCGATCGCGCTGGCCACGGTGGTCTACGTGATCCTGCAGGTCGCCTACCTGGGCGCGGTGCCGCCGGAACTGCTGGCCCAGGCCGGCTGGCACGGCATCGATTTCCGCTCGCCGTTCGCCGAACTGGCGATCATCGTCAACCTGCACTGGCTGGCGATGCTGCTGTACGTGGACGCCTTCATCAGCCCCAGCGGCACCGGCATCACCTACACCGCCACCACCTCGCGGATGATCTACGGCATGCAGCGCAACGGCACCCTTCCGGCGGTGCTGGGCCGCCTGCATCCGCGCTGGGGCGTGCCGCGTCCGGCGATGTTGTTCAACCTGGTCGTGTCCTATTTGTTCCTGTTCTTCTTCCGCGGCTGGGGCACGCTGGCGGCGGTGATCTCGGTGGCCACCATCATTTCCTACCTGACCGGACCGGTCAGCGCGATGGCCCTGCGCCGCAGTGCGCCGGAACTGGTCCGTCCGTTCCGCCTGGTCGGGTTGCCGGTGCTGGCCGGCGTGGCCTTCGTCATGGCCACCGAACTGCTGTACTGGGCGCGCTGGCCGCTGACCGGCCAGATCATCCTGCTGATGGGCGTGGCGCTGCCGGTCTACGCCTATTACCAGCGCAAACAGGGCTGGCGGGATTTTGCCCGCCATCTGCGCGGCGCAGCCTGGCTGGTGGCCTACCTGCCGGTCGTGGCGCTGCTGTCCTGGGCCGGCAGCACGACCTTCGGCGGCCATGGCTACCTGCCCTACGGCACCGACCTGGCCGTGGTGGCCGTGGTCGGCGTGGCGTTCTACCTGTGGGGCGTGCGCGCCGGCTGGCGCACCCCGGCGCTGGAGCAGGCGGCCGCCGGTTGAGAGCGGCCACGCTGGTATGGTGGCCGGATGCACGGCGAGGATTTCATCGAGGTCTTCCATGACACGGTCGACGCGGCCACCTGCGCGTCGATCATCGAGCGCTTCGAAGCCAGCGGCCAGGAGCATCCCGGCCTGGTCGGCGGCGGCCACTACCCGGACCTCAAGCGCAGCAGCGACATCAGCATCAGCGGCCAGCACGGCTGGTCGGACGTGGAACAGGCACTCAACCAGGCCGTGTTCGGCGGCCTGCTGCGCTACCTGCGGCGCTATCCGTTCGCCCTGATCGCCCCGGTGATGCTGCAGCACACCGACGAGCACGGCCAGACCGGGCGGATCACCTACGACGACATGCTGGACATGGACGATGCCAAGTTGGCCCAGCTGGTGATGACCGTACTGCGCCCGGGCCGGATCAACCTGCAGCGCTACCGCGCCGGCGAAGGCGGTTATCCCTACTGGCACTGCGAGCTGTATCCCAAGGACAAGCAGGCCCAGACCCTGCACCGCCACGTGCTGTGGACGCTCTACCTCAACGACGGATTCGGGGCTGGCGAAACCGAGTTCTTCCACCAGCAGCGCAAGATCGTCCCGCGCACCGGCAGCCTGCTGATCGCCCCGACCGCCTTCACCCACACCCACCGCGGCAACCGCCCGATCGGCGGCGACAAGTACATCGCCACCAGCTGGGCGCTGTTCCAGCCGGCGGCGACGCTGTATGGCGACGGTTCGTAGGAGGATCCTACGTCGTGGAGCCGCTTCAGCGGCGACGTGGCTTTACCGGTAGAGCCTTATCGCCGTTGAAGCGGCTCCCACCTGTAGAGCGGAGCTTGTTGCAATCCCCTTTTTGGGACTCCGCTGAGGCCTTGCTCACGAACCGAACCGAGAGCAGCGGAGCAAGCTTCGCTCTACAGGGAGGCCGCGACGAGGTTTGAGGAGACAGCTGCTCCTAGGACTGCTCGGCCAGCAGCAGGCTGGTCTCGGACGAGGCGATGCCTTCGATGTCGCGCAGGCGGCGCAGGGCCTGGTCGAAGCCGGCCAGGTCTTCGGTACGGACTTCGGCCACCAGGTCCCAGCGGCCGTTGGTGGAGTACACGCTCACCACTTCGGGCAGGCGGCGCAGTGCGGCCACCACCTTGTCGGTGGCGCCACCACGCACCTCGACCTGGGTGATGGCGCGTACGCCATGCAGGCCGGTCTCGCTGGCCAGCCTGATGGTGAAACCCAGCAGCAGGCCGCTGCGCTGCAGGCGGGTGATGCGGTTCTGCACGGTGCTGCGCGAGACCTTGAGCTGCTTGGCCAGCAGCGCCGCCGGGGTGCGACTGTCGGCCCGTAGCAGGGCGATGAGATCCTGGTCCAGCGCGTCGAGAGTGTCGGCCATGGGAATTCCGTGCAGCGGTGTGATTCTGGCGATTCGCCAGCCCTTGTCATCGAAATGACAGCTTATGGCAAAACAATGGCGATCTGCGTGCTGTTGGCTGGTTTGCGCGCGGCCTAGCATGACATAACGCCATTCAAGAGACGCCTGCCGCCATGTCGACTTCACCCCGCCCCCGTGTGCTGATGTGCCCGCCGACCCACTTTTCGGTGGACTACGACATCAATCCCTGGATGACCGGCAACCGCGATCAGGCCGACCGCGACCGCGCCGCGCGCCAGTGGGACGACCTGCGCGCGCTGGTGGCCGACGCGGCCGACGTGGAACTGATCGAGCACGTGCCCGGCCTGCCGGACATGGTGTTCACCGCCAATGCCGGCCTGGTCTATCGCGACGTGGCCGTGCCCAGCCGCTTCCGCCACGCCGAACGCGCCGGCGAGGAGGCGCACTTCACCCAGTGGTTCTCCGGCCAGCGCTTCGCCGTGGATCTGCTGGACGGGATCGAATTCGAGGGCGCCGGTGACGCGCTGCTGGACCGCGCCGCGCCGCGCCTGTGGTTCGGCTATGGCCATCGCAGCGATGCCCGCGCCGCTGGTGCATTGCACGCGCTGCTGGACATCGAAGTGGTGCCGCTGCGCCTGGTCGACCCGCGCTTCTATCACCTGGATACCTGCCTGTGCCCGCTGTCCGGCGGCCACCTGCTGTACTTCCCGGTTGCCTTCGACGAGGCCGCACAGGCCGCCATCGCCGCGCGCGTGCCGGCCGACAAGCGCATTGCCGTGTCCGAGGAGGACGCCCTGGCCTTCGCCTGCAACGCGGTGAACCTGGACAACGTGGTGATCCTCAACCGCGCCAGCCCGGCGCTGCGCGCGCAGCTGGAGCAGGCCGGCTATCGCGTGCGCGAAACGCCGCTGGACGAGTTCCTCAAGGCGGGCGGTTCAGCCAAGTGTCTGACCCTGCGTCTGGACGAACCTGGCCTGAATTAAAGGCTTTTTCGCGCCCTGCGCGGCAATGCAGATGCAGCATCTGCACCGCGTGATTGCCGTGTTCAATGGGTGCGAGACAAAGGGCGGGTCTCCATCACTTGCCATGAACCGGCCCAGGGCGAAGGTTCGGCCACCTCAAACGCTCTGCAAGGAGCTCATCATGAAAGCCCAACGTACTTCGCTGCTGTTTGCCGCCCTGCTCTCGCTCGGCGTGGCTGCCGCGCCGGTCCTGGCGCAGTCCACCGCCGCCGACCGCAGCACCATGCAACACGATACCCAGGCGCCGCCGGACTCGTCCGACCAGCCGGGCACCGATACCTGGATCACCACCAAGGTGAAATCGGACCTGCTGGCTAGCAAGGGCACCTCGGGCACCGACGTCTCGGTGGAAACCAAGGACGGCGTGGTCTGGCTGAGCGGCCAGGTCGGAAGCCAGGCCGAGAAGGACCGCACGGTCACCAAGGCCAAGGCCATCAAGGGCGTCAAGCAGGTCGACGCGAGCAAGCTGACGGTCGGCAACCAGATGTAAGCAGACGGCTGCTTGCCTGAAGCGAAACGGCGCCTGACGGCGCCGTTTCGCTATGCGGTCTTCCGGCCGGCTGTGCTCAGAACAACTCACCCTGCGGTGACGGCTTGCGTGGCGCGACGAACCGGCTGCAGTCCAGCCCCGGCCAGCGCTCGCGGTCGAATCCGGTGCGCTTGTGCGCCAGCGCAAAGCGGCGTTCCAGCAGATCGGCATACACGCCCTGCCCGCGCATGCGGCTGCCGAAGGTGCTGTCGTAATCCTTGCCGCCGCGCAGCTGCTGCACGGTACTCATTACGTGCGCGGCGCGATCGGGTACATGCGTGTCCAGCCAGTCGCGGAACAGCGGCGCCACCTCATGGGGCAGGCGCAGCAGCACATAGCCAGCCGAACGCGCGCCGGCCTCGCGCGCGGCCTCCAGCACGCCTTCCAGATGGGCGTCGTTCACCCAGGGAATGACCGGGGCGAACATCACCCCGACCGGCACGCCGGCCTCGCTCAGGGTCTTCATCGCGCGCAGCCGCGCATGCGGCGCGGACGCACGCGGTTCCAGGGTCGATGAGAGCCTGTTGTCCAGCGAGGTGATCGAGAACGCCACGTGCACCAGGTTCTGCGCCGCCAGCGGCGCCAGCAGATCCAGATCGCGCGTCACCAGCGCATTCTTGGTGATCAGGGTGAACGGGTGGCGCGTCTGCGCGAACACTTCAATCAGCCGCCGGGTCAGCTGCAGCCGTCGCTCCAGCGGCTGATAGGCATCGGTGTTGATGCCCAGCGCAATCGGGCTGACCTGATAGCCGGGCTTGGCCAGCTCGCGCAGCAGGACCTCCGGTGCATTGGTCTTGGCGTAGAGCCGGGTCTCGAAGTCCAGCCCGGGCGATAGATCCAGATAGCTGTGGGTGGGCCGGGCAAAGCAATACGAACAACCATGTTCGCAGCCCCGATAGGGATTGACCGACTGCGAGAAGGAAATGTCCGGCGAGGTGTTGCGGCTGATGACGCTGCGCGCGCGTTCCTCGGTGACCTGGGTGCGCGGCAGCAGATCGAGTTCGCCCTCGGTATCGCGTTCGTGCCAGCCATCGTCGGCCGCTTCCGGCGTGGTCACGGCAAAGCGCCCCGGCAGCCAGCCGGTCGAACCGCGCCCTTTGATCGCCTCGCCCATGGCCCCAGCCTAGCGGGCTCGCGTCTCAATGGACGCGACAACCCCGACGATTGCATCGCCGCCCGTGGGCGGGCAGCGCTGCGGCGGCATGTTCGGGCGAGCAAGCGTGGACATCCGTCCACGCGGCGCGGTGATCCAGCGTCAGACATGGGCGGCGGCGCAGGGGTTGGGCGTGCGCCTGCACCGCAACCCGCCCGGAAAGCGGCGATACCCCCTAAGATTCATCAATGCTCGCCCTGCTCGCCACGTTGTGGCACGACGTCGCGGATATCCCGCACCTGAAGTCCTACCTCACCGCGGCCTGGGTGGTGTATCTGCTGGTATTGGCCGGCTGGATCATCCTGCAGAAGCGCGAGCCGGTGGCCACGATGAGCTGGGTGCTGTCGTTGGCGGTGCTGCCCTATCTGGGTTTCCTGATCTATTTCGCCCTGGGTCCGCAGAAGATCAAGCGTCAGCGGATGCGCCGGCACCGCTCGCGCGACGGCATGGATTCGCACGAGGCGATCTGTCCACCCAGCGAGGTCTGTACCGAACTGGCCCTGCTGGGCCAGGCCACCACCGGGCTGCCGCCATCCTCGGCGCGGCGGGTGGACCTGCTGGTGGACGGCGCGGCTACCTTCGATGCGTTGGTCGAGGCCATCGGCCAGGCGCGCAACCACGTGCATCTGGAGTACTACATCTTCGATCGCGACCGCACCGGCACCCGGATCCGCGATGCGCTGATCGAACGCGCCAAGGCAGGCGTGCATGTCCGCCTGCTGCTGGATGCAGTCGGCGCCAGCCGGGTCAACCGCAGGTTCCTCAAACCGCTGCTGGACGCCGGCTGCGCGCACTGCTGGTTCCATCCCACCCAGTTCCGTCCTTTCAGCCGGCCATGGGTCAACCTGCGCACCCACCGCAAGATCGTGGTGATCGATGGCACCGTGGCCTTTGCCGGTGGCATCAACATCACCGACAAGGAGAACAACGCGCTGCGCCCGGATGTCTACCGCGATCTGCACCTGCGCCTGGAGGGCGAGATCGTACGCGGTCTGCAGCAGGTGTTCGTGGAGGACTGGATCTATGCCAGCGGCCACACCCGCGACAATTTCAAGGGCACCGTGCTGTGGGCGCCCGACGCGCAGCAGCCGCCGGGCGACATCGCCGTGCAGGTGCTGACCTCCGGCCCGGATTCGGACTGGGAAGCGATCCATCGCCTGCAGGTCAGCGCGATCTATGAGGCCAAGCAGCGGGTCTGGCTGGTGACGCCGTATTTCGTGCCCGGCGAGGCGGCAATGATGGCGCTGACCTCGGCCGCGCTGGCCGGCCTGGATGTTCGCCTGCTGGTGCCCAAGCTGTGCGATTCCAGGCTGGTGACCTTCGCCGCGCGCTCGTATTTCGACCAGCTGCTGGCGGCCAAGATCAAGGTTTACGAGTACGGCCCGCGCATGCTTCATACCAAGGCGCTGTTGTGCGATGACAACCTGGCGGTGCTGGGCAGCGCCAACTTCGACCACCGCAGCTTCCGCCTGAATTTCGAGGTTGCGCTGCTGTTCCGCGATCCGGCCTTCAATGCCCGCTTGGCCGAACTGCTGGAAGGCGAATTCGCCAGTGCCACGCCAGTCCACGACCAGCGCAACCGCTCGCTGTGGCGTAACCGCCTGCCCGAAGCGCTGGCCCGCCTGGGGTCACCCTTCCTGTAGGACGCGGTGCGGATCGGTAGAATCGACCACGTCTCCTCAAGACCGACAGGCGCGTCATGTACTGGCTTTTCCTGCTGCTTTCCCTGGGCGCCATGGCCGTGGCCCTGCGCACCACATCGATGGCGTTGATGGCCGTCAGCCTGCTGGCGGCGCTGGGCCTGCTGATCGCCTGGGCGATGGGCTGGTATTCGGCCAAGGCCGGCAGCGACGACAGCAGCGGTCGTGGCATGGTCGATCCGGTCGAACTGCATCGCCTGCGCCAGCAGGCGCAGGCGCGCAAGGCCGCGCAGCAGTCGCCGTCGACCACGGAAGAGCCACGCGATGGCTTCTGAGCCCATGGCCACCGCGCTGAGCGTCAACGTCAACAAGATCGCGGTGCTGCGCAATTCGCGCGGCGGCGGCGAACCGGACGTCGTCCGCGCGGCCCGGACCTGCCTGTCCGCCGGCGCGCACGGCATCACCGTGCATCCACGTCCGGACCGCCGCCACATCACCGCCGAGGACGTGCTGGCGCTGAGCGAACTGACCGCGCGGTTCCAGGTGGAATTCAATATCGAGGGCAATCCGTTCGCGCCACCGCGCGCCGGTTATCCGGGTCTGCTGGCGCTGTGTGAACAGACCCGCCCGGCCCAAGTCACGCTGGTCCCGGACAGCGACGGCCAGCTCACCTCCGACCACGGTTTCGACTTCGCCCAGGACATCGCGCAGCTGGGACGGCTGGTCGCAGGCTTCAAGGCCCTGGGCTGCCGAGTGAGCCTGTTCGTCGATGCTGGCTGCGCGCACCTGGAACGCGCCGCGGCGATGGGCGCCGACCGCATCGAGCTCTACACCGGGCCGTACGCGCAAGGCTGGGCCTCCGGCGCTCCCGATCATGCCCTGGCCGGCTGCCGCGCGACCGCGCACCAGGCCCAGCAGCTCGGCATGCAGGTCAACGCCGGCCACGATCTCAGCCAGGACAACCTGGGCGCCTTCCTGCAGGGCGTGCCCGGCGTGCGGGAAGTCTCGATCGGCCACGCCTTGATCGGCGAGGCCTTGTACGACGGGCTGGAAGCGACCGTGCAGCGCTATCTGGCCGTGATCGCGGCGGCGGCCGGGTAGGGCACGCAGGACGACCCACCGCGCGCGAGCGCACCGATCGCGTAGCGCTTCACCGGGCTCTCTGGCCGGGCGCGCAAAAGACAACGCCGCCCCGAAGGGCGGCGTTGTCGTCTTCCCAATGCTTCAGGATCGATTACTGCTGCATGAAACCGATCTTGAGCATCTGCGCGTTCTTTGCAGCGGCCAGCACGCGGGCCATGGTTTCGTACTGCGAGTCCGGATTGGCGTCGATGCGCAGCTGCGGCTGATTGGTGGGGTCCTTCTGGACCTCATTCTCCATCATGCTCTGCAGGGCGCTGACGGCCACCGGGTTGTTGTTCCAATACACCGTGTTGGACGCGTCGATCCGCAGATCGATCGGCGGCGGCGGTTCCTGGGTCGGCGGAGGTGTCGTCGACCGCTGCGGAAGCGCCACGTCGATCGGATAGGTCATGATCGGCGCGGTCACGATGAAGATGATCAACAGCACCAGCATCACGTCGATCAACGGGGTGACGTTGATCTCGGACATGGCGCCCTTGCCGCCACCACTACTAAAGGCCATGGCTTACTGCCCCTTCTGCTTGGTGGAAACAAAGCCGACGTCCAACATGCCCTGGCTCTGCGCGATCCTGGTGATCTCGTTGATCGTGGACATCTTGGTGGTCTTGTCGCCACGCAGATTGATCGACGGCTGCGGAGTCTGCTGGGCCGAGGTCGAGAAGCGCGACTCCAGCACGTCCTTGGTCACCGGCTCGTCGTTCCAGTAGATCGAACCGTCTTCCTTGACCGCGATGTTGATCGGCGGCGTGCGGTTGGCCAGTTCATCCTGGTTGGGGATGAACGTGGTTTCGGGCAGCTCCACCTTGACCTTCTGCGACATCAGCGGCGTGGTGATGATGAAGATGATCAGCAGCACCAGCATCACGTCCACGAGGGGCGTGACGTTGATGTCTACCATGGGGCCGCCACTGCCGCCCCCGCTACTGAATGCCATACGGCCTCCGGATACTTCTTGTCGGTGAGTTCGTGATCGACGCGATTAGCGCACGCGGGCGCCGGTTGCGAAGAAGTCGTGCAGGTCGTGCGCGAACGTATCGAACTTGGCGATCGTGGTGGCGTTGATCTTGTTGAAGAAGTTGTAGGCAAACACGGCCGGGATCGCGACGAACAGACCGATGGCGGTCATGATCAGCGCTTCACCCACCGGGCCTGCGACCGCGTCGATGCCGGCGTTGCCAGTGGCACCGATGCGGATCAGGGCGCCGTAGATGCCCCACACCGTACCCAGCAGACCCACGAACGGAGCGGTCGCGCCGACGGTGGCCAGCAGGATCATGCCGGACTGGATCTTGGTGCTCTCGCGGGTGACGGCCTGGCGCAGGGCGCGGTCGACGAATTCCGAACGGCTCAGGGCTTCACCGGTACCGGTGCCTTCGGCACGCTGGTGGTGAGCGGCGGCCTGGGCGGCGTCCAGGGCGATCTTGGAGAACGGCTCGTTGCGCGGCTGCTCTTCCATGATCCGGATGGCGTCCTGAGCGTTGTTGGTTTCCCAGAACGCGGCGGTGACGCGGTCGGCCTGCGAGCGCAGACGCACGCCCTTGATGATGTTGACGATGGTCCAGTACCAGGACGCAGCCGACATGATCACCAGGGTGAGCAGCACCGCCCAGGACACGACAAATGCGCCCGGCTTGCTGGTCATTTCGGAGATCAGGTGGGAGAAGCCCATCTGGTTCAGAGCGGCGGCGGCGTTGGTGCCTCCCGCGGCGGCGGCGATCAGAGTTTCCTGCAGCATGACGCTTACCTTTGTTGGAAATTTGGTGGAGAGGTTAGGTGACGCTTATTGGTGAAACGGGTCCGGGTCAGCCGCCCATGCTGAAGTCGACGGGAACGCGCACGCGTCCTGCGACACTCTGGCCGCCTGACTTACCGGGGTTGAAGCGCCACTTGCGTGCTGCTTCCATCGCGGCGCGGTCGAGATCGCGGTTACGGCTGGACTTCTCGACCGAGACGTTGGTGACGTTGCCACTGGGATCGACGTCGATGATCAGAATCACCGTGCCCTCGACGCCGGCACGGGCGGCCGATGGCGGATAACGCGGCGGATTCATGTTCTTCGACGAGATGTCCACGCTGGCGCCAATGTCCGGGGTCGGAGCAGGCGGCGCCGGCGGGGCAGGCGGTGTGTAGGTGTCCACCGGCCGCGGATCGGGTACGTCCACCGGCGGGGCTTCCGGCGGCGGCGGCACCGGCGTCGGCTTGGGCGGGGACAGCTCCTTCACCGGCGGCGGCGGAGTGTCCTGCTTGGGCGGCGGCGGCGGCGGCGGCGGCGGGGGAGGCGGCGGGTCGACGATCTGAACCAGCATCTTTTGCTCCTCCTCCTTCTGCGCCGGAGGCGCGACAGCGGGGATCAACAGAAGCAGGAACACCGCCACGTGCAACGCGATGACAAATGCGTAGCCGATGATGCGGGACCAGTTGAGCCCGGTGGGCTCTTCCTGCTCTCTGTAGCGATTGATGACAAATTGTTCAGTCATGCGCCAGTGGACTCAATGGAAACGGGGTGCGCGGTCAGGCGCACCGATGTCGGTTCGGTCGGATTCCACTGCAGAACCGCAGAGGAACCCCCAGCTTAACCCAATCCTTTGCCGCGATTCCAGCAGTTATCCACTGCTGTGAAAGCGATTTCAAGCGATCACTTGGATCCGATGATCGTTTTCGCGTCCTGCGGTTTTTTCACGCCTTTGTCCAGCGCCGACTGGGCGGCCTTCTTGGCCTCGGCTGGACGCCCTTCCTGCATCAGGACACGCGCGAGATTGAGGTACGTCTCGCCGGTGGTGTCCAAGGGGGCTGCTTTCTGCCAAGACTCGATCGCCTGGGCAGGCTGATCCGAATAGTAGTACGCCTGGGCAAGGATCTGATACACCTCGAGGTTCGGCTTGAGGATGTTTTTTGCCAAGCCGTCGTTGATGACCGCGATGGTGTTCTTCTCCTGGCCATCCATGTTGCTGTAGGTGGCGTAAAGCTGGCGGTATTCCTTTTCGTCGGTCAGCTGGCCCGAGGTGCGCAGCTTGTCCAGGATCGCCGCAGCCTTGTCCTTCTGATCGTTCTGCGAATACATCACCGCCAGGTTGATCTGGGCGTTCTTGTCGTCGGGCGACTTGGCCGCCAGCTGTTCGGCCAGCTGCTGGGCTTCGGGGGCCTGGTTGTTGGCTTCGTAGCTGGCCATCAGCACCTGCACCCACTGGTTCTTCGGTTCGGGCGTGGCGGCGATGGCCTGCTTCAGCGGCGGGATCGCCTCGGCGTAGCGTTCGGCCTGGTACAGCGCCTGGCCCTTGAGCGCCAGGTCTTCCGGCTTAGTCGACTTGGTCTCGGCCAAGTACTTGTCCAGCGTAGCCAGGCCTTCGGGATATTGCTCGTCCTGCAGCTGCAGCTGGGCCAGCATGAACATGGCCTGGTAGTGGCCGTTGTTATCCAGCGCGTTGAGGTCGACGGCCTGCTTCAGATAGGCTTTGGTCGCGGCTTCGTCATCGGTGCTGTAAGCGGCCTGCGAAGCGATCTGCGAGGCCAAGGCCTTGTCGTAGTCGTTGGCATCGGCGCTGGCAATGATCTCGTCGGCATCGGTGCGGGCCTTGGCCCAGTCCTGGTCGTTGTAGGCCTTGATCATCTTCTCGGCCTTGGGTGCGATCTTGCGGGAGTTCTTGGCCTCCGGCGCCTGGCGCGTGGCGTTCGGGTAAAGGACCTCCTGCTGGGTCTGCTCGCCTTTCTTGCGATCGGTGCGCTCACGCGTCTGCTGAGCCGATGCATCGACGGCAACAGTGCCGGCGAGCAGACCAATGACGGCCAGGGAAAGCAGTGCGTGTTTCGGGGTGCGCAACAACATGGATCACCTCTTGCGGAATCGGGGACTGCGTGAATGCGGGGGGCTGAACAGCAGGTCAAAAAGACCGGGCCGGGGAAACTAGCAGAATCGAATTAACAATGTGTACGGATTTCGTTGTTGCGTGGGTGCGAAATGCGCGCAGCCTGCAATCAACCGCAGTGCGGCGTGCGGCCTGCGGCGTGCGCGGCCTCCCAGCTCGGGACCAGTGCATCGGCACGGCTTTGCAGTTCGCGGATGCGGGCCTGTGGATCCGGATGGGTCGAGAGCCATTGTGGCGGACGGCTCCCGCCAGCGGAGAGCATGTTCTGCCAGAGATTGACCGCCTGGCGAGGATCAAATCCTGCCTGGGCCATCAGCCGCTGGCCGACGACGTCGGCTTCGCTTTCCTGGGCGCGCGAGTTGGGCAGCAGGAAACCGGCATTGGCGGCGATCCCGCCGCCCTGGGTGACCAGCGAACCGTAGTCGCCGGCCAGCGCGCCGAACACCTGCAGGACCTGCGAGGTGCGCATCTGGTTGGTGATGCGCTCTTCGAAATGGTGCTCGACCACGTGGCCGATTTCGTGGCCGATCACGGCGGCCAGCTGGTCCTGGGTCTTGGCCACGGGAAACATGCCGGTGTTGACCCCGACCTTGCCGCCGGGCAGGGCGAAGGCGTTGGCGTCGTTGTCGGCAAATACTGCTGTTTCCCAGGAAATCCCGCGTTCGGCCGGCGGGAGTTGCGCGACCAGGGCGCTGACCACGCAGCGCACGTAGGCGTTCTGTTTGGGATCGCTGCTGACGGCCTGCTTCTGCTTGGCTTCGGCAAAGGCCTGGGCGCCGAGCTGGTCCAGCTCCTGCTGGGACACCGCACCGACGTTCTGGCGCCGGCCCGTGGACGAGGTCGTGGTGGCGCAGCCGACCACCAGCGTGGTGGTGAGCAGGCAGCACAGGAGCGGAACCGCAAGGCGGCGGGGTTTGATATTCATTCGTGTCAGGTTTGACATAGACGCCATGAACTTTCCGTCAATCCTGACCGGTCAGCTGGAAATGCCGAAGGCCAGCATCATGCCGATGGCGAAGGCGTTGTTGAGGCCGTGGGCCGCGATCGACGCGCCCAGCGAGCCGGTCCTGCGGTAGACCCAGGCAAAGGCGATGCCCATGCAGGTGTAGACCAGCCACAGCGGCAGCTGCGCGGCCAGCGACTTGTCGCCGACGAAGGGCGGCTCGTGCATGAAGGCGAACAGCAGGCCGCTGAGCAGCGCGCCCAGCAACGGCCAGCCGTCCTGCCAGAGCCGGCGGAACAGGACCCGGCGAAACAGCACTTCCTCGTAGACCGGCGCGGCCACCACGGCGAAGGTCAGCAACACCCACGGATGCTGGTCCAGCGTGCCGCGGACCAGGCTCATGTTGGTGGGGTCGAGCGTTTCCTGCAGGGCCGCGGCGATCTGGGCCACGACCATGCTGCAGCAGATCACCACCGCGCCGGTGAACAGGGCCAGCAGCCAGGTTGCCGGGGTGCGCAGGGAAGCGCGGGAGCGCTGCCGTTCGGCCGCCTGGGGCGGGGCCCGCCAGAGCATGGCGACCAGGGCCGTGCCACCGACGCCGGTCAGGCTCAGGGCGATGGTCGCCAGCGGCCCGGGCGTGCCGACCGCGCGCATGATCGCCCTGGCATCGTCGGTCGGCATGCCCTGCAGGGCCAGTTCCACGCCGCGCCACGCGCCCCAGGCCAGGCCGCCCAGCAGCGAGAGCAGGCCGAACAGCGCGGCCACGATCAGCACTTCCAGCGCAAACCGTGCCAGCGCCCGGCCGAGGGGCAGGCTGGTCAACGGCGGCGGCGCGGCAGCATTCCCGCCGCCGGAGACGGCCACAGCGGCGTCCACGCGCGTGTACGCGTCAGATGTCGAGGTTGGAGACCTTCAGCGCATTGGCGTCGATGAACTCGCGGCGCGGTTCCACCACATCGCCCATCAGCGTGCTGAAGATCTGGTCGGCCGCCACGGCATCCTCGATCCGGACCTGCAGCATGCGTCGGGTGTCGGGATTGACCGTGGTTTCCCACAGCTGCTCGGGGTTCATTTCGCCCAGGCCCTTGAAACGCTGGATCTGGCGGCCCTTTTTGGCTTCTTCCAGCAGCCAGGCCTGGGCCTGGGCGAAGCTGGTGATCTCCTGGCTGCGGGTGCCGCGCTGGATCTGGGCGCCCTCGCGGACCAGGCCGTGCAGCTGCGCAGCCACTTCGCGCAGCGGACGCAGTTCGCCGGTCTCGAACGCCGACAGCGACAGGACCTGGGTCAGCTCCTCGCCCATGTGGCGGCGGGTGGCCAGCAGCGCGGCCGGACGCTGGTCGTTGGCGGTCTGCAGCTCCAGCGAATAGCGCGGGCTGCCGATGCTGGCGCTGTTGAGCGCCGCCTCCAGCGTGTCCAGTTCCTTGCGCAGGTCCTCGGCGCTCAGGCCGGGCAGGGCGTCGGTCGGCGCGGCGTCGATCATCGCCTCGAGCAGGGCCGGGTTGTAGCGATGTGTATTGCGCGCGATCGTATCGCGTGCATTGGCAAACAGGATCAGCAGTTTTTCCAGCGCCTCGCCGGAAATCGGCGGCTCGCCGGCCGCCGGGATCAGCGCCGCGTTCTCCACCGCGCTGTTGGCCAGGTAGACGTTGAGCGCCGCGTCGTCCTTCAGGTAAAGCTCCTGCTTGCCCTGCTTGAGCTTGTACAGCGGCGGCAGGCCGATGTAGATGTGGCCGCGCTCGATCAGCTCCGGCATCTGCCGGTAGAAGAAGGTCAGCAGCAGGGTGCGGATGTGCGAACCGTCCACGTCCGCGTCGGTCATGATGATGATGCGGTGGTAGCGCAGCTTGTCGGGGTTGTACTCGTCGCGGCCGATGCCGGTGCCCAGCGCGGTGATCAGGGTGCCGACCTGGTCGGAGGCGAGCATGCGGTCGAAGCGGGCACGTTCGACGTTGAGGATCTTGCCGCGCAGCGGCAGCACCGCTTGGTTCTTGCGGTTGCGACCCTGCTTGGCCGAGCCACCGGCCGAGTCACCCTCGACGATGAACAGCTCGGACAGGGCCGGGTCCTTTTCCTGGCAGTCGGCCAGCTTGCCCGGCAGGCCGGCGATGTCCAGCGCGCCCTTGCGCCGGGTCAGGTCGCGGGCCTTGCGCGCGGCTTCGCGGGCGCGGGCGGCATCGACGATCTTGCCGGTAATGGCCTTGGCTTCGTTCGGGTTCTCCTGCAGGAACTCCTGCAGGCGCGCACCGAAGGCGTTTTCCACCGCCGGGCGTACATCCGAACTGACCAGCTTTTCCTTGGTCTGCGAGGAAAAGCTGGGGTCGGGCACCTTGACCGACAGCACCGCGATCATGCCTTCACGCATGTCGTCGCCGGTCAGGGCGACCTTGGCCTGCTTGGCGATGCCGTTCTGTTCGATGTAGTTGCTCAGCACGCGGGTCAGGGCAGCGCGGAAGCCGGCCAGGTGAGTGCCGCCGTCCTTCTGCGGGATGTTGTTGGTGAAGCAGTACATCGTTTCCTGATAGGCGTCGGTCCACTGCAGGGCGACGTCGACCACGATGTTGTTGTATTCGCCCACCGTGGAGATCACGTGCGGGTGCAGGGGATTCTTGGCCTTGGCCAGATGCTCGACGAAGCTGGCAATGCCGCCCTCGTAGTGGAAATCGTCGCGACGGCCATCGCCGCGCTCGTCGGCCAGGACGATCTTGACCCCGGAGTTCAGGAACGAGAGCTCGCGCAGGCGGCGGGCCAGGATGTCGTAGTGGAACTCGACGTTGTCATGGAAGGCCACGGTCGACGGCCAGAACTGCAGGGTCGTGCCGCGCTTGCTGCTGGCTTCGAGCTGCTTCAACGGGCCAACCGCGGCGCCGTTGCTGAATTCCTGCTGGTAGTGGAAGCCGCCCTGGAAGATGTCCAGCAGCAGCTTCTGCGACAAGGCGTTGACCACGCTCACGCCGACGCCGTGCAGACCGCCGGAGACCTTGTAGCTGTTGTCGTCGAACTTGCCGCCCGCATGCAGGATCGTCATCACTACTTCGGCCGCGGAAACTTCGCGCCCGAGCTTGGCGCTCATCTGCGCATGCTTGCCGACCGGAATGCCGCGGCCGTTGTCGGAGACCGACACCGAGCCGTCGGCATGGATAGTGACTACGACGCTGTCGGCGTGGCCAGCCAGGGCCTCGTCGATCGAATTGTCGACGACTTCGAAGACCATGTGATGCAGACCGGTGCCGTCATGCACATCGCCGATGTACATGCCCGGGCGCTTGCGGACCGCCTCCAGGCCTTCCAGGGCGGTGATGCTGTTGGCGTCGTAGTTGCCATTCTGGCCGGGGATTGCCGGTGTGGTGTCTTCGGTCATTCGGGTGTCGATCGCCTGCACGGCCGGATGCGCCACGAGAGAATCGCGGGCGCTGCCGGCGCTTGAAAGGGAAGCGAAATTATAGCACCGCGGCCCTTTCAGCCCCTGACCGGGGCCTGGCCGTTCAGCGTGAAGCGATGCCGCCGTGTTCCACGTGGAACCATGCCTGCGGCGGAGTCAACTCCAGTGCGGCAGGCACCTCGGTCCCGGTCACGAAGATCTGGGCACCGGTCTGCATGACCCGGGCCAGGACGCCGGCCTGGTGACGCCGGTCCAGCTCGGAAGCCAGGTCGTCCAGCGCCACCACCGGCCATTCACCGCGCTGGGCCGCGTAATCCTGGGCCTGGGCGAGCAGGCAGGACAGCGCGGTGAGCTTGGCCTGCCCGCGTGAAAGCGCCTCGCGCTGGGGCAGAGTGCTGAATTCCACCCGCCAGTCGGCCCGATGCGGGCCAACCCCGGTGTGGCCGAACTGGCGGTCGCGCTCGCGCGAGACCAGCAGCGCGTCGGCCAACGACAGTTCCTGACGACGCCAGCCGGGCGAGAACTCCAGCTGGGCCCGGCCCAACATCGGGACCAGCGCCTCGGCAACTTCCTGAACCTGTTCCTGCAGCCGATCAAGGTAGATCTGGCGGTGTGACGTGACCGCTTCACCCGACTCGGCCAGTTCTGCGTCCCAGGCATCGAGCTGGCCGCTGCCGCCGCCGGACTTCAGCAAGGCGTTGCGCTGCTTGAGGGCGCGGTTGTAGCGGCGCCAGACCGGAAGAAAGTCCTGTTCCACGTGGAACAGGCCCCAGTCGAGATATCGCCGCCGCGGCTCACCACTGCCGGTAACAAGGGCATGACTGCCAGGCTCGAAGCTGACCACGGCCAGCGCCGCGCACAGGTCGCCCAGTTGAGCGACGTTCTGTCCGTCCAGGCGGCCGGTCCATTCCTGGCCGCTATGGCGCAGACCTGCGCGGCGGATCCGGTCGTCCTGGCCCTCGCGCCATTCGACGAAGACTTCCACGGCTTCAGAACCGGTCCGGATCAGGCCATCGCGCACGCGACCCCGAAAGCTGCGACCCCAGGCCATCAGATGCAATGCTTCCAGCAGGCTGGTCTTGCCGGCGCCATTTTCGCCAGTAATCAGGTTCAGGCCCGGCTGAGGAGCCAGTTCCACCTGCGCAAACCTGCGCAAACCGCCCACGGCCAGTCGTGTCACATGCATTGCGTCGGATTTCCAAACTGACAACGCCCGGAAAGCTCCGGGCGTTGCGCGTGTTTCACGTGGAACAACAATGAACCGGCGTTAGAGGCGCAGCGGCATGACCACGTGGCGAGACCGCTCGCTGCTGGCCTCGCGTACCAGTGCCGAGGAATTGGCATCACGTAGCTGGATGACGATGTGTTCGTCGCGCAGCGCCGACAGCGCATCCAGCAGGTAGTTCACGTTGAAGCCGATCGCCAGCCCGTCTGCCTTGGTGTCGGCCTCGATCTCTTCCTGGGCTTCTTCCTGCTCGGGATTGTGCGCGCTGATCTTCATCTGGCCCGGCGAGAGCTCCACGCGGACGCCGCGGTATTTTTCGTTGGACAGGATCGCGGCGCGCTGCAGGGCGGCGCGGAGCACCTCGCGGTCAAGCTTGACCTCGATATCGGCACCGATCGGGATCACGGCCTCGTAATCGGGGAAGCGGCCGTCGATCAGCTTGGAGGTGAACGTGACATCGTCGCGCTTGACCCGGATGTGGCTGCGGCCGACTTCCAGCTCCAGCACGCGCTCGCCACCCTCCAGCAGGCGCTGCAGCTCGGTCACGCCCTTGCGCGGCACGATGATCTGGCGCTTGGTCAGGCTGCCGCCGGTATCCAGGCCCGATTCGCACAAGGCCAGGCGATGGCCATCGGTGGCCACGCAGCGCAGCGCCGAATCGCGCAGGTCGAACAGCAGCCCGTTGAGGTAATAGCGCACATCCTGCTGGGCCATGGCGAACGAGGTGCGTTCGATCAGCTCCTTCAGTGCGGCCTCGGGCACGGTGACCCGCTCGCTGGCTTCGACTTCATCCACCGAGGGGAAGTCATTGGCCGGCAGGGTCGCCAGAGTGAAGCGGCTGCGTCCGGCTTGCAGACTGACCTTGTCACCGGTCTGGGTGACCGTGATCCGGCTGCCGTCGGGCAGGGCACGCACGATCTCGAACAGCTTGCGGGCCGGAATCGTGGTCTCGCCGTCCTGGGCGTCCTCGATCGCGCTGCGCGCGATCATCTCGACTTCCAGGTCCGTACCGGTCAGGGACAGCTGGCCGTTCTGCACCTGGACCAGGAAGTTGGCCAGCACGGGGAGCGTCTGTCGACGTTCCACCACATTGACCACTTGCGCCAGGGGTTTGAGGAAAGCTTCTCGCTGCAGGCTGAAACGCATCGTGTGTGTCCCGGTGCTTTAGGTTTTTAGAAGTGTATAAATCTTAAAAGCTGGTGGTGATGGTTGCGGCCGTTTTACGGGAAAACCGCCATAACCTTTTGATCTTGAACGGATTTTATTGATTCAAACCCGGTGCATAGCTGGACCGCGTCTGCCGGGAAAACCTGTGGACAGTTTTGACGCCGGAATTGATCCACCGCTTGTCCACAGCTTCGCCACCCATCGGCCCACCGGTTGTTCAGCGCCGGCGGCCAACCTGTACAGCATAGCTACCTGACCAGGCCAAGGGGCGCGTTGTCACTCGCTCAACTTGCGGATCAGCTTGTCCCAGTCCTCTTTCAGCTTGCCGTCGGACTCCATCAGGGTGCGGATCTGGCGACAGGCATGCAGCACCGTGGTGTGGTCGCGGCCGGCAAAGGCGTCGCCGATCTCCGGCAGGCTGTGTTCGGTCAGTTCCTTGGTCAGGGCCATGGCTACCTGTCGCGGACGTGCCAGCGAGCGTGTGCGGCGCTTGGACAACAGATCCTTGATCTGCAGGCCGTAGTAGTCGGCTACGGTCTTCTGGATGTTGGGGATGCCGATGGCCTGCTGTTGGGCGCGCAGCAGGTCGCGCAGGGTCTCCTGGGCGAATTCGGGGGTGATCGCCTTGCCCAGGAAGTTGGCGCGCGCGGCCAGCGTGTTGAGCGCCCCTTCCAGGTCGCGCACGTTGGAGCGCATCTTCTTGGCCAGCAGGAAGGCCACATCGTCGGGGATATGGGTGCCGCGCTCGGCCGCCTTGGCCAGCACGATCGCCGCGCGGGTCTCGAAATCCGGCGGATCGATGGCCACCGACAGGCCCCAGGCCAGGCGCGACTTCAGCCGTGGCTCCAGGCCTTCCACTTCGCGCGGATACCGGTCGCAGGTCAGGATGATCTGCTGGCGGCCGTCGAACAGCGCGTTGAAGGTGTGGAAGAACTCCTCCTGGGTGCGGTCCTTGCCGGCGAAGAACTGGATGTCGTCGATCAGCAGCGCGTCGACCTGCTGGAAGCGGCGCTTGAACTGGTCCATCGAACGTTCGATCAACGCCTTGGTCATGGCGCTGAAGAACTGTTCCGAACGCAGGTACAGCACCCGTGCGGCCGGATTCTGCCGGCGCAGCTCGTTGCCGGCGGCGAACATCAGGTGGGTCTTGCCCAGGCCGGTGCCGCCGTACAGCAGCAGCGGGTTGTGCGAGCGGTCGCCCGGCTTCTGCGCTGCCTGCCAGGCGGCGGCACGTCCCAGTTGATTGCTGCGGCCTTCGACGAAGTTGTCGAAGGTGTAGTGCGTATCCAAATTGCCGGCAAACGGCTCGGCCGGCGCAGTGGCGGTGGTGCCCAGCGAGGCCGGCGCGGCACCGGCCGCAACGGCCTCCGGCGCCTTGGCCCGCGAACCGACCGCCAGCGAGACCTGGTCCAGCCCGGCGTAGTGGTCCAGCAGCTCGCGGATGCGCGGCAGGTAGCGCTCACGCACCTGGTCGACGATGAAGGCGTTGGGCGCGTACAGCACGACCGCGTCTGGACGTTGTTCGGCCTGCAGCGGCTTGAGCCAGGTGTGGACATCTTCAGCCGGTAATTCGGCTTCCAGGCGTTCTAGGCAGCGGGGCCAGGCATCCATTTGCGAGATCGGTCATCCTGCCCGCAGGCCGTAAGGAACCTGCGCGGCACAAGGGAAAAAGGGTCGCGCAGGGTACCACGATGCACCGGCGGCCCACCGGTCATCCACAGCTTGATCCACAACCGGGCTTGACGCAGCAAAGATCGGCCCCGTAGAATTTCCGGTTCTTTCCACGCCACGCCGTTAGAGTGACCCATGGCCACCAAGCGCACTTACCAGCCCAGCAACCTCAAGCGCAAGCGCGATCACGGTTTTCGTGCCCGCATGAAGACCGCTGACGGCCGCAAGATTCTTGCCCGTCGCCGCGCCAAGGGCCGCAAGACGCTCTGCGCCTGATGCCAGCGCCGCGCTCCGCGCGCGGCTCTGACATCGCGATGCGTCTGCACACCAAGCCCGCGCCACGCAACGGTGCGGGCTTTGTCGTGCCATGAGCCCTGAATTGCCCCGCAAGCGCTTTCCCCGATCCGCCCGCGTGCGGACCTCGGCCGAGTACGGGCGCGTGTTCGACACGGCCCGCCGTACCGCCGCGCCAATGCTGGCCCTGCATTACGCGGCCGGTGGACAGGCCGTGCGTCTGGGCCTGGCCGTGTCGCGCAAGGTCGACAAGCGCGCGGTCGGTCGCAACCGCATCAAGCGTGCCCTGCGCGAGCAGTTCCGCGACCTGCGCGCGCAACTGCAGGCCGGCGACTACGTGCTGGTGGCCCGTCCTGCCGCCGCCGCGGCGTCGCCGGCCCAGCTTCGCGAAATTTTCCGCGGTCTGCTGATCCGGGCCGGTGCGTTGCCCGCTCCGGACGCCGGCGGCACAATGCGCCCCGCGCCTTCGAGCCCTCCTTCCTCCATTTCCACGCCGGACGCTACAACCGGCTGAGACTGCCTGCCTGATGAACCAGACCCGTGTTTTCCTGATTTTCGCCTGGCTGATGGTGGCGACCCTGTTGTGGATGGAGTGGGGCAAGTGGAATACCGCCCAGAGCCAGCCAGCCGCACCGGTGGCTACCGCCACGACCAGCGCGCCTGATCAGGGCGATGGCGTCCCCAGCACCGATGGGCTGGCCACGCCGTCGGCCAACGTGGCCGACCAGACCACCGCGCCGTCCAATTCGGCCGCGGCCGCGCCGGCGGTGCAGAACACCAAGGTCACCGTCAGCACCGACACGCTGAAGCTGGTGATCGACGGCAGCAAGGTGCTGCGCGCCCAGCTGCTGCAGTATCCGCAGACCCGCGACGCCGGGGCGCCGCCGGTCGAGCTGTTCAACGAAAGCCCGGTCCAGCTCTACACCGCCGGCCTGGCCTACATCGGCCAGACCGGTGCCGCGCCGGACCAGAACGCGGTGTTCCGTCCCGAGCAGCCGCAGCGCGAATACAGCCTGGCCGACGGCCAGGACAGCCTGAGCATTCCCTTCGTGTGGGAAGGCAACGGCGTGCGCATCGTGCGCACCTTCACCGTGCGTCGCGGCGACTATCTGGTGGGCGTATCCGACCAGGTCACCAACACCGGCGCCGGGCCGTGGACTGCGGTGGTCTACCGCCAGCTGGAACGCGTGCCGCCGCCGCCGGTCAAGGGCGGCTTCACCAATCCGCATGCCTTCAGCCTGGTCGGCGCCGCCTGGCGCACCGCCTCGGGCGCGTATGAGCGCCGCAAGTTCGACAAGGACTATCTGGAGGACGGCAAGCTCAACCAGGACACCACCGGCGGCTGGGCGGCGATGCTGGAGCATCACTTCCTCAGCGCCTGGGTCCCGGATCCGAAGCAGCCGACCAAGGTCTCGCTGGACCAACGCGTGATCGGCGGCACCCAGCGCTACCTGGTCAGCGAAACCGGCCCCAGCGTGACCGTCGCGCCGGGCCAGACCACAACAACCGACGCGCGCCTGTGGGTGGGCCCGAAGCTGGTCAGCAAGATCCAGGCCTCGGGCATTCCGGGCCTGGACAGCGCGGTGGACTACAGCCGCTTCGCGCCGCTGGCGGTGATCGGCTCGGGCCTGTTCTGGATCCTCAGCCACCTGCACACCCTGCTGGGCAACTGGGGCTGGTCGATCATCGGCCTGGTGGTGGTGGTCAAGCTGGTGCTGTTCCCGCTGTCCTCGGCCCAGTACAAGTCGATGGCCAAGATGCGCCGCTTCCAGCCGCGCATGGCGCAGCTGAAGGAGCGTTACGGCGAGGACAAGGCCAAGCTGCAGCAGGCGATGATGGAGCTGTACAAGAAGGAGAAGATCAACCCGATGGGCGGCTGCCTGCCCACCCTGATCCAGATGCCGATCTTTCTGTGCCTGTACTGGGTGCTCAACGAATCGGTCGAACTGCGCCAGGCGCCGTGGATCCTGTGGATCCAGGACCTGACCGCGCGTGACCCGTTCTTCATCCTGCCGGTGTTGAACGTGGCGGTGATGTTCCTCACCCAGCGCCTGTCGCCCAACCCGGGCATGGATCCGACCCAGGCCAAGATGATGCAGCTGATGCCGCTGATCTTCGGCGTGACCATGGCGTTCTTCCCGTCGGGCCTGGTGCTGTACTGGGTGACCAACGGCAGCCTGAGCCTGCTGCAGCAGTGGTGGATGGGCCGCATCCACGGCCAGCCGGTGCTGGCCAAGCCCGATACCGACGGCAAGGGCCACACCAAGGACGACCTCAAGCCCAAGGGCAAGTAAGCGCCCGCACATCGCATAAGATTGGACGAAGACCCGCCGCAAGGCGGGCTTTCGTTATGGGGCGGCCAGTGCCCTGCTGACCGGAGGTGCCCATGTCCACATCCAGCGCGGGCGACACCATCGCCGCCGTCGCCACCGCGGCCGGTGCCGGCGGCGTGGGCATCGTGCGCCTGTCCGGGCCGCAGGCGCTGGCCATTGCCGCGGCGATGGGCGCGCAGGGGCTGCAGCCGCGCCAAGCGCGCTATGCGCGTTTGGTCGATGGCCAGGGCACGGTGATCGATGACGGCATCGCGCTGGCGTTCATCGCGCCAGCCAGCTTCACCGGCGAGGACGTGGTCGAACTGCAGGCCCACGGCAGTCCGGTCGTGCTGCGCGCGCTGGTCGCACGCGCCTGTGCCTTGGGCGCGCGCGCGGCGCGACCGGGCGAGTTTTCCGAGCGCGCCTTTCTCAACGGCAAGCTCGACCTGGTTCAGGCCGAAGCGATCGCCGACCTGATCGCCGCCGGGGATGCACGGGCGGCCCGCGCGGCGCGGCGCTCGCTGGACGGGGTATTTTCACGCCGGGTCGAAGCGGCGTCCGAGCGGCTGGTGCGGCTGCGGATCCACGTCGAGGCGGCGATCGATTTCGCCGACGAACCGCTCGATACCCTCGGCGGCGCGGCGGTCCTGTCCGGGCTGGTTGAACTGCGCGGCGCGCTGGCCACGCTGCTGGCCGAGGCCGAACGCGGCCGGCGCCTGCGCGACGGGCTGCACGTGGTGATCGTCGGCCCCCCCAATGCCGGCAAGAGTTCGCTACTCAATGCCCTGGCCGGCCGCGACCGGGCCATCGTCACCGAGATGGCCGGCACTACCCGCGACACCCTGCACGAAACCATCCGCATCGATGGCTTGGAGCTGACCCTGGTCGATACCGCCGGCCTGCGCGAAGGCGGCGATGCGATCGAGCGCGAGGGCATGCGCCGCGCGGGCCAGGAGCTGCAGCGCGCCGATGTCGCCCTGGTGATGGTCGACGCGCGCGATCCGCAGGCCGGCCGCGCCGCGATGGCGGGGGTCCTGGAGGCCGGCACGCGCCAGCTGTGGCTGCACAACAAGACCGACCTGCTGCCGCCGGATTACGTCGCGCCGGCCGAGGCGCTGGCCATTTCCACCCGGACCGGGGCCGGCATCGACGCCCTGCTGGACCGGTTGCAGGCGCTGGTCACCGGACCGGCGGCCGAGTCGGCCGACGGCGAGTTTTCCGCCCGTGCCCGCCATGTGCTGGCCTTGGAGCAGGCTTTGTTGCATCTTGACCTCGCAAAACGCGAGATGGATCACGAAACCCTTGAGCTTGCCGCTGAAGAATTGCGGCTCGCCCATGATGCACTGGGGGAGATCACCGGGAAGATCTCGCCCGATGCGTTGCTGGGACGGATTTTTTCCACGTTCTGCATCGGCAAGTAGGCGCCCGGCGCCTGTTGACAAGAGCTGGCGGTTGCCGCGACTTTCACATGGCAGGCATTCGTCAAGAACTGCGCACCCAGGGGATACAACCAGATGTCCAAGCACACATTGACCGCTCTGCGGCCCGTGGCAGCGCTCGCGCTGCTGGGTCTGCTGGCCGCTTGTTCCAAGCAACCGGAGACCGCTGACCGCACCCAGCCGGGAACGGCACCAACCGACACGACCAGCGCCGCCCAGGCCGTTGCCGCCGATACCGCACCCAAGCCGGCGGTGGCCGCCAGCGTCCAGGCCATGAGCGCCGATGACCTGCGCGCGGCCGCCAACAAGGCCCTGGGCCAGAACCGCATCTACGCCCCGGGCGGCGACAACGCCATGGAGTACTACCTGGCGCTGCGCGACAAGCAGCCCGATGACGCGGCCACCACCAGCGCCCTGACCGACCTGATGCCCTATACGGTGATCGCCGCCGAGCAGAGCATCGGGCGCAAGGATTTCGAGGAGGCCAAGCGCCTGCAGGCGCTGATCACCAAGGCCGATCCCAAGGCGCCGGCCCTGCCGCGCCTGGGCCAGGCGATCGCCAGCGGCGAGAAGCTGCTGGCCCAGCAGACCACCGACGAGGCCAGCAAGGCCAAGGCCGCGGCGGAAGCCAAGACCAAGGAGGCCCAGCGCGTGGCCGAGCAGGCCGCCCAGCAGAAGCAGGCGGCCGATGCCCTCGCCGCGCAGCAGGCACAGGCCCGCGCCGAGGCGGCCCGGACCGAGACCGCAAGCACCGCCACCGCGCCCGCGCGCCCGGCCGCCAGCGAACGCCCGGCCCCGCCACCGGCCGCCGAAGCGCCGCCACCGCGCCCGGCCGCGCCCGCGCCGTCCAGTTCCGGCGAACGTCGCCTGCTCAGCGCGCCGGCGCCGCGTTATCCGATGGACGCCCTGCGCGCCAACACCAGCGGCCAGGTGATCGTGGAGATCACCATCGGCGGCGATGGCGATGTCACCAATGCGCGCGTGGTCGAAGCCAATCCACCGCGCGTGTTCGACCGGGCCGCGCTGACCGCGGTCAAGCGCTGGAAATTCGAACCCACCGGCGGCACCAGTACCACCCGTCGCACGATCGCCTTCAATCCCGGCTGAGTCTTCCCGCGCAGGCGGGCATCAAAAAGGGCCGGATTGCTCCGGCCCTTTTTCTTGCGCAGATTGGGCTGGCGCTGCGGTCAGCCTGAGATCGCCAGCTGTTCGCCGCGGTAGCGGCGCACGGCCAGGAACCACATGATCGCCGCCAGCGAGAAGCTTGCGCCAAGGTACGTGGCCCACTGCATTGGCACCACGGCCTCGCCACGCACCACCTTGAGGATCAGCTGGTTCTGCGCCAGGAATGGCACCGCGAACTGCCACAGCTGCGTCTTGACCGGATTCACCATCAGGATGATCGAAGGCAGCATCGGCAGCAGCATCAGATAGCTCATGTGGCTCTGCGCTTCCTTCATGCTCTTGGCCGTGGCCGAGAGGTAGGTCAGCAGCGTGGTGCCGATGAACACCATCGGCATCAGGATCAGCAGCAGCATGGCGATGGTGGCAAAGCTCACCGACATCTGCCGGCCCACAGTCGGCGAGATCACCGCGGTGGCCTTGAACATCAGCAGGGTGAAAGCCAGCGACAGCAGCGCCACCGCGCAGGCCGCGGCGACCTTGCCGCTGACGATCGCCCCACGCGCGGCCGGCGTGGCCAGTAGCGGTTCCATCGACTGGCGTTCGCGCTCGCCGGCGGTGGCGTCCATGATCAGATAGGCGCCGCCCATGAAGGCGCTGAGGATCAGCAGATACGGCAACAGCACGCCGACCAGGCGGCCGCGCTTGGCTTCTTCTGATGCCATGTCGGTTTCGGCGACCTGCAGAGGCGCTGCCGCAGAAGGACTTACGCCGCGGGCCAGCAGGCGCAGCGCGCCCACCTGTCCGCTGTAGGCCTTCAGCAGCGCCTGCACACGCTTGACCGGCACCTCCGCATTCTGCCGGGTGCTGTCGCTGATCACTTCCACCGGCGCAGGCTCGCTCTTGCGCCACTTCTCGGCATAGTCGTCGCCGATGCGCAGGATCACGTCTTCCTTCTGGTCGGCGATGGCGGCTGCAAGATCCTTGGGCGGATCCTTGATGGTGACGTTCTGCCCCTCCAGCCAGGCGATCAGGTTGGGCGCGTTGTCCTTGCCGATCACCGGCAGGTCCAGCGGCTTTTCGGACAGGTCGCGGATGCGGTTCTCGGTCAGGGTGAAGACGCCCACCAGCAGCAGCGGCAGCAGGATCGGCCCCAGCGCCAGCGACAGGAACACCGTGCGCCGGTCGCGGAACAGGTCCTTCAGTTCCTTGCGCATCACCGTCCAGAGAGTCTTGAGGCTGTTCATGCCAGCAGGCCCTCCTCCGAACCGATCGCCTTGACGAAGGCGTCTTCCAGGTTGTCCTCGCCGTAATGCGCGCGTAGTTCGTCGGCGGTGCCGGCGGCGACCACGGTGCCCTTGGCGATGATCACGATGCGGTCACACAGCGCGGCGACCTCCTGCATGATGTGGCTGGAGAACACCACGCAGCGGCCTTCGCCACGCAGCTGCCTGAGGAATTCGCGCAGGCCGCGGGTGGTCATCACGTCCAGGCCATTGGTGGGTTCATCCAGGACCACGTTACGCGGGTCGTGCACCAGCGCGCGGGCGATGGCGGTCTTGGTGCGCTGGCCCTGGCTGAAGCCCTCGGTGCGGCGGTCGATGAAGTCCTGCATGTTCAGGGCCTGCACCAGGCGTTCGGTGCGCGCCTGGATGGTGGCCTTGTCCAGGCCATGCAGCGTGCCGAAGTAGGCGATGTTTTCGCGCGCGGTCAGACGCTTGTACACGCCACGCGCATCGGGCAGCACGCCCAGTGCGCGGCGCGCGGCTTCCGGATCGGCCGACACGTCCACGCCATCGACCAGCACCTGGCCCACGTCGGGCTGCATCAGGGTGTAGAGCATGCGCAGGGTCGTGGTCTTGCCGGCGCCGTTGGGTCCGAGCAGGCCGGTGATCTGGCCGTCGGCGGCGGTGAAGTCCACGCCGCTGACGGCCTTGACCTCGCTCTTCTTGGTCTTGAAGGTCTTGTGGAGATTGCGCAGGGCGATCATGGTTCCCATCCGTAGAAGCCGGTAAAAGGCGGGGTGTAGGTGAGCTTGTCCAGGCACTTGGCATCGAGCGCCTTGGGATCCAGGCCATCGAGGAACTTGCCCAGCAGCTGCGGCGTGCAGCCCACGGCGATGACGTTGTGGCCCTGGCCGCGCAACACCAGATGGCGTGCGTTGGGCAGCGTCTTGGCCACTTCGTCGCCGTAGCGTGGCGGGGTAACCGGATCGAACTCGCCACTGAGCAGCAGCGCCGGCACATTGGTGGACAGCGGCTTGCGGAAATCGGCCGCGCGCGCGCCCTTGGGCCACACCGCGCACTGCGACTTCAGGCCATCGACGATGGCGTTGCCCAGCAGCGAGCCGTCCTGCGAAGGATCGGCCTTCAGTTCGTCGCCATCCTCGGCGCAGATCACCGACAGCTGCATGCCCATGGCCATCGCATCGGCCAGCGAGTCGCCGATCATGCTGGCGGTGGCGGCCAGGGTGTCGTAGCGGCCCTGCGCGGCTTCGGAAAACTGCAACGGCAGGGTGGCGGTCATCAGCGGCAGATAGGCCGACATGCGCACCAGCACCGCAACATCGCCGGCATGCAGGGTTTCCTGTTTGGCCACGCCGGTGGCCGGGTCACGGAAGGTCACCGTGGGCGGGGCGTCCTTGAGCGTCTTCATCAAGGCGTTGAGGCGCTGGCGCGGATCGCCGAGCTTCTGCGTGCAGCCCGCATCCCTGGCGCAGCGGCCGAACTGCAGGTCCAGCGCGTGTTCCAGGTTCTGGGCGAATTCATTGCCCAGCACCAGCGCGTTGGGCGCCACGCCGTCCAGCACGATCGCGCGGGTGTGCTGCGGAAAGGTGGCCGCGTACTGCTGGGCCACGCGGGTGCCGTAGGAGACGCCGACCAGATCGATCTTGTCCGCGCCGATGGCCTGGCGCACGGTGTCCAGGTCGGCGATGGCCTCGCCGGTGGTGTAGAAGCGCAGATCGGCCTTCTTTTCCAGTTCGGCCATGCAGTGGCGGGCGTAGTCGCCGGCGGCCTGCGGCGAATCGGTGTCCATGCCCTGCGCCGGGTTGGCGCATTGCAGCGGATTGGAGCCGCCGGTGCCGCGCTGGTCGACCAGGATCACGTTGCGCTTCTTGACCACCTCGGCGAAGGCCGGTTGCACCTGCGGATAGGTGTCCAGCGCGGACTGGCCCGGACCGCCAGCGAGCATGAAGACCGGATCGGGTGCGGCAGCGGTGTCCTGCTGGGCCGGGATCCAGCCGATGCGCAGATCGATCTTGCGGCCTTGCGGGTCCCTGGGATTTTCCGGCACCGCCAGGGTGGCGCACTGGGCCTGGACCACACCAGCGGACAGCGGTGCGCTCAGTGCACAGGGCTTGAAGTCGAGCGTGCCCAGTGGACGGGCCTGCGCCGCTGGCGCGCAGGCGGCCAGGAGCAGGGCGGGGAACAACCAGCGTTGCTGCATGATCAAACTCCTTGAATGACCGCGGTATTTCCTACGTGGATGCTGACATGACGCACCGCGCCGACGGATGTGACCGACGGCAGGGGCAGCCATTACGTTTCGAACAGGAAGATCGCCTCGATCGGCTCATCGAACAGCCGCGCGATCTGGAAGGCCAGCGGCAGGCTCGGGTCGTACTTGCCGGTCTCGATGGAATTGATGGTCTGGCGCGACACGCCCAGGCGTTCGCCCAGCGTGGCCTGCGACCAGCCCTGCGCCTCGCGCAGCTCGCGCACGCGGCTGTTCACAGGTAGCGCCGCATCAGCCAGACATACACGCCGGTGCGCACCAGCAGCAGCCACACGCCCAGCCACAGCAGCGCGTTGCCGGCGTCGATGTGGACCAGCCCGGCCTTGAGCAGCACCCACGCGGCGAAGTACGCCTGCGAGACCACCAGCGCGGACAGGGCCCAGCTTTCCATCTCGATCTTGCGCATCAGCTCGTCCAGCCGGCGCAGGTGCAGCAGGGTGGCGGTGGTGTACAGGCCCATGGCCAGCAGCGGCAGCAGGCCCAGGCCGATGACGATCCCGGGCGATGCGGTGTGCGGGACGGCCCAGCGCGCCAGGATCAAGGTCAGCACGTACAGCACCAGGGCGATGCCCATCAGCCAACCGATGCGGGCGTCGCGCCGCGCACCCTGTTCGCGCGCCTCCAGCAGCCGGAAATAGGTCTGGCGCGCGGCCGGGATCGCCAGGATCAGCAGCAGCACCGCCAGCGCGGTGCCGGCGCCTGCGGCCATGCCCAGGAAAGCATCGTGGCGACCGGCGCTCAGGGCCGGCCACAGACCGGGCATCCAGGCCAGTGCGGCGGCCACGGCGATCAAGGCCACGATCAGCGGCAGGCGCCAGCGCAGGGAACGGGGAGCAGGAGTCGACATGGCCAGTGCCGGTGTCAAGGAAGGTTGACACCATCCTGCGCGCAGTCGCCACGCCGTGTCAAGCGTGCTTTACAGCAATGCGCCGACCTGCGCGAACTATCTGGAGCTGACGTATTTCTCGCGCCTGATCTGCGCCACCGGCAGCCCAGCCTCCTTCAGCGCCTCGAAAGCTGCATCGACCATGTCCGGGTTGCCGCACAGGTAGGCGATGTCGCGGTCTGGATCGGGTGCGATCTCGGCCAGGAACTGTTGCACGTAACCGTGGCGCATCTCGGCGTGCGGATCGGCCGGCAGTTCGCGCGACAGGCAGGGCAGATAGCGGAAGCCCGGATGCGCGTCGGCGAAGGCGCAGAACTCGTCGTGGTACAGCAGCTCGACCAGGGTGCGCGCGCCCTGCAGCAGCACCACTTCAACGCCGCGCTGCGCCATCAGGACGTCCAACGCCGGCAGCATCGCCCGGTACGGGGTCACGCCGGTGCCGGTGGCGATCAGCACGTAGCGTGCGTTGTGGTCGCCGGGCTGCAGGGTGAAGCGGCCGAACGGCCCGCTGGCCTGGACCTGCCCGCCGAGCGCCAGCCCTTCGAACAAGGCCGTGGCCGCGCCGCCCTGCACGTAGCTCACCGCGATCTCCACCGTCGCGGCCGGACCCAGCGCATGGTCGTGCAGGTTGGCCAGCGAATAGCTGCGGCGCGTGGCCGTGCCGTCGGCGTAGCTGAAATGCACCTGCAGGAACTGGCCGGGGATGAACGCCAGCCGCTGGCCGTCGCCGCGTTCGAATACGTAGTGGCCCACGGTGGGCGCGATCATGCGGCGTTCGACGAGCTCGAGCGGAAACTGGACGATGGCCAAGGCAGTGGAACGGTGTGATGCCCAGGCGTCCGGGGCGGGGCGCCTATAATAAGCGCTCGCTTGTCCTGCGGGCCTTGACGCCCGCGCAAAGGCCCACCTGATGACTTCTCTTTCCGCGGCGGCCGGCAACGTCCCGGCGCTGTCCATCCTTGACCTGACCAAGCGCTACGACAACGGTGTCGAAGCGCTCAAGGGCGTGTCGCTCAACGTCGAGCCGGGCGACTTCTTCGCCCTGCTCGGCCCCAACGGCGCCGGCAAGTCCACCCTGATCGGGATCATCTCCTCGCTGGTCAACAAGACCGGCGGCCAGGTGCAGGTGTTCGGCACCGACCTGTCGGCGCGCCGCGATGCGGCGATGCGCCTGATCGGCCTGGTTCCGCAGGAGATCAACTTCAACCTGTTCGAAAAACCCTTCGACATCCTGGTCAACTACGCCGGCTTCTACGGCATCCCCCGCAGCGAAGCCGCGCCGCGGGCCGAAGAGGAACTCAAGCGCGCCCAGCTCTGGGACAAGGCCTTCCTGATGAGCCGCACCCTGTCCGGCGGCATGAAGCGCCGGCTGATGATCGCCCGGGCGATGATGACCCGGCCGCGCCTGCTGATCCTGGACGAGCCCACGGCTGGTGTGGATATCGAGATCCGCCGCGGCATGTGGAAGACGCTCAAGGAGATCAACACCGCCGGTACTACGATCATCCTGACCACCCACTACCTGGAGGAAGCCGAGAGCCTGTGCCGCAACCTGGCCATCATCAACCACGGCCGGATCGTGCAGCAGGGGCCGATGCGCACCCTCTTGGCCCAGCTCGATGTGGAAGGCTTCCTGTTCGACATCGAAGATGAATTGCCCGCGCAGTTGCCGGTGATCGAGGGCACCACCCTGATCGCCACCGATCCGCACACGCTGGACCTGGACATGCCGCGGGCGATGGACCTCAACCGTGTCTTCGAAGCGCTGGCCGCCGCCGGCATCCGGGTGCGCTCGATGCGGACCAAATCCAACCGGCTGGAAGAGCTGTTCGTGCGCATGACCGCCGCACCTGCCGTCACCGAGGAGAGCGCAGCATGAGCCACCCGACCCTGGTGCCGGCCACCAGCAACACCCGGCGCAACCTGACCGCGCTGTGGACCATCGCCCGGCGCGAAGTGATGCGCATCCTGCGCATCTGGGGCCAGACCCTGGTGCCGCCGGCGATCACCATGACCCTGTACTTCCTGATCTTCGGCGGGCTGATCGGCTCGCGGGTGGGCGACATGGGCGGCTACAGCTACATGGCCTTCATCGTGCCGGGCCTGGTAATGATGAGCGTCATCCAGAACAGCTACGGCAACATCAGTTCGTCCTTCTTCGGCGCCAAGTTCGGCCGCCACGTGGAAGAGCTGCTGGTCAGCCCGATGCCCAACTGGGTGATCCTGCTGGGCTACGTGGCCGGCGCGGTGCTGCGTGGGCTGATGGTCGGGGTGATCGTGCTGGTCATCGCCATGTTCTTCACCCCGGTGCGCATTCCGCATCCGCTGGTGACCCTGACCACGGTGCTGCTGGGCGCGACGATCTTCTCGCTGGCCGGCTTCGTCAACGCGGCCTATGCGCGCAAGTTCGACGACATCGCGATCGTGCCGACCTTCATCCTGACCCCGCTGACCTATCTGGGCGGCGTGTTCTATTCGGTCAAGCTGCTGCCGGGCTGGGCCGAGGCGCTGACCCATCTCAATCCGATCTTCTACATGGTCAACGCCTTCCGCTATGGCCTGCTGGGCAGCTCGGACGTACCGCTGTGGGTGGCCTACGCGCTGATGCTGGGCTTCGTGGTGGCGCTGGGCGCGCTGGGCCTGTACCTGCTCAAGCGCGGCATCGGCCTGCGCAGCTGATCCTGTTCACGGCTGAGGAATGACCATGCGGATCCTGGTGTTGGGTGCCGGCGGCACCGGCGGATATTTTGGCGGGCGCCTGGCGCAGGCCGGTGCGGACGTCACCTTCCTGGTCCGGGAAGGGCGCGCCGCGCAGCTGCAGCGCGATGGCCTGGTGATCAAGAGCCCGCTGGGCGATGCCCGGTTTCCCGTCGCCCATGTCACCGCGCAGGCGCTGCCTGCGTTAGCGGCAGAACGGCCTTTCGATCTGGTCCTGCTGAGCTGCAAGGCCTATGACCTGGCCAGTTCGATCGAAGCCATCGCACCGGCGGTCGGTCCGGGTACGACCGTGCTGCCCATCCTCAACGGCCTGCTGCATTACCCGGCGCTGGACGCGCGCTTCGGTGCGGACAACGTGCTCGGCGGCCTGTGCTTCATCAGTGCGATGAAGGGCGACAACGGCGAGGTGCTGCACCTGGGCAAGCCGGCCTCGATCACCTTCGGCGAACGCGACGGCACCGCCGACACGCCGCGCACCGCGGCCCTGGCCGCGCTGTGCGCGCAGGCCGGGCTGACCTGCGAGCACCCGCGCGACATCGTGCTGGCGCAGTGGATCAAGTACACCTTCCTGACCGCGCTGGCCGCGGCCACCTGCCTGATGCGCGGCAGCATCGGCGCGGTCGTGGCGGCCGAAGGCGGGCGCGACTTCATGACCGGCCTGTACCGCGAGTGCATCGAGGTGGCCAAGGCCAGCGGCGTGACCATCCCGGAAACCGTGCAGGTCGGCATGCTCGAACAGCTGACCCGGACCGGCTCGGACCTGACCGCCTCGATGCTGCGCGACCTGCGTGCCGGCCGGCGCGTGGAAGCGGCGCACATCGTCGGCGACATGGTCCACCGCGCCGCCCATGCCGGGCTGCGCGCGCCGCGCCTGGAAACGGCCTGGATCCACCTGCAGGTGTACGAAGCGCAGCTGCGGCACGCCTGACCGCCATCGCGTTCGCGGCGACGCTGCCTCGTCACGGCCTGTGCGCCCGCGTCAATCTGGTGCTGGAATGCATCGGCCTGCTGACCATCGCGCTGGTGTCGATCGAGCTGGGCAGACGATCTTCGAAGAAGAGGTGATGCACGAGGTCAAGGTCAGCGGGCCCACGCGCGTGCGCCGTTACCTGTCGCGCTTTTTGGTGGTGGTGATCGCGCTGTCGATCGAAACCCTGGTGATGACCTTCGAACTGGCCCACGAGGACCCGACCAAGCTGCCCTGTGCCGGTGCCACCGGGCTGGCCGCCGCGGTGCTGCTGTTCGCCTGGGGCGTGTTCGTCGAACTCAACCGCGCCGCCGAAGAGCTGAAACCGGAAGCGATGGAAGACGCCAGGCAGGAAGACGACAAGGTCCACTGACCACCGCGCTTTCGCGCCTGTCCTATCCGGCTGGCAGCCCAAAGAACGCGCGCGCTGCGTTGGTGGTGTCGGCAGCGGTCACGGCGACGTCCTGACCGCGGTCGCGCGCGAGTTCCTCGACGATGTGGGCCAGGAACGCCGGCTCGTTGCGCCGGTCCTTGGGGCTAGGCTTGAGCGTGCGCGGCAGCAGGTAGGGTGCGTCGGTCTCGATCATCAGCCGGTGGGCGGGAATGTGCGGCACCAGCGCGCGCAGGTGCGCGCCGCGGCGTTCGTCGCACAGCCAGCCGGTGATGCCGATATGCCAGTCCTGGTCCAGGTAGTCGAACAGTTCTTCGCGCGTGCCGGTGAAGCAATGCACCACCGCGGCCGGCAGCTGGCCGGCGAACGTCTTCATCACCGCCATGAAGTCCGCATGCGCGTCGCGCTGGTGCAGGAACAGCGGCTTGCCAGTGTCCACCGCGGTCTGCAGCTGGCGCTCGAACGCCTTGCGCTGGGCCGGGCGCGGCGAGAAGTCGCGGTGGTAGTCCAGCCCGCATTCGCCCACCGCCACCACTTCCGGGTGGGCCAACAGCGCGCGCATCTGCGCGTCGCACTCGTCGGTGTATTCGCTGGCGTGGTGTGGATGCACGCCGGCGGTGGCGTACAGGAAGCCCGGATGCGCGCGCGCCAGTTCCAGCGCCTTGGGCGAATGCTCGCGGCTGGCGCCGGTGACCACCAGCTGGGCCACGCCGGCTTCGCGTGCGCGCTGCAGGACGGCGTCGCGATCGCGGTCGAAGGAGTCGTGGGTGAGGTTGGCGCCGATATCGATCAGGTGCATGCGTCAAGGCGGTGCGACGTGGGGACCGACATTGTAGGGCGCACCGCCCGCGCGCCTTATCCTTGTGCGTCATGTCCACGCCGTCCTTTCCCATTTCGCCCCTGCTGCCGCAGCTGCTGCAGTCACTGCAGGACCATCCGCGCCTGGTGCTCGAAGCCCCGCCCGGTGCCGGCAAGACCACCCAGGTGCCGCTGGCATTGCTGGACGCGCCGTGGCTGGAAGGCCGCAAGATCGTGATGCTGGAACCGCGCCGCGTAGCGGCACGCGCGGCGGCCGGCTTCATGGCCAGGCAGTTGAACCAAGCGGTGGGCGAAACCGTCGGCTACCGCATCCGCTTCGACAACAAGACTTCGGCGCGCACCCGGATCGAAGTGGTCACCGAAGGCATCCTGACCCGGATGCTGCAGGACGATCCGCTGCTGGAAGACGTGGGCGTGCTGCTGTTCGACGAATTCCACGAACGCCACCTGGCCGGCGACCTGGGCCTGGCGCTGGCGCTGGACGTGCAGGGGTCGCTTTATTCGGACCCCGGATCAAGTCCGGGGCAGGCTCTGCGCATCGTGGTGATGTCGGCCACCCTGGACGGCGCACGCCTGGCGCAATGGCTGGACGCGCCGCGGCTCTCCAGCCAGGGCCGCAGCTATCCAGTGGCGATCTCGCATTTCCCCGCGCGCCGCGACGAGGCGTTGGAGCCGCAGGTCCGGCGTGCGGTCGAAGCGGCCATCGCCAGCCATCCCGGCGACGTGCTGGTGTTCCTGCCCGGGCAGCGCGAGATCGCGCGGGTGCAGGCTTCGCTGGAAGGGCTGCCTGGCTTTAGCCCCTCTTCCTCCGGGAGAGGGGTTGGGGTGAGGGTCCGGGGCGAAGCCACATCAGCGGCTGACCCGGGCGAGGCTTTATCCGGACCTCAGCCCTTTGAAGCGACCTCGATATCCGTCGCTGCGCGTGATCTTTCTCCGCAACAGGGGGAAGCCGTCGTCCCGGACAGAGAGGGAAAAGGCGGTGTCATGGTCCTGGCCCTGCACGGCGAGCTGCCGGTCGAACAGCAGTCGGCCGTGCTGCAGCCCGATCCGGCCGGCCGCCGCCGCGTGGTCCTGGCCACCAACGTGGCCGAGTCTTCGGTGACGCTGCCCGGCGTGCGCGTGGTGATCGACAGCGGCCTGGCGCGCGAGCCGCGCTTCGATCCCAACAGCGGGTTCTCGCGGCTGGACGTGGTGCATATCGCGCAGGCCTCGGCCGACCAGCGCGCGGGCCGTGCCGGGCGCGTGGCCGAAGGCGTGGCCTGGCGGCTGTGGCCGGCCTCGCAGCGGCTGGAGCCGCAGCGCCGGCCCGAGATCGCCCAGGTCGAACTGGGCGGCCTGGCCCTGGAACTGGCGGCGTGGGGCAGCGACGACCTGCGCTTCGTCGATGCGCCACCGCCGGGTCCGCTGGCTGCCGCGCGCGACCTGCTGCAGCGGCTGGGCGCGCTCGACGCGTCCCACGCGATCACCGCGCTGGGCAGGCGGCTGCTGACCCTGGGCACCCATCCGCGCCTGGCCGCGATGCTGCTGACCGCCACGGCGGGCACCGTCCGCGCGCTGGCCTGCGATATCGCCGCGCTGGTGGAAGCGCGCGACCCGCTGCGCGGCGGCGGCGATGCCGTGGCCGCACGCTGGCGTGCGCTGGCCGCGTTCCGCGCTGGCCGTGCACCGGCCGATGCGCATCGCTCGGCGCTGGCCGCCATCGATGCCACTGCCAAACAGTGGCGCCGCCGCCTGCGCGAGGATGCCGCGCCGCCGCGCGAGAGCGAGGCGCACGCGCTTGGCGACCTGCTCGCGCTGGCCTTCCCCGACCGGATCGGTTATCGCCATGCCACCGATCCGCTGCGCTATGCGCTGGCCAATGGCCGCACCGCGCGTCTGTTCGATGACAGCGTGCTGCGCGGCGAACCGTGGATCGTGGCCAGCGAGCTGCGGTTCGAATCCCGCGATGGCCTGATCCTGCGCGGCGCGCCAGTGGACGAACATTTCCTGCGCGCACGGTTTGCCGATCACTTCTCCACCGCCGATCACGTGCGCTGGGACAGCGAGCGTCGTGCGCTGGTGGCCCAGCGCGAATCGCGCTTCGATGCGATCGTGCTCGACGCGCGCCCCGCCGGCAGGATCGATCCACAGCACGCGGCCGCGGCCCTGACCGACGCGGTGCGCGAACTCGGGCTCGATGCATTGCCGTGGACCGAGAGCCTGCAGCAGTGGCGCGCTCGCGTGCGCAGCCTGCGTGCATGGATGCCCGAGCTGGACCTGCCCGACCTGTCCGACCAAGCGCTGCTGGCGACCCTGCCGCGCTGGCTCACGCCCGCCTTTGCCGGCAAGACCCGGCTGGATGCGCTGGACGAGGGCGAACTGGGCGAAGCGCTGAAGTCGTCGACCGACTGGTCCACCCGCCAGCGCATCGACACGCTGGCGCCCACGCGCATCACCGTGCCATCGGGTATGGAGCGGCGCATCGAATATGGCGTGGAACATGACGGCAGCCCGCGCGCGCCGGTGCTGGCGGTGAAGCTGCAGGAGTTGTTCGGCCTGAATGACACTCCGCGCATCGCCGACGGGCGCATCGCGCTGACCCTGCACCTGCTCTCGCCCGGCGGCAAACCACTGCAGGTGACCCAGGACCTGCGCAGCTTCTGGGCCAACACCTATGCCGAGGTGAGAAAGGAGATGAAGGGGCGCTATCCCAGGCATCCATGGCCGGACGACCCCTGGAACGCCACGGCGACACATCGCGCAAAGCCACGCGGAACCTGAGCCACGCTGCCTGTGTGTTCAGCCGGCGGACGGCCTGATCCGGCACCGCACACGCGCCGTCTACATGCCAGCCGGGAGACTGGACCCCTTCATCGTCTTCGGGGTCCAGCTATGAGCAAGTTCACTGACATCGGCGATCGCGCGCTGGCCACCGCACTGGACCTGGTCCAGCAGGCGGGCGACGGCCTGCGCAACGCAGGCGGCAGCGTGCGCGACCTGGTGCCGTCGCGCCGGTCCAAGACCAGCAGGTACATCAAACACAGCGCCGCACTCGGTGCGGTGCGCACCGGCAGCAAGGTCGCCACCACCTTCGTCAAGCGCAACCCGGTGGCGTTCGGCGCAGCGGCGGCCGTCGGTGTCGGCCTGATCGGCTATGCGGTGTTCCGCAAGTACAAGCAGAAGCAGGCCGCCGCAGCCATCGAAGGCAGCGCGCGTCGGCTTGAACCTGCCACCGCGCGCGGTAACGCCGGCATCCGGTCCAGCGCCAGCCGGCATGCGCGCGTGGCGCCTAAGACTTCCAGCGAGAGCTGACCCTGACGCTGAGTCCTCGATCGTCGGGCCGTCGCCACCGCGATGTCCTGGCGATCGAGCCAGCCTCTTTGATGCAGCAACGCCCGGTCATGCCGGGCGTCGTTTTTTTGGGACAGGGCAGAGCGCAGGTCAGGGCTGCTGGATGCGCCATTGTCCGGGCTGCAATGGATCAAGTTCCACCGTCCCCATCGCCACGCGCACCAGGCGCAAGGTGGGCAGCCCCACCGCAGCGGTCATGCGCCGCACCTGGCGGTTGCGACCTTCGCGGATCGTCAGTTCCAGCCAGGCATCCGGCACGCTCTTGCGCACGCGCACCGGCGGGTCACGTGGCCATAGCGCGGGCGCGGCATCGAGCAGGTGCGCGCGGGCCGGCAGGGTCGGGCCATCGTTCAGCTGGACGCCCTGGCACAGCGCGCGCAACTGATCCGGCTGCGGCGCGCCTTCGACCTGGACCAGGTAGGTCTTGTCCTGTTTGTGGCGCGGATCGGTGAGCTTGTGGGCCAGCGCGCCGTCATCGGTCAGCAGCAGCAGGCCTTCGCTGTCGTAGTCCAGCCGCCCGGCGGCGTAGACGTGCTTGGGCAAGCCGAACTCGGCCAAGGTTCTCCGCGGCGTCGCGCTGCGGTCGGTGAACTGGCACAGCACGTTGAACGGTTTGTTGAAGGCGATGAGCAAGGCGGGTGCGACGGAGGACCGGGATCGCTAGTGTGCCGATGTGTCCCGGCGCTTGCACGGCACGCAAGGCCTGCAGCGGCTACCCATGCGGACCGGCTGGCTTTTCGAGGCTGCAAGTTGCCTCGCCCGGCGCGTCCTCCCTGCCGCCCAGCGGTCGCTTACGGCTTCACGAAGCGTAGGGTCATGCGGTCGCTTTCGCCGATGGCCTGGTACTTGGCGTCGTCGGCCTTGTCGTGCTTGTTGGTCGGCGGCAGCGTCCACACGCCACCGGGATAATCCTTGCTGTCGCGCGGGTTGGCGTTGATCTCGCTCTTGCCTTCCAGCCTGAAGCCGGCGGCGGTGGCCAGTGCGATCACCTGTTCCTCGCCGACATAACCGCTCTCATCGCCATCGGGCACGGCCTTGGCGGCGCGGTGTTCGACCACGCCCAGGGTGCCGCCGGATTTGAGCACCGCGTAAAAGCCCTTAAACATCGCTTCGGCGTTGTCGGCCATGCGCCAGTTGTGCACGTTGCGGAAGGTCAGCACCACGTCGGCCGAATTGGCCGGACCGAAGCTCGGCGTGGCTGGCGCATAGGTCACGACCTTGGCCTGGCCATAGTGGGCAACATCGCTCTTGTAGAGCGCTTCCAGGCTGTCCTTGGATTTTTGTTCGTAGGGCCGCGATTGCTCGGACACCGCGGCCGGGTCGACCACCGCGGCGATGTACTGGCCCTGCCCCTTCACATACGGCGCCAGGATCGCCGAATACCAGCCCGTGCCAGGCGTGATCTCGATGACGGTGTCGCTCTGCTTCACGCCGAAGAAGGCCAGGGTCTGGCCCGGGTGGCGATAACGGTCGCGGGCCACATCGGCTGGCTTGCGCCAGTCCCCATTGATGGCCGTCTGCAGCGGTGCCGGCACGGTGATGGCGGTGCCCGCGGTCTGCGCGAAGGCCGGCGACATCGGCGCCAGCGCGGCGCACAGGGCAAGGGTGGCGAGCGATCGGCGCATGACGCATTCCCGGCAAGAAAAGTGCCGCCGAGCCTAGCACGCGGTCAGTGCGCAACCGATCGTGCACGCAGGGTTAAACGCCGCTGGCCTACGGTGAAGCGTTGTGTCCTGTCTGTCTTGAATCAGGAGAACCCCACCATGACCTCCATCCCACAACGCCCGTTGGGCAAGTCCGGCATCTCGGTCGCGCCGCTGGCATTGGGCGGCAATGTCTTTGGCTGGAGCGTCAAGGACGCAGCCAGCACCGGCAAGCTGCTGGATGCCTTCGTCGACGGCGGCTTCAACCTGATCGACACCGCCGACGCCTATCCGGCCTGGGTGCCGGGCAACCGGGGCGGCGAGTCGGAGGAGCTGATCGGCCAGTGGCTCAAGTCCAGCGGCAAGCGCAACCAGGTGGTGATCGCGACCAAGGTGGCCAAGTGGAACGAGCGGCTGGGCCTGTCGCCGGGCAACATCGAAGCGGCGGTCGACGATTCGCTGCGGCGTCTGGGCATCGACACGATCGACCTGTACCAGGCCCACGAGGACGACGAATCGGTTCCGCTGGAAGCCACCTTGGGCGCCTTCGCGCGACTGATCGAGAAAGGCAAGGTGCGGGCGATCGGCGCTTCCAACTACAGCGCCGAGCGACTGCACCAGGCCCTGCGCTGTGCCGAAAGCCAGGACCTGCCGCGCTATGAAACCCTGCAGCCCCAGTACAACCTCTACGACCGCGCCGGCTACGAGGCGGAGTTGGAGCCGCTGGTGAAGGCCGAGGGCCTGGGCGTGATCAGCTACTACTCGCTGGCCAGCGGCTTCCTTACCGGCAAGTACCGCGAGGCGGCCGACGCGGCCAAGAGTTCGGCGCGCGGCGCGCAGGTGGTCAAGCAATACCTCAACCCGCGCGGCCGGGCGATCCTGGAAGCTCTGGACGGCGTGGCATCGGCCCACGGCGCGACCCCGGCTCAAGTGGCCCTCGCCTGGCTGATCGCGCGCGTGTCGATCACCGCGCCGATTGCCAGCGCCAGCAGCGTCGAGCAGCTGCAGGACATCATGCAGGCCGCGCGCCTGACCCTGACTGCGGAACAGATCCGGGCCCTGGACGCGGCCAGCGCGCCGTAGTCATCCGCGCCGCGTGGTGCTGACTGTGAAGGATCCGGCCCGGGCCTGCACCCGATGATTACTTGCCCCGGTGGACAGTGCCTTGCGGCCGCATCCCGACATGGCGGCCGGTGTGGAGGCCGTCATGCAGATTCACGTTTCCGTTCCCCGTCCGGCGCCCGCACAAGAGCCCGATCCCTGGCCGCAGCAGCCGCCGGGCTCGGGTGAATGCCCGTTGCCCCAGGCCGGCGATCCGCCGCCGCGCGAGGGCGAGGTTCCGGGCCAGCTCAGCTGAGCCAGCCTATTGCGGAATCGACACCCTCGACAGAATCCCCGACGCCGTGCAGCCTGCGTGGTTCGTCGTGCGCTAAGGGCTTGGCTTCGGCCGGGCATGGCTTAGAATGCATGTAAACGTTTTCATGGCAGGGCCGGATGTCGAACTCGGAACGGATTGACGCCCTCATCGCGCAGATGACGGTGGAAGAGAAAGTGGGCCAGCTGGGGATCTTTGCCGATGCGCTGCGGCCGTTTGCTCCGGACGTGAATCCGGAAGCCAACGCCCAGGGCGCCGCCGAAGTGCGCGCCGGCATCCGTTCGGGCCGGATCGGCGCGCTGTTCAACGGCGTGGGCGCGATCGAGGGCCGCGAGGCCCAGCGCCTGGCCGTGGAAGAATCAAGACTCGGCATTCCGCTGCTGCTGGGATCGGACGTGATCCACGGCATGCGCACGGTGTTTCCGATTCCGCTGGGCGAGGCGGCCAGCTTCGAGCCGGATCTGGCCCGCCGCACCGCGCGCGCCACCGCGGTCGAAGCCACTGCCGCCGGCATCCACTGGACCTTCGCCCCGGCCGTAGACATCGCCCGCGATCAGCGCTGGGGCCGCGGCGCCGAAGGCGCAGGCGAGGACGTGATGCTGGGCTGCGCCTTTGCCAGCGCGCGCGTGCAGGGCTTCCAGGGCGAGGCCGGCCTGGACGCCGAAGACTGCCTGCTGGCCGCGCCCAAGCACTTTGCCGCCTATGGCGCGGTGGCCGGTGGCCTGGAATACAACACGGTGGACATTTCCGAGCAGACCCTGCGCGACGTGCACCTGCCGCCGTTCAAGGCTGCCTTCGACGCCGGTGCGATCACCGTGATGAGCGCCTTCAACGACATCAACGGGGTGCCGGCCAGCGCCAACCGCTGGCTGATGACCGACCTGCTGCGCGATGCCTGGCAGTTCCCCGGTCTGGTGGTGTCCGACTACACCGCCGACATGGAACTGATCGCCCATGGCTATGCGGCCGACGAGCGCGACGCGACCGCGCGCGCGTTCACCGCCGGTCTGGACATCAGCATGCAGAGCGGCTTCTACGACCGGAACCTGGCTTCGCTGGTGGACAGCGGCGAGGTGACGCTGGCGCAACTGGATGCAGGCGTGCGCCGCGTGCTGTGGGTCAAGGAGCGGATCGGCCTGTTCGACAACCCGTACCGCTCGCTGGATCCGGCGCGCGAAGCCGACCAGAGCCACGTGGCCGCGCACGAGGAACTCTCGCGCGATGCCGCGCGCCGTTCGATCGTGCTGCTGAAGAACGACGCCAATGTCCTGCCGCTGAAGAAGGCCGGACAGAAGATCGCGCTGATTGGCCCCTTCGCCCGCGACCGCGAAAACATCGAAGGCTGCTGGACGCTGTTCGGCGACAAGTCCCGCTACGTGACGCTGGAGGCCGGCGTGCGCGCGGCGATGGCCGACGATGCGCTGCTGACCGTGGTCGAGGGCTGTGGGCTGGAGGCGCCCATCGACGCCGGCATCGACGCGGCCGTGGCCGCCGCGCGCGATGCCGACGTGGTGGTGCTGGCCATCGGCGAGCCGCAGCGCTACAGCGGCGAGGCGCAGTCGCGCACCCAGATCGTGATCCCGCCCGCGCACCAGGCCCTGGCCGAGGCGCTGGCCGCCACTGGCAAGCCGCTGGTGGTGCTGCTGCGCAATGGTCGCGCGCTGGCCCTGCATGGCGCCGTGCGCGAGGCGTCCGCGATTTTGGTCACCTGGTACCTGGGCAGCCAGACCGGGTTTGGGGTGGCCGATGTCCTGTTCGGCGACTACAACCCGTCCGCGTGTCTGCCGGTCAGCTTCCCGCAGGATTCGGGCCAGCAGCCGCTGTTCTACGCCCGCCCACGCACCGGCCGTCCGGAGCTGCCGGACATGAGCGAATACAAGGCGCGCTGGCGCGAGATCACCGCCGATGCGCTGTATCCGTTCGGCCATGGCCTGTCCTACACCACCTTCGACTACGGCACCCCGCAACTGTCCACCGCCCGGCTGGGCTGGGATGACACCCTGACCTTGACCAGCACCATCACCAACACCGGTGATGTCGCCGGCGAAACGGTGGTGCAGCTGTACGTGCACGACCGGGTGGCCAGCCGCGTGCGGCCGGTGCGCGAGCTCAAGGGCTTCAACAAGATCGCACTGCTGGCCGGCGAGTCGGCGCAGGTGAGCTTCCAGCTGGACCGCAGCCTGCTGGCCTTCACCGGCATGGACCTGGCCTTCAGCGCCGAGCCGGGCCTGTTCGATGTATGGATCACCGATTCGTCGGTGAATGGCGTGCCGGTACAGTTCGAGCTGCTGCCGCCGCCGAAGGGTTGAGCAGATCAGATCCTGCCCGGCATTGGCAGTGCGCGGCTTTTCTGTACAGCGGAGCTTGCTCCGCTGCCCTGCGGTCAGATTCCAGTCAATGCCCCGGCGGAGCAAGCTCCGCTCTACAAGGGCATGGGCGCGCTACGCCAGCCCGCCGCGCGGGCACCACCCGGGGCCGAAGGTATCGCCATCGCTGCACGTTGATCACGGCCGCCGAGTCAAGCTCGGCGTTGCTGTTGCTTTGGCACTTGACCTGCCCAAGCCGTAAAGCAAGCCGAGCATCGCAGGAGGCCAGGCGGAGGCGCGGATGTCTGAGCGCGCGGGTTCCGCGTCCGCCCCGAGCAGGGGGCAAGTGCCCTGGCCTCCGAGAAATGCAGGGCATTGATGTGCAGCATCGGCGAGTGTCCCGGCAAAGATGGTTTGCCTGCTTTTGCCAAGACAAAAACAGGACGCGCCGCAGGCGCGTAAGCCTTATTTGATTCCAGGAAAGCAGCATCACTGCTGATTTCCACAAGAACAAGGAGCACACATGAAACTCTTCATCACCGGCGCCAACGGCTACATCGGCGGCTCCATCGCCCAGCGCCTGCTGGCCGACGGCCACCAGATTCGCGGCCTGGTCCGCCGCTCGGACATGGCCGAACAGCTCGCCGCCCGCGGCATCACTCCGGTGCTGGGCACGCTGGACGACAGCGACGTGCTGGCGCGCGAAGCCGGTAAGGCCGATGCCGTCATCAACGCCGCCAGCAGCGACCACCGCGCCGGGATCGCCGCACTGCTGGCCGCGCTGCAGGACACCGGCAAGACCCTGATCCACACCAGCGGCTCCAGCGTGATCGGCGACGACGTGCGTGGCGATGCGCTTTCGCCCCACATCTTCGATGAGGACACGCCCTTCATCGTCGAAGACGGCAAGCAGGCGCGCCACGCGCTGGACAACGCGGTCCTGGCGGGCAAGGACAACGGCGTGCGTGGCATCGTGCTGTGCAACAGCATGATCTACGGGTCGGGACGCGGCCTGCACCGCGACAGCGTGCAGATTCCGCCGCTGGTGAAAGAGGCGCAGAAAAGCGGTGTGGTGCATGTGGTCGGCCAAGGCATCAACCGCTGGTCCAACGTGCACATCGACGATGTGGCCGAGCTGTATGCGCTCGCACTGAAGGACGCACCGGCCGGGGCGTTCTATTTCGTCGAGAACGGCGAAGCCTCCTACGCCGAGATCGGCCAGGCCATTGCCAGGCGGCTGGGCCTGGGCCCGGTCCAGTCATGGGCGGTGGAAGAAGCGTCTGCGGTATGGGGTGAAGGCCACGCGCGCTATTCGTTCGGCTCCAACAGCCGCGTGCGGGCCAAACGTGCACGGGCCGAACTGGGCTGGAAGCCGCAGCACGCCTCGGTCACCGAATGGATCGAGACCGAGATGCCGCTGGACTAGCGACTGTGATCCGTGGCTGGCTAGCGTCGCATGTCAGCAATCAAGCCCCGCTCCCACCGTAAGAGGGATTGGGGTGAGGGCCCGGGTGACGGTGCTGTTCAACTACACCAGGCTTCGTTCGTACCCTTGTCTGCCGCAGCGGAGCACCTTTCATCCAGAGCAGCTTGTCCAATCGAATAACGGAACGGACATCTGATGCGTTGGGTCCGCGAGCGGTCGGTGGATCAAGTCGTGGGCGCATGCCGCAGCGTCTGCAGCAACGCGCAGTCGCCACGGGTACCGCGCGTGCAGCCGTCCAGGGTGTGCTCCAGCGCATCGGCCACGCGCTCCAGGTCAGCGATGCGCTGGCGCACGTCGTCCAGGTGACGGCGCGCCAGCACGTCGACCTCCGCACAGGGCTGGCCGCTGTCGCGGGCCAGCGCCAGTAGGCCGCGGATTTCCTCCAGCGAAAACCCCAGGCCGCGCGCACGATGGATGAAGCTCAGCCGCGCCACGTCGTCATCGCCGTAGTCGCGATAACCGGAGCTCCGCCGCGCGGGCGCCGGCACCAGCCCGATGCGTTCGTAATAGCGGATGGTTTCCAGGTGGCAGCCGCTGGCCGCGGCGGCTTCGGCGATGCGCATGCTTGACTCCGTAGTCGCTACGGGCCCTAGCCTAGCGCGCATGGACAACTGCTGCGAAGACAAGGCCGATGCCCTGCAGGCGCGCGCCAACAGCGCCTCGCACCGGCGCGTGCTGTGGATCGTGCTGTGGCTCAACCTGGCGCTGTTTGCCGGTGAATTCGGCGCCGGCTGGTGGGCCGATTCCAGCGCGCTGCAGGCCGACTCGCTCGACGGCCTGGGCGATGCGCTGGTGTATGCATTGAGCCTGGCGGTGGCCGCGCAGAGCCTGCGGCGCCGCGCCGGCGCCGCGCTGTTCAAGGGCGCGCTGCAGGCAGTGTTCGGCGTGGCGGTGCTGGCCGAAGTCGTGCGCCGCAGCCTGCTGGGTGCCGAGCCGCTGGCGCCGGCGATGATGCTCGCCGCGTGCGTGGCGTTCGCGCTGAACCTGGTGTGCTTCCGCCTGCTGATGCGCTTCCGTGGCGACGACATCAACATGCGCTCGGTGTGGCTGTGTTCGCGCAACGATCTGGTCAACAACGCCGGTGTGCTGGTGGCCGGCGCGCTGGTCGGCGTCACCCGCAGCCGCTGGCCGGACCTGCTGATCGGGGCGCTGGTGGCGCTGCTGTTCCTGCATACCGCCATGCAGGTGCTGCGCGCGGCCTGGATGCAGTGGCGCGCGCCGGAACCGGCGCCACTGCCCAAGCGTGGCTGCTGCTGACGTCGCAGCGGCGCTGCGCGAGCGCAATGTGCGCGGGACGTGCATGGGTCGGGCGCACACCTTCCACGAAAGCACAACGCAGCAAGCGGCAGCATCGATCGCATGCCGACCCAGCATCTTCTGGATGCCAGTCGACGCCGCGCGATGTGTGCCCTGGCATTCGGGATGAGCGTGGCGTTGGTCTTGCCTCATGGCCGGGCGCGCGCGACGAGGATGCCCATGCAAAGCGAAACCTTCCTGCTGCCCGCCCATCAGTGGGTGCCCAACAACCCGCGCTTGCCGGTGCGCATCTATCGTGGCGTACGCGGCGGCAATGGCGCGCTGCTGGATGCCGAGAGGCTGGAACGGCGCTTCGCCGCCAACGGCTGGCCGCCGCAGTGGCGCGCCGGCGTGTACGACTACCACCACTATCATTCCACCGCGCACGAGGTGCTGGGCGTGTTCATTGGCCACGCCCGGTTGCTCCTGGGCGGACCGGGCGGCATCGAAGTGAAGGTCCAGCCGGGCGACGTGGTGTTGTTGCCGGTGGGTACCGGCCACTGCTGCCTGCAGGCCAGCCGCGATTTCCAGGTAGTTGGCGCTTATCCCGAAGGCCAGGACTGGGACATCCAGCGCGCCGCGCCGGATGAGGCCACGCGCCAGCGCATGGCCTCATTGCCGGACCCTCCGCGCGATCCCGTCAACGGTTGAGGGCCAGCCGCCTGCAGGCGCGGCCGCCTCAGCGCAGCAGCCAGTCGCGCAGTGCCGCGCTCACCGCCCGCGGCTGCTCCAGCGGCGTCAGGTGGCCGGCCTGCGGCACCTGCACCAGCGTGGCGTTGGGCAGCAGCGCCGCCATCTGTTCGTGCAGCGCCGGCGGGGTGATGCCATCGTGCTCGCCGCACAGGACCAGCGCCGGCCGGCCGAACGCGCGCAGGACCTCGCTGCCATCCATGCGTTCGAACGCACTCTGGCGCAGGAATACTTCCGCGCCTAGGCGCCGGGTCATGGCCCGGATACGCGCGACCAGCGCGGTATCGCCGTGGTGGGACGGATCCAGATATGCACGCATCAGCGCATCGCCGAATCCATGGAACGCGCCCTTGCGCACGGCCGCTTCCTGGTCACGCCGCTGCTGCGCGCGGGCCGGTGAGTCGGCCCGGTAGGACGTATCCAGCAGGGCCAGTCGCTGCACGCGCTGCGGAGCGATGCGCAGGATTTCCTGGGCCACATAGCCGCCCAGCGAAAACCCGGCCAGGGCGAAGGTCGGCGGCGCGGCATCCAGCACCTGCACGGCGGCGGCGTGCATCGAATCGGCGGTGGTGAGGTCGCCGACATGGCAGTCGGCCAGCTCTGCCAGCGTCTCCAGCTGGGCCTGCCAGAGATCGGCATCGTTGAGCAGGCCGGGCAACAGGAGCAGATCGGGACGCGACTGGCTCATGCAGGATCGGCGTACTGGGCGATGCCATTGCCGAAGGACCAGTTCTCCTTGGCCACCTCCACCAGGTTGATGAAGACATCCTCGCGGCGCACGTCCAGGCGCTGGTGCAGGCCATCGGCGACCGCCTTGTAGAAGGCCTGCTTCATCGCCACGGTGCGGCCGGCGCTGAGTGTCACCTGGATCACCAGGCACGCCTCGCTGCGCGCGATGCCCAGGTAGGTCGGGTCCAGCATCAGCTCGCTGCTCGAATGCTGGTGGAAGATCTGGAAGCGATCGTCCTCGGGCACGTTCAAAGTGGCCCGCATCGCGTCGTAGATCACATCGCCCACGGTGGCGCGGAAGGCATCGGTGGTGGCGGCGTGCAGATCGATCCGGACCAAAGGCATGGCGGTGCTCGTGTCGGAGAGGGAGGCACAGGCTACGCTGCCTGTGGCAGATGCGATGTCGCGTCAGGGCAATGCTGTGTGCGATGACGGGCGGACGTTGCCCACCTCGGTGTCATCGATGCTCAGGCGCGCGTCGGCCGCACCATTTCGAACATCGCCTCGGGCATGATCTGCGCATAGCTGCCGCGGCCACCGGCGCGCAGGATCGGGCCGGCCGCGGCGGTGTCGTAGATCCCATCGACCAGGAAGCGCCTGTCGATGTGCACGCCGACCACCTCGCCCAGCACCAGCCACTGCTCCAGCGCCGTGCCCGCGGCATCGGTGAGCCGGATCAGCTGGCTCAGCCGGCACTCGAACGCCGCCGGCGCGCCTTCGACGAACGGCGCATCGACCACATGGCCCGGCACCGGCACCAGGCCGGTGCGCTCGAATTCGTCCACCTCGGCGGGAAACGGCGCCGAGCTCAGGTTCATCAGCTCGGCCTGCGCGCGCGTGGCCAGGTTCCAGGTGAACACGCCGGAGGCCTCGACGTTGCGCACGCTGTCCTTCCAGCCCGAACTGCTGAAGCCGATGAGCGGCGGGCTGTCGCCGAAGGCATTGAAGAAGCTGTAGGGGGCCAGATTGCGCACGCCTTCGGGCGAGACCGAGCCGATCCAGCCGATCGGCCGCGGCGCGATGATCGACTTGAACGGGTCGTGCGGCAGGCGGTGGCCTTCGCCGGGGCGGTAGAAGTGCAGGTCGCTCACGGTGCGGTGCTCTTGTGGCAGCAGGTGCCCAGCATGCCCGTCCGCGCATGGTGATGCTGGCAACGGTATGTTTTGGAGCGCGCGCGGGTTACCTGAGATAGGAGCGCAGCACCTTGCTGACCGCGGCGACTTCCTCGCTGCGTTTGCCGGCGTTCTTCTCGGCGGCCACGTGCTCCTGCATGTGGCCTTCCAGCACTTCCAGCAGCAGGCTTTGCGCCGCGCCACGGATGGCGGCGATCTGGGTCAGCACCGCCAGGCATTCGGGTTGACCCGTCAGCGCCCGCTCCAGCGCTGCCACCTGCCCCTTCAGGCGTTTGACGCGGTTGTTCAGGCGGGCGGCGTCATGGATCACGTGCGACATCGGCGTGCTTCTCGCATACCATGGGGGGGTATCCTCATGGTAGCAGCCCATGTCCCTGGACGCCGCGCTTCACGTGCATCGCCACGACCACCATTACGTGACCGGCAATACGTCGGGCGAACGCAATACGCGCCGGGCGGTGGTCCTGACCGCCGCGATGATGGTCGCCGAGATCGCCGGCGGCTGGATCTTCAACTCGATGGCGCTGCTGGCCGACGGCTGGCACATGAGTTCGCATGCGCTCGCGCTGGGCCTGTCGCTGCTGGCCTATGCCAGCGCACGGCGGTTCGCGCGGGACGGGCGCTTCGCCTTCGGCACCTGGAAGATCGAGATCCTGGGTGGCTACACCAGCGCGGTGCTGCTGCTGTGCGTGGCCCTGCTGATGGCGGTGCAGTCGCTGCAGCGGCTGGTCAATCCGCTGCCGATCCACTACGACCAGGCGATCGTGCTGGGGACGATCGGACTGGCGGTGAACCTGCTCTGCGCCTGGTGGCTGAAGGACGACCACAGCCACCATCACGGACACGACCATGGCCACGCGCATCACCACGCGCACCATCATGGCGAGAATCACCACGCCGACCTCAACCTGCGCGCGGCCTACCTCCACGTGCTGGCCGATGCGGCCACCTCGGTGCTGGCCATCGTCGCGCTGCTGGCGGGCCGGTTCTTCGGCGCGTCCTGGCTGGACCCGGTGATGGGCATCGCCGGCGCGGTGCTGGTGACGGTCTGGGCGATCGGCCTGCTGCGCAGCACCGGCCGGGTCCTGCTGGATGCGGAGATGGATGCGCCGGTGGTGGACGAAGTGCGCGAGGTGATCGCGCAACTGCCGCAACCCACCGCGGTCAGCGACCTGCACGTCTGGCGCGTCGGTCGCGGCCAGTACGCGGCCATCGTCGGCCTGGTCACCACCCGGCCGCTGTCACCGCAGGACGTGCGCGCGGCGCTGTCGATCCACGAGGAGCTGGTGCACGTGACGGTGGAGATCAATGCCGCGCCCGCGGCCTGATCCCCGCCAGGTCGTCATCGATGTTCGAGGCGCCTGGCCTGCCGTGGGAGCCGCTTCAGCGGCGATAGATTTTGTCGGTAAGGCCACATCGCCGCTGAAGCGGCTCCCACACTAACCCTGCGGACCGAGCAGCGAAGCCACGCCGCGCGCCCGACGGTTGTCGAACGGGCTGACCACGGCAAAGCTGGTGTTGCCGTGCGACCAGTACTGGGCCAGCAGTTCGCCATCGCGGCGCTGGCCGGGCTCGCGGAACCAGCCGCCCGGACGCACGTATACGCCGATTCGCGCGCCGTTCGCATCGGCATAGACCAGCATGGCCGCTGCGCCCTGCTCGGTGGATAGGCGTTGCCCGCCAACCAAGTGGAATCCCTGCGCCTGCAGATCCGGCATCGCGCCCAGTGGACCGAAGTGCCCGGTCAACCAGTCCTGCAGCTGCGCGCGTCCGGCCGCGTCGAGCGTGTCGCCGCGATCGGACACCGCGAACAGGCGATAGGCCGAGACCGCATCGGCCATCGGCAATCGCGCCGACGCGACCTGCATCTGCTTGGCCTGCCAGCCCACGCCGGTGCCCAGGCCGAGCGAGAGCAGCAGCGCGGCCGCCAGCCCCAAGCGCGCACGCCGGCGCGCGCGCACGCGCCGGCGCAGGTGTGCCGGTTCCAGCATCGGATTGGCCGGCCAGTGTTCGGGCAGGGCCTGACTCACACGCAGGCGTTCGGCATCGCGCTTCCAGTCTGCGACCACCGCCGCGCGCTCCGGATGCGCGGCCAGCCAGCGCTCGATCTCGCCGCGGGCCTCACCATCGAGCTGTCCGTCCACATAGGCGTGCAGGTCGGCCTCGCTGGGCGCCAGATGGATCATCGCAGCACCTTCAGCACAGGCCGGTCCGAGCGCGGTGCGGTCTCGCTGGCCACCCGCAGCGCCTGACGCGCGCGCGCCAGGCGCGACATCACCGTACCGATCGGCACGCCCAGGGTCTGGGCCACCTCTCGGTAGCTGAAGCCTTCGACGCTGACCAGCAGCAGCAGCGCGCGCTGTTCGGCCGGCAAGGTATCGAACGCAGCCAGGGTGGCGCGCGTGGCGGTCACGCTTTCGGCTGATGGGGCGTGCTCGGGTTCGGCCTGGCCGAACAGCTGCGCCAGCCGGCGCCAGCGCTGCGCGCGCCGATGTTCATCGACAAACTGCCGGTACAGGATCGAAAACAGCCAGCCTTGCAGCGCGTCGGGCGTGTGCCGGGCACGGCCGTGGATCAGCGCGCGTTCCAGCGTGGCCTGGACCAGGTCGTCGGCCGCGGCCGGCTCGTGCACCAGCGAACGCGCAAACCGCCGCAGGCGCGGAATCAGCGCGCGCAGGGTGGCATCGTCGAGGTCGGTGGCAGGGGCGGTCATGGCAGCGGCGTGGCAGGTCTGTGGGTAGGACGTGCGAACGGGCAGGGTATTCCATCGGCCCCATCCAGCCACCTTCGGGCCGACCGCAGCTGCCGCGCGGACGCTGCGGAATAAACCCGCGCCGCACGCGTCCCACCCACGACTCCCGCCGCCAGGAAGCCTCATGTCCCAGCCAATGCCGTCATCCCCGCCCCCGCGCAAACGCAGCCCCGTCCCCGCCTTGCTGGGAATCGCCGCGATCCTTGCGCTCATCGCCGCGGCCTTTGCCTGGGTCGGCGGCTGGTTCGGCCGCGGCCTGACCCCGCAGGCGATCACCGATACCATCGAAGCCGGAAAACCGCATCCGGGGTTTCGCCGCGCCCACACCAAGGGCGTATGCGTGGCCGGCAGCTTCAGCCCCAGCGCGCAGGCGCCGCAGCTGTCCAGGGCGCGGGTGTTCACCCAGCCGAGCACGCCGATCCTGGGGCGGCTATCGATTGCCGGTGGCGATCCGCATGGCGCCGACGGCCAGGCGCGCGTGCGCAGCGTGGCGTTGCTGCTGAAGACCGACGACGGCCAGGAGTGGCGCACGGCGATGAACAGCTTCCCGTTCTTCGTGGTCGCCACGCCGGAAGGCTTCCTGGCGCAGGGCATCGCCTCGGCGCCGGACCCGGCCACCGGCAAGCCTGATCCGGCCAAGATGGCCGCGTTCCTCAAGCAGTATCCGGAAGCCGGGAAGTTCCTCGCCTGGGCCAAGTCCGCGCCATGGTCCAACAGCTGGGCCAACACCCAGTTCAACGGCGTCAACAGTTTCTGGTTCACCAACGCCCAGGGGCAGCGCCACGCGGTGCGCTGGTCGCTGCGCCCGCAGGCCGCCTTCGAGGACCTGAGCGCCGAACAGCGCGCGCAGTCCGACGCCGACTTCCTCAGCGAGGAATTCGACGCGCGCCTGGCCAAGGGCCCAGTGAAGTGGGACCTGGTGGTGACCCAGGCCAACGATGGCGATCCCATCGACGATGCTTCCCAGCCCTGGCCCGACGACCGCAAGCAGACCGTGGCCGGCACGGTGACCTTCACCGGCACCACGCCGCAGGACACCGGCGGCTGCCGCGACATCAACTACGACCCGACCGTGCTGCCCGAGGGCATGGAGCCGTCGAAGGACCCGATCCTGGCCGCACGCTCGGCGGTGTACTCGGTGTCGTTCAACCGCCGCGAACACGAGATCGGCACCGGCCAGGCGCCGGAAGCCGCCGGCCAGCAGGGAGCGAAACCATGAACCGGCACGGACACTTCGACGCGCTGGCCCGCACGCTGCACTGGCTGATGGCCGCGATGATCCTGGCGATGCTGTTCATCGGCGCCGGCATGGTCGTGTCGCTGGCGTGGCGGCCGACCCTGCTGGACCTGCATCGTCCGCTGGGCATCGCAATCCTGTTGCTGGTGATCGTGCGCCTGGTCAATCGCCTGCGCAGTCCGCCGCCACCGCTGCCGGCCGATCTGCCGGCCATCCAGAAATTCGCCGCGCATGCCTCGCACTGGCTGCTGTACGGGTTGATGTTCGCCATGCCGCTGATCGGCTGGTCGATGCTGTCGGCCGGCGGCTATCCGATCGTGCTGTTCGGCGGCGTGCACCTGCCGGCCATCGCCCCGCACAGCCCGGACCTGTATGCGCTGCTGCGCCCGGCGCACACGGTGCTGGCCTATGTGCTGTTCGCCACCGTGCTGGGCCACTTGGGCGCGGCGCTGTTCCATGCGTGGGTGCGACGCGACGGCGTGTTCTCCAGCATGGCGCGCGGCGGCGGGGGTGATCGCACGCCGTGATGCACGGGCCGGGCGTCGCAATCCAGCCAAAAACAAAAAGGGCGCGGTCCGACCGCGCCCCTGCTGTGCGATCCGAGTGCCGCGTTACTTGTCGACCGGCGTGGTCTGCGCCGGTGGCGTCTCGGCAGGCGGTGTGCTCTCGGCCGGTGGCAAGGTGTTGGAAATGCCGGCCGGGCCAGGCTCGGTCGATGCGCCGGTCGCTGGGGCGTTCGCCGATTCGGTGCCGGTCTGTTCGGTGCTGGCCGCCGGCGCGCGCGCCTCGGTGGCTTCGGGATTTTTCTGGCAGCTGCTCAGCGCCAATGCGCCGGTCAGGGCCATGACCAGCAACAGGGAGGTGCGCGTACGTGTCATGGGGACGCTCCAATGGCTTTGGGATCAGAGTGCGCCTCGAGATGCGCACCCTGGTCGATCCACCGTCGCATAGCCGGCGTGAGTGACGCATCGCATCATCGTTTGCGTGTCGTTATTGGCGCAACTCGCGCAGCGGTGCGGGCGCGTGGGCTTCCCATCCGGGCGTGACCCGCCACGGATTGATGTCCAGTCCGCCACGGCGCGTGTAGCGCGCTTCCACCGACAGCCTGGCCGGCGCGCAGTGCGCAGTGACGTCGGCGAAGATCCGCTCCGCGCACTGCTCGTGGAAGCCGGCATGGTCGCGGAAGCTGACCAGGTAACGCAGCAGGCCTTCGCGGTCGATCTTCGGGCCTTCATAGCGCAGCACCACGCTGCCCCAGTCCGGCTGGCCGGTGACCGGGCAGTTGGACTTGAGCAGGTGCGAGACCAGGGTTTCGGTCACCACGCCGCCATCGGCAGCCAGGTGCGCGGGATTGGGCGGGCCGTAGTCGTCGATGTCCAGTTCCAGCGTATCCAGCAGCAGCACCTCGCTGTCATGGCCGAACACCGGCAGGCCCAGCGCCACCGTCACCGGCGCACCCGCGCGTGCGGACAGGTCCTGCGCGATCTGCGCGCACACGGCTTCTGCGCTGGCAAAGCGCGCGGCGTTGAGCGAGTTCAGGTACAGCTTCAGTGACTTGGATTCGATCAGGCTCGGCGAATCGTGCGGCACCGTCAGCGTGGCAGTGGCCACCTCCGGCTTGCCACGCAGGTCCAGCCAGCCCAACTCGTAGGCGTGCCAGCGGTCGTGGCCGGTAAAGGGCAGGGCGGCGTTGTCCAGGCCAAGTTCGGCGCGCGCACCGGAGCGCGGAATCGGAAATAGCAGGCCCGGGTCGTAATGCGAGGGATAGGCGACCTCGCGACCCAGCAGAGAATCTTGGGCGGTGTTCATGTGGGTATTTTAAGCCGCATGCGTTGCCGGAAACCCGTCAGGCATGGCGCTCAACGATTCAGCGCCGCCATGCTGCTCTCCGGATAGCGCGTACCGGAGGCGGCGCCGTTGGGGAATACCGCATCGATCGCGGCCAAGTCGCGGGCGTCAAGGGTGATATCCAACGCGGCGAGATTTTCGTCCAGGTAGGCGATGCGCTTGGTGCCTGGGATCGGCACCAGGTCATGGCCCTGGGCAAGGACCCAGGCCAGGGCGAGCTGGCCCGGAGTCACGCCCTTGTCGGCGGCGATCGCCTTGACCTGGTCTACCAGCGCCAGGTTGGCGGCGAAGTTGTCGCCCTGGAAGCGCGGATGGTTGCGGCGGTTGTCGTCGGCGTCGAAGTCGTCGGGCGAGCGGATCGCACCGGTCAGAAAACCGCGTCCCAGCGGCGAGTACGGCACGAAGCCGATGCCCAGTTCGCGCACGGTCCTGAACACGTCGTTGGTTTCCGGATCGCGTGACCACAGCGAGTACTCGGTCTGCAGCGCGGTGATCGGATGGGTGGCATGGGCGCGGCGCAGCGTGTCGGGCGCGGCCTCGGACAATCCAAGGAAGCGCACCTTGCCGGCTTCGACTGCGCGGGCCATCTCGCCCACGGTGTCTTCGATCGGCACGGCCGGATCGATGCGGTGCTGGTAGTACAGGTCGATGTGGTCGGTGCCCAGGCGCTTGAGGCTGGCGTCCAGGCTGTCGCGCACGAACTCGGGCCGACCACTGACGCCGGTGGGGCGCGCCGCGCCGGGTTCGAATACGAAACCGAACTTGGTCGCCAGGAACACGCGGTCGCGGCGGTCGGCAATCGCCTTGCCGACCAGCACCTCGTTGGTGTGCGGGCCGTACATGTCCGAGGTGTCCAGCAGAGTCACGCCGCGATCGAGCGCGTGATGGATGACGCCAATCGCGCTGGCGTCGTCCACCCGGTTGCCGTAGGACATGCTCATGCCCATGCAGCCCAGGCCCAGGGCGGAGACGGTGGGGCCGTTGCGGCCAAGGGTGCGGGTCTTCATAACAGGAGCTCCTGCGCTGCGGCGATCAAGGACGCACAACCGACGCGCGCCGGTGCGGATCCGTATTGTCCCGCCGCACGCCTTGTCGATGCGTGACCCATTGCAGATGCCTGGGCATGGCACTGTTCCGCGCACGGAGGCAGCCGATCGCGGCCGGCTGCCCCGTCCCGTCCAATCACCGATCGAGCGCGGCCATCATGCTTTCCGGATAGCGCGTGCCGGATACGGCCTGCGGCGTGAACACCGCTTCGATGGCGGCCAGTTCATCGCTGCCGAGACCGACATCCAGCGCGTCCAGGTTCTCATCCAGATACTTCAGGCGCTTGGTGCCGGGGATCGGCACCAAGTCCTCGCCTTGCGCCAGCACCCACGCCAGCGCCAGCTGCCCCGGCGTGCAGCCCTTGTCGGCGGCGATGGCGTTGACCTTGTCCACCAGCGCCAGATTGGCGGCGAAGTTGTCGCCCTGGAAGCGCGGGCTGTTGCGGCGATAGTCGTCGGCGTCGAAATCCTCCGGCGAGCGGATCGCGCCGGTCAGGAAGCCGCGACCCAGCGGCGAGTACGGCACGAAGCCGATGCCCAGTTCGCGCACCGTGGCGAGCACGCCGTTGTCTTCCGGGTCGCGCGACCACAGCGAGTACTCGGTCTGCACCGCGGTGATCGGATGCACGGCGTGCGCGCGGCGGATGGTGTCGGCGCCGGCTTCGCTCAGGCCCAGGTACTTCACCTTGCCCTGTTCGACCAGCCGCGCCATCGCACCGACGGTATCCTCGATCGGTGTGTTGGGATCGACGCGATGCTGGTAGTACAGGTCGATGTGATCCACGCCCAGCCGCCTGAGGCTGGCTTCGACGCTGGACTGCACGTATTCCGGGCGGCCGTCGATGCCGCGCACGGACGGATCGTCGGGATCGAGCTTGATGCCGAACTTGGTGGCCAGGAACACCTGGTCGCGCTTGCCGGCGATCGCCTTGCCGACCAGCACCTCGTTGGTGTGCGGACCGTACATGTCGGCGGTGTCGAGCAGGGTCACGCCGCGTTCCAGCGCGTGATGGATGACCTTGATCGATTCGGCATCGTCGCCGCGTCCGCCATAGAACGCGCTCATGCCCATGCAGCCCAGGCCGAGGGCGGAGACGGTGGGGCCATTGCGGCCGAGGGTGCGTGTTTTCATGGGAGATCTCCTTGATGGAGGCAGGGAAGAAGGCATCAGGCGCGGAACTGCACGCGTGCGCCGCCGAACATGTTGCGCTGGACAGGATGAGCGCACGACGTCATGCGGGGAACGGCGTGTCCTGCGCCGGCAGTCTCTAGCCGTGCGTATTGCGCGGCCGTGAGCGTGATCTCCAGTGACCCAGTTCTCCAGCCGTGCCAGCATGCGTGCGCCGATGATCGGGATCGCGCCGCCGGCGGACGCTGCAGCAGCCTGATGATGGTCGATCTGCGCGGCGTGGCCGGCCGCGAAAGCGGCATGGCCTGGCAGGCGGCGTGCGGCGGCCCAGTGCTGACCCGGCACTTATGGAACTAGCCGAATCGGATCTGGCAGCGGCACCGTCTGGTGCTGGACGATTGGCAGACACCGTTCGCTGGCTTCCATCTGGTACCAGGCGCGGACAGCTGGCGCCGGAGCGGCGGGTGTCCATGGAGTTTCTGCGCGAGGGGATATCCAGGAATTCGTGATGCGTCCTGCACGTCCGCGGGACTATGTTCGCTGGCCTCCCGTGTCCAACGAGGTGACGTGATGCAACTGCGCCCCATGCTGTTGGCGGCTGCCACCGCGCTTGTCCTGTCCGCCTGCCTGCCGCCGCCGCACCACGACGGCCCTGGCCATCATGGCGACCACCGTTACCACGACGATCACCGCGACGGACATCGTCATGATGGCGATCACCGCGACCACGATGGTCGGCCAAATCATTCCTGAGTGAACTGCCCGGACGCGCGAGGTCCGGAAGCCTGCAATATCAGACGGCGGTTGAAGCCGACCGGCGCGATCTGCAAGCCGGCTCGGATCCCGTAGAGCGGAGCTGCTCCGCTGTTTTCCGATCCGGTCGCGGGGAAAGCCCCAGCCGAGTCCCAATAAGGGGATTGCCACAAGCTCGGCCACACGACTCGAAGCGGTATGGAGACGATCCTAATCCAGCCGCATCACGCCCTTGCGTGGTGTCGTGGTGCCCAGCGTTTGCTCGCTGACCGGTTCACCGAGTTCGCGCAGTACCGGCCGCTGCTCGGCCAGGGGCACGCGGGCAATGGTGTCCTCGATCTTCGCCAGCCGCATGAACTCGGGCAGGCCGAGCGTGCGCTGCAGCCAGGCGGCAGTGCGCGGCCAACGGTTTGCATCAACGGTGAACCGCACGAACGCGGCATTGCGGAAGAAGCTGGCGATCGAGATGTCGGCGATGGACAGTTCGCCCAGCAGGTAACCCTCGACCGGCATCTGCGGCTCCAGCCAGTCCAGGCAGGCGGGCAGCTCCACGTCGCGGGCATGGCTGAAGGCCAATTCGTCCATCGCCTCCTTGAACAGGAACCGCTTGGGCCCGCGCTGGTAGAACATCCTGGCGACGATCACTTCGCCCAGGCGCGCGTCGGCGTATTCCTCCAGCCAGCGTACCTGTGCCCGCTCGCCGATATCGGCCGGATACAGCGCGGGTGTGGGGTGGCGGTCTTCCAGGTATTGGCAGATCACGCTGGAATCGTTGATCACCCGCGCACCGTCGACCAGCACCGGAATGCGGCGCAACGGGCTGAGCCTTTCGAAGTCGTCGCCACCCAGGAACGGCGCGATGGGGTCGATGGTGTAGCGCAGGCCCTTGTGGCCCATGCACACCAGCACCTTGCGCACGTACGGCGACATGTAGCTGCCCACGATGTGATAGATCGGCTCGCTCATGTGAGCTCCCGCGTCATCTGCGAAAGCGCCAGCCTAGCGCCTGCATCGACCTCCCGCCCGACCATCGCAGTCGTGGGAGCCGCTTCAGCGGCGATGAGGCTCTACCGGTAAAGCCACGTCGCCGCTGAAGCCGCCCCACCTGTAGAGCGGAGCTTGCTCCGCTGGGCCTTTCTCATGAACCGAACGAAGAGCAGCGGAGCCCCAAGGAGGGGATTGATACAAGCTCCGCTCTACAAGGAGGCTGCTACGACACCCTGAGGAGACAGTTGCTCCCACGAAGGCGTTGCTGGCAAGCGATGCGCGGCGGACCTGGCTCAGCGCCTGCGGCGCTTTTCCAGCAGCAGCTTGATGCCCACCGCGACCAGGGCCACCACCAGCCCCAGCGCCAGGGCGATCAGGACCAATCCCAGCCACTGGCCCATCAGCGGAACACCACGGTGCGGTGGCCGTTGAGCAGGATGCGGTGCTCGACGTGGCGGCGCACGGCGCGGGACAGCACCACCGATTCGATGTCGCTGCCCAGATGGACCAGGTCGCGCGGGGTCATGGCATGGTTCACGTGGGCGATGTCCTGTTCGATGATCGGGCCTTCGTCCAGGTCCGGGGTGACGTAGTGCGCGGTGGCGCCGATGATCTTGACCCCGCGCGCGTGGGCCTGATGATAGGGCTGGGCGCCCTTGAAGCTGGGCAGGAAGCTGTGGTGGATGTTGATCGCGCGTCCGGCCAAGGCTGCGCACAGGTTCGGCGAGAGGATCTGCATGTAGCGCGCCAGCACCACCAGGTCGATGCGCTCGCGCTCGACCAGGTCGATGATGGCCTGCTCCTGTTCGATGCGATTGGACGCATCGACCGGCAGGTGGTGGAACGGCACGCCGTAGGACGCGCTGAGCGGACCGAAGTCGGCGTGGTTGGAGGCGACCGCGGCGATCTCGACTTTCAGCTGCCGGCTGTGGGTGCGGAACAGCAGGTCGTTGAGGCAGTGACCGTGTTTGCTGACCAGCACCAGCAGGCGCGCCTTGGCATGGGCATCGCGGATCTGCCAGTCCATCGCGAACTCTTCGCCCAGCGGCGCGAACCGCGTGCGCAGCGCATCGGCTTCCAGCGTGTCGGCCAGGTCGAAATGCACGCGCAGGAAGAACCGGCCGGTATCGGCATCGCCGAATTGCTGGGCATCGAGGATGTTGCAGCCGGCGTCGAACAGCAGGCCGCTGACGCGGTAGACGATGCCCGTGCGGTCGGGGCAGGACAGGGTGAGGATGTGGTCGCGGGGCATAGGGCGGGCATCTTAAGGCGCCATGCCCGGTTTGCGGCCAATCGTTTCAGTCGTCGTCCTGTTCGTCGTGGTTGCGCTTGCGCCTGTGGCGGCGGCGCGCGTTGGCGGCCTCCAGCCGCTCCAACGAGTCGGCGACCGGCGTTTCCACCGCTTCCCGGGTGGTGATGAAGGCGCGCTTGTGGCCCGGATCCTCCAGCCGGCCCTGGACCAGGAACACGTGCTCGCCCTGTTCCACCAGGCCGATATGGCGGCTCAGCACGACGTGGTCGACGCGGCGGAACCCTTTCTCGCGCGCCAGCGGCATCAGCCGCGCGATCATGCGCGCGCTGGCCTCGTCCGGCGCACGGCCGACCTCGGCATCGAGCTTATGGACCCCGCGCGCGATCTGTTCGTACAGACGGTGCTCGGGATGCTCGGGATGGTCCGGTCCGATGACCTCGGACGGATGCGCCTGCGCCGGTGCCGATGCGCTCATGCAGGACTCCGCGGGCAATGCATCAGGTGATTGGCGGCGTCCAGTCTGTCGAGCATGTGTCCTCCCGTGACACCGGGCCGCGCATGCGCGCGGCGCGTTCGCACCTTAGCCGCAGCGCAAGCGCGTGCTCAAGCCGCGCCGCATCGAAGCGTGCAGGACTTCACGCCTGCCCGGCCCGGCGCGCGCTGACCCTGGCCAGGGCCGACCAGTCCAGTTCGCCGTCGCCGTTGGCCACGCCTTCCAGCAGGCCATCGCGCAGGGTGCTGGCCAGCGGCATCGGCACATGCGTGGCATCCCCGGCCGCCAGGGCCAGGCGCACATCCTTCAGGCCGAGGGTCATCTTGAACCCGGCCGGGGTATAGGTTTCGCGCGCGATCATGCCGCCATAACCCTGGTAGGCCGGCGCGGCGAACAGCGTGCTGGTGAGCATCTGCAGGAAGTCGGCCGGCGCCACGCCGTGGCCCCGGACCAGCGCGCCGGCTTCGGCCATGGTGCCGATGGCGCTGGCCAGGCAGAAGTTGGCCGCCAGCTTGACCGCATTGGCCTGTTCGGGCGCGTCACCGAAGCGCCAGGTCCTGGCGCCCAGCACATCCAGCAGCGGCTGCACGCGTTCGATCGCGGCAGGGTCGCCGCCGGCCAGGATGTTGAGCTTGCCCGCCTCGGCGACATCGCTGCGGCCCAGCACCGGGGCGGCGACGTAGGCGACGCCGCGCCTGGCGTGCAATGCGGCCAGCTCCTGCGCAAAGGCCACCGAGACGGTGGCCATGTTCACGTGCACCGCGCCGTCGGGCAGCGCGTCCAGCAGGCCGCTGTCCAATATCGCGCTGCGCACGGCCTCGTCGTGGGCCAGCATCGAAAAAAGTACCGGCGCCACCGCCACATCCAGCGGCGTATCGCAGGCGTGCGCGCCGTCCTTCAGCAGCGCCTCGCGCGGCTCGGGGCTGCGGTTCCACACATGCACGGTATGGCCGGCCTTGAGCAGGTTGCGCGCCATTGGCGCGCCCATCGTGCCCAGGCCGAGGAATCCGATGTCCATCGTGATGTTCCACGAGTCAGTGAGATGAGGCCAGTGTGGTGCGGCGCGTGTTGGACGAATGCGAAATGCGGCGCATCCAGGCGGCAGCGAGATTTTGCTTTTGTAGAGCGGAGCTTGCTCCGCTGCTCTTCTTACAGATCGTGGAAGGCCCCAGCGGAGCAAGCTCCGCTCTACAAAGGTATTGCGTCCGCCGGGAAGGCGTCTTGGATCAGCCAAACAATCCTTTCGCACTGCGCGGCTGGCAGCGCAGGTACTGCGGCGAGGCATGCACGCTCGCGCCCAGCGCGGCCGCCGCGTGCCAGGGCCAGCGCGGGTCGTACAGGATGCCGCGGGCCAGCGCGATGGCGTCGGCCTTGCCATCGGCGACAATGCGTTCGGCATGCCTGGGATCGGTGATCAGGCCGACCGCGATCACCGGCATCGTCTTCAGCTGGGCCTTGATGTCGCTGGCGAACGGCACCTGGTAGCCGTCTTCCAGCACGATCTTCTGGCGCGGATCCAGGCCGCCGCTGGAGACATGCAGGTAGCTACAGCCGTGCGCTTCGAGCGCCTGGGCCAGGGCGGTGCTCTGGGCCACGTCCCAGCCGCCTTCGACCCAGTCGCTGGCCGAGATGCGCATGCCCACCGCCATGCTGCCGGGCACGGCCGCGCGGACCGCATCGAACACCTGCAGCGGGAAACGCAGGCGGTTTTCCAGCGAACCGCCATACGGGTCGCTGCGGTCGTTGCTCAGCGGCGACAGGAACTGGTGCAGCAGGTAGCCGTGCGCGCCATGCAGTTCGATCAGTTCGAAGCCGAGCCTGTGCGCACGCCGGGCGCTGTCGACGAAGGCGTCGATCACCGCGTCGATCCCGGCCTGGTCCAGCGCCTGCGGCGCCGGATCGCTCGCGTTGAACGGGCGCGCGGTGGACGACACGGTCTGCCAGCCATGCTCGGCATCGGCTGCGATGGCCGCGCCGCCGTGCTCCCACGGCTTGTGGGTGGAGGCCTTGCGCCCGGCGTGGGCCAGCTGGATGCCCAGCGGCATATCCGACCAGCGCCGCAAGGAGGTCACCACGTGCTTCAGCGCCGTTTCGGTGGCATCGTCGTATAGGCCCAGGTCGGCCCAGGTGATGCGGCCGCGCACTTCCACCGCGGTGGCTTCCAGGATCAGCAGCCCGGCACCGGACTGGGCCAGGCTGCCCAGGTGCTGCGCGTGCCAGTCGCTGGCGCGGCCGGCGTCGGCCGAGTACTGGCACATCGGCGCGATCACGATGCGGTTGGGCAGGGACAGCGGTCCCAGTGCGAGGGGCGAGAACAGCTGGCTCACGGTTGGATCCTGTCGGTCATCAAGGGCGCCATTGCAGCGGTTGTGGGTGGCGCGCTCAACCGGCTGGTTGGATCACTGCGTCACGGCAGCCGGCGCTGGCTTTCACGCCACCTTGGCCTGCGGCGGCGGTGCCAGCAGGAACGACAGCGCGTCGGCGCAGTCGTGTTCCACCTTCAGCGCCAGCAGGTCGTCCGCGCGGGTGCGGCCGTGGTTGAGCGCGGCGATGGGCAGGCCGGCCTTGGCGGCCCATTGAGCGAAGCGGAAACCCGAATAGACCATCAGCGACGAGCCCACCACCAGCAGCGCGTCGCTGTGCGCGAGCGCGTGCTGCGCGGCCTGCACGCGTTCGCGCGGGACGTTCTCGCCGAAGTAGACGACATCGGGCTTGAGCACGCCGCCGCAGTGCGCGCAGGCGGGGATGTCGAACGCATCGAAGTCCGCTTCCAGGTCCGCATCGCCATCGGGCGCGATCCCGGCATCCAGCTCCAGCCAGCCGGGGTTGCGCGCGATCAGGTCGTCCTGGAACTCGGTGCGCGGCAGGCGGCGTTCGCAGTCCATGCAGCGCACCACGTCCAGCCGCCCGTGCAGGTCCACCACCTCGCGGCTGCCAGCGGCCTGGTGCAGGCGGTCCACGTTCTGGGTCAGCAGCAGGCTGAGCTGGCCGCGTGCTTCCAGCGCGGCCAGGGCGCGATGCACGCCATTGGGTTGCGCGGCCAGGAACCTTGGCCAGCCCATCAGGCTGCGCGCCCAGTAGCGCCGGCGCGTGGCCGGCTCGCCCATGAAGGCCTGGTAGGTCACCGGCTGGGCGCGTTTCCATTGGCCGTCCGCATCGCGGTAGTCGGGAATGCCCGAGCCGGTACTGCAACCGGCGCCGGTCAGCACGAAGATCCGGTCGTGCCGCTCGATGAAATCCTGGAGCTCGCGTGGGCGGCCGGTCGGCGCGGCGATGGCGGGAGCCGTGCTCACGCCTGCGCCTTGGAAGCCTGCAGATAGCCGCGGGCCAGCAGGGTGAGTTGCCGGCGCAAGGGTGCAACGCGCGCGGCGGGTGCGCCGGCATTGAGCAGGTCGCACATCGGTCCGACGATCGCACCCAGCAGGATCGTGGAAACTTGCGCGGCACTCTCGAAGCGCGCATCACATGCCGAGCCCAGCATCGTGGCCATCGCCGTTTCCATGCGGGCGCGTCCTGCTGCAACCAGGGCCGCGCCGCCATGCATCTCGGCGATCGCGTACAAGGCCAGCGAGATTTCGGCGTGCTCCAGCTTGGCGGTGACGAAGGCCTCGATCAGCGCATCGGCCATTTCGTCGAGCGTGGCACCGTGACTGCGCGCGCCCGCGCGCTCGACCGCGGTGGCCACCGTGTCCAGATGCCACTCCAGCAAGGCCGCCAACATGGTGCTGCGGTTGCGGTAGTACTGGTACAGGGTACCGACCGAGACCCCGGCGCGCTCGGCGACACGCGTCGTGGTGGTTCCGGCCAGGCCTTGCGCGATCAAAACCTGAAAGCTGGCCTCGCGGATCGCCTCGACCGTGGCCTTTGATCGGGACTGGAGCGGCTGTTTGCGGGCTTGCAGGGCATCGGGCAGTGCGCTCACGGATGCGAATTCCCAAGCTTGAGGGTGCTGCCTATCTTGGGAGTCCCCTGCGACAACACAAGGACATAGCCATGGACACAACTCCCATCGCCCTGGTCACCGGCGCCAACAAGGGCATCGGCCTGGCCTTGGTGCAGCAGCTGGCCGCCGCTGGCTGGACCGTCTACCTGGGCAGCCGCGACGCCGGACGGGGCCAGGCCGCACGCACCACGCTGGATCCGGCCGCCGACATCCGGGTGCTGGCGCTGGAGGTGACCGATCCCGCATCGCTTGCCGCCGCGGCCGCGCAGATCCAGGCCGACAGCGGCCGGCTGGACGTGCTGGTCAACAACGCCGGCATCGGGATGGAACTCAATCCGCCGTCCACCGCGACGCTGGAGGCACTGCGCGGCACCTTCCAGACCAACGTGTTCGGCCCGGTCCTGGTGACCCAGGCGATGTTGCCGCTGCTGCGCGCCGGTACCCTCAAGCGGATCGTCAACGTGTCCAGCGAGCTGGGCTCGGCCACGCTGCACGGCGATCCCAACTTCAAGTACGCCGCGGTCAACGGGCTGGCCTATTGCGCGTCCAAGAGCGCGCTCAACGCCTTCACCGTGCTGCTGTCCAAGGAGCTGTACGCGGAAGGGTTTGCCGTGAACGCGGTCAACCCCGGCTACACCGCCACCGACCTCAACGGCCACAGCGGCCCACTCAGCGCCACACAGGCCGCTTCCACCCTGGCGCGCGTGGCCACCTCCGAGCTGGGCACCGGCAGCTTCTTCACCGAAGGCGGGCGCCTGCCGTGGTGATCACGCCGGGCCGCTGAGGCCTACGCATGGACCCGGCTGACGTTCGCGTCGCCGTGGTCAGGATCAGCTGGTCCTGACCATCTGCGCTCATTCCCCGCGCGCCGGATGCGGGCCGAAGCGCCCGTAAGGCCTGCTGTCGTCGGCCCCGCGGCGCAGCACCTGCGCGGCGATCAGCGCGATCGCCTGCAGCGCCAGGCAGAACGCCACCAGCATGGCCCAGCCGCCGTGTTGCCAGAACCAGCCGCTGACCGAACCGACCACGCTGGAGCCCACGTAATACGCCAGCAGGTACAGCGAGGCGGCGTGGCTGCGATGCGTGCCGCCCAGCCGCCCGACCCAGGCGCTGGCCGCCGAGTGGGCGATGAAGAAGCCGATGGTCAGCAGCACCACGCCGCCGATCACCATCGGCAGCGCATGGCTCAGGGTCAGCAGCACACCGGCGATGGCCGACACCGTGCCGGCCAGCACCACCGGACCTCGGCCGAAGCGGTCCGAGGCCGCACCGGCGATCGAGGAGGAGACGATGCCGAACACGTACGCGCTGAAGATCAAGCCGATCTGGCTCTGGCTCAGGCCGAACTCCGGTCCGCCCAGGCGAAAGCCCGCATAGTTGTAGACGCTGACGAAGGTACCCATCAGCAGGAACGGGATCGAGAACAGCCACGGCAGGTAGCGGTGGCGCAGATGTCCACCCCAGGCCTGCAGGTGGAAGCGCAGGTTGACCCCGGACTTGCGCACGAAGTGGCGCGATGGCGGCAGCAGCAGCACGAAGCCGATCGCCACGGCCAGGTCGAACGCGCTCAGCACCGCCATCGCCGTGCGCCAGTCGAAGTGGTCGGTGAGAAAACTCATGCCGATCCGGCCCATCATCCCGCCGAAGGCATTGCCGCCCACGTACAGGCCGGTGGCCGCGCCGAGTTTGTGCGCGGGCAGTTCCTCGGCCAGGTAGACCATCGCCACGGCCGGCACTCCGCCCAGCGCGATGCCCGACAGCGCCCGCACCGCGACCAGCGCGCCCCAGTGCGGGACGAAGGCGGCAACCCCGTTGAGCACCGCCGCCAGGGCGATCGAGCCGAAGATCAGGCCGCGCCGGCCCAGGTTCTCCGAGACCGCGCCGGCACAGAAGATCGCGATCGCCAGGCCGCCGGTGGCCAGCGACAGCGGCAGCGAACTGGCCGCCGCGCTCACCCCGAAGCTGCGGGCGAACTCGGGCAGCAGCGGCTGCACGCAGTACAGCAGCGAGAAGGTGGCGAAGCCGGCCATGAACAGCGCCAGGCGGATGCGCGCCATCGGCAATGGCGGGTCGGCCGCCGCCGGGACAGGCGTGGCGGGGGCGATCGGAACGGTGGCGGAGGGCCGGTGCATGGCCATGAGGGCAGCGGGAAGGGGCGGGAGTATCTGCTCGTCGTCCCTGCGGGTCCAATATATGATGCTGGCGGGCGTCATCTGTTCGAGATATGGGGGCACCATGGAACTGCGCCATCTGCGGTACTTCCAGGCGGTGGCCGAGGAAGGCAACTTCACCCGCGCCGCAGCGCGCATCGGCATCGGCCAGCCGCCGCTGAGCCAGCAGATCCAGGCCCTGGAGCGGGAACTGGGCACCGCGCTGTTCGTGCGCACCCCGCAGGGCGCGCGGCTGACCGATGCCGGCGCGGCGTTCCTGGTCGAGGTGCGCCGGGTCCTGGTCGACGTGGACCGTGCCGCCGACACGGCCCGGCGTGCGGCCCGCGGCGAGAGCGGCCGGCTGCGGCTGGGCTTCACCGCCTCGGCCGCCTTCAATCCGGTGGTGCCGGCCCTGATCCGCGACTACCGCCGGGCCTGGCCGGCGGTGGAACTGGCGCTGGAGGAAACCAATACCGCCGGCCTGCTCGACGCCCTGGCCGACGGCCGGCTGGACGCGGCCTTCATCCGCTACAGCGTGGCCACGCCGGCCGAACTGCAGCTGCTGCGCTTTCCCGATGAGCCGATGAAGATCGCCGTCCCGGCCGCGCACCCGCTGGCGGTGCGAAGCAGCGCGCCCCTGTCGGCGCTGGCCGGCGAGCCCTTCATCCTGTTTCCGCGCAGCTTCGGCACCAGCCTGTACGACGAGATCCTCGGCGCCTGCCGCCAGGCTGGCTTCAGCCTGGCCATCAGCCAGGAAGCGCCGCAGATGTCGTCCATCGTCAACCTGGTCGCGGCCGAACTGGGCGTGTCGGTGGTGCCCGAATCCACCGCGCAGGTGCAGTTGCCGGGCGTGCGCTATCTGGACATCGAAGGCCAGGTGCCAATGGCCCGGCTGGCCCTGGCCAGCATGCCGGTCCAGGCCGACACGCCGCCGCCGCTGAAGCATCTGCTGGAGCTGGCCGCGCGCTGAGTTCGGCATGTACGCCGGTGCAGATCCCCTGGCACGCAAGAGGTCTGCACGTCTTCGCCGCCAGGACTGCAGCGCGTTCCCAACGCCAAAAAGTCGCCCACGTCACGTTGTTTCGCCTTGCTGGATGCTTGCGGTTTGAGCGTCAATTCATCGCTCTTGAGACGATCTGGCAAGGCCGAGATCAGGGCAGCCACGTGATGGGATGCCTGCTAGGCAGCGCCTGTGCCGAGCAAGGCAGGCGCACCGCGCAGACGGTGATGGCATCGCACCTGGCGTCTCATCCGCCAGACGATGCGCACCGGCTGCGCCATCCGCTCAGTCCAGCGTTTCCAAGAAAAACGCGCACACAATGGAGAGGCTGCAACGGCCACGGGCCCTGCATCTTCCGAACAATCCGAAGCCTGCAGCCCGCCGCCGTGCCCGCGCTGTGAGCGCGCCCTCGCAGCCACCGCGAGGGCGCGCATCGGACCGGCGGTTCAGGCCTGGCTGAAATCCAGCACGCCGGTCAGGTCGCCCGGGGGCGGGCCTCCGGCGGCGACCATCGCCTCTTCGCGCAGCTTCAGTCCCGGCAGCTTCTCCAGGCCCCAGCGCCGGGTGATGAAGCGGGCGATCGAGCCGGTGTCGTAGATCGTATGGTCCACATGCCCGCGCTTGGCAAAAGGCGAGATGATCAACGCAGGGATGCGCGTGCCCGGGCCCCAGCGGTCGCCCTTGGGTGGCGCGACGTGATCCCACCAGCCGCCGTTCTCGTCCACCGTGATCACGATCAGCATGTGCTTCCACTGCGGACTGTTCTGCAGCGCATGCACGATCCCGGCCAGATGGCGGTCGCCCGCTTCCACGTCGGAATAGCCGGCATGCATGTTCAGATTGCCTTGCGGTTTGTAATAGCTCACCGCCGGCAGCCTGCCGGCCGCGGCATCGGCCAGGAACTTGTTGGTGGCCGCGGTTTCGCCTAGGCCGCCATCGCGCAGGTGCTGTTTGCGCGCGGCCGTGCCCGGCGCCAGGCCGACGAAATAGTTCAGCGGCTGATGGTGCGGCTGGAAGTTGGGATGGCTGGGAAAGCTGCCATCGTGGCTATCGCCCGCGCCGTCCAGCGCAGCCTGGAACGCCCCGCCATACCAGGCCCAGTCCACGCCGCGCGCGCTGAGCATGTCGCCGATGTGCTTGTGCCGCTGCGGCGGCAGGGTGTTCGGGCTGCTGGCGTCGGCCAGCGCAGGATCGCGCCTGTTCACGTTGAAGCCGGGCGAGTAGGCCGGGCCGATGGTGTTCACAGCCCAGAAGTCCGGGGTCAGGGTGGGCCGCGAGGTGAATTTGGCCACGCCGTCCATCGCGCTGGCCGGGCTTCCTTCGGCGGGGATCAGCGCGCCGCCGTCAGGCTTGCCATTGGCGGTAACGGCGATGTGCAGCTTGGCCGGGCTCTTGTCCGCATCGGGATAGAACGGCGGCTGCGCGGCCACCAGATACTGATGGTTGAGGAACGAGCCGCCGAAAGCGCCCATGAAGAAGTTGTCGCACAGCGTGTACTGCTCGGCCAGGCGCCACAGCCGCAGGTTCACCGCCGAATCGGCGTAATGCCCCATCAGCAGCGCACCGCTGTCGCCCCAGGCGACAAAGCCGTCGTTGCGGCCGTCATTGATCTGCATCTGGTTGCGGTAGAACTCGTGCACCAGGTCGCGCGTGACCACGCCATGCGGCAGCGACTCGCCGGTCTCGGTCTTCAGCTCAAACGGCGCGTTGGGCAGGCCGGTGATCGCGTCCTGCTTGATCTGGTAGCGGCGATGGTTGACCACCTGCACGTCCGGCACCATCCCGTCCCAGATAGGTGGCAGCGTCTTCAACGGCGTGCCATCGCGATCGCGCTGCAGCGTGCGGGCCGGATCCAGCGCCTTCAGCGGTTGCTGCAGCCCGGGAAAGTCGGCAAACAGATTGTTGAAGCTGCGGTTCTCGGCAAACAGCACCACTACGTTCTGCACATGTTCGCGCAGCTGGGCATCGGTGACCGGCACAGCCGCGGCACGCCCAGCGCCGCCACGTGTCGCGCCGTTAGCCTCAGTGCCAATGGCTAGCGCAGCACCTGCGGCAGCAAATCCGCCCAGTAGTCGGCGGCGTTGAGGATCGGAAGGCGCGTGTGGACCGAATATGTTGTCGTCGTGCTGGCTCATGTTCTGTTGGCTGTGAAACATAAAGGCGGCACACGGTGCAGCGGTGCCTTTTTGGATTGTGCCTGGCCAAGATGACCATCATTAGGCTCAGAAGTCATGGGTGGGCACACCAAACAGGCACGGGACGCATCGATTGCTCGCAGGGTGGCCGCCAAGAATGGCAAGCGTAAAAAAACGCCACCAGCAGGTGGCGTCTTGACGGCGACGCTCGATCGGTCAATTTTGCTGTCGGGGTGACGATGGTGCGAATTGATGCGCGGCGGGTGCCGCCTGAGGCATTGGCTGGATCGGTGTCGGTGTCAGTGCCGATGGCGCGGCACGGAGGTCGTTGCCGTGGCCCCGCACGCGCTCCGCATCGTTCGCGCCGGAATATCTGGGCTGGTAGTCAGCCAATGCGTAGCGTCCGTCACCAATGGCCCAGTACCAATTTCCCGTAGGGACGGGCGTAGAATCGACCACGACGAACTTGGCGTCGTAATCACCATCGGGCCGCGACGTGACGTCCAAGCGCATGCGCATGACCACCTGACTGCTCTGGGCATGTCCCCCTGAATAGGCGGGAGCAGGGATCATCTCCTGGATGTTCTTGCGCAGGAGGCGATTGAACGATGGCTTGAGCTGCTCGGTGGCGACCACGTTGGTCACCTTGCCCGAGTTCGCGACTGTCACCAGAACCGGCATGACGCCTGACTCGGCTCGGGCGACGGTGATGACTGTCGCGGTTGCACTGAAGCTGCTGACAAGCAACGTAGAGACCAGCAGTGGCATCGTTAGATGATTCATCTTCTTCATTGGAACCTCTCTGTCCGTTGGTTGAGGTTGCTACATCCTGGTCGATAGCCGGCTGTCCACGACTGTCTGCCCATTTATTTGCATGGTCAAGTACCGATGCGTGAATGAGAATCATGTGTACAGCGCCCGCAGTGATTCCTTTTGCCACTGTTCATAAATCGCAAACTCGTCGATTACTCTGGATCCCAGCATCGTCTCGAAATCGGTGCGGCTGTTGTGTGCTTCATAAGCCCGCTGTTCCGTGCCTCCAAGATTCGACTGAAAGATGCCGGCCGCACTGACTGGCAGGAAGTCCTCGTACACGATGGGGTCAGCCGTGGCCAAGCCCGATGCGATCAGAGCATCGATCGGTGCCGCACGTTCGGCTGCCGACGCAGTCAGGCCTTGGCGGGTCAATGCATACCGGAAATACCCCAGGCCTTCCCGGCGCAAGGTGTCCAGGTCGTCAGGGAACTGCTCAAACGCCGTACGCAGACGCGCCGCGTAATCGGCACCCGTACTGCCCGCGCCACCATCGCGGGCCTGGTTGAGCAGCTGGTCATACAAAGCGCGGCCCTTGGGCGTCAGCGCCAGGCCGCGCTGTTCGATCTCGCCGAATCGCGCGGTGTGGGTGCCGCGCTCGCCGCCGCTGTCCGACGGAAATGTCACCGCCTCCTCCAGCGCCTTGAAACTGGTCTGGCGTAGCAGGATCGGCACGGCGCGAGGCGGCGGACCTTCGATCACGGCCTTGGCCTCCATGCCGCGCTTCCGCATCTGTGCCTGCGCCGCATCGATGTCCAGGGTGCGCGGGGTCAGATGGTTGATGTGCGGGCCGCGGAACGACACCACATCTGCGATCAGGCGATGCGCATCATGCAGTGCGTGATAGGTGGCATAGGACACCGTGGCGTCGCCATGCCAGCGAAAGGTCTCCAGCGCTTCGCTGACAAACCGACGCGCGTCGGCTTCGTTCAGGCCGCCGTCGCGCTCGTGCTGGGCGATGAGTGCGCGCGCGCCTTCGGTGAAGATGTCGCGCTGTTCCAGAATCGCTTCGGCCTGGGCGCGCAGAGCTGCATCCTCGATCAGCTCCAGACGCAGCAATGAAGTGAACACGCGAAACGGATTGCGCGCCAGCGCTTCGGCGGTCACCGGCCTGAACGCGGTCGAATGCACGGGTACACCGGCGACCGACAGGTCGTAATAGCCAACCGGCTGCATGCCCATGACGGCGAACAGGCGTCGCAGCGTCGACAGCTCGTCCGCGCTGCCCACCCGGATCGCGCCATGGCGCTCCTGATCCAGGCGCGCGAGTTCGTTGTTGCGCGTGAGTTGGTCAGCCAGCGCGGGGTTCGCGGCCAGCGTATCTGCGTTGACCTTGGCGACCAGCTCCATCAAATCGCCATAAAGCGGCACTTCGGTGCGATACATGTCCGACATCGCCTGGGCGAACAGGCTGCGGATCTCATCGGAAGACACAAACTCGCGGGACATGAAGGACGCTCCAGAACAAGGGAAGGTCCGGCGCGGTGGGGCGCGTCCGGCAGTTGCCTATTGTCAGCGGACCGGGGCCATCCCGCCATGGCATGCCGTCGCCCGCGGCCCTGACCGCAGGCCAACGGTCAAAGGACCCCAGGCAGATCGCTTCAGCCAGTCGTAAACAAAGCGCCTGACGCTCCTGCGAGCGTCCCTGATCCGCGCTCACTTCAGCGGTCCTGGCCCCAAAGCCGGAACGGCAGAAGCGCGGATAGAGCGTCGTTCAAAAAAGCGCTTGACGGATCGCGGGAAGTCCGCATAATTCGCGCCCCGCTTCGACGGCGCCGGCATCGCTGGTGTGGTTGGAAGCGGGGATTCAGCAAGACTTCCAACGAAGCGCTTGACGGATGGTAAAAAGCCCGCATAATGGGCGGCTCGCTTCGGCAAAGACGGTTCAGCGGTACGGACAGGTCGGCACGAAGCGGAGTTCGAAAAGGCCTCGCACTGA
>Ga0160456_100095_pt1 | contig 101528 bp, 85 predicted proteins | sample HID1972K_E6MG_FD_108261 | JGI IMG/M metagenome (GOLD analysis project Ga0160456, IMG submission 108261) | Enriched pill bug-associated microbial communities from UW Madison campus, WI, USA - HID1972K_E6 MG | ecosystem: Host-associated > Arthropoda: Insects > Digestive system > Unclassified ... | reverse complement strand
CCGCGCAACATCGAATTGCTCATCACCGTGTTCGCCACCTGGCGCATCGGCGCGGTGTATCAACCGCTGTTCACCGCGTTCGGCCCCAAGGCCCTCGAACATCGCCTGAACAGCTCAGGCGCCAAAGTGGTGGTCACCGACGCGGTCAACCGGCCGAAACTCGCTGAAGTCGCTGATTGCCCGACATTGGTCACCGTCGGCGGCACCAAGGGCCAAGGCATCGTCCGTGGCGATTTCAGTTTCTGGGCCGAATTGGCCAACCATTCCAGCGTCTGCGAACCGGTGTTGCTGACCGGTGAAGACCCATTTCTGCTGATGTTCACCTCGGGTACCACCGGCCCATCAAAGGCGCTGTCAGTACCGCTCAAAGCCATTGTCGCGTTCCAGAGCTACACCCGGGACGCCGTGGATCTGCGCCCGGAAGATTCGTTCTGGAACGTCGCCGATCCGGGCTGGGCCTACGGCATCTACTTCGGCGTGACCGGCCCGTTGTCGATGGGGCACCCGATCACCTTCTACGATGGCCCGTTCACCCTCGAAAGCACTTGCCGGGTGATCAACAAGTACGGCATCACCAATCTCACCGGATCGCCAACGGCTTATCGTTTGTTGATTGCCGGTGGCGATGAGTTCGCCAAGTCGATCAAAGGCAAGCTGCGCATCGTCAGCAGCGCCGGCGAGCCGCTGAACCCGGAAGTGATTCGCTGGTTCGCCGACAATCTCGACGTGGTCATTCATGACCATTACGGCCAGACCGAACTGGGCATGGTCCTGTGCAACCACCACGGCCTCGACCACGCGGTGCACGTCGGCGCCGCCGGTTTCGCCTCGCCGGGCCACCGTATCGTCGTGCTCGATGACCAGTACAACGAACTCGGTGTCGGTCAGCCCGGCATTCTTGCCATCGACCGGCCGCAATCACCGATGTGCTGGTTTGGTGGCTACGAAGGCGCGCCGACCAAGGCGTTCGTCGGCGATTACTACCTGAGCGGCGACACTGTCGAGTGGAATCCGGACGGCAGCATCAGCTTCGTCGGCCGCAGCGACGACGTGATCACTACCTCCGGCTACCGCGTCGGCCCGTTCGATGTGGAAAGTGCGCTGATCGAACACCCGGCGGTGGTCGAGGCGGCGGTGGTGGGCAAACCCGATCCGGAGCGCACCGAACTGGTCAAAGCCTTTGTCGTGCTGAGTGCGCAATACCGCGCCGCGCCGGAGCTGGCCGAAGAGCTGCGCCAACACGTACGCAAGCGTCTAGCCGCGCATGCGTACCCCCGTGAAATCGAATTTGTCAGCGAATTGCCCAAGACCCCCAGCGGCAAATTGCAGCGCTTTATCTTGCGCAACCAGGAAATCGCCAAGGCTCAAGAGGCTGCGGCGCATAACGTTTCAGCTTGAATCAGGAAATACAGTCATGCAGATCGAGAACAAGGTTTTTATCGTCACCGGCGGCGCATCCGGCCTCGGTGCGGCCAGCGCTGAATTGCTGGTGAGTGCCGGCGCCAAAGTGATGCTGGTGGACATGAATGCCGAAGCAGTCGCCGCACAGGCTCAGCGTCTGGGCGCGCAAAGCGTGGTTGCCGATATCAGCAATGAAGCCGCTGCTGAAGCCGCCGTGCAAGCGACCGTCAAAGCCTTCGGCAGCCTCAACGGTCTGGTCAACTGCGCCGGCATCGTCCGTGGCGAGAAAATTCTCGGCAAGAACGGCCCGCATGCGCTGAGCAGTTTCGCGCAAGTGATCAACGTCAACCTGATCGGCAGCTTCAACATGCTGCGTCTGGCCGCTGCGGCCATCGCCGAATCCGAGGCCAACGCTGATGGCGAGCGTGGTGTGATCATCAACACCGCATCCGTCGCTGCATTCGACGGCCAGATCGGCCAGGCGGCGTATTCCGCTTCGAAAGGCGCAATCGCCAGCCTGACCCTGCCGGCCGCCCGCGAACTGGCACGTTTCGGCATCCGTGTAATGACCATCGCCCCAGGCATTTTCGAAACGCCGATGATGGCCGGCATGACCCCGGAAGTTCGCGAATCGCTGGCCGCCGGCGTGCCGTTCCCGCCGCGCCTGGGCAAGTCTGCGGAATACGCTGCGCTGGTTCGGCATATCATCGAAAACAGCATGCTCAACGGCGAGGTGATCCGTCTCGACGGCGCCTTGCGCATGGCCGCCAAGTAAGGAGGATTTGTCATGACTATTTCCAACGATCCGATTGTTATCGTCAGTGCCGTGCGCACGCCAATGGGCGGTTTTCAGGGCGAACTGAAAAGCCTTACCGCGCCGCAACTCGGTGCTGCTGCAATCAAGGCTGCGGTTGAACGCGCCGGTGTCGCCAGCGACGCGGTTGATGAAGTGCTGTTTGGTTGCGTATTGCCTGCGGGACTCGGTCAGGCGCCTGCGCGTCAGGCCGCTTTGGGCGCCGGACTGGATAAATCGACCCGTTGCACCACCGTCAACAAGATGTGCGGCTCAGGCATGGAAACCACCATTCTGGCCCATGACATGCTGATCGCCGGCAGCGCCGACGTGGTGATTGCCGGCGGCATGGAAAGCATGTCCAACTCACCGTATCTGCTGGATCGCGCGCGCGCCGGTTACCGCATGGGCCATGGCCGCGTGCTTGATTCGATGTTCCTCGACGGCCTCGAAGATGCCTACGACAAGGGCCGCCTGATGGGCACCTTCGCCGAAGACTGCGCCGAGACCAACCACTTCAGCCGTGAAGCGCAGGATGCGTTTGCCATCGCTTCGACCACGCGCGCGCAGCAGGCGATCAAGGACGGCAGCTTTAAGGACGAAATCGTCCCGCTGACCGTGACCGTTGGCAAAGAGCAGGTGCTGATCAGCCATGACGAACAGCCACCGAAAGCCAAACTGGACAAGGTTGCCTCGCTGAAACCAGCATTCCGCGAAGGCGGCACGGTGACGGCGGCGAACTCCAGTTCAATCTCTGACGGGGCGGCGGCGTTGGTGCTGATGCGTCAGTCGCAGGCGCAGAAGCTGGATTTGAAACCGTTGGCCGTTATCCATGGTCATGCAGCGTTCGCCGACACCCCCGGCCTGTTCCCGGTGGCGCCGATTGGGGCGATCAAGAAGCTGATCAAGAAAACCGGTTGGTCGCTGGGTGATGTTGATCTGTTCGAGGTGAACGAAGCGTTTGCTGTGGTCGGCATGGCGGCGATGACGCATCTGGAAATCCCGCATGACAAGCTGAACGTGCATGGCGGCGCTTGCGCGCTGGGCCATCCGATTGGCGCGTCCGGTGCGCGGATTCTGGTGACGTTGCTCTCAGCGCTGCGCCAGCGCAACCTCAAACGCGGCGTGGCAGCGATCTGCATCGGCGGCGGCGAAGCCACGGCCATGGCCGTGGAATGCGTGTATTGAGCCCAACACCAATCCCCTTGTAGGAGTGAGCCTGCTCGCGATGACGTCGTATCAGTCACCACTGATTTATATGACCCACCGCTATCGCGAGCAGGCTCACTCCTACAGGGAAAACGGTGCGACTGATATTTAAGGATTCACCATGATTCCCAACGAAGACCAAACCCAGATCCGCGACATGGCCCGGCAGTTCGCCGAGGAACGCTTGAAGCCGTTCGCCGCCGAGTGGGATCGCGAGCACCGGTTCCCCAAGGAAGCCATCGGCCAGATGGCTGAGCTGGGCTTCTTCGGCATGCTCGTGCCGGAACAGTGGGGCGGTTGCGACACCGGTTACCTGGCGTACGCCATGGCCCTGGAAGAAATCGCTGCCGGCGACGGCGCCTGCTCGACGATCATGAGCGTGCACAACTCGGTGGGTTGCGTGCCGATCCTCAAGTTCGGCAACGATGATCAGCGCGAACGTTTTCTCAAACCGCTGGCCAGTGGCGCGATGCTCGGCGCTTTTGCATTGACCGAACCCCAGGCTGGTTCCGATGCCAGCAGCCTGAAAACCCGCGCACGGCTGGAAGGCGATCACTACGTGCTTAATGGCTGCAAACAGTTCATCACTTCGGGGCAAAACGCCGGGATCGTCATCGTCTTTGCCGTGACCGATCCGAGCGCCGGCAAGCGCGGCATCAGCGCGTTTATCGTGCCGACCGATTCACCGGGCTACAAAGTTGCTCGCGTCGAAGACAAACTCGGCCAGCACGCCTCAGACACCTGCCAGATTCTTTTTGAAGATGTAAAAGTGCCGGTAGCCAATCGATTGGGCGAAGAGGGCGAGGGCTACAAGATTGCCTTGGCCAACCTCGAGGGCGGCCGCGTCGGCATCGCTTCGCAATCGGTGGGCATGGCCCGCGCGGCGTTTGAAGCGGCGCGGGATTACGCCCGTGAGCGCGACACCTTCGGCAAGCCGATCATCGAACACCAAGCTGTCGCTTTCCGCCTCGCCGACATGGCGACGCAGATCGCCGTCGCGCGGCAAATGGTCCATTACGCCGCCGCTCTGCGAGACAGTGGGCAACCGGCACTGGTCGAGGCATCGATGGCCAAACTGTTCGCTTCGGAAATGGCCGAGAAAGTCTGTTCGATGGCATTGCAAACCCTCGGTGGATACGGTTACCTCAACGACTTCCCGCTGGAGCGCATCTACCGCGACGTGCGCGTCTGCCAGATCTACGAAGGCACCAGCGATATTCAGCGCATGGTCATTTCGCGCAATCTTTAAGAAGGAATTTTTATTCATGACGTACGAAACCATTCTGCTCGAAACCCACGGCCGCGTTGGCCTGATCACCCTCAATCGCCCGCAGGCGCTGAACGCGCTGAATGCGCAACTGGTCAGCGAAGTGAACCAGGCCCTTGATGCGCTGGAAGCCGATGCGAACATCGGTTGCATCGTCCTCACCGGTTCGAAAAAGGCCTTCGCCGCCGGTGCCGACATCAAGGAAATGGCCGAGCTGACCTACCCGCAGATTTACATGGACGATCTGTTCAGCGACAGCGATCGCGTGGCCAACCGGCGCAAGCCGATCATTGCCGCCGTTAACGGTTTCGCCCTAGGCGGTGGCTGTGAACTGGCATTGATGTGCGATTTCATTCTGGCCGGCGACAACGCCAGATTCGGCCAACCGGAAATCAACCTCGGCGTGCTGCCGGGCATGGGCGGCACCCAGCGCCTGACGCGCGCGGTGGGCAAGGCCAAAGCCATGGAAATGTGCCTGAGCGGGCGTTTGATCGATGCGGGGGAGGCCGAGCGCTGCGGCATCGTCGCACGGATTGTGCCGAGCGATGAGTTGCTCGATGAGGCGCTGAGGGTCGCGGCGGTGATCGCCAGCAAATCGCTGCCGATTGCGATGATGATCAAGGAAAGCGTGAATCGTGCCTTTGAAGTGAACCTGACTGAGGGCGTGCGCTTCGAGCGTCGGGTGTTCCATGCGGCGTTTGCCACGCAGGATCAGAAGGAGGGGATGGCGGCGTTTATTGCCAAGCGTGAGGCTGAGTTCCAAGGCAAGTAATGCGCGGGTCTGACTGACGCCTTCGCGAGCAGGCTCGCTCCCACATCAGGTTCTCGGCGTTCACAAAACCTGTGTTCACTTGAGATCCCTGTGGGAGCGAGCCTGCTCGCGAAGCTTTTAAGGCTTGATGTACATCAAAATCAAAAGCCCCTCACCCTAACCCTCTCCCGGAGGGAGAGGGGACTGATTGGGGGATATTGATGATCTGCGCCGACCTGAAAGAACTTTACTGAATCCCTGATCGACCTGGTTCATCCAATCGATAATCGACGCGGTCTTTCAGGTCGATGCATAACGCCAGATACCTCGGTCGGCCCCCTTTCCCGGAGAGCGAAGGCTGCGGAGGTACGCTGACCTGAAGGTGCTTTATTGAATCCATAATCGACTCAATCTTTCAGGTCGATGTATAACGCCAGACACCTCGGTCGGCCCCCTCTCCCTCGGGGAGAGGGCTGGGGTGAGGGAAAGGGGCCAACACCATTACAACTGATAGTTCTTCAGCTCCCGCGCAATCACCATCCGCTGAATCTCGCTCGAGCCTTCATAGATCTGGGTAATCCGCGCATCGCGGTAGTACTTCTCGACCGGATAATCCTCCAGATAGCCATACCCGCCATGAATCTGGATCGCCGACGAGCAGACCTTCTCGGCCATTTCCGAAGCAAACAACTTGGCCTGCGAAGCCTCTGACAAGCACGGTTTGCCCGCCGTTCGCAGCCGCGCTGCATGCAGGATCATCAGCCGCGCCGCGTTGATCTGCATGTGCATATCGGCCAGCAGGTTGGCGATGCTCTGGTGCTCATTGATCGGTTTGCCGAACTGGATACGGTCGCGCGAATACACCAGCGCCGCTTCAAACGCCGCACGGGCGATGCCCAGTGCCTGAGCCGCGATGCCGATGCGTCCGCCTTCAAGGTTGGACAGGGCAATCGCCAGACCCTTGCCGCGCTCGCCGAGCAGATTGGCCTCGGGAATGCTGCAGTTGTTCAGGGTCACCGCGCAAGTATCGGAAGCGCGGATGCCCATCTTGTGTTCAGTGCGATCAACGATGAAACCGGCGGTATCGGTCGGCACCAGAAACGCCGAAATACCTTTCTTGCCCAGGTCCGGATCGGTCACCGCAAACACAATCGCCAGCTTCGCCCGTTTACCGTTGCTGACAAATTGCTTGGAACCGTTGATCACCCACTGGCCGTCACGCAGTTCGGCGCGGGTGCGCAGGTTGTGCGCTTCGGAGCCGGCCTGCGGTTCGGTCAGGCAGAAGCAGCCGATGGTTTTCCCGCTGGCCAGATCCGCCAGCCAGGTCTGTTTCTGTGCTTCGCTGCCGTAGTTGAGCACCGGGCCGCAGCCGACCGAGTTGTGAATGCTCATGAATGCGCCGGTCGCGCCATCACCCGCAGAAATTTCTTCCACGGCCAAGGCATAGGCCACGTAGTCAACGTAGGTGCCGCCCCATTCCTCGGGCACCACCATGCCGAGCAAACCGAGTTCGCCCATTTTCGCGACGAGCGCATCGTCGATCCAGCCAGCCTTCTCCCAGGCCTGCGCGTGCGGTGCGATTTCGCCACGGGCAAAGTCCCGGGCCATGTCGCGGATCATCACTTGTTCTTCAGTCAGTTCGAGATCGTGCATGGCTCAGCTCCCGCTCTCATCAAAACCGTGGAAGAAACTCGCGACATGCGCAGCGTCCAGCGCAGCAAGAGTCGGCGGGTTCCAGCGTGGTGACTTGTCTTTATCGATCAGCAGGGCGCGCACGCCTTCGATCAGGTCGCCACGGGCGAACCACTGGCGATCCAGATGCAGCTCCAGCGCGAAGCAATGTTCCAGGCTCAGGTGCCGACCGCGCCGGAGCATTTCCAGGGTCACGGCCATGGCCAGCGGCGAACGGGTTTCCAGCAGGTTGGCGGTGGTGGTCGCCCATTCATGGCTGTCGGCAACGGTCACCGCGCGCAATTGCTCGACCATGCTCGGCACATCCGGCAGGGCAAAAAAATGATCGATGGCCGGACGCAGGGCCTCAAGCGGCGCATCGGGCAGGGTCTGCACGGCGTGTTTGGCCAGCAGGTTCTGCAGCGCCTTGAGCGGCGTGTCCTGCCATTCCATCTGGTCGAGTCTTTCGTCGAGCAGCGCCAGTTTGCTGCTGTCCAGATACCAGTCCGCCAGGCCGCAATACAGCGCATCGGCGGCACGGATCTGCACGCCGCTGACGCCCAGATAAATCCCCAGCTCACCGGGAATGCGCGGCAGGAAATAGCTGCCGCCGACATCGGGGAAATAACCGATGGCCACTTCCGGCATCGCCAGTCGGCTCTTCTCGGTGACCACGCGCAGATCGGCGCCTTGTACCAGGCCCATGCCGCCGCCGAGGACAAATCCGTCCATCAGCGCCAGCACCGGTTTGCGGTAGTGATGAATCGTCAGGTCGAGGGCATATTCCTCGACGAAGAAATCTTCGTGCAGCGTGTCGCCGCTTTTGAAACTGTCGTACAGCGAGCGAATGTCGCCACCGGCGCAGAAGGCCTTTTCACCGGCACCGCGCAGAACCACTGCATGCACATTGGCGTCAGTCGCCCAGGCGTCAAGTTGCTGTTGCAGCAAACGCACCATGTCGAGGGTGATGGCATTGAGACCGGCGGGGCGATTGAGGGTCAGGTGACCGATGTGGTTGCGAACCTCGGCCAGCACTTCGTTTTGCGTGGCATCCATGGACTGGGTCCGCGGGGATGAAGCCTGAGCTGTCATCAGTAACTCCCTGCTTTTATTGTCTTTATTCGAGAAGCTCGCGCGCGAGCGTTACCGGATCGTAACAGTGCAAATTTGCCTTGTACAACGGGGATATGTGCAGGGCCTGTCTGCGTTTTTACCTTACCCGAAATATACGCGGACTCATGTAGGAGCTGCCGTAGGCTGCGATCTTTTGATCTTGAAAAACAGGATCAAAAGATCGCAGCCTGCGGCAGCTCCTACATAAGGGGTCAGGTGAAGGTCGCGGTAATGCTGCGGCGTTTGGCGTGCAGTTCGCTGGCGTGGATCAACTGTTCCAGATCCTCGGGAGTGATGTCGATGAAGGCTTCCATGTCGGCCAGTGCCAGCTTGAGGTCTTCGGCGGTGATTGCCTGATTGTCGACCGGGGCTACTGCGGGCGCCGGTTCAGCGGGGCGTTTTGGGTAACGAATGCGCGTCAGGTTGTTATAGGCGAGGGCACTGAGCAGCATGCACGCGGCACCGAGCATCACCGGTTCCATGGCTTTCCAGTCCATGGCAATAGTCGCAGGATCAGCCAGCACCAGCGTCAGCGCCAAAGCGCCCGCCGGTGGGTGCAGGCAACGCAGCCAGCACATCAGAATCAGCGCCATGCCCGCCGCCAGACAGGCGCTGCCCAGGGTTCGGCCGAGTACGTGAGCGACCAGCAGCGCCACGACACCGGCACACAAATACCCGCCGAGAATCGACCACGGCTGGGCGAGGGCGCCGGAAGACACGGCAAACAGCAACACCGCCGAAGCTCCCAACGGCCCGATCAGGTGATAAGCGACGTCATGGCCGAACACCTGCGCGCACAAACACACACTGAACAGCGTGCCCAAGGCCATGCCGATGGCGGCGCGGCTCCATTCGGTTGGGCGGGTGTTTATGGCAGCGGGCAACCAGCGAGCGAGCATGTGAAACTGATCCTTCTACAAAATCCGGGCAAAAAAAAGGACTTGTCCGGCATATCCGGAAAGCCCTCGAAGTGTTCCAACATTGGGGGAGGAACGCACACAGTGTGCCGTTCAATCTCGATGCTGACAAATTCATATAAATGCAGTTTGAGTGCATTATTATTGCACTGAAGCCACGCGGCGACCGCTGGCGACACACAAATAGCCGCCGACCGCCGCCAATGCGCTCAAGGCATAGAACATCATCGGCGCCGGCGTGTGCATCAGCAGAAACCCGCACATTACCGGGCTTGCAGCGCCGCCGAGTGCCGCCAGATTCTGCGCGCCGTAGTAACTGCCGCGCAGTTCCTCGGGGGCGAGCGTGTCGACGAAGAGGAAATCCGCCGGGTAAATGATCATCTCGCCGAGGGTGAAGATGAACATCGCCACGCACCAGCCGATGAGGCTGTCGGCCATGCTGAAGCCGATCAGCCCGAGGATGAACAGCGCGGTGCCGCCGGCGATCCACTGGCGCAAGTGTTCGCGCTTGAGGAATCGGCCGATCTGGTATTGCAAGAGGATGACCGTGATCGCGTTGCAGGCGAGCAGGGCGGCCATGGTGTCGAGCGTTTGTTGCTGGGTGTGGGTGGCCAACAGGTATTGCGACAGGTACAGGGTGAAGCGCCCGTGCACCAGCGTGCTGAGCAGGCAGCCCAGGGTAAACAGGATCATCGTGCGGTCGTTTTTCAGGATGATCAGGGTGTTCAGAAAGCTTTGCGGCTGGCTGACCGGGACGATCGGATTAGGCTCTTTCGCTGCGCCCACCAGCAGAAAAATGCTGCCAATGGCAATCGCGCCGGCGACGATAAACGGCGCCGAAGGCTGGATACCGGCAATCACCACGCCGATCATCGGGCCGACGGCGTAACCGATGTTGGTCAGCGTGTAGTTGAGGGAAAACGCCTTGACCCGCTGGCCCACCGGCAGGTTTTCACTGAGGATGGCTTTGGAGCAGATGAGGAACAGCGCCGACGCCGTTTCGCTGATGATCAACACCAATGTGACCAGGTACAGATTCTGCGCGAAGCTCAGCAGGATCAGGCCGATGCCGCTGGAGAGCATGGTCAGTATCAGCAACTGACGCTTGTCCAGCCGATCAATGATGTAACCCCCGTACAGCGACAGCAACGTCGCACTGAATACCGCGATGCCCAACAGCAGACCGACGTCTTGCGGGTTGAGGCCGAGCTTGTTGCTGAGGAACAGGGTCAGTAGCGGGCTGATCAGGGCGCGGCTGATGACGACGGTCAGCGAGCTGATCATCAACCGGCGGATGAAGCGCGAATAGGTGGCCACGAAGAGGTCAATGTCCTTATTTCAAATGCTTGGCGGGCGTGCGTCATCCTCCCCGCGCAACCATCACCGGTCAAGCCGCCACACCACAAATCCTCTGTAGGAGTGAGCCTGCTCGCGATAGCAGAGTGTCAGGCAACATAGGTTAGGCTGACCCACCGCTATCGCGAGCAGGCTCACTCCTACAGGGGATTTGTACTGATATCAGGAGAGGGGCAGGGCCATCGCGTCAGCGAGCCTTGCAAGGCGAATGATCATATTCATGTAGGAGCTGCCGCCGGCTGCGATCGTTTGATCGGGATTCAAAAAAACAAGATCAAAAGATCGCAGCCTGCGGCAGCTCCTACAAGAGGCTTCAAGCGACGTCGGACTCATGCGGCCACTGTTGCAGCGGGATCGGCAATTTGCGCGATTCGCCACGGCCCATCGGGAAGTACTGGAAACCGTTGCGCGCCAGACGTTCGGCGTCGTACAGGTTGCGCCCGTCGAAGATCACCGGGGTGTTGAGGCGCTGCTTGATCAAATCGAAATCCGGCGCTTTGAACTGCTGCCATTCAGTGCAGATGATCAGTGCGTCGGCGCCGGGCAGTACCGATTCCGGCGTGCCCATCAGCATCAGTTTCGATTCGTCCGGGTAGAGGTTCTGGGTTTCCTGCATGGCTTCCGGGTCGAAGGCGCGCACGCTGGCACCGGCCGCCCACAGTTCTTCCAGCAGCACACGACTTGGCGCATCACGCATGTCGTCGGTGTTGGGTTTGAACGCCAGCCCCCAAAGGGCGAAAGTCTTGCCGCGCAGATCTCCCTTGTAGAACGCGTTGATGCGCTCGAACAACTTGTGTTTCTGCCGCTGGTTGATCGCCTCGACCGCTTGCAGCAAGTCGCTGGAGCAGTGCGCTTGTTCAGCACTGTGGATCAACGCACGCATGTCTTTGGGGAAGCACGAGCCGCCATAACCGCAGCCCGGGTAGATGAAGTGGTAACCGATGCGCGTGTCGGCACCGATGCCCTGGCGTACCGATTCGATGTCGGCGCCCAAGTGTTCGGCGAGTTCGGCGATCTGGTTGATGAAGCTGATCTTGGTCGCCAGCATGCAGTTGGCGGCGTACTTGGTCAGTTCGGCGCTGCGCAGGTCCATGAACATGATGCGGTCGTGGTTGCGGTTGAAAGGCGAGTACAGGTCGCGCATTACGTCGCGCACCTCATCACCTTCACAACCAATAACGATGCGGTCCGGACGCCGGCAATCGGCAACCGCCGAGCCTTCCTTGAGAAATTCCGGGTTGGAGACGATATCGAACTGCAGCAGGCGACCGACCTTGATCAAGGCCTTTTCGATATGCGTGCGCAACGTATCGCCAGTGCCCACCGGCACCGTGGATTTCTCGACGATGATCAACGCCTGCTCACGATGACGGGCAATCGCGTCGCCGACCGACAGCACGTAGCGCAGATCCGCCGAGCCGTCCTCCCGCGACGGCGTACCGACGGCAATAAACGCCACCCGAGCGTGCTGCACGGCGAGTTTTTCATCGGTGGTGAATTGCAGGCGTTTCGAATCGAGACCTTCGCGCACCAGGCTGGCCAGCCCCGGTTCGAAAATGCTGACATGACCCTGGCGCAACAGGTCGACCTTCTTCTGGTCGATGTCCATGCACACGACATCATGGCCGACCTCGGCCAACACAGCCGCTTGCACCAGACCGACGTAACCGCTGCCAAATACTGTGATTTTCATGGAGCACTCCTGAATGCGGGCGCACGAGCCGGACGCGTGTTGATGGTGATGACCCCGAGCATGACCAGCGCCACGCCCAGCGATTTGCTGAAACTGAAGGATTCGTTGAACAGCGGCAGACTGGCCGCCAGCAGGTACACCAGCGCGTAGCTGATGCTCAGCAGCGAGTAAGCGCGGCCCAGCGGCAGATCGCGCAGGGCGGCGAGCCAGCAGAGCATCGACAGGGCATAGGCGAAGATCGCCGCAATGACCACGGCCGATGCGCGCAGGTCGAGGCTTTCGATGTGCAGCCATTGTTCTGGTGCGGGCAGACGCGTCATGCTCCAGCGCATCGCGAGTTGCGCGGCGCTGACCAGCAAAACGCTGCCGAGGGCGAAAGTGATTCCGCGGCGCTTGTTCATGTCTGTTGCCCCAGCAAAACCACGCCGCCGATCACCAACGCCACGCCGAGCCAATGCTGGCGGTCGATGGGTTCGCGGAAGACGAAGCGGGCGATCAGGGTGATCAGCACAAAGTTGAGGCTGAGCATCGGGTAGGCGATGCCGACTTCCAGGCGCTGCAACACCACAAGCCACACCAGCAAGCCTGAACCGAGGGCGAACAGCGCCAGCCACAACCACGGCGAACGCAGTTTGTCGGTCCACGTCGACTCGACCCCGCGCCAACTCTCCACGGCGTACTTTTGCGCCACTTGGCCAAGGCAGGTCAGCAGGCACGCGGCCAACAGCAGCAACAGGCTCATGACGCCACCTTCGGCAGGATCATGATCACCAGGTTGCCCTGCTCAAAACGGACGCCGTCCTTTGGCAACTTGTCGATTTCGTCCAGTTCGTCCTGCCCCTTGACGCGCATCACCACGCCGACCGAACCGCTGCGGCGCGCCTCACGCATCCACTGTTGCACTTGATCGAAGTCAACCCGTTGTTGAATGCCGTCAGGATAGGCAAGGCCATATTTCAATTCGCCTATCGTGTTGTACAACGCGACTTGCGGTGTTTTCAGACGCCAGGCCAGCGCCGACGCCGCGCCCAGGTCGTTGCTCAGCAGGTGGTCGGTCTGTGCCAGCTCGGTGAGGTGATGCTTGATGAACTGATCCGGCATCTTGTTGGCGACCACCGATCTGGGCATCGCTGCCGGCAAAACGGCGATCAGCAACAGGCTGCCCAGCGCCGGCGCCGCCCAGCATTGCAACGGCAGAAAGGCTTGCAGCAGGTTGGCGATGATCCAGCCGATCAAGGCAATGAACACCAGCACCATGCTGTGCAGTTCGTGGTCGTACACCGGTTTGGTCAGTTGCAGATACACCAGGGCAATCAGCGTGACGATGCCCAGCAGCAGATTGAGCACACCATTGATGCTCAGCGCCCGACCTTGTTCCAGACGCAAGCGGTCGGCCAGCGCATTGCCGAGCAGCAACGCCAGCGGCAGCAGGCACGGCAGGATGTAGGTCGGCAATTTGCCGTTGCTCAGGCTGAAGAACAGCAGCGGCATCAGCAGCCACAGCAGCAAAAACACGACTTTGGGCTGAGTTCGGGTCTGCCAGGCTTGTTTGAATGAAGTCGGCAGCAATCCCGCCCACGGCAAACTGAACGCCACCAGCAGCGGCAAGTAGAACCACCACGGCGCATCATGCTGGGCATCGTCACCGGCAAAGCGGCGGATGTGTTCATGCCAGAAGAAGAACCGCCAGTAGTCCGGCTCCTGCGCATGCACCGAGAGCACCCACGGCAAGCTGACGACGATTGCGATGGCAATCGCCACCGGGCCGTACATCAGCAGTTCACGCCAGCGTTTTTGCCAAAGCATCCACGGCAAGGCGATCAGCACGGGCAGCAGCCAGGCGAGAAAACCCTTGGTCATGAAACCCATGCCGCAGGCCAGCCCCAGCACTGCCCAGGCAACCATTCGCTTGCCGCTGGTTTGACTGTCGATGGCAAACCACAGCGCCACCAGACTCAGGTTGACCCAGAAGGTGAATTGCGGATCGAGGTTGGCGTAACCGGCCTGACCGGCAACGATGGTGAAGCTCATGTAGAGCAGCGCGCAAACAAAGCTTTTGTGCGGCTCGTTCCACAAGCGCCGGGCGATCAGATAGCACAGCAACACGCTCAACCCGGTGCTCAGTGCCGAGGCGAAGCGTACGCCAAACAGGTTTTGCCCGAACAACTCTTGCCCGAGTGCAATCATCCAGTAGCCGGCAATCGGCTTCTCGAAATAGCGCAGGCTCATGAAGTGCGGCGACACCCAGTTGCCGCTCAGCAGCATGTCCTGGCTGATCTGCGCGTAGCGAGATTCATCGGGAATCCACAGGCCATGCGTACCCAGTGGCAGCAGGTAAGCCAGCAGACCGATTCCCAGCAAGAGCAACGGCAATGCCCAGCGTTTGGTCATGCGCCTTGCACTCCCAGCCAGCCTTCACGACCATCGAGCGCGCCACGTTGCACGCGGCCCACGGGCAAGGTGTTGAAGAACTCGGGCAACAAATCGCCCAGCGGAGTGAAGTCGATGTGGCGCTGACGCGCAGCGGCCAGCAGTTGACGAAATTCTTCAGCCATCAGAATCCCTTCGACCTCGGCATGAATGGTGTAGACGTTGAGCTGTTGCGCACGGAAGTGATCGAGAATGAAACCGTTGAAATCCCGCGCCGCAACGATGGGGCCGACGACTTCATCGAAGGTCGGCAGGTCCACCGGAATCTGCGGCGTGCCCGGCGTGCCGTCGGCCAGCATCGGACGAAACAGCCGCGAGCCCCGGCAATCGCTGTTGTAGCGAAAGCCGAAGGCTTGCTTGGCCTCGATCACGCGCTCGTCGGCACGCCAGCCGGTGGCGGCCGAACACTCGACTTTCGCGCCGAGAATGTCGCTCAAGGTGTCGACGCCCTGACGGATCTGCTCAATCAGTTGTTCGTTGCTCCAGCGCCCGGCGTTGGCTTGCCAGCCGTGGTGATCCCACGCATGCAGGCCAACCTCATGACCGGCATCGCGGGCCTGACGCATCAGGTGCCCGAGATCACGGCCAATCGGTTTGCCCGGCCACGCGGTGCCGGCCAGCAGAATGTCCCAGCCATACAGGCCGGCGGCGTTGGAACGGAGCATCTTCCAGAGAAACTGTGGGCGGATCAGGCGCCACAGATGCCGGCCCATGTTGTCGGGGCCGACACTGAAGAAAAACGTTGCCTTGATCTGCGCCTCGTCGAGCATTTCCAGCAAGCGCGGCACACCTTCACGGGTGCCGCGAAAGGTGTCGACGTCGATGCGTAGTCCGGCCTGCATCAACCTGCCTCTTTGTTAGAGAGCTCCGCTTGTTCGAGCATCGCCTCGCGCAAGAAGAAATCCAGCGTATTGGCAATGGTCTCGCGCATTTCCACGGTCGGCGTCCAGTCGAGCAGGCGCTTGGCGTTGGCGATGCTTGGCTTGCGGTGCTCGACGTCCTGATAACCGGCGCCATAGAACGCCTTGCTCTCGACGTCGCGGAAACCGGCGAACGGCGGGAAGTTGCTGCGCAGCGGATGCGCTTCGAACTGGCGCAACAGCTCTTCGCCCAGTTGACGAATACTGGCCTCGTTGTCCGGGTTGCCAATGTTGATGATCTGACCGTTGCAGACGTCGTTGTCGTTGTCGATGATCCGCGCCAGTGCCTCGACACCGTCAGCGATGTCAGTGAAACAGCGCTTCTGCTCGCCACCGTCGAACAGGCGGATTGGCGTGCCTTCGACCAGATTGAGGATCAATTGGGTGATGGCGCGGGAGCTGCCGATGCGGGCCGAATCGAGTCGATCGAGACGCGGGCCCATCCAGTTGAAAGGACGGAACAGGGTGAAATTCAAACCCTTGGCGCCGTACGCCCAGATCACTCGATCCAGCAATTGTTTGGAGACGGAGTAAATCCAGCGCTGCTTGTTGATCGGGCCGACCACGAGGTTGGAGGTGTCTTCGTCGAAATGTTTGTCCTGGCACATGCCATAGACTTCCGAGGTCGACGGGAAGATCACGCGCTTGTTGTACTTGACGCAGTAGCGCACCAGTTTCAGGTTTTCTTCGAAGTCGAGCTCGAACACGCGCAGCGGGTTGCGGGTGTATTCGATCGGCGTGGCGATGGCCACCAGCGGCAGGACCACATCGCACTTCTTGATGTGGTACTCGATCCACTCGGAGTGAATGCTGATGTCGCCTTCGACGTAGTGGAAGTGCGGATGGCTGCGCAGGCGGTCGATGGCGTCGGAACCGATGTCCAGGCCATAGACTTCGTAACGGTCATCACGCAGCAGGCGCTCTGACAGGTGATTGCCGATAAAACCGTTGACCCCAAGGATCAACACTCGGGTACGACGCGGCGCACGACCGGATTCAGCGCCGCGCAGCAGCGAGCCGTCGACCAGACCCAGCTCATTGGCCAGTTGCGGGCCGCTGAGGAACAGACCGGTGTCGTTGCGTTGACCGGAGAGGATCACCAGCGAATCTTCACCGCAAGCAATGCGCAGCGGATCGACGCTGATCACCCGGCCCGGCGCCTGACCGTCATTGCCTTTGACGACTTCCGCGCTCCAGACGATCAACTTGTGTTCGCCGACGGCGCAGAACGCACCCGGATACGGTTGGGTGACGGCGCGGACCAGATTGAACAGCTGCTCGGCAGGTTTTGACCAAAGCAGCTTGCCGTCCGCCGGCGTACGACGACCGTATACGCTGGCTTTCGATTCGTCCTGCGGGGTTTCGCTGGTCTTGCCTTGCAGCATCGCTGGCAAGGTGTCGCGCAGCAGATCGGTGGCGGCGATGCGCAGTTTGCCGTGCAGGCTCAGCGCGGTGTCGCTGCGCTCGATGGCCACGGATTGCTGGGCAACGATGGCGCCGGCATCGGCACGTTTGACCATGCGGTGCAGGGTGACACCGGTTTCAGTTTCACCGTTGACCAGCACCCAGTTCGCCGGGGCACGGCCACGGTAGCGCGGCAGCAACGAGCCGTGCAGGTTGAACGCGCCGTGTTTTGCGGTGGACAGCAACGATTCGCCCAGCAGGTTGCGATAGTAGAACGAGAACACGTAGTCCGGATTGAGCTTGGCAATCCGCTCGATCCACAGTGGGTGGTTAACGTCTTCCGGGGCGTGCACCGGAATGCCTTTGCGTGCGCACAATTGCGCAACCGATCCGTAGAACGCGTTCTCTTTCGGATCATCGGCGTGAGTGAATACCGCGGCAATGTCATAGCCACTGTCGAGCAGGGCTTGAATGCCGGCGCAGCCGATATCGTGATAAGCGAATACAACAGTTTTTGCGCTCATGAGAGAACCTGATCATTGGAGGAGAGACCGTCGACGGTGATGGCGCGCGGCGGCATGGCGGGTTGGCCGCGCAAGACTTTTTCAACGAAGAAACGCGGGCGGGCACGCACGTCGCTGTACATGCGCCCGAGGTATTCGCCGAGCAGGCCCATGCCGATGAACTGGCCACCGGTGAACACGAACAGCACCGCAAACAGTACAAACATGCCGTCCCCGGCCCAGCCGGCACCGAACACCAGGCGCAACACGATCAGGGCTGCGGCGAACAACACGCCGAGCGCGGCCATGGCGAAGCCGACGATGCTCAACAGGCGCAACGGGGTGGTGGTCATGCAGGTGATCAGGTCGAACATCAGGTTGATCAAACGCATCGGGCTGTACTTGGAATCACCGTGTTCACGCTCGGCGTGGGCCACGACGATTTCCGTGGTGTGGCGAGCGAAGCTGTTGGCCAGAATCGGGATAAAGGTGCTGCGTTCACGGCAGGCGAGCATCGCGTCGATGATCGTGCGGCGGTAAGCGCGAAGCATGCAGCCGTAGTCGCTCATGGCAACGCCGGTGGAGCGCTGTACGGCGAGGTTGATCAGTTTCGATGGATAGCGGCGCAACGCCGAATCCTGACGATTGCCGCGCACCGTGCCGACGACGTCGTAACCCTTTTCGGCTTCGGCGATCAGACGCGGGATTTCTTCCGGCGGGTTCTGCAGGTCGGCGTCGAGGGTGATCACCACGTCGCCTTTGCACTGTTCGAAGCCGGCCATGATGGCCGCGTGCTGACCGTAGTTGCGGTTAAGGATGACCGCCACGAATGGACTGTCTTCGCGGGTCGCGGCTTCCTCAAGGAGGTTGGCAGAGTCATCACGGCTCCCGTCGTCGATCAGGACGATTTCATAGTCGTAACGCAGCATCCGGCATGCCGCTTCGGTACGGCGCAGCAGTTGCGGCAGGCTGTCCTGTTCGTTGTAGACCGGGATGACGATCGACACACAGCGGATCGGATAGGGTTTCACAGGCGTTTATCCATGAGGGTGGCGATGGCCCCGACCACGCGATCAAGGTCCTGATCGGTCATGTCGGGGAACAACGGAATCGAGCACAGCCGCGCCGAGTTCCATTCGGTGTTGGGCAGGTACAGGTGAGGGTCACGCTGGCGATACCAGGTGTGCAGGTGGGTGGCGATGAAATGGATGCCGGTGCCGATGCCTTGGTCCTGCAAGCCTTTCATGAAAGCTTCGCGGTCCATGCCGCAGCGCTCGCTGTCGATGCGCAGGATGAACAGGTGCCAGGCGTGGGTTTGTGCGTAGGCGGGCAGGGCCAGCGGTTGCACCGGCAGGTCTTCGAGTTTTTGCCGGTAGGCAGCGGCCAGTTCGGTGCGGCGGGCGTTGATCGCGTCCAGACGCTCCAATTGCACCTGGGCAATCGCGGCGTTGATGTCGGCGAGGTTGTATTTGAAACCCGGTTCCATCACTTGCGCCTGCGGCTTGCGGCCACCGGTCAGGCGATCGTAGGCGTCAACCCCCAGACCATGGAACTTGAGCATGCGCACGCGGCTGGCCAGCGCTTCGTCGTCGGTGACGAACATCGCGCCTTCGGCACAGGTCATGTTCTTGATCGCGTGGAAGGAGAAAATCGCCGTGCCTTGCGCGCCGACGTGACGGCCCTTGTAACGGGTGCCCGCGGCGTGGGCGGCGTCTTGGATGACGGCGATGCCGTGCTTGTCGGCCAGCGCATACAGCGGATCAAGATCGAATGCGGCGCCGGCGTAATGCACCGGGATGATCGCTTTGGTGCGTGGGGTGATCGCCGCTTCGATGCGCGCAGCGTCGGTCATCAGCGTGTCACGGTCGACGTCGATGAACACCGGTTTGGCGCCGAGCAACGAGATCATGTTGGCGGTCGACACCCAGGTTTGCGAAGGCGTTATAACTTCATCGCCCGGGCCAATGCCCAAGGCGAGCAACGCGATATGCATGCCACCGGTGGCCGAAGAAAGTGCTATGGCATGTTTGCAACCGACATAAGCGCCGAACTGTTCTTCGAGTGCCTGACATTCAGGGCCAGTGGTAATCCAGCCAGAACGTAATACTTGTGCAACGGCGGTTATTTCCTCTTCGCCGATACTCGGACGCGAAAACGGCAGGAACGCTTGACTCATAAGAACCTCGGGGCGACAGCCATCCTTCAGCCAATTGTCTGAAAAACACGGGATTTCAAGGGTTTGGGATACCGACCGGGGAATGCCTGATTGACTTTTAAGTCCACGGACGGCAGGTTGTAGGCCTTTCGGGGCAACCTGTTGTAATTAAGGTTATGCCGCTTTTTGTGAAAGGAACATCAAAATACGGTTGGCCATTCGTCTATCTGTAAGCCATACAGCCACCGTTCAGACTTCTTCCGTTTATCGGCACTTTTAATAGAAAAGTCCTACAGAAGAGTCGCTCCTTATATAAGTTTCTTTGCACTTTCAGTTTGTTTTGTTGAACTGTTTTCTATTCAAGGCCGTTTCGTTTGATTGACTTGTCGAGTACTGAATCCACCCCGTCCACCACTAATCCGCTGACGATTTATCTGGCACGCCTGGCGCCTTCCAGCCAATTGACCATGCGTTATGTCTTGCAGGACGCAGCCGACCGCCTCGGTTTCGAAGACGTCGACATCGAGGAAATCCCCTGGCACGGATTGCAACCCGAAGACGTCGTGGCGCTGGTGGCTGCGTTGCGCGCCGACGGCTATGCGCCGAACACCTCTTCGCTGTATGTCAATGCCGTGCGCGGGGTGATGAATGAAGCCTGGCGCATGAGTCTGATCAGCCAGGACCATCTGCTGAAGATGCGTTCGGTCAAAGGCATTGCCGGCACGCGCTTGTCTCAGGGGCGCAATTTGAAGCGCACCTTGATTCACGAACTGATGGAAGTCTGCGCCGCCGATCCGCGCCCTCAGGGACTGCGCGACGCAGCGGTGATTGCGCTGTTGTACGGCACCGGCATGCGCAAATCGGAATCGGTGGATCTGGATTTGAATCAGGTCGACTTCAGTGAGCGCAGCCTGACCGTCACCGGCAAGGGCAACAAGCAACTGATCAAGTACGCACCGCAGTGGGCGTTCGCCAAGCTGGACGCGTGGCTGGAGTTTCGTCGCGGGCAGCTCAAGGAGGGCGAGCGCGACGACACCTTTCTGTTCAACCGCATCCGCCGTGGCAGCCACATCACTCGTGAGCGCATCACCAAACACGCGATCTATTACATTGCCCGTCAGCGTGGCACTCAGGTCGGGGTGAAGATCATGCCCCACGATTTCCGTCGTTCGTTTATTACCCGGGTGATCGAAGAACACGACCTGTCGATCGCGCAGAAGCTGGCGCACCACAGCAACATCCAGACCACCGCCAACTACGATGTGCGTGATGACAACGAGCGGCGGCGGGCGGTGGATCGCTTCGATCTGTAGGCCCCGTCAGGACGGGGAAGGGCAGGTGCGAGCGTTGCCGGTTGCCGCCCGACTGATCTGCTCGGCCAGCCGTTTGACGTTGTGCTGCTGGGCGCCCACCAGATCATCGATGGTCGGGCCGGACGGTGTCTGCAGGGTCGAACGGCAGGTCAGCAAGCCATTGTCAGTGGCGCCGACGGGACGCAAGCGCCATTTGGCGTCGATCAGGCCGTACTGACCGGGGATCGAGTCGAAGCGTTGCACTTCGATGCGCACCGAAACGTTGCCTTGGCCACTGGTATTGCTCAGTTGATCGGCCAACGCACCGCGCAACTCATCCGCCAGTGTCGCCCCCCACCAATCGGTTTCCAGAATCGCCAGGCCGCTGTTGCCCTGGCGGATAACGATTTGCGCACGGTCGACCTGCGGCGGTACGGTGATGGCTTCAATCGGGATTTGCGCCCCGGGGCGGGCGCTGCCCAGTTGCACCGGCGTCAGCGTATGAAAGCTGATCGGGTCGCTGCGGCAGGCGCCGAGCAACAAGCACGCAGCGAGCACGGTGATTTTCAGCGGTACAGCCATGGTTAAGCTCCTGTGCTCAATTGCGTGGCGGTCCTTTCAGGTCCAGCGGCGCTGCGTTGTCTGGGCGACCGCGAATCAGCGATTCCGGATGGCGACCAAGGTAATCCGAGAGTTCACGCAGGGAGCGCGACATGCGCCCGAGTTCGTCGAGGGTCTCGGTGAGCTTTTCGCGTTGCGGTGAATCTTCGGCCAGGGTCGAGCTGGCGGACTGTAGGGTTTTGCTGACGTCGGCGAGGGTGTTTTGCACGCCTGGCAAGGTCTTCGCGTTGAACTGGGTCAGGCCTTTGCGCAGTTCGACCAGGTTGCTATCGAGGTTGCTGGCAATGCGATCGACTGGCAGCTTGTTGAGCTTGTCGACCACGGCTTCGAGTTTTTCCTGCAGTTGCTCAAGGCTGCCCGGCACGGTCGGGATCATCACCGGGCGCAACGTCGGATCGAACGCGACTTTCTCGGCTTTCGGGAAGAAGTCCAGGGCAACGTACAGCTGCCCGGTCAGCAGATTGCCGCTGCGGGCCTGCGCACGCAGGCCATTGTCGATAAAGGTACCGATCAGACGAATCCCGGCCGCTTCGTCGTTGGGGTCATGCTTGAAGGCAGTGAGCATTTTGCCGTAGGCCATGCCCAGGCGCTGCGGGTAAATGACGATGCCGACGTTGAGCGGGAAGCTGCGTTTTTTCGCATCGAAATCCAGATTGATCCCGACCACCCGGCCGATCTCCATGCCAAGGAACTCCACCGGCGCATCAACTTTCAGGCCGCGCAGGGATTGGTCGAAGCGCAGACTCAAGTATTGCGCCTTGCCGTTGGGCGGAGCGAGGGCAGTGCTCTGTTCGGCAAACAGTTCGAAGCCTTTGTCTTCGGCTGCTGCGACGTCGTTGGGGCTGTATTCCGGGGCACGGAAGGCGATGCCGCCGACCAGCAGGGTCGAGAGCGACTCGGTCTTCACCGCAAAGCCGTTGGCGCCGACATTGACGTCGATGCCGCTGGCGTTCCAGAAACGCGTGTTTTCGGTGACGAAGGCATCGTTCGGCGCATGGATGAACACTTCGATATTGACGCCTTTGCCGTCGGGGTCGAGGGCGTAAGTGACGACTTGGCCAACCGGAATCTTGCGGTAGTAAACGGGGGAGCCGATGTCCAGCGATCCGAGGTCCGAAGCATGCAGCATGAAACGCTTGCCGGGTTCGCCGTAGGTAATGGGGGGCGGGTTTTCCAGGCCTTTGAAGTGCTTGGCGCGGGCATTGGACTGGCCGATGTCGGCACCGATGTAATCGCCGGAGAGCAGGGTGTCGATGCCGGAAACACCGCCAGCGCCGATCCGTGGGCGCACGACCCAGAACTGTGAGTCTTCACGGGTGAAGGTTTCGGCCTGTTTGGCCAGCTTGATGGTGGCGTTGACGCTTTTCTGGTCATCGCTCAACTCGACATCCGTGACCTGGCCGACAACCACGTTGCGGTACTTGACCTCGGTTTTGTTCGCCGTCAGCCCGCTGCCGGTCTTGAAGGTGACCACGATGGTCGGGCCTTCCTGCAGGATGTTGTGCACCACCAGCGAGATGCCCACCAGCACGGCGACAATCGGTACGATCCATACAAGTGAAATGCCGAAACGGCGGGTTTTGACTGGGGCCTGGCCAGGTGCTCGCGGCTCGTCGGTGGCTGACGACTTCATCCATGTCCTCCTCGATTGATTGGGCACTGAGCGTCAGGAACGCAAAAGCACCTCATCAATATAGAAGTGCTTGGCGATAGAGCAAATCTGTATAGCGCACGCGCCGTGATTCCCCTGTAGGAGCTGCCGCAGGCTGCGATCTTTTGATTGATCGTTCCCACGCTCTGCGTGGGAACGCAGCCGGGGACGCTCTGCGTTCCAAACAAGGTCAAAAGATCGCAGCCTGCGGCAGCTCCTACAGGGATTTGGGGTTTAACCGAGCATTTCCCGCAGCCGATACCAGAACATCCCCAGTGCCAGCAGTGGCGAGCGCAGGGCCGTGCCGCCGGGGAAGGTCATGTGCGGCACGCCGCTGAACACGTCCATACCTTGACTGTGTCCGGCGTGAATGGCCTCGCCGAGCAGTTTCGCGCACCAGTGCGTCACGTTCAGGCCATGCCCGGAATAGCCCTGTGCGTAGAACACGTTCGGGTGTTGCTTGAGCCGACCGACCTGCGGAAAGCGGTTAGCAGTGATGCCGATCTTGCCGCCCCACTGGTAATCGACGCGCACGTCGGCCAGTTGCGGGAACACCTTGAGCATCTTCGGGCGCATGTAGGCGGCGATGTCCGCAGGATCGCGACCGGAATAGTGGCAGGCACCGCCGAACAGCAAGCGCCGATCGGCCGAGAGCCGGTAATAATCGAGGCCGACTTTCTGGTCGCACACTGCCAGATTGTGCGGAATCAATTGCGCGGCGCGCGCCTCGGACAACGGTTCGGTGGCGATGATGTAACTGCCGGCCGGCAGCACTTTGCCACTGAGTTGTTGTTCGAGTTCATCCAGATGCGCATTGCAGCCGAGCACCAGGCTGCCGGCACGCACTGTGCCATGGGCGCAGCGCACCTGCACCGTCGCGCCGTGGATAATTTCCAACACCTGACTTTGCTCGAAGATCTGCACGCCCAGCGCTGCTGCCAGACGCGCCTCGCCTTGCACCAGATCCAGCGGGTGCAGGTGGCCGGAGCCCATGTCGACCAGGCCACCGGCATAAATGTCGGAGTTCACCACTTGCTGGCGAATCTGCTCAGGGCCGATCAGGCGGGTTTCGTGGGCGTAGCCGAGTTCAGCGAGGTCAACCCGTTCGTCCTTGAAAGCATCGAACTGCGCCTTGGTGTTCGCCAGATCGCAGAAGCCCCAGCTCAGGTCGCACTCGATGCCGTTGTCGCCGATGCGCTGGCGTACCAGCTCCACCGAATCGATGCCGGCGCGCTGCAAGTAACGCACGCCTTCCTGACCGACATACTTGGCGAATCCGTCGACGTCATGACCGATGCCGCGAATCAACTGCCCGCCATTGCGCCCGCTGGCGCCCCAGCCGATGCGCCGCGCCTCGAGCAAAATCACCGAGAGCCCGCGCTGAGCCAGTTCGATGGCGGTGTTGACCCCGGTGAACCCGCCGCCGATCACGCAGACATCGGCAGTCAGATCACCGTCCAGCGTCGGATACGGTGTGGTCGCCCGCGCTGACGCTGCGTAATACGAACGGGCATGTTCCTGGGTGTACTGATTCATTTGTTCGACTTCACTTTGCTCCAGGACCGGGTCATCAGACGCATGATCGCTTGGGGCGGGGTAGTAGAGATGTAGAGCTTGTCGAGGACTTCTTGAGGCGGGTAAACCTCAGGGTTGTTGACCAAATCCTGATCCATGTACTGCTTGGCGGCCGGGTTCGGGTTGGCGTAACCGACGGACGCGCTGACCTTGGCGATCACTTGTGGATCGAGCAGGTAATTAATGAAGGCGTGGGCTTCTTTGGTGTTGCTGGCGTCAGCGGGGATGGCCAACAGATCGAACCAGAGGTTGGCGCCTTCTTTCGGAATGGCGTAAGCGATGTTCACGCCGTTCTTGGCTTCCTTGGCGCGGTTGGCGGCCTGGAACACGTCGCCGGAATAACCGAAGGCCACGCAGATATCGCCGTTGGCCAGATCCGACACGTATTTCGACGAGTGGAAGTAGGTGATGTACGGACGGATGCTCAGCAGTTTGGCTTCGGCTTTCTTGAAGTCTTCCGGGTTCTCGCTGCGCGGGTCCATGCCCATGTAATTGAGCACGGCGGGAAAGACTTCGTCAGCGGAGTCCATCATCGACACGCCGCACTGGCTGAGCTTTTTCAGGTTCTCAGGCTCGAACAGCACGGCCCAGGAATCGATGTGGTCGATGCCCAGCACTTGCTTGACCTTGTCGACGTTGTAGCCGATGCCGTTGGTGCCCCACAGGTACGGCACCGAGTGCGCGTTGCCCGGATCGTTTTTCTGCAGCAGTTCAAGCAGCTTCGGATCAAGGTTCTTGAAGTTCGGCAGTTGCTCGCGATCCAGTTTGAGGAACGCGCCGGCTTTCACCTGACGGGCGAGGAAATGGTTGGACGGCACGACCACGTCGTAGCCAGTGCGACCGGCGAGGAGCTTGCCTTCAAGGGTTTCGTTGGAGTCGAAAACGTCGTAGATCACCTTGATCCCGGTTTTGGCCTGGAAGTCGGCGAGGGTGGTTTCGCCGATGTAGTCGGTCCAGTTGTAGACGCTGACCTGGGGTTGAGCTTGGGCTACCGCGCTGAACAGCACGCTCAGGGCGACCGGGAGTACGGATTTCAACAGACGCATTTCGACACCTCTTCTTAGAATGATCGTTCCCACGCTCTGCGTGGGAATGCCTCAACGGACGCTCCGCGTTCGGCTTTGGATGGGACGCGGAGCGTCCCGGGCTGCATTCCCACGCAGAGCGTGGGAACGATCGACATAGGGGATCTTTTAGCTTGGGTTACACGCTGAGCATCAGGAACTCACGCTCCCACGAGCTGATCACGCGCTTGAAGTTTTCATGCTCGGCACGCTTCACCGCGACATAGCCACGCACGAACTTGTCGCCAAGGTATTGCGCGACGGTTTCGCACTCTTCCATTTGCGTCAGCGCTTCTTCGATGGTGATCGGCAGGCGCAGGTTGCGGCGTTCGTAGGCGCGGCCTTGTACGGCGGCGCTTGGCGCGATGCCTTCGACCATGCCGATGTAACCGCAGAGCAGACTCGCCGCGATCGCCAGGTACGGGTTGGCGTCGGCCCCCGGCAGACGGTTCTCGACGCGCATGGCTTCAGGGCTGGAGGTCGGCACACGCAGGCCGACGGTGCGGTTTTCTTCGCCCCATTCGACGTTGACCGGTGCCGAGGTGTCCGGCAGGAAGCGGCGGAACGAGTTAACGTTCGGCGCGAACATCGGCAGCACTTTCGGGATGTACTTCTGCAAACCGCCGATGTAGTGCAGGAACAGCTCGCTCATTTGCCCATCGTCATTGGCGAAGACCGGCTTGCCGGTGTCGATGTCGACCACGCTTTGGTGAATGTGCATGGCGCTGCCCGGCTCATCGCCGATTGGCTTGGCCATGAACGTCGCGGCGACGTTGTGCTTGAGCGCCGCCTCACGCATGGTGCGTTTGAACACGGTGATCTGGTCGGCCAGATCCAGCGCGTCGCCGTGACGGAAATTGATTTCCATCTGCGCCGGGCCGTCTTCATGGATCAGTGTGTCGAGATCCAGACCTTGCAGTTCGCACCAGTCGTAGACGTCTTCGAACAGCGGATCGAATTCGTTGGCGGCATCGATGGAGAACGACTGCCGACCGCTTTCCGCACGGCCCGAGCGGCCCAGCGGTGCTTTCAGCGGCAAGTCCGGGTCTTCGCAACGTTGGGTCAGGTAGAACTCCATTTCCGGCGCAACAATCGGCTTCCAGCCCTTGTCGGTGTAGAGCTGCAGGACTTTCTTCAGCACGTTGCGCGGCGACAGTTCGATCGGATTGCCGAACTTGTCGAAAGTGTCGTGGATGACGATGGCGGTCGGTTCGATCGCCCATGGAATCACGTAGACCGCGTCAGCCACTGGCTTGCAGACCATGTCGATGTCGGCAGGATCGAGCAGGTCGTAGTAGATGTCGTCGTCGACAAAATCCCCGGTTACCGTTTGCAGCAGCACACTTTCCGGCAGGCGCATGCCTCGCTCATGCAGGAACTTGTTGGTCGGTGCGATCTTGCCGCGGGCAATGCCGGTCAGGTCACTGACCACACATTCGACTTCGGTAATCTTGTGATCTTTCAGCCACGTGAACAGCTGATCGAAAGGGGCATTCATAAAGACCTCGTTATTGGTTTTATAGACGCCGGGGAGGGCGGGTTTCATCTTCCGCCCCTTCCCCTGTGGCGCGTTGACGACTATCTTGGGCGAGCCTTGCAGTTCCATCTATCCACTTTAAGCAGCACCAAAGCGCACCAAAAGAGTGCGCAAGGTCACCCCATGACAACGTGCAATCCGCTACAAGTCCAAGCGTTCAACACCGCCGATGTCGCCGAGCAAGTCCGTGCTACACCGGGCTGGGTCCAGCATTACCAACAGATGTCGCCGGGGCATTTTGCCGGGCAGATCCGCTATCTGGATCTGCAGGGCGTCGAGGTCTACGAAGAGCAGATGAACACCCGGGTCGAGCAGAATTTCAGTGCGCCGTCGGGTGCTTTGGCGTTCTGTTTTGATCGCAGTGACAACGCGCTGTACCTGCTCAATGAAGAGAGCCGCAACATCTGGATTACCCCGGAGAACTATCAGGAAATCGCCGTGGTGTTCGGTCCGGAGTTTGTCCGTCAGCACGGTCTGGATGTGGCGAAACTCGAAGGGTTGTTCATGACGCAACTCAATTGCGGACAGAATGCCCTGTTCAGTCGCTGGTTAAGCTCGATTCTCACGAAGTTGTCGCAAACTGTTGATCCGCTTGATAAAGATTCGCTGACAAAGCAGCTGCTCGAAGACTGTTTGTTCATCCTCGACAACGCTCATACCAGCCTTGATCGCGGCGGGTTACAGAAACGTAGCGAAGAACGAATGATCATGAAACGGGTCGGGGAGTGGGCGGCGGATTCGCCGGAAGATACCCTCAATCTGCTCGAACTGTCGCACGTGGCAGGGGTACCTTTGCGGCAATTGCAACAAGCGTTCAAGGCCTACACCGGGATGACCCCGAGTCACTGGCTGCGCTTGCGTCGGTTGAACAGTGCACACCGCGAATTGCTCAAGCGCCGGCCCACGGAAACGACGGTTGCCGAGGTGGCGATGCAGTGGTCGTTCTGGCATTTGGGAAGGTTTTCCAGCAGTTACCGGGCGTTGTTCAAGGAGTTGCCGAGCGAGACCTTGAAGCGCTCATGAATGCCGTCGTGGATAAAAAGGCTTTGTGTCGGCGCGCAAGTTAAATAGAATCACTCTCATTTGAAACTGACTTCGCGCAGGACTCTTGAGATGACTGAAGCAGCGACGCCATCGCCGCAGCACCTGCACGAACTGTATCGCGATCACCGAGGCTGGCTGGAAACCTGGCTGCGGCGTCGCATGGGCAATGCGTGGGATGCGGCGGACTTGAGTCAGGACACGTTCCTGCGCGTGCTGTGCAGCGCTCAGCCGATTGTCGATATGCGCGAGCCGCGCGCGTACTTGCTGACCGTGGGCAAACGCCTGCTGAGCAATTTCTACACGCGCCGCAGTCTGGAAAAAGCCTACCTCGAAGCTCTGGCGCAGTTTCCGGAGGAGTGCGTGCCGTCGCCCGAGCAACGGTGGGTGCTGCTGGAAACCCTGCAAGCGCTGGATGAATTGCTCGATGGCTTGCCTCGGCCAGTGCGGCGGGCATTTCTCTGGAGTCAGCTGGAAGGCCTCGGTTACCGTGAAATCGCCGAGCGTCTACAAGTCTCTGAACGAACTATAAAACGTTATATGTCAACGGCTTACGAGCATTGCTTGATGTTGGATCTATGATGCGAATAGCGCCCAACCTACAAGCGCGCGATGTTGCACGTGCCGCTGCGCAATGGTTGGCGTTACTGGAATCCGGTGATGCTACCGATGACGATCACGCGCGGCTGCAGCATTGGCGCAACAGCGATAGCCGCCATGAAAACGCCTGGCAGAAGATTCAATTGCTGCGCCAGCGCTTTTCCAGTCTGCCGACAGAATTGGCCATGGCCACACTCGATCGCCCGGATCTGGCGCGGCGTGCGGCACTGAAACGAGCGCTGGGTCTGGCGGCGTTGGTGCCTGCGGCGTGGTTGATCAGTCGCCAGTTGCCGCTCGACGTTTGGCGCGCCGATTTACAGACCGCCACTGGCGAGCACACCCGAACACGGTTGGCCGACGGCAGCACCTTGCAACTGAACACCGCCAGTGCGGTAAACGTCGATCTGGCCAGCCGTCAGTTGACCTTGGTGCGCGGCGAAATGGCGCTCAACGTTCCGGGTAGCACGGCATTGACGGTCAACGCGGCGTACGGTCGGATCATCGTCAGCCGCAGCGAAATCTGTGTGCGCCTCAACGAGCGTGATTGCGATGTTTCGGTGGTCAGCGGCTCGGTGCAATTGCAGCCCTTGCACGGGCCGGCGCTGCAGTTGAACGCCGGGCAACAGGTCAATTTGCAGGCCTCCGGCGCCGCACCGATCGCGCTGTTCGACGCCAAAATGCCGGGTTGGCGTGACGGTGTGTTAATGGCGCAAAACCAGCCGTTGGGGGATTTCCTGCGCGAGTTGAGCCGTTATCGCTCGGGCCTTTTGCGCTGGGAGCCGGCACTGGAAGGTCTGCGTGTCACCGGCAGTTTCCGTCTCGACGACACCGATAAAGTCCTGGCCCTGCTGGCGGCGAGCCTGCCGTTGGAGGTGCATTCGCGCACGCGTTTCTGGGTCACGCTGACGCCGCGAAAAAATATCGTCTGAAGCCTGTCCCTTTTTTTCGCCTCACCGGTCATTGCAGGTAAGTGAACAAAATCGAGAGCTTCTTCCAATGCCCGCAGTATTCCCAAGTCGTTTGCGTCCGTTGTTGCAATTGAGCCTCCTGCTGAGCCTGAGTGCCAGCCCTGTGTTGATCCAGTCCAGTTGGGCCGAAGACGCCGCTCGACGCAGTTACCAGGTGCCGGCCGGTAGTTTGAGTGCAGCACTGACCCGCTTTGCCGGGTTGGCCGGGGTCAATCTGTCGGTCGATCCGGCACTGGTGAGTGGCCGCAACAGCAACGGCTTGTCCGGCGAATTCGCTGTGGAGGAGGGGTTCGCTCGCTTGTTGCTGGGTTCCGGTCTGCAACTGCAACCGCTGGGCGATCATGCCTACACACTGATTCCAGCGGCCGAGGGCAGCAGCCTGCAACTGGCGCCGACGTCGATTCTTGGTGCCACCGGTTCCAGTGATGCTGATGTGTTTGCCGGCGGCCAGGTCGCGCGCCGTGGCTCGCAGGGTTTGCTGGGGTCGAAAGATTTCATGGAAACCCCGTTCAGCATGACCACCTACACCAGCGAGGCGGTGAAGAATCAGCAGGCGCGCACCTTGGGCGATCTGATTGCCAGCGATCCGTCGGTGCGCGCGACCAACCCGGCCGGTGGCCGCTACGAGCAGTTCACCATCCGTGGTTTCAGCCTGTTCAACAGCGACGTCGCCTACAACGGGCTCTATGGCGTGCTGCCCACTTACACGATCGACATGGAAATGGCCGATCGCGTCGACATCCTCAAAGGCCCGAGCCAACTCATCAACGGGATTTCGCCACGGGGCAGTGTCGGTGGCGGGATCAACGTGGTGCCCAAGCGTGCCTCCGACAAACCGATCACCTCACTGACGGCCAATTACGCCTCGAACAATCAGGTCGGCGGCGCGGTGGATGTCGGACGGCGGTTCGGCGAGGACAATCAATTTGGCCTGCGTTTCAACGGCGTCAAACAGTCCGGCGACACCGAGTGGGATCATCAAAGTGTCGACCGTGACATGGCCGTTCTAGGCCTGGATTTTCGCGGTGAACGCCTGCGCCTTTCGACCGATATCGGCCACACCGAACGCGACACCGACGCACCGCAGGAGCGCGTGCAGGTCGCGGCCAATGCCAAGGTGCCGAGCGCGAACAGCGTGCATCGCAACTACGCGCAACCGTGGAGCCAGGCGAAAACCGAGGACACCTTCGGCACGCTCAACGCTGAGTTCGACGTCAATGATTCGGTGATGCTGTACGGCGGTGTCGGTGCGCGCAAAAGTAATCATGACTTCTTGCGCCACGCCGTTTCCGTGACCAACGACGCCGGTGATTTCAGCGTTCTGCCACGCGACTTTACCCGCGACGAAAACGTGCGCACGGCCACGGCGGGCGTGCGCAACTGGTTCCACACCGGGCCGGTGAGTCACGAGGTCAATCTGGCGGCCAGCTACTTCTACATGGATTTCGAGAACGGCGGCGCACGTTACGCGGCAGGGCGCAGCAACCTGTATGACCCGGTGGAAACGGCGAAACCCGGCACGCCGACACGCAATGACGCCAAGGTCTACACCGAAAACCGCTTCAGCGGCGTGGCGTTGTCCGACACCCTGGGCTTTTTCGATGATCGCTTGCTGCTGACCCTCGGTGCGCGCTGGCAGCGGGTGAAAGTTGATGACTGGAGCGATGACGTTAAAGGCGACACGGCTTACGACGAGGAAAAGGTTTCGCCATCGGGCGGCATTCTGTTCAAGGCGACCGACAAACTGTCGTTGTACGCCAACTATATGGAAGGTTTGAGTCAGGGCAAGATCGCGCCTTCGACATCAGTGAACGAGGATGAGATCTTCCCGCCATTTATCAGCCGTCAGGTTGAAGTCGGTGCCAAGTACGACGCCGGCGCCTACGCATTGACGGCTGCAGTGTTCCGCATCAAGCAACCAGCCTATGAAACCAACGCCACCACGCGGGTCTTTGGCCCCAATGGCAAGCGCGAGAACAATGGCGTGGAGCTGAGCGTGTTCGGTGAACCGCTCAAAGGTTTCCGTTTGCTTGGCGGCGTGATGTACATCGACAGCGAACTGACCCAGACCAGCAACGGCACCTTCGACGGCAACCGGGCGCCGGCGACGCCGAAATACAACGTCAATCTCGGCGCCGAGTGGGACGTGCCGACGGTGCAGGGGCTGACGCTGACAACCCGTGGCATCTATTCGAGTTCGCAGTACCTGGATCAGTCCAACGAGAAGGAGATCGACTCGTGGGAGCGCTTCGACGTGGGCACGCGCTATGCCTTCAAGGTTGACGACAAGACCATCACCTTGCGTGGCAATATCGAGAATGTGCTGGACAAGCGTTATTGGAGTTCGGCCGGGGCCTCGGATGACAGTGAGCCGGGGTTGACGTTGTCGACACCGAGGACTTATCTGCTGTCGGCCACGGTGGATTTCTGACTGAATGCACTGCTCATCGAGCGTGGGCAGTCACGCTCCCGCCGGGCTGGACAAGCGTCGACAGAGGGCGCAGCGCTCTAGTGCCTTGAGACGCCCGGCACATCCATATTGATCTTGCGCCAGAACGCTTCAGAGAAACTGTAAACCGAGAAGGCAATCAGCCCCGCGGCCATCACCATTAGGATCAGCCATCCCGCTGGCAGGTTCTGCAGGGCGTCGAGGGCTTCCTTCATACCCGGTGGGTCCATGGCTTTATAAGCGGAACCGCTGATGGCCAGCAGCACGGCAATTTCGATAAACACCACGCCACGGGCGATCAGACCGAACCGCGATACCGGGCGGACGTAACGCATGACGTCTTCGTCGGCCTCGAAATATTGCTCGAATGACGCCTTCCAGCCTTTGATGATGTGAGCGATTCCAACACCCAGCGGAATGAGCGCGAGCAGATACACCAATAAGTTCGAGTCTTCCCAAGACAAAAAATGCGCCAGCCAGTCCTTGCTCTGGCCGCCGGAAGCGCCCGAGCTTTTAATGCCGCTGATCAGCAGGCCCAATGCAAAGAATGCCAGCGCACCGTTGACCAGACCGCCGGCGAACAGACCGGCGCGAATCACCAAACCCTTGAGGTTTTTGCCGTGATGGTCGACATCGCGGGTCGCTTGCAGGAAACGCCAGGCGGCAAAAGCGAGCAGGCCGGCTACGACAATCCCAACGAGAAAATAGCCGAACGGCTGAGCCAGCAAGGCCTCGAGGCTCCTGTGGCTGTCCTTGGGTTTTGTCGAATCATGGGCTGCCAGCAACGCGAAGATACCGATGATCAGGTAAAGCACACCTCGAGCGGCGTAGCCTCCCCGGGCGAGTATGACTAGGCTGCGTTGCGCGGACATTGGATGGATTCTCGAGAGTGATTCAAGAGCAGACCCTTCTCACTTGGAGGGGTTCTATTGCCAAAGGGGAAAACTGTCGGGCCACATCATCTTTGAACTAATCATCCGGCGTGCGCCCCTAATGTCGTGCTGCCAGCCACGCGGTTAGGGCTGTCGGCATTCCCCACTCATGCACGCAGGGTTGATCAATCATGAAGAGCGAACAGGTAGAAGGTGTAGCAGAAAAGCTGGCCGGCAAGGCGCAGAGCGCAGTCGGTAGACTGATGGGGGACTCGGCAATGGAGGCTGAAGGTGTTGGTCGTCAGGCGGCTGGCCAACTGACCAAAACCTACGGCGATACACTCGACAGCGTTTCAACGTTCGTTAAAGAGAAACCCGTCGCCGCACTCGCCATTGGCGCGGCCGTCCTGCTCTTGGTCAATCGACTGCTGCGCCGCTGAGCCAAGGTCCAGGAAGTCCCCAACCTGAGTCACGCCTCGCTGGTGCCTGGTATCGTTGTTGACGATACCTGCCAGCGATACAGGCGATTGGTACATCGGTAAGCCACTGGTTAAGGTCATGATTGGGGTGTGGACCATGCCCGCCATTCCGGGCAAACACCTGACCCACGCCCATCAGCGGAACCGACATGCGATATCGACGCCTCGACCTTAATCTATTGGTTGCGCTGGATGCTTTGCTGAGCGAATGCAGCGTCAGCCGGGCGGCCGAGCGTCTGTGCCTGGGGCAGTCAGCTGCCAGCTCGGCACTGGGCCGCTTGCGTGAACATTTCAACGACCCGTTACTGGTACAAGTTGGGCGCCGCCTGGAACCCACAGCGCTGGGTCTGGCGTTGCTGCCAAAAGTGCGTGCTGCGTTGGCGCTGACACGGGAAGTCGTCGACGCGCCGCTGAATTTTGACCCGGCACACTGCAATCGGCACATCACCGTCGTAGCCTCCGATTATGTCGCCGATGTGCTGCTGCCTTCAGTCAGCCGTGCATTGGCGCGTATCGCTCCGGGTACTAGGAGTGGTGGCATTGGCTGGATTACTGGCAGGACAAGCCCTGGCCGCCGGGGAAAATGGCTTGGTGGTGCGCATCGCGCAACTCGAAATCGATCCTGCACAGGTTGCGGCCTATCAAGCCGCAGTCAAGGAAGAGATCACAGAGTCGACTCGAACAGAGCCGGGCGTCATATCAATCTACGCCGTCGCCGAAGTCGACCGCCCGAACTGGTTTCATTTCTTCGAAATCTACGCAAGCGATTCGGCATACCGAAGCCATATCGAATCGCCGCACTTCAAAAAGTACGCTGCAACAACCCAGTCGATGATTGTGTCGAAGCGCTTGATTGAAACCACGCCAATCGAGCTTAGCCCCCGGCCTGGCCCGTAACCGGCTAGTTCGAAAGAGATTTGCGCGCTGGGCAAGCTGATTTTTCAAATGGAGGAATGTGATGAAAAATTTGCAGGTGACGGCAATTGCGATGGCGGGACTGGCGTATTTTGCGGCGGGCAGTTGTCAGGCATCCGACGCCCAAGCGGCGGCCGCGCCGGCCTACTATGTCGCCGAGTTTGAAGTAACCGATTCCGAGGGGATGAAGCCTTACAGTGCACAGGTCGAATCAACCTTCAAACCCTATGGCGGACATTTCATCGTGCGTGGCGGAAAGACCATCTCGCTTGAAGGTGAAGCGCCAAAGCGACGCCGTGTTGTCATCGAGTTCGCCAGCGTCGAAAAAGCCCAGGCTTGGTACAACTCTGCGCAATACACGGAGCTGAGGAAAGTCCGCCAGCGTTCAGCCAAGACGGATGTCTACTTGATCGAGGGAGTACCGGCGCGATAGTCACCGAGTTGCCTTGGTCCGGCAGTAATTGAAAAAAGGTGCCCACGAAGAAGCCGATCGGGGGGGAGGTTTTGCGTTGAGGGTAGGGCGACTCCGTCATGATTGCCTGGCGATACCACCGGCGTAGCGAATTTCAAAAGCAGCGGTGCGAGCGTGGCCCTATATTTACTAGAAAGCTAGCGGCTCACGTTTAACTACACTAAATGGCCGTTTAGTCGAGTTAACGTAAATTAGCAGCATATTCGACGGAGAAGAGCCAATGATCAAGCGTGAAGCGAAAGCTGGAGACATTATTAAAACGTTGGATCTGCAGCCTCACCTCGAAGGTGGCTACTTCCGCAGAACCTATCAGGCCGATCATCGCGACCCACTCGAAACCCCGAGCGGCCCACGGTATCTGACGACTTCGATTTACTATCTGCTGGATCAGCAATCACCGGTGGGCCAGTTTCATTTCAATCGATCCGACATCCTGCATTATTTCCACCTGGGCGACGCCATTGAGTACAGCCTGATTCATGCTGACGGCTCGTTACAGACATTGGTGATGGGCGCCGACTTTCTGGCAGGACAGCTTTTGCAATTACACGTACCGGGTGGAATATGGAAAGCCTCACGGTTGCTCGAAGGCGAAAACGGATTTGGGCTGATCAGCGAAGCCGTTTCGCCAGGGTTTGATTTTGCCGATATGGAAATGGGTGATCGGCAGAAACTCACGCAGCAATTTCCACAGCATCGAACGTTGATTGAAAAGCTGACGCGTGATGAGGGTTGATAGGCGTCGAATTCAAGAAAACGCAGTGGATCGGATTCAGGGCGATTCTGCAGGTTGAAATCCACTGTGCAACCGGGCTAATCTCGAAACATCTTGTTACGTGTAATGTATATTATGTTAAATCATGTATTACACTATGCGCCCTTGCAGCATGTCCACTTACACTAACCCGGTCGATTTTGCACAAACCCGGCGTCTCGGTAACCTGTTCCCAAAGCCGTCGTTGTCGACCTACTGCCGTTCAGATGTTTTCATCCCTGTGCTGCAGTACTTGCATCAGTCGTCCAACAACGCGGGCCTCGACAGCGCCTTCATTTACGCCTGCCTCAAAAACTGCACAACAAGCTGATGCGTCGGCGTCGCCGATACGGTAGACCGCGATGACACTGCCTGGTCCGCAACCAGTGTGCCCGCAGAGGGAATGCCCGCTGCCAATCGCCCCCTGCATCACACCAAGTCCATAGCCCGGAGTGATCCATGGGCGTCCGGGGATCGGGCCGCCCAATGTTCGCGCTGCCTGCATTTGCTGGAGCAAGTCTGTGGTTAGCAAGTCGGCGCTGAGGAGGCGATCGAGAAATAGCGCTGCTTGCGAAACCGGGCCGACCAACAGGCCGTGATAAACCCACGCAGGGTCATAATTCAAGGTGCATTCGGGATGGGTCGCTTGTAAGTCTGCTCGCGTTTTAGCAAAGCGAACGTTCGACAGGCCCAGAGGTGAAATCGCCCGTTGAAGCACCGCCTCATCAAGCGTCAGTTCAGTTAGCCGTTCAATCAGTCTGCCAACGAGCAAGTAGCCAACATTTGAGTAACGCCAACTGGATCCGGGACTGTATCGAAGTGAAGTGCCGTCAAGGCGCTGCATCATTTCGTCCGCCGACCAGGCAGATTCACCGTTGGTAACGGCTGCGTGATACTCCGCAAGTTCGCCGTAATCGGCCAGTCCTGCTTCATGCCGCAAGAGCTGACGTAAGGTGAAAGGGTCATCAGGAATCTGGTCGTCCAGTCCGATCAGCCCGTCTCGGACCAACGACAGGGCTGTCGCAGCCAGGACTGTTTTCGTGAAACTCCACCAAGGGACCCTCAGTTCTAATTGATCAGGCGTTTGTGCCTGGCCATTTGATATGAGTGAACTGAGCATTGGCGTCCCTGGAATGTTGATCGAATCGGCAGTTCGACAAGATAGCTCATTCCCTGCCTGTTTCTACCTCAACAATCACTGAGATCATCCCAATAAGGAGGCGCGCCGATCGCTTTGATGAAGTAGTCCCACACCACACGGACCTTCTGAGACCGCAGGCGATTCTCAGGGGAAAGCAGATGGATCTGGCTAGGCGTTTGCTCCACCGATCCCTGCCAATCAGGCAAGAGCCGAATGAGCTGCTGGCTCATAAAGCTCTCGCGACTAAAAAGCCAGGACGGAAAAAACACGATCCCCCTACCCGCCAGCGCGGCCTCCACCAACACCTGCCCATTGTTACTTCTGAGCGGACCATGGACGTCGATAATCTCGGGTTTGTCGCTGCCAGGCTTTCTGAAATACCAGCGCTGCGCCCCGCCGGTTCCCTTGTAGACCAGGCAGGCGTGATTCTGCAGATCCGCCGGCGACACGGGTTGGCCATGCTTTGCTATGTAGCCCGCACTGGCGCACAGAACATAGTGTTGATCGCAGATTTTCCGGCCGATCAAGCCAGAGTCGCCCAGGTGCCCGACCCGAAAGATGAGGTCGGCGCCCTCCTGAACCGGGTCGATAAAGGCGTCGGTGACCGTCAACTCGACCGTCAGCTCGGGATACTTGTCATACAGACCGTTCAACAGTTTGACGATGTGCAGACTGCCGAACGCGACTGGCGCGTTGATCCGTACAAGTCCACGAACCTCGCCACCCTTGCCGGCTATTTCCTCATCGGCGGCATCGAGCAATTCCAGCACTTCGCGGATCTGCAGGTAATAGCGCTCGCCTGCATCTGTCAGTTTCACTGCGCGGGTGTTTCGATACAGAAGCTGCTGGCCCACCTCTCGCTCAAGCGCCGCGATGAAGCGCGAAACGGACGACGCCGGCACTTGGAAGTGCCGAGCCGTCGCCGAGAAACTGCCAGTCACGGCGACCATGGCGAAGTACCGGTGCGCTTTGAGGTGCATAAGGAATCCGATCATCAAGAACAGTTGGTTTGCACTAAAACAGAACTTCGCCTGCTTGTCCTCTCGCTACATCCTTGCAGGCCTGTTTGCATCCGAAACGAAAAAGCAGCCGTCCCGAATATCGGTGACGGCTGCCAGTACTTCAGCGGCTACTTAGCCTTTATAGGGCGGGTAATCGACATAACCCTCGGCCCCGCCGCCGTAGAAGGTTTCGCGTTTGGCTTCGGTCAGAGGCCAGTTGTGCTGCAGCCGCGCCACCAGATCAGGGTTGCTGATGTAAGCGGTGCCAAATGCGGCGAGGTCGATGATGCCGTCATTGATCAGATCGTCCGCACGCTGGCGCGACATGCCGCCCGCCAGAATCAGCGCTGTGGCCGGCAATTTCGACTTGATGGTCGACAGCAACTCAAGGAAAGTTGCCTTAGGCCCGCCGCCACCGCCCTCAGTACCTGGAGCAGGAAAACCGGACTGATCCATTACATGTACGTAGGCCAGTTGCCGCGCACCAATCTCCGCAGCCAGCGCGGTGTAGGTTTCATCGATTTGCTCGTACAGCGGCATATCGAACAACTGACCATATGGCGAAATACGAATGCCCACCCGGCCCGCACCAATCCGCGCGACTACAGCATCGATCACTTCCAGGGTGAAGCGCAGACGATTTTCCAGTCGATCGGCCGAGTACTGATCGGTTCGATCATTGACCAGCGGATTCATGAACTGCTCGAACAGATAGCCATTGGCACCGTGAATTTCCACGCCATCAAAACCCGCCTCGATCGCGTTTTGCGCAGCCTGGGCGAATTCACCGACGATGCGCGACACCTCAGCCGTTTCCAGTTGACGGGGTGCCGGCGGCTCGACCAGCGCTGGCTTCCCGTCAGCGTCGTAACCGAATGCTGTCGCGCCGACGGCTTGCTTGGACGTGGCGCTCACCGGCAGTTTTCCACCGTCCTGGATCGACGGATGCGAAACGCGGCCGACGTGCCAGATCTGCGCAAACATCTTGCCGCCCACGGCATGCACCGAGTCGGTGGTCAGACGCCATCCAGCAATCTGCTCGGCAGTGAAGATCCCGGGATTGAACAGATAGCCCTGCCCCTCACGGGAAATTGGCGTGCCTTCGCTGACGATCAAGCCTGCGGTAGCGCGTTGCGCGTAATACAGCGCCACGCGTTCATCGGCAGCATCATTGGGTGCTCGCGATCGGGTCAGCGGCGCCATGACGATGCGGTTTTTGAGCGTGGTGTCGCCCAGGCGAAGTGCTTCGAAGAGCTTCGACATCAGAATTTTCCAAGGTTGATCAACTGAGACGACGATCAGCGCAGTGACAGGCTAACGATGTGGACTGTCTCGAACTCGCGCCAAAGGCCTGATGAGTTGCAGCAATGGATTGATGCTAACTTGTGATATTGGCGGCAACAATCCGCCGTAATCGCAAATGACTATTGCTTTTTTAGCAATGAGATTTAGTCGGAGCTTGCTGATACTCCCGCGGCGTACAACCCAACTCCCGTCGAAACACCGTATGCAAATACTGCGCAGACTTAAACCCACAACTGCGCGCAACGTCGGCAATCACCGAATCGCTACTTGTCAGGTCCCTGGTAGCCGCTGCCAATTTGAAACGCAAAATCTCGTCATGCACGCTACACCCTCGCTCAGCACGAAAATGCGCTTCAAGTGACGAACGCGACACACCGACATACGCCGCCACCTGCGCCGTTTTAATGCCCTGGCAAGCATATTGTCGGATGAACAGCAGCGCTTGCATGACGTAGGGATTGCCCAATGGCTGGTGCAAACTCGACACCTGCACGTTCACAGCATCCGGCGGGATCAGGATCTGCGTGCCGGTCGACGGCATGCCGTGCAACATCTGATGCAGCAATTGCGCAGCAGTACGGCCCATGGTTTCCGTGCCCTGGATGACCGAACTCAGCGGTACGCGGGTCAGGCTGCGGGTCAACGGATCATTGTCGATGCCGATCAATGCCACCTGCTCCGGCACGGCGATACCGGCAGTCAGGCAGGCTTGCAGCAATTGGCGCGCGCGGGCGTCGCTGACGGCGATGATGCCGATGGGTTTGGGCAGGCTCTGCAGCCAGGCGATCAGTTGTTCGACGGCGCTGTCCCACAGCGGTGCGCTGGTGCCCATGCCGCGATAGATTTCGCCGTGCAGGCCGTCGCGTTTCATCAGTTTGCGAAAGGCTTTTTCGCGCTCCTGAGCCCAACGATTGGCTTGCGCTTCCGGCAGGCTGAAGCAGGCGAAACGTTGCAGTCCAGTCTCGATCAAGTGCGTGTAAGCGAGGGTCATCAGCGCGTTGTTATCGGTGGCGACGTAGGGAATCGCTTTCGGGTAGGCGCGTTTATCCTCGTACGAGCCCCCTACCGCGACCACCGGCATCTGGATATCGGCCAGTGCCTCGCCAATCAGCGGGTCGTCGAAGTCGGCAATGATCCCGTCACCCTGCCAGCGCTCGATGCCTTTCAGACGACAGAGAAAATCCTCCTCCAGGAACAGATCCCAGGAAGCACGGGTGCTGCTCAGGTAGTTGCCGATGCCGCTGATGATGCCACGGTCGTAGATCTTGCTGCCGTTGAACAACAGGGCGATGCGGTGAACAGGCGGTACGGTTTTCATTGTTTTTATGCTTGTTCCGGGCCTCTGGTCACGGAGGCGATTGGCACAGACTAGGCGCGTGGCCGAAGAAGCTCAATACGCAAAATCGCACTCGGTGTTGATGTTTTTCATAATCAGCGGGAACAGGGCCGTTGCTAGTATCGAGACACCGCCAAGAACAACAAGGACAAGGTCCATGCAGTATTTCCCCGATGTCGATGCGATTCGCTACGAAGGCCCGAACAGCGATTCTGCCCTCTCCTTTCGTCACTACGACGCCGACAAACTCATCCTCGGCAAACCCATGCGCGAACACCTGCGCATGGCCGCCTGTTACTGGCACACGTTCGTCTGGCCGGGTTCCGATGTGTTCGGCGCGGGGACGTTCAAGCGCCCATGGCAACACGCCGGCGACCCGATGGAACTGGCGATCGGCAAAGCGGCAGCCGCCTTCGAATTCTTCTCCAAATTGGGTGTCGACTATTACTGCTTCCATGACACCGATGTCGCCCCGGAAGGCAGTTCGCTGAAGGAGTACCGCAACCACTTCGCACAGTTGGTTGATCACCTGGAGCAACACCAGGAAGTCAGCGGCATCAAGCTGCTGTGGGGCACCGCCAATTGCTTCAGCAACCCGCGTTTCGCTGCCGGCGCCGCGAGCAACCCGGACCCGGAAGTGTTCGCCTGCGCCGCAGCGCAGGTGTTCAGCGCCATGAACGCAACCCATCGCCTGAAAGGCGCCAACTATGTGTTGTGGGGCGGTCGCGAAGGCTATGAAACCCTGCTCAACACGGACTTGAAACGGGAACGCGAACAACTCGGCCGCTTTATGCGCATGGTGGTCGAACACAAGCACAAGATCGGTTTCACCGGCGACTTGCTGATCGAACCCAAACCGCAGGAGCCGACCAAGCACCAATACGATTACGACAGCGCCACCGTGTTCGGCTTTCTTCAGCAGTTCGGGCTGGAGCACGAAATCAAGGTCAACATCGAGGCCAACCACGCCACCCTCGCCGGGCATAGCTTCCATCACGAGATTGCGACGGCCGTCTCGCTGGGGATTTTCGGCAGTATCGACGCCAACCGTGGCGATCCGCAAAACGGCTGGGACACCGATCAGTTCCCCAACAGCGTCGAAGAAATGACCCTGGCCACCTATGAAATCCTCAAGGCTGGCGGCTTCAAGAATGGCGGTTTCAACTTCGACTCCAAGGTGCGCCGGCAAAGTCTCGATCAGATCGATTTGTTCCATGGCCATGTCGGTGCCATGGACGTTCTCGCCCTGTCTCTGGAGCGCGCAGCGGCCATGGTGCAGAACGACGAACTGCAACGGCTCAAGGATCAACGCTACGCCGGTTGGCAGCAGCCGTTCGGGCAAGCGGTGATGGCCGGTGACTTCAACCTTGAGTCGTTGGCCGAGCACGCGTTCACCAACGAGATGAACCCGCAAGCCGTCAGCGGCCGCCAGGAAATGCTCGAGAACATCGTCAACCGGTTTATCTATCGCTGATCACACAGGGAGTCTGCGCGCGCATCCATGCGGTGACATTTCTACGACAAATCTGTGCCTGCGGCGTCTGCGGATTCTCTACAGTTTTACCAGCCCGATACTCATCGTCAGGCCGTGTCTTTCCAACAACAATAAAAGGACGCCCACTATGAAGAACGTAAAACGCACGCTATTGGCCACTGCCCTGGCGCTGTTGTCACTGCCGGTAATGGCTGACGCTGCTCACCCGAAAATCGGTTTCTCCATTGATGACCTGCGCCTGGAACGCTGGTCGCGTGACCGTGATTACTTCGTCGCGGCGGCAGAAAAAATGGACGCCAAGGTCTTCGTGCAATCAGCCGATGCCAACGAGCAGAAGCAGATTTCCCAGATCGAAAACCTCATTTCCCGGGGTGTCGATGTCATCGTCATCGTGCCGTTCAACGCTACGGTGCTGACCAACGCGGTGGCCGAAGCGAAGAAAGCCGGGATCAAGGTCGTGTCCTATGATCGTCTGATACTCAACGCTGATGTCGACGCCTACATTTCCTTCGATAACGAAAAAGTCGGCGAAATGCAGGCCAGCGGCGTGCTGAATGCCGCGCCCAAGGGCAATTACTTCCTGCTCGGTGGTGCGCCCACCGACAACAACGCCAAGATCCTGCGTGAAGGCCAGATGAAAGTGCTGCAACCAGCCATCGACAAGGGCGATATCAAGATCGTCGGCCAACAGTGGGTCAAGGAATGGAACCCGACCGAAGCGCTGAGCATTGTTGAAAACGCCTTGACCCGCAACGACAACAAAATCGACGGCATCGTTGCCTCCAACGACGCCACGGCTGGTGGCGCGATCCAGGCACTGGCGGCGCAGCAGTTGGCCGGCAAGGTGCCGATTTCCGGGCAGGACGCTGACCTTGCTGCAGTCAAGCGCGTGATCGCCGGCACGCAAACCATGACCGTATACAAACCGCTGAAACTCATCGCCACCGAAGCCGCCAAGCTCTCGGTGCAACTGGCGCGCAACGAAAAACCTGCCTTCAGTTCGCAGTACGACAACGGCAGCAAAAAAGTCGACACCATCCTGCTCACGCCAACCCCGCTGACCAAGGACAACATCGACCTGCTCGAACAGGACGGCTTCTACACCAAGGCGCAAATTGCCGGGAAGTGATCTCCGGTGATGCGAAAACCCTTGTGGGAGCGAGCCTGCTCGCGAAGGCGGTGTGTCAGTTCACGAAGCATTGTCTGAACTGACGCTTTCGCGAGCAAGCTCGCTCCCACAGGTTTCGTGGTGTGTGAGTCTTTGATATACGAGCCCTGTCCATGTCCGACTATCTGCTGCAAATGAACGGCATCGTCAAAACCTTCGGCGGTGTCAAAGCGCTCAACGGCATCGACATCAAGGTCAGGCCCGGTGAATGCGTTGGCCTGTGCGGCGAGAATGGCGCCGGCAAGTCGACGCTGATGAAGATCCTTTCGGCGGTCTACCCCCACGGCACCTGGGACGGTGAAATCCTCTGGGACGGGCAACCGCTCAAGGCGCAATCGATCAGCGAAACGGAAGCCGTCGGTATCGTCATCATTCATCAGGAACTGACGCTGGTACCCGACCTGTCGGTGGCCGAAAACATTTTCATGGGCCATGAGCTGACGCTGCCCGGCGGGCGCATGAACTACCCGGCGATGATCCACCGCGCCGAAGCGCTGATGCGCGAACTGAAAGTCCCGGACATGAACGTATCGCTGCCGGTGTCGCAGTACGGCGGCGGCTATCAGCAACTGGTCGAAATCGCCAAAGCCCTCAATAAAAAAGCACGCCTGCTGATCCTCGACGAACCCTCCTCGGCCTTGAGCCGTTCGGAAATCGAGGTGTTGCTGGACATCATCCGCGACCTCAAAGCCAAGGGCGTGGCCTGCGTCTACATCTCGCACAAGCTCGATGAAGTGGCCGCCGTGTGCGACACCATTTCGGTGATCCGCGACGGCAAACACATCGCCACCACCGCCATGGCCGACATGGACATTGCGCAAATCATCACGCAGATGGTCGGGCGGGAAATGAGCAACCTCTACCCCAGCGAGCCACACGACATTGGCGAAGTAATTTTCGAGGCCCGCCACATCACCTGCTACGACGTCGACAACCCCAAGCGCAAACGGGTCGACGATATTTCCTTCGTGCTCAAACGCGGCGAGATCCTCGGCATCGCCGGGCTGGTCGGTGCCGGCCGTACAGAACTGGTGACCGCGCTGTTCGGCGCTTACCCCGGTCGCCACGAGGGCGAAGTCTGGCTCGATGGCCAACCCATCGACACCCGCACGCCGCTCAAGTCCATTCGCGCCGGCCTGTGCCTGGTGCCGGAGGACCGCAAGCGCCAAGGCATCATTCCCGACCTGGGCGTCGGCCAGAACATCACCCTCGCCGTGCTGGACAGTTACTCAAAACTGACCCGCATCGACGCCGAAGCCGAACTGGGCAGCATCGATAGGGAAATCTCACGCCTGCACCTCAAGACGGCGAGTCCGTTCCTGCCAATCACCAGTCTGTCGGGTGGCAATCAACAAAAAGCCGTACTGGCGAAGATGCTGCTGGCCAAACCCCGAGTGCTGATTCTCGATGAGCCGACCCGAGGCGTGGACGTCGGCGCCAAATACGAAATCTACAAGTTGATGGGCGCACTGGCCGCTGCCGGCGTGTCGATCATCATGGTCTCGTCGGAGCTGGCCGAAGTGCTGGGTGTTTCCGACCGCGTGCTGGTGATTGGCGAAGGTCAGTTGCGCGGCGACTTCATCAACCATGAACTGACACAAGAGCAGGTGCTTGCCGCCGCCCTCAGCCAGCCTGGCAGCCATAACAATAATGATCGGAAATCCGCGTAAATGAATCAGGTCAAACAACTGTTCACCCGCTACAAAATGCTCGCGCTGGTGTTTGCCGTGGTGTTGATCTGGCTGTTCTTCAGCTGGCAGACCGAAGGCGGATTCCTCACCCCGCGCAACCTGTCCAATCTGCTGCGGCAGATGTCGATTACCGGCATTCTTGCCTGCGGCATGGTGCTGGTGATCATCAGCGGCGAGATCGATTTGTCGGTCGGTTCATTGCTTGGCCTGCTCGGCGGCCTCGCGGCCATTCTCGATGTGGTCTATCACATCCCGCTGTTGGCCAACCTCAGTCTGGTCGCCCTGTGCGGGCTGATGATCGGCCTCGCCAACGGCTACATGACGGCTTACCTGCGCATCCCCTCGTTCATTGTCGGCCTGGGCGGCATGCTGGCTTTTCGCGGGATTCTGCTGGGGATTACCGGCGGCACGACCATCGCGCCGGTATCGCCGGAGCTGGTTTACATTGGCCAGGGTTACCTGCCCCACGCGATCGGCACCGGTCTGGGTATTTTGTTGTTCGCACTGACCGTGTTCTTGACCTGGAAACAACGGCGTAATCGCGCTCTTCACGGTCTCGCGGCGCATTCATTGGTGCGCGATGTCATCCGCGTGTTGGTGATCGGTGCCGTGCTTGCCGGTTTCGTGCAGACGCTGAACAGCTATGACGGCATTCCCGTGCCCGTCCTGCTGCTACTGATTTTGTTGGGAGTGTTCAGCTACGTGACCAGTCAGACCGTGTTCGGTCGGCGCGTCTATGCGGTGGGCAGCAATATGGAAGCGACGCGCCTGTCCGGGATCAATGTGCAGGCGGTGAAGCTGTGGATCTTCGGGATCATGGGCGTGATGTGCGCCCTCGCCGGCGTGGTCAACACCGCGCGCCTGGCCGCCGGTTCGCCTTCGGCCGGGAGCATGGGCGAACTCGATGCCATCGCCGCCTGCTTCATCGGCGGCACCTCGATGCGCGGCGGTTCCGGCACGGTGTACGGCGCCCTCCTCGGCGCGCTGGTCATTACCAGTCTGGACAACGGCATGTCCATGCTCGATGTCGACAGCTATTGGCAGATGATCGTCAAGGGCAGCATTCTGGTGTTGGCGGTTTGGGTGGATGTGAGTACGCGGACCGGGCGCCGTTGAGCCGCAGGGATCACGCGGCGGGCGTGGTCACGGCAGCCGGACTGAGAATTTCCATCAGGAAATCGATAAACACATTGATCCGGCTGGACCCACGGTGATTGGGTAAATACAAGGCGTTGATGCAGGTGCTGGCACTGCCGGGATTGACCTCGTACTGCTCAAGCAATCGGGTCAGCCGGCCGGCTGCGACGTCGTCACGCACCAGCCAGTCAGCCAGCAGCGTCACCCCGCCGCCACCGATGGCAGCTTCGCGCAGGATGTCGGCGTTGTTGCTTTGCAGGCGCCCGTGAACGTTGAGCTGAATGGGCGCGTCTTCATTCTGAAAGGTCCAGTGCTGGTGGGTGCCGCCGTAATCGAAACGCAGGCATTGGTGCTCCAGCAAATCCCGTGGATGATAGAGCGCCGCGCTACGTGCCAGATACGCCGGACTGGCCACCACCCAGCGTTCAAACTGCCCCACGCGTTTGCTGACGATGTCTTCACTGACCACCGACGATCCGAGCCGCACCGAAACATCGATCTGCTCGCTGAGCAGGTCGCTGACCTGATCGCTCAGCGACAGACTGATCTCCAGCCCCGGATGCCGTTCAAGCAAACGGCTCAGGTGCGGTGCAATCAGACGCCGCCCGAACTCCACCGGCACGCTGATGCGCAGACGGCCCTGCGCTTCGGCGCCACGATCGGCGACGACCGCATCGGCTTCGTCGATCGCGTCGAGAATCGCCACGGCTTTTTCGAAATAGGTCTGGCCGGCAACGGTCACGCTGGTGTTGCGCGTGGTGCGATTGAGCAGGCTCGCGCCCAGCTCGTGTTCCAGCCCTGCCACTTGCCGTGTCACTGACGACGTTGATATCCCGAGTTTGCGCGCTGCCGAGGAATAGCCCCCGCAGCGCACGGTTTCCACAAACATCTTCAGTGCCAGCAACTTGTCCATAAGCGGGGTCCGGTCGATAGGGAACGCGGATGATTGTGCATCACTGTTCCCCCGACGTCTTGTACCGCCGTGCTTGCACGCACTCGCTGGCTGTTCAGACATCGGCCTTGCGGCTCAGGAACAACCCGAGCGCGAGCGCTGGCAGCAGCGCCACCGCGACGGCGGACAGGTTCCAGCCGAAGTGCTCGTACAGCGGACTGGCGACCAGCGACCCCAGCGCGCCGCCGACGAAAATGCTGGTCATGTACACCGCGTTTAGACGCGCACGGCTGTGGGGATCGAGGGCGTATACCTCACGCTGACCGAGCACCATGTTCAATTGCACGGCGAAATCCAGCAGCACCGCGCACACCACCAGCCAGACATAACCGCTGCCCGGAAGTGCGGCGATCAGCAGCGAAACCGGCGCCAGCAACAACGCGACCAGCGTGCCGCGCCGACCATGCCCGGCATCCGCCAGACGTCCGGCAATCGGCGCCGCAATGGCACCCACGGCACCGACCAGCGCAAAGATCGCCACCTGTGCCTGAGTAAAGCCGTGGTGTCGCATCAGTTCAATCGGCGCGAGGGTCCAGAACAGGCTGAAACTGGCAAACAGCAGCCCTTGATACAGCGAGCGCTGACGCAACAGCGGATAGCGCCGAGCCAAGGCAAACACCGAGCCGATCAGCGCGGCATACGTGGCTTTATGCGTCGGCAGCCGACGCGGCAATGCCACGGCGGTAATCAGAGCGATGACGGCCATCAGGGCTGATGCGCTGTAAAACACTCCGCGCCAGCCGAACACTTCAACCAACAGGCTCGACAGTGGCCGCGACAACAGAATGCCCAGCAGCAGACCGCTCATGATATTGCCGACGACACGGCCACGGCTGGCTTCGGGCGCCAGGTGCGCCGCCAGCGGCACCAGGATCTGCACGGCCACCGAGGTCAGGCCGATCAGCAAAGACAACACCAGGAACATCGACGGTGAATGGGTCAGTCCGGCGCACAACAGCGTGACGCTCGCCGCCAGGGTGAAACCGACCACCAGCCGGCGGTTTTCCATCAGATCGGCCAGCGGCACCAGCAGCAACAGGCCCAGCGCGTAACCAAACTGCGTCAGCGAAACGATCAGGCTGGCATTCGCGCTGGACAGGCCGATCTGCGGTGCAATCAGCTCGACGATCGGCTGTGCGTAATAAAGATTGGCGACGACCGCGCCACAGCAAAATGCCAGGAACGCGACCATCAGGCCGGAAAGTGAAGTTGGTTGTTCGGCATTCGCCGCAACGGCCGGGTTGCCAGTGAGCATGATGACACCTCATTGAGTTCAGGAAAGTGCTGCCAAGGCTACGGCCCTGTGGCGATCCACAGAATCCACACGGCGGGCAATGCACTGATGCGTCCTGCGCAACGGCGCAGGCGTTGCTTCTCGCGCAACGCGCTATTGCGTGCGCCGCTGATTCTCCCGCGCAGACGGTTTCTCTACGCTTTGGCCCCTGGCGCCGTCGTCCCCATCGGCGCCCTTCCCCGGCCATCACAAGGAGCGTTTCCATGACCCTCAGCCCATCCGTCCTGTCATCGCCTGCCGCGTTTTTTCCTGTGCCATGAACAGCTCATTTCTGAAGTCCAGAACGCTATGGATCAGCGTGGCCGTCGTCGCCGTGCTCGGCCTGATCGGCGCCGTTTGGCTGATGTGGCGCCCGGCGATTGCGCCGATCGAGCGCCCGACGTTGTTCGATACTGCGCAGTTGCAACGCGGAGCGCGGGTGGTCGAGGCCGGTGATTGTGCGGTCTGCCATACCCGCCCCGGTGGCGAATATCTGGCCGGCGGGCTGCCGCTGGTAACGCCGTTCGGCACGTTGTACAGCACCAACATCACCCCGGACGTAGAAACCGGTATTGGCCAATGGTCACTGCCAGCCTTCGAGCGGGCGATGCGTCAGGGCATTGCCCGCGATGGTCACTTGCTCTATCCGGCGTTCCCCTACGTGCACTACCGGCGCATGAGCGCAGCAGACATCGCCGACGCCTACGCCTACTTGATGAGCGGCCCCGCCGTGCACGCGCCGGCCGAGCAGAACCAGATGAACTTTCCGATGAACATTCGCCCGTTGGTGGCGTTCTGGAACCTGCTGTTCCTGCACGGTGAGCCACTGACGCCGCTGGCGGGGCGTAGCGAGGCGTGGAATCGCGGGCGTTATCTGGTCGACGGCCCGGGCCATTGCGCTGGCTGCCATTCGCCGCTGAACCTGATCGGCGCGGAAAAATCCTCGGAATACTTGCAGGGCGGCAGCGTCGATGGCTGGCAAGCGCCCGCGTTGGTCGGTATGGGCCAACGCAGCAACCCGTGGCGTCGTGAGCAACTGGTGGGCTATCTGCGCGCCGAAATCGTTGATGGCCACGGCACACCCGCCGGGCCGATGCGTCCGGTCAGCTTGAGTCTGGCGCGCCTGCCCGCCAGTGAAGCCGAGGCGATTGCCGAATATGTGCTCAGTCTGGAAAACCCGCCTTCGGTGACAGAGACGCCACCGAAGACGCCTGCCAATGAACCGGCAGACCACTCGACCGGCGCCCTGCTCTTCAGCAGCGCCTGCGCCGGTTGCCATGGTGCGGCGGCGCCAATGCGCACCATCGGTGGTCGCCCGGGCCTGCAAAACACCTCGGCGTTGCAAGCGGCCAGTTCGCGCAACTTTCTCAAAACCGTGCTCGAAGGGTTGCCCGCCACAGCCGGGTCGCCCGGCCCGGTGATGCCTGCGTTCGCCGCCAGCCTGGACAACGCGCAACTCGGTGCACTGGCCGCGTATCTGCGTCAGCAAGCCAGCCCTGATCAGCCGTGGGCCGACCTCTCTTCCACTATTGAAGCGTTACGTCAGGAGACGAAATGAGCCAGATCACCCTCAACGTCAACGGAGCCGCGCAACCGCTTGAGCTGGAGCCGGACATGCCATTGCTGTATGCGCTGCGCAATCACTTGAACCTCAACGGCGCCAAATACGGCTGCGGTCTCGGTCAATGCGGCGCCTGCACGGTGATCGTCGATGATCGACCAGTGTTCGCCTGCCTGACGCCCTGCGCCGGCCTCGAAGGCAAAAAAATCCGCACCGTGGAAAGCCTCGGCAGCGCGGAAAAACCCGGCCCTCTGCAAGCTGCGTTCATCGAGAAACAGGCTGCGCAATGCGGCTACTGCATTGCCGGCATGCTGATGCGCGCGCAGGCGTTGCTTGAGCGTAATCGCCACCCTGATGACGCGACCATTCGCGAGCACATGGCCGGCAACCTGTGCCGCTGCGGTACGCACTTGCGGATCATCGAGGCGATCAAACAGGTGGCCGGGCACAACGGGAGCCTGACATGAGCGAGTCGAACGGTTTGAACCCGAGCCGACGCGCCTTCCTGCGCGGCGGCGCGTTGCTGATGGCGTTTACCTTGATGCCGGTGGCGCGGCGTGTGTTGGCGGATACGGAAGTCGATACGCTTGGCACCGTGGTCCTCGCGCCTGACCTGCCCGGCAGCCTGCGCACCAACCCGTTTCTCGACGCCTGGATCCGCATCGGCGCTGACGGCATCACCGTCTACACCGGCAAGGTCGAATTGGGCACCGGGGTGAAAACCGCACTGCTGCAAATTGCTGCCGAACGTTTGCAGGTGCCGGCCACCTCCATCAACCTGCTCACCGCCGACACCGCGCTGACGCCCAACGAAGGCTACACCGCCGGCAGCCACAGCATTTTCGACAGCGGTACAGCGTTGTATAACGCCGCCGCACAAGTTCGCGAAATGCTCGTCGAGGCCGCCGCGCGAAGTTGGCAGGTTGATGCTGCACTGCTCAGCACTCACAACGGTGTGATCGAAGGCCCGGCCGCTCAGCGGATGAGTTACGCCAACGCGGTCAAGCATGTCGATGTGCACCAATACGCCAAGGCTCAATCACCGGCGATGGCCGCCGCTGACTTCAAACTGATCGGCCATTCGTTGCCGCGCCTCGACATCCCGGCGAAGGTCAGCGGCGGCGCGGCGTTCGTCCAGGACATGCGCCTGCCGGGCATGCTGCATGCGCGGGTGATCCGCCCGCCGCGTCCGGGCTGCACGCTACAAGCATTCGATGCGGAGTCCATCGAGGCGTTGGCTGGCGTGGTCAAGGTGATCCGCGACGGCAACTATCTGGCGGTGGCCGCCGGTGATGAGTGGCAAGCGATCAAAGCCATGCGCAGGGCCAGCGAGGTGACGCAATGGAGCGAGGGCGAAGCGATTCCAGAGGCGGCCGAGATTCATGGTCTGCTCAAACGCCTGCCCTCACGGCGCTATCCGATCAGCAACAGCGGCACGCCGAGCGGCGCGGCCGAAACGCGTTTTCAGGCGCGGGTCACCAAGCAGTATTTGATGCACGGCTCGATCGGCCCGTCTTGCGCGGTGGCCTGGTTCAAGGACGGCAATCTCACGGTCTGGACCCACACCCAAGGTGTTTATCCGCTGCGCGCCGGCATTGCCGAAATGCTCGGTCTGCCACCTGAGCGGGTGCGCTGTATTCATACCGAAGGCTCAGGTTGCTATGGGCATAACGGTGCCGATGATGCCGCGGCCGATGCTGCATTGATTGCTCTGCGTGTGCCCGGTACGCCGGTGCGCGTGCAATGGATGCGCGAACAGGAAAATCTTTGGGAGCCGTATAGCTCGGCGATGGTCACCGAAGTCGACGCGGGCATCAGCCAGGGTCGGCTGCAGGACTGGGCCTACGAACTCTGGACCACACCGCACAACGAACGCATCGTCAACGCCGGGCGTCTGCTGCCGGCACGCTTGCTTGCGCGGCCCTTCACCTCAGCGCCCTCCGTGCCGATCGCCCAGCCCGAAGGCGATGGTGATCGCAACGCGGTGCCGCTGTACGAGTTGAACTCGACGCGCATCAACATGACCTTTGTCACCGAAATGCCTTTTCGCACCTCGGCCATGCGTTCGCTGGGAGCGCACATCAACATCTTCGCCATCGAGGCGAGTATCGACGAACTGGCGATCAGGGCCGGCATCGACGCGGTCGCGTTGCGTCTGGCCCACCTCAGCGACCCGCGTGCTCGCGCGGTGGTAGAACGTGTGCGTGATGAGATCGGTTGGCCGCAAAAAAGCAGCGAGCCCGGTGCCGGTATCGGTTTCGCCTTCGCCCGCTACAAAAACATCATGGGTTACTGCGCCATCGCGGTGAAGCTGCGGGTGCATCCGCAGACCGGCGAGATTCGCATCGATCACGTGGTGACGGCGGTGGATGTCGGCCAGATCGTCAGCCCCGACGGCCTGCGCAATCAGGTCGAGGGCGGCATCATGCAGTCCGCGAGTTGGACCCTGTACGAAAAAGTCGCCTACGACGCCGGGGGCATTCGTAGCTACGACTGGAGCGGTTATCCGATTCTGCGCTTCACGCAACTGCCGAAAAAAGTCGATGTGCATTTGCTCGACCAACCGGGAGAACCGTTCCTCGGTGCCGCTGAAATTGTCCAGGGGCCGATGGCCGCCGCCCTTGGTAACGCCGTGACCAACGCCACCGGCCGGCGCTGGCTGAACCTGCCGCTGACGCGCTCAAACCCACCCGCCTGAGCCACGCCCGTGTTCATCGCTGATGAGCAAGGGTGCCGTTGCGCCCTGCGCAAAACAGCGTAGCGCCGGCCACCGATTATCAGCCCCGCTGAGCGCGGTTAAGTTAGCGGCACTGGTTCGCGGCGCCGCTGCCGCGCTTGAATTCCCCTTATTGAAATCTGGAGCTACCCATGACCCGTCGTCTGTTCCAACCCCTCGCACTCGGTCCTTACACCCTCGCCCATCGCGTGGCCATGGCGCCGTTAACGCGCTCACGCGCCGGCCAACCAGGCGATGTGCCAACGCCGATGAACGCCGAGTACTACCGCCAACGGGCCAGTGCTGCGCTGATCATCACCGAGGCCACGCAAATCTCCCGGCAGGCTCAGGGTTACGCCTGGACGCCGGGCATCTACAGCCCTGAGCAGGTGCGGGCGTGGCGTGACGTCAGCGCGGCGGTGCATGAGGCTGGCGGGTTGATCTTCATGCAGCTGTGGCACGTCGGTCGGGTGTCCCACCCCAGCTTTCAACCCGATGCCGGCCTGCCCGTTGCGCCGAGCGCGCTGCCGGTGCCGGGCAAGACGTTTATCGTCGACGACAACGGTAACGGCGTCTGGGGTGATGTGCCGGTGCCACGCGCGCTGGAAACCGCGGAAATCGCCGGTATCGTCGAAGACTACCGCTTGGCCGCGCGCAACGCGCTGCAGGCGGGCATGGACGGTGTAGAGATTCATGCCGGTAACGGTTACCTGCTCGATCAGTTTCTTAACAGCAACAGCAACCAGCGTGACGATGCCTATGGCGGCAGCGTGGAGAATCGCGCGCGGTTTCTGCTGGAAGTGGTCGCGGCCGTGGCTGAAGAAGTTGGCGCCGAGCGGGTCGGCGTACGCCTGACGCCGATGGGCCGTTTCATGGGCATGGGCGATGACACCCCGGAAGCCACCTTCGGCCACTTGGTCGAGGCGCTCAACCAATGGAACCTGGCCTATCTACACCTGGTCGAGCCAGCGATGGTCGGCACAGTCAAAGATGAAAATTTCGACCCGCGCTGGGACGCGATCATTGCCCAGTTGCGCAAAACCTGGAACGGCGTGCTGATCCTGGCGGGCGGCTACGATGCGCAATCTGCCGAACAGGCGCTGATTGCCGATCGTGCCGACATCATCGCGTTTGGCCGCCCATTCCTGGCCAACCCTGATTTGCCGCGTCGACTGCACGATGGCCTGACACTCAACACGCCGGACCCTGGCAGCTTTTTCGGCGGGGATCAGCGTGGCTACATCGATTATCCATTTCATGCCTGAGCAGAAGCAGACGACCCGCCTCTCATGAATGTGTAAATCCCTGAAAGCAGGGGCCGATGGGCCCCAGCTCTATCAAGTCATACGATCTCCACACTCAATCAAAGGCGCGAAAAATCCAGCATAAAGCCGAACATATGCGTAGCTGTGCGCTTTCAGGTCTATTGCCCGACGTCGCCGAATGCGATAAAACGGGCTGGTTGTACGACAACCTAATAAAAACCAAGTCGTTCGAACGGCTAACAATCCTGAGATCTGCCATGCCTCGCCCTACCGCTACGCAAACCGTACCGCCGCCCTACCCCCGTTATCTGGCTGTGATCATTCTGTTGTGCATGGGCTGTGCGTTTGCCGGCAATCATGTGGCGGCGCGAGTCGCATTTGATGATGGTGCGGGTGTGCTGCTGGCGATTTTGATGCGGTCCGGCGGGACCTTGCTGGTGCTCGCGATTCTGGTGCTGTGGCAACGACAAAGCCCGCGCTTGCCGGCGGGTGCCTGGCGCTGGCAACTGTTGCTGGGGTTGCTGATCACTGCGCAGAGTCTGTGCCTTTACTCTGCTGTCGCACGGGTGCCGGTGGCGCTGGCCCTGCTGGTGGCAAACGTATTCCCTATTCTGCTGGCATTGCTCACTTGGGCGCTGGGTGGCCAGCGACCGAGCGCACGCACTGCGACGTTAATGGGCTTGATTCTACTGGGCCTGGTGTTTGTGCTGGACGTGCCCGGGCGTCTTTCGACCACGACAGAGGTCAGTGCGCAATGGCTGACGGGCGTCGCGCTCGCGTTCTGCGCCGCCAGCGTGTTCGCCTGCGCGCTGTGGATCACCGACCACAAACTGTCTCAGGTACGCGGCTCGGTGCGCAGTCTGCTGACCATTTTCATCGTGTTCAGCAGCGTCAACCTGGCAGGGCTGACGGGCGCCCTTCCCGGCGGATTGAACCTGCCCGCCACCTCGACCGGATGGCTGGCCCTCGCCACCTTGGTGGTGCTGTACGGCACCGGTTTTATCGTCCTGTTCATTTCCGTGCCTCGACTCGACATGCCGCGCAATGCGCCGGTCATGAACATCGAGCCATTGGCAACGCTGCTGATGGGCTGGATTGTGCTGGACCAGATGCTCAGCAACGGACAGATTCTCGGTGGGGTGATCGTGGTCACCGGCATCGTTTTGCTGACCTATCGTAAATCAGTGGTCAGGGGTGAGGTTAAAGCCAGTGCGTGACGGTTTCTCTCCATTGGTCAGGTTCGTGATTAACCCAAAGCAGTGTCGAGAAACATCATCACCCCAAAGCCGAGCATCAGTCCCAACGTGGCCGGGGTCTCATGCCCGTTGCGATGGGTCTCGGGAATGACCTCATGGGACACCACAAAAATCATCGCCCCGGCTGCCAGACCGAGCGCAATGGGATATCCCAACGCAAAGCTGCTGGAAATACCCAAGCCGACGATGGCGCCAATGGGTTCCATCAACCCCGAACCCACCGCAATCAGCGCTGCGCGCAGTGCGGAGATGCCGGTTACGCGTAATGCCAGGGCGACTGCCAGACCTTCAGGAATGTCTTGAATGGCGATGGCAGTCGTCAGCGGCAGTCCCACCTTCATATCGCCGTTGGCGAAGCTCACGCCAATGGCCATGCCTTCCGGCAGGTTATGCAGTGTGATTGCCAGGACGAACAACCAGACACGATTGATGCGCTGCGCATCTGGCCCCCGGCGTCCGCTTTTCTCGTGTTCGTGAGGCACGAAACGATCAAGCCCGACCATCAGCGCGACGCCCAGTCCCAATCCTGCAACGACGACGCAAGCTGCGAGCAACGGGTTACCGCAAAGCGCCTGAGCCGCTTCTATGCCAGGCAGAATCAGCGAAAACGAACTGGCCGCCAGCATCATCCCGGCGGCGAAGCCGAGCATGATGTCTTGGGTTCGGGCGGCGATGTCTCGTAACGCAATCGCTACGACAGCGCCCATTGCCGTGGCAGCGAAGCCTGTCATGCCACCGATAAAGGCGAAGTGCAGATTCTGTTTGTTGGCCCCGACGAAGGCGCCATAGCCGCTAATCAGCAGGAAGACTGTCACGCCGATCAGAATCGACCAGAAGACGCGCCCGCCCCATCCGGACCCAGAGAAACGGGCGAACCAGGAGCGAGCAGGTGCAGCTGATGAGGTCAACGGCTCGGGCATGGAAATCTCCTGTTTTCTTGATTCGATCTTTCAGAGGATGCGGATAACGACCGTACATGACCTCAATGGTAATCGTCTCCAGCGACTGCGCGCAGGTAGGCGACGTCTGCTTCTCTGCGCAGGTCGCGCCATTCATCCCAGCTGAGCAGGCCCAAGCGATCCATTTCATCCGACTGGCGCACCAGTTCGTCGTGATAGGCGTCTGGGCAGTCCATGCGCAATTCAAGGTTTTCCAGTGCACGTTGCCAGGCAGCCAAAGCGAGTAATCTGGTTTCTTGTGCGAATGTCAGTTGGTTCTTGAACGCGTTCATTTCGCCCACCCCGAATATTTCCCGGTTGAGCCAGCGGTTTCGAGTTAGGTTCAAAATGTCTGACGAAAAGCGGATGACTGAAAGCTTTCTGCTGATGTGGTCACCAACAATTCCAGTTCATGGATTGGTTAACGGTATGGGGCAATCGCCCCGCCACTCAATCCAGTGGTCGGGGCGATCCGGCTTCTTGCGGCGAAGTTGCTGTCAGGATGCGTCAATCCAGATGGTTTTGATTTCGGTGTATTGGTCGTGCGCCCAGATCGACTTGTCGCGCCCGCCGAATCCCGACTCCTTGTAGCCGCCGAATGGCGTAGAGGCGTCGCCTTCGCCAAAGCAGTTCACCGTGACAATCCCGGCACGGATCCCGCGCGAGAGTTTCAGCGCATGGCGCAGGTTGCCGGTGTAAGCCGATGCCGCCAGGCCGTAGGCCGTGTCGTTGGCCAGTTCAATGGCTTCGTCGACGGTCTGGAACGTGGTGACGCTCAGCACCGGGCCGAAGATCTCTTCCTGGAACAGACGGCTATCGCGGCTCACGCCATCAACGATGGTCGGTTCGACGAAGATGTCTTTGGCGGTCTTGCCGCCCACCAACACGCTGAGGTTCTCGTCGCGGGCAACGTCAAGGTAAGAACGGACTTTCTCGAAATGCGCTTTGCTGATCATCGAACCCAAGCGGTTCTCAGGATCGAGTGGGTCGCCCATTTTCCAATCGCCCAGATGCACCTGCACACGCTGCAACAGTTCATCCTTGATGTCGGCGTGCACGATCAGCCGCGACGAGGCCGAGCAGTTTTCACCCATGTTCCAGAACGCGCCGTTTACTACATGCTGAGCGACGACATCGATGTCTTCGACATCATTCATCACCACGGCCGGGTTCTTGCCGCCACATTCCAGCACGATACGTTTGAGGTTCGATTCGCTGGAGTATTTGAGAAACAGCCGCCCGGTGTCGGTTGAACCGGTGAAGCTGACCATGGCCACGTCAGGATGACGCCCCAACGGCTCGCCCGCCTCCTTCCCTCCCCCGGGCACGACGTTAAACACACCGGCGGGAATCCCCGCCTGATGCGCCAGTTCGGCGACGCGCAAAGTGCTCAAGGTTGTTTCCTTGGCCGGTTTGACCACGATCGAGCAACCTGCTGCCAGCGACGGGCCGATTTTCCAGGCGAGCATCAGCAGCGGGAAGTTCCACGGCAACACCAAGCCGACAACCCCGATCGGCTCGCGCACCACCATGGTCACTGCACCCGAGCCGACGGGAGCCGTAGCGTCGTAAATCTTGTCGATCAGCTCAGCGTGCCAACGCAACGTATGAATCGTTTCCGGTACGTCGATGTTCTGACATTCACGAATTGGCTTGCCACTGTCCAGGCTTTCGAGCACCGCCAGTTCGTGGGCGTTGTCCTCCAGCAACTGAGCAAAGCGCAGCAATACCGATTTGCGTGCCGACGGCGCCAGTGAATGCCAGCGTGCGTCGGCGAAGGCCTCCTTGGCCGCCGCTACCGCTGCATCGACATCGTCGGCATTGCACGCGGCAATCTCGGTCAGCACCTGATCGGTAGCCGGGTTGGTTGTGGTGAATGTCTTGCCCGATCTGGCGGCGCAGAACTGCCCATTGATGAACGCTTGATTGCGAAACTCGAGCTTCGCAGCCAGTCCACGGTATTGCTCTTGACTCAGCAAATCTGCCATTTCAAGCCTCCTCGACGATACGCGCGACGTTGTTCTGAAGGGTTTTGATCACGCTTTCCAGCGCTTGCTTCTCGGAAGGCTCCAGCGCTTGCAGTGGCGCCCGGACACCGCCGGCACGCAGGCCACTGAGTTCGCTGCCATGTTTGATCGATTGCACGAACTTGCCGCTCTCGAGGAAATCCATCAACGGCAGCATCGCCGACATGATCCGCCGGCCCTTATCGAAGTTCTTCTCCAGGACACAGGCTTCGTAGAGCGCAATGTGTTCACGCGGGATGAAGTTCGAGCCGGCGCACACCCAACTGCGCGCGCCCCAGGCGAAGAACTCCAAAGCCTGATCATCCCAGCCACAAGACAACTGGATCGACGGATGGGCATGAGCCAGACGGTGCAGGCGACTCATCTCGCCCGAACTTTCCTTGATGGCGGCGATGTTCTTGCAGCCGGCAATCGCTTGGAAAAACTCGTCGCCCATCGCCACGCCCATCCGCGACGGATAGTTGTACAACATGATCGGCAGCCCGGCGGCCTTGTCCACGGCGAGCACGTGAGCGGCAATTTCCTTCTGCGTCGGCAAGGCATACGGTGGCGAACCGACCAAAATGGCGTCCGCTTCGAGGGACTTGGCTTTATCGGCGAAGTACACCGAATCTTCGGTACGGATGCCGCCAGTGCCGATGACCAGCGGCAAGCGCCCACGAATTACATCCTTGGCACGCTCGGCCACGGCCACCCGCTCCTCGGCGGTGTGCGCGTAATACTCGCCGGTGGAGCCGCCGATAACGATGCCGTGAACCTTGGACTCGATCAGGTATTCGAGCACCTCGGAGAACGCCGAATAGTCGATCTGGCCATCAGCGGACAACGGGGTAATGGCAGGGGTAAAAATTCCGTCAAAGTTCATAGCGTTTTCTCCAGTGGTTCAATGTTCAATCCGTGCGCCCGACGGCATGCCGGGCAGACCGTGGTTATTGGCGGCGCAAGCCTTCAGGACGGCAGCAAAGCGACGAGGCTTCAGCGACTAGTCAACGCAGACTCAGCTTTCTCTCCCGGCGCGGTACTGCCCCCACTTGAGGTTCATGTTCACCCCCAGCGAAAGAAACGGTTCTGGCGGGTTGCTGTTGGGCCCTGGCGCCTGCAACAGGAAATCAATCAGTGGGTCGCGCTGCCCCGCCAGCCAGTCCGCGAGCAACTTGCCGGTGACGGTTCCGCGCGTGACGCCCAGACCGTTGCATCCGAGCGCGCCATAAACATTGGGCGCCAGTTCACCGAAGAAGCCGTTGTGATTGCGCGACATGGCCAAGGCGCCGCCCCAGGTGTATTCAAACGTCACGTCCGGCAACATCGGGAAACGCTGATCGAATGACGCCTTGTGCCGGCGCACAAAACGTTCGTTGTATTTGCTGTTGCTGCGACCATCCGGGTTGAAGGTGAAACTGTTGCGGATCAGCAGGCGGTTATCCGGGGTGCGGCGCACCGTGGTGCCGAACGGGTCCGCCGGAATGGCGCCCCAGAACGGTTTACCGCCAAGGCGCGCCTGTTCCTCTTCAGTCAGCGGCCGCGTGATGCTGGCGTAGGTGTAGATCGGCAACATGCGCCCTTGCAGGAAACCGAAACGCATGCCGAACGAGTTGTTCGCCAGAATCAGTTTGTCGGCCGTGATGCTGCCGTGAGCGTGCTTGAGGACAGTCTTGGCGCCGTACTCCACTTCCAGAATCGGCGTGCGCTCATACAGCGTGACGTTCGATGGCAGGTTGTCGGCGAGGCCTTTCACCAGCCCGGACGGTTGCAGTAGCACCGCCCCCGGGGTGAACAATGCCTTGCGGTAAAAGCGCGTGCCCAAGTGTTCGGGCAACTCATCGGCATCAATCATTTGAAAAGGCTGATCGAGTTTTTCCAGGCCCCGGCGATAGGCATCGAGGACGGCAATACCGCGGGTCTCTACCGCCGCCTGATATTTGCCGCAAGCTCTCATCTGGCATTCGATACGGTATTGATCGACCAGCTCGCGAAGTATCGATTGGCCGGCCAGATTGAGTTTCAAACTGGTGCGTGCAAGCGCGATGTCACCGATGTAATCCTCAGCGCCAATGTCATGGGGAAGATCAATGGCAAAACCGGCATTACGCCCCGACGGGCCCAGTCCGACTTCCTGCGCTTCGATGAGCACCACTTCGTCGTCGGGAAAATTCAACGCCAGTTGCCGCGCGCACGCCAGACCCGTGAAGCCGGCACCGATGATCACCCAGCGGGCTGAACGGTGCCCGCGGTGAGCCGGCTCGGGACTGCGTGGCTTGCTCAAGTGAAACCAGCCACAACTATCATCATCGGCGGGTAATGAACTGACTTTCATAGTGTTGAACCGTTAATCGTTGAAGTTGCAAAACGCACGCGGCACAAAGCAAACGCACGCAGTGGCGTTGATCCGGAAACTTGCAAAACTGGCACTTGCGCAAACAGTGACGATTAACTGTTTGTTCTAAAAATTGGCCGCCACGGCATAACGTCCGCTACTGGCATAGTCGTTGGCGTAGTAATAATCCCTGAAGGTCATGGGCGGTAAGCCGAACAGGTCCTTGAAGCGTTTATAGAAGTGCGGATAACTGACAAACCCGGTGGCCAGTGCCACATCCGTCAACGAGCGGTCACTTTGCACAATCAATTGCCGAGCCCGTGTCAAACGCAGCTCCAGGTAGTAGCGATTCGGTGCCGCATTCAGGTAACGGGCAAACCTTCTTTCCAGTTGCCGGCGTGACACGCCGACCTGGCTGGCGATTGCATCGATTTCCAGCGGTTCCTCAATGTTCTTTTCCATCAAATCGAGCGCGATATTCAAAGGCTTTGGAATCGAAGAGCAGCGAAGGCTGTCGGCGTTTGCCGCAAACTTCGGGTGAGCTTGTCCAGGTTGGTGAACCCGTTTTATTTCATCGACCAGTGCCGCATCGTTGCGCGCGCCCAGTTCCTGCATGATCGCCAGGGTCATATCCAGCGCCGAATGAGCGTTGGCGCAAGTGGCTCGGCGCTGTGTGCAAACAAACTCGCGAGTCGAAACGTTCAACTGCGGGAAATATTCATGGATCAGGCCGCAGCTGTCGCTGTGACAAGCAAAGTCCCCAGTCTCTAGCAAACCGGCGTCAGCCAGATAAAACGCGGCATTCCAGCAACCGGCGACGATCCCTTTGCTCGCGGACTTCTTCAGCACTCGGCGCAGCACTGGCTGCGTGGCAAGCCTCACACGCTGGCCACCGACGACAATCACTGCATCATGACTGAAGCCTTCTGCGACCAGCCTTTGCGAGGCCAGCGACACGCCGATATCACTTTCAACCAGCCCGCCCTGAACGGAGTAAGTGGATACCTGGTAAATCGTCTCGCCGTTGATCAGGTTTCCGGTGGCCAGGGCATCCATCGCCGTTGAAAGCGTCGTCAACGAAAAATGATCGAGCAGGATAAACGCCACCCGCACCACACGTTCATGGCCCGACATCACGGTGGATTGGCGAAATCCGGTGTTCTGTTGTTTCAACGGACTCTGGAACGTTTCCATCTTGCGTCACCCGCTCACCTTCACTTGAAACGACAACCCGTTGGTTTGGCGACTGGCACGGCCCGCCGCCAACCCGTAGTTGCACCGATTACTTCGCTGCCGCTCGGGCGTCACTCAACCAGCCGTCATAGGCTTGCTGATTGGCCTTGATCCATTCCGCGGCATGCCGCTTGATGTCGGCCAGCGACTTTTCACCGTTCTGCATGCGCAGGTTTTGTGCACTTTCAGCGGCTGTAGGGATGCTGACTTCAGAGAGGAATTTGCGCGCCACCGGGTTCTTCTCGGCGAACTCTTTGTTCATCACGGCATTGACCGTGTCCACCGGGAAACCGAGGTTCTTGCCATCATGGAAAGTGTCCTTGCTTTCCTTGCCATCCGGCAGCGAGGTGAACGGCACCGGCAACCAGACCACATCACGCCCTTCCACCAATACGCTGGCGATCCACTGCGGAACCCAAGTGAAGAACAGCACGGGCTTGCCTTGCTGAAAGCGCGCAATGGTGTCCGCCATCAACGCGAAGTACGAGCCGCGGTTGTCGACCACGGTGGGCCCCAGACCGTAGGCTTTCATGTGATGTTCAACCATGATTTCGCAGCCCCACCCCGGGTTGCAGCCTGTCAGGTCAGCCTTGCCGTCACCGTTGCTGTCGAAGAGTTTGGCGATTTCGGGTTTCTTCAGGTCTGACAGATCCTTGATCTGATAAGCCTCGGCAGTCTTCTTGTCGATCATGTAGCCCTGCAGCACGCCTTTCATGACTTGCCCGACCTTGACCATCACGTCATCGCCGCCGGCCTTCTCATAAAACGCTTGGTGCAGGTGTTCCCATTCATGCACGGTGAAATCCGCGTCGCCGTAAGACAGCGCGAGAAACATCGCCGGGTAGTCGACTTCTTTCGGCTGTTTGACGTCGTAGCCCAGTTCCTTGAGGCCAGCGATCACTACTTCACCGCGAAAGCGCTCTTCGGCGATAGTCGGGAAGATCGGCGTAATCGAAACGCCCGCGCCGGGTTTGTTGGCATCGGCCGCGTAAACCGCCGAGCACAGCAAGGTGCCAAACACCGAAGCCACCAGGCTCGCAACCACGCTTTTCTTGAGATTTGTCAGTTTCATGTTTCACCACGCTTGGAATTTTTAATGGGGTGAGCAGGCCAACTCAATTCGTCACTGGACGTGCAACGTTCTTCTTTTTCTTCAGTTTCATGACCAGCCCCACCGGGCCGCTTTCATACCAGCGCTGACCGCTGGCCAGATCGCTGCTGCGCTCACCCATTGCCTGGGTCAGTCGGTCAAGGAATACCGCGAGCAGCACCAGGCCGGCACCGCCGACGCTGGCCAGGCCCATGTCGAGGCGACCGATGCCGCTCAACACCATCAAGCCCAGACCGCCCACCGAAATCATCGAGGCGACCACCACCATCGACAGCGACAACATCAGCGTCTGATTGAGGCCGGCCATCATCGTCGGCGCCGCCAACGGCAACTGCACCTTCATCAGCATTTGCGTGGCCGTACAGCCGAACGCTCGCGCCGCTTCGACCTTGTCGGCCGGAACCTGACGAATGCCGAGGTTGGTCAGCCGCACCAGCGGTGCAACGGAAAAGATGATGGTGACAATCACACCCGGCACGTTGCCGATGCCGAAGAGCATGACCACCGGCACCAGATAGACGAATGCGGGGAGCGTTTGCATGGCGTCGAGCACTGGGCGAATGATCATTTCCGTGCGATCACTGCGTGCGCACAGGATGCCGAGCGGGATGCCGAGAACCGCGCAAAACAGCAGTGATGTCAGCACCAGGGCCAGCGTGACCATTGCATCGTTCCACACACCGATCAGTCCGAGCCCGGTGAGGGTTGCGACGCTGAAGATGGCGATGCGCTTGCCGCCAATCTGCCAACTGATCAGTCCGGCGATGATGATGAATACCGTGGGCGGAACCGACAGTAATCCCCACTGGACACCGTCGAGCACTTGATCGACTGGCCAGCGGATCGAGCGAAACACTTCCCTGAAGTTATGCACCAAGTATTTAAGGGCGGTTTCCACCCAGGATCCCAAAGGAATATTGAGACTTTGAAAGGGATCTAAAAAGTTGAAGTCTGACATGATGCTACCTCGCACTCAGAAACGGCGTATCAATTCTGGTTATTCGCAGTTCAGCTGTTACACAGGCAGCTCAAAAGATGGCCTTGCGAAATAGAGCCTTTATAAAGCCCAACTTCATCCACAACCGGCATGGGCGTTGCCGAGGCAGCAACAAGATGAAAGATGTCGCGCAGAGACGCTTCCGCTTTAATCGGTGTTTGCCCGCCAGGGATATAAGCGACATTGCAATCCTGCTGGGCGATATCGCCCGCTTTCAGAATCCGACTGGTGTCGAAGCCATTAAAGAAATCACGCACATATTTATTCACCGGCTTGCACAGAAGTTCACGCGGCGTACCGATTTGCACCACGCGCCCGCCTTCCATGATCGCAATGCGGTGACCGATGCGAACCGCTTCTTCGATATCGTGGGAGATGAAAATGATCGTGCGGTCCTGCTCGGCCTGAAGCTTGATCAGCTCGCCCTGCATCTCGCTGCGAATCATCGGATCGAGTGCCGAGAACGCTTCGTCCATCAGCAGAATGGCGGGATCGTTGGCCAGCGCGCGGGCCAGACCGACGCGTTGCTGCATGCCGCCGGAGAGTTGGTGAGGAAAGCTCAGCTCCTGCCCCGAAAGCCCGACCTGCTCCAATGCGCCCATCGCGCGGCAATAGCGTTCTTTTTCGCTGACACCGCTGATTTCCAGGCCGAAGCTGACGTTGTCGATGACACTCATATGCGGCATCAAAGCAAACGACTGGAAGACCATGCCCATGTCCTTGCGGCGAACTTGCAACAAGTCCTTGTCGCCCAGGCCGGTGATCTCCTTGCCATTGAGAAAGATCTGGCCGGCGGTTGGTTCGATCAACCGATTGAACAATCGGACCATGGTCGATTTGCCCGAGCCGGACAAACCCATGATCACGAAAATCTCGCCACGGCGAACAGAGAAGTTGGCATCAAAAACACCAATCGCCTGACCGGTCTTTTTAAACACTTCAGCTTTTGACGCGCCTTCTTTAACCATTTTCATGGCAAGTGCTGGCTGCGTACCGAAGACTTTGAAAACATTCTTTACGCAGATGATCTCGTCGGAACTTGTCATACCTTGCCTCCTTCGCATCGTGCATCTTTCGCATTAAGCGACAGGCAAACGAGCAAAAATAATTGTAAGCGGCAGCGGTAATGAATAGATGTCTTCACGACGGGCTTCCTTTTATTATTTTTGAGGTCCCAGGAAAAAGGGATGTTTCAAATCTATTAGCATCACCCCGGTTAATCCAACTACATTTACAGGGACAATTTGATAACGTCAGGTTATCGGAGATGACGACGGTGGCGAGTAACAGCCGCTTTCGTGCCCTGAGCGACCGGGTCTATCCCCGCAGCGACGCCGGCATAGCCCACGGCGGACGGTTCCGTTACCCTCCTCGCGCTTCGTTGGGGAGCTGTATCGTTAGGAGAGTGTACGAATGAGCAAGCATGTCGACCCTGACACCATCCTGCTGAAAATGCCGTCCTTGAGGGCTGTGAAGGCATTTGTGGCCGCGGCCAAATACGAAAGCTTCACCCGTGCGGCGGAGGCACTGTGCGTTTCCCAAGCCGCGATCAGCCGGCAGATCCGTGAGCTGGAAAGCTACCTGGGCGCGCAACTGTTTACCCGGGTCGGCCGTGCGGTGGAACTGACGGCCGCCGGAGCGGTGTTCTTCGATGCCGCGCAACTGTCGTTCGTCAACATCGCCCAGGCCGCCGAACGCATCCGCAGCAGCCAGTCGACCAAGAAGGTCCTCACCGTTTGTTGCTCGCCGGCCTTTTCCGCGCTGTGGCTGTCGAATCATCTGCAGGAGTTCTTCGCGCAGTGCCCGGACATCGAGCTCAACCTGATCACCACGCAGAACTTTCTGACCATGGAACCCGGTGTGCAGCCGGACATCTTCATCACCAAGATTTCGCGCATCCGTGACGGTTATAGAAGCTACCCGTTGTGCCATGACGTGATTTATCCGGTGTGCACCCCGCAGTACCTGGAAAAACACCCGGAGATTGCGACGATCGAAGGCGTGCGTGATTCGGCATTGCTCAACCTCAGTCCCTACGGCCGCTCGCAAGTTGCCGAGCATGTCGACTGGGGCGTGTGGCTGGCATTTCAGGCCATCGATATCGATGATCGTCCGCCGAACAGCCCGCAGATCTTCAACGCCAACGACTACAACCTGCTCATCAGCATGGTCTTGACCCATCAGGGCATTGCGCTGGGCTGGAATCACCTGGTAACGGGGTTGGTGCAGCAAGGCTTGCTGGTGCGACCGATCGAGCAACAGGTGCAGTTGCGCAACAGCTGGCACTACCTGAGCTGTCGCGAAAGCTCCGAAAACGAAGACGAGCTGCGGCGTTTTCGCGAATGGATTCTGGCGAAGTTTCCCCGCCGTTAATTCAGTCCGCACAGGCGTCGGCTGATTTGGTTATCAATAGCCCGACGAAAATGTTGCTAGAGCAGCACCCTCCCCCTGGCTCATTGTTGAGCCGCGCCGACCATGATCGGCTCGGCTCAACTCACAGGAAGGGATTGTTGAATGTCACTCTTCGAATTCTGTCGCGACTTTGATTTCCTCGATGCCCCGTTCAAGACTCGTGCAATTGTGCAGAACAGTCTGCTGGACATCGTCGGCGTCATGGCCGGCGCGGCCAGCAATGACACCAGCAGCGCCATGCGGCGTTTTGCCGAACTGCATTACCCGGCTGGCGCTTATAGCAGTCGTCTGATCTTTGCCGGACAGCGCGTCAACGTACTCGGCGCAGCCTGGGCCGGAGGTTTCAGCGCTGACAGCCTCGACGCCCACGAAGGCCACTTCAAATCCAAGGGCCACGCCGGTGCCACTGTTGTTCCCGCCGTACTGGCCCTCGCCGATGCGCTGCATCATCGAGGCCAGTCGATCAGCGGCCATGAACTGCTCACCGCTCTGTGCATCGGTTATGAAACGGCGCTGCGGGCAGGTTCCGCATTGATGGCGACCTCGCCGACTTATCACGCATCGGGTGGTTTTTCCGCGCTCGGTGTTGTCTGCGCCGGCGCGCGGTTGCTGGGCTTTGATGAGCCGACCTTTCGCCATGCCTTGGGCATCGCCGAATACTTCAGCGCACGTTGCCCGATGATGCGCCTGATACACGCGCCGACGATGCTGCGCGATGCCCACGGCGCAGGTGCATTTGCGGGTTTGAACGCCCTGCTCATGGCCCGGGAAGGCATCACCGGTGCACCGGCAGAAACGGTTGAAGACGTCACCGTCGCTGAATACTGGACCGATATCGGTACACGCTGGGAGATCGACAGTCAGTACTTCAAACCCTGGCCGGTCTGCCGCTGGGCGCAACCGGCACTGACCGCCATGCTCGAACTGCAGCGGGAAAATCCACAGCTCGATGCCGACTCGATAGAAACCGTTCGCGTGGAAACGTTCTACGAGTCGATGTGTTTGCAGGGCCATACACCCAGTGATGCCGACCAGGCGCAGTACGCCCTCGCCTTTCCGCTGGCCGCACTGATTGTCCGGGGCAAGGTCGGTCCGGAGGAAGTCACCGGGGCGGCGATTTTTGCCGAAGATATTCTGGCACTGAGCCGCCGTATCGAAGTCGTCGAAGCCGCTGATATATCCGCTCGCTTTCCCGACGAAATCCTCTCGCGACTGACCATCATCCTGAAAAACGGTGCCGTGCTGGTGAGTCCGGTCACCGCCGCGCGTGGCGATCCCGAAACGGCCCTCAGCGCTGAAGAGCTGGGTCAGAAATTTGATCTGTTCGCCAGCGGCCTGGGTGTGGAGCGCAGCGCTGCGGTGAAAGCGGCGATCCAACACATTGCGCAATCACCCTGTGCCATTACTGCCCTGGAAGCGATTTTTCACGCCGTTCCGCCACTCCGGTGAGGCCCTCATCGATAACGCCAACGCATGAATTGCCCACAGCAAATGTCGTTTGTGGCGTCTGTCCTGGGCCATATAGGCTGAGAACCATATCGCCTATGGGAGGATAAAAATGAACAATAAAGAAAGCGTTTTTGACCTGATCGCACAGCGCAAACCCTGGCATTCGCTGCCCGGCGCCCTTTACAGCAGTGAAAGCGTTTACCGCCAGGATCTTGAGCAGATCTGGCACAAGGACTGGATTTTCGCCGGCCATACCTTTGAAATCACCAAACCGGGGCAGTATTTCACCCTGCAGATCGGGGACTATCCCGTTGCAGTGGTACGCGGCAAAGACGGCGAGGTCCGGGCATTCCATAACGCCTGCCGTCACCGTGGCGCAAAAATCTGCGAGGCCGATCACGGCAAAGTGGCGAAGATGGTTTGCCCGTATCACAAGTGGACGTACGAGCTGGATGGCAACCTGTTGTTCGCCGGCAACATGGGCCAGGATTTCGACAAATCCCAATACAGCCTCAAAAGCGTTCACTGCGAGATCGTCGACACCTACATTTATGTCTGCGTGGCCGCCAAGGCCCCGGACTTCGAGGGTTTTCGCAAAGCCGTCAGCCCTTTCATCGCGCCGCACTATCTTGAAAACTGCAAAGTGGCGTTCGAGTCGAACATCATCGAGAAAGGCAACTGGAAACTGGTCTTCGAAAACAATCGCGAGTGCTACCACTGCGACGGTTCCCACCCGGAGCTGTTGCATTCGTTTGTCGATAACCTTTCGGTGGGTGGAGTCAGTGGCGAAGATGATCCGGAGCTGTCGGCTTACTGGTCGAAGTGCGAGAGCGCCGGGTTGCCAAGCCGTTTGGTGATGGATATCAACGGCCAGTTCCGCATGACCCGTATTCCGCTGTCATCCGGTGCCGTCAGCTACACCATGGATGGCAAGCCGGCCGTTGCCGGTCGCCTGGACAAGACAGCTGAAGCGGACATCGGCGCGCTGCTGTACTTCCACTACCCCTCCACCTGGAATCACTTCCTCGGTGACCACGCGTTGAGCTTTCGCGTGCTGCCGATCAGCGCTACGGAAACATTGGTCACCACCAAGTGGCTCGTTCCAAGCACGGCGGTGGAAGGCGTTGACTACGATATCGATCGCCTGACCAAAGTCTGGATTGCCACCAACGATCAGGATCGGACACTGGTCGAGGGCACCCAGCGGGGCGTGACATCGCCGTCGTACGAACCGGGTCCTTATTCGGAAACGGCCGAGACCGGCGTTTGTCAGTTCGATGACTGGTACTGCGCGACCATGATGGATCGGCTCAAAGGCCCCATCCCTTTGAAGTCTGTTGGCTGATCCGTTCTCCTCACCAGTTCCACTCCTCCTCCCTTCCAGCATCCCGACGGATGCTGGAAGGGACTCGTTTGTCTCGAAAAGCTGTTATTCCGGTTCGTCGCCAAAAAAGCCGGGAGACACCGATAAGGATGTCCGCCTCAATGAACACCCCGACATCATCCGTGGCGACTTATGCAAACTACGGCGAACGCGTGTCGACCCGCATCATATTCTTGATCACCGGCATCGTGATGTCGGCCTGGGCGCCACTCGTGCCGTTAGTCAAAGCGCGCACGGGGCTGGACGACGGTGGACTGGGCCTGTTGTTGCTGGGATTTGGTATCGGCTCGATCGTCGCCATGCCATTTGCCGGTTACCTGACCGCACGTTTTGGCTGCCGGCCAGTGATCATCTGCTCAACGCTCGCGTTGTGTTCGGTGCTGCCGATGCTCAGCCATCTGACCTGGCTGCCGGGGCTGGCCCTTGCCGTACTGGGGTTCGGCGCGAGCATGGGCATGCTCGATTGCGCAATCAATATCCAGTCGATCATTGTTGAAAAGAACAGCGGCGAAACCCTGCAATCCGGGTTCCACGGGCTCTACAGTGTCGGTGGCATCGCCGGTGCCGGGGCCATGACGGCGATGCTCAGCCTGGGGCTGGATCCGCTGCTGTCGGTGTTGTGTCTGGTGGCGATCATCCTTGCCGCGCTGTACAAGGCTGCGCCAGGTTTGCTGCCCTATGGCACCGAGAGAGATGGCCCGTTGTTGGCGATGCCACGGGGGATCGTTCTGCTTTTGGGCTGCCTGTGTTTCATTGTTTTCCTGACTGAGGGCGCCATGCTCGACTGGAGCGCGGTTTTCCTTGCCTCGCAACGCGCAATGGAACCCAGCTACGCCGGTTTGGGTTATGCGAGTTTTGCAGCGGCGATGACGCTCGGGCGCCTGACCGGAGACGCCATCGTCAGCCGACTGGGTGGCGTTCGCGTGGTGGCGCTGGGCGGGATCTGCGCGGCGGCAGGCATGCTGGTTTCGCTGGTGTTCGAGAGCTGGCAGGCGTCATTGCTGGGCTATGCCTTGGTCGGTATCGGATGCTCGAACATAGTCCCGGTGCTGTTTACGGCGGCGGGTCGACAACAGCGCATGCCCCAGCGCACCGCCATCCCGGCGATCATTTCCATGGGCTACGCCGGCATTCTCATGGGGCCGGCGTTTATCGGCATGGTTGCGCACCTCAGTTCGCTGGTTATCGCACTGGGAGGGCTGGTATTGCTGCTGTTGTTTGTCAGTTACGCCGCGAGATTTTTGAAAGCCTGATGCGCTGGTCACAAGCCTTTGGAACATTGATCGGCTTGAAGGAAATCTTTTAGCGAAGCCTGATAAAGGGCCAGTGGTCGATTGTCGGGCTGCGACAGTGCAAATGGAATCACCACGAGATGTGAAACCGTTGTGGCGTTTACTGAATAGGTTTTTTGCCTGCAAACGCCGTTTTCTTTATTCAGAATGAACTCAAACTTGAACAGGTCGGGCCTTGTACACCAACTCGGAATCAAACCAAAACTCAACCCCGTCAAATACTCTTGCGTGCAAGCGCCACCCAATGAAAATTCCGAGATTTTTATGTCCAGTGCAGGGCGGCTCGAGGCTGTGGGGCTGGAGCTGAGATCCTGCGCATTTGGAATCATGTTCTTTGTCAGCGCATAGGCGTCTTTGCCAAGGCGACTGTTTTTCCAGGGAGAGTCTATTTCGTAACTGAAGCTGGAGATGATTTCCTGTGTTCCATTTCCGGCTCGCTCGTTGATTGTCGGCACGGTCGCATAGGAGGTACATCCTGAACACAGCATCGCAACACTGACAACAACACATCCATGAGCTATTAAGCGGCGCATTCTAAATTTCAGTCCCCACTATTGATCAGCCATTGCACTGGCGTTTTTCTGGCCTGCTTCGGCCAGCTTCTTTTGCACATAAAAGAGCATCAACACTGAATTTCTCTGAGCCTGTCGAGACTCAATTGCGGGAGACTTGTGACAGCCGCAATTTAGCATCAGGCAAGGGGTGACCGCTAAGGTCTCTTTCAGTGAGGGGGTTCGCCCACGCTGACCTTGATCGGAGTTGCCTGGGAAACCTTGTGCTGCCGGGTCGCCTGCCAACACAGTAGTGAGCCCACCGTCACCAGAACAGCGCCCTGCCAGAATTGCATCTGCAAACTGACGCCCAGCCACAGTGCGGCGAACGCCGATGACAGCACGGGCGCAGAGTAGGACGCGGTCGCCAGCAAGGTCAGGTTTCCCCGCAGGATGCCGATGTTCCAGAGTGCGTAGCCACCGGCCATGGCGATGCCCGCCGCCAGCAGTTCCAAAGAGTTTGCCCAGGTGAATGGCGGAATCTGTTCGAGACTGAGGTACCACTTCAACCACAACACCACGGACGTCAATACGAAAAACAGCACCACCAGATTCTGCCCGCCGGCATAGCGACGCGTGACATTGCAATACAGCGCAAAGGTGATCGCACAGGTCAATGCAAGGCTGTAGCTCAACGGGTTGGACTGAACATTGCGCACAATCCCCGGCAGCGACAACCCCTCGCCACTGACCACCCACAAGATGCCGAAAATCGCCAGCGCGGAGCCGGGAATGATGAACCAGCGGGTTTTCTGCCCGTTCATGACGATCGCCAGCACCACGGTCAGGCACGGCCACAGATAATTGACCACGCCCAGTTCGATGGCTTGATGGCGATCACTGGCGAAACCCAGCGCCAACGACAGGCACACCTCATAAGCGACGAACAATGCGCTGCCGAGCACCAGATAGAGCCTGGAAGTCGAACGAATCCGCGGGCGGCCGAGAAATACCAGCAACAGCATGGCGCCCAGCGAATAGATCAGCGCAGCACCCCCCAGCGGGCCGAAGTGCTCGCTGACGCCCCTGATCAATCCGGCGGCAGTACTCCACAAAACAATCGCCACCAAACCACACGCTGTGGCGGCCCGCTCACCTTTGATCAGCATCATGACTCCTGGCACAAAATGGCAACTCGACCGCACAGGCTAACCAGCGAAAGAGGATCAATAAAGGAACATTTTTGCCCTGCAAAGGATGAGCTGTCGTTATGACTCAGCCTTGATTGACCTGCGTCCAACTGTCGCAGCAAACAGCCATTGGAAAATTCCGCACAAGCCTTAGAATCCCGCGCGCTCTCGCAGTCGCCGGATCTGGTGACCGCAGCGTACCCAACCGCCCTGCCCGTTCGGCGGGCACCCGCACCACACACCCCGGCTTGGCAATCGCATGCGCAGAGGCGCACGTTGCGCTGTTCGATCTCTTGAGGTTTTTATGTCTCCGCGTTTGCTGGCCATGGCGCTGGCGCCCCTGCTCGGGCTGTTCATTGTTGCGCTGGGCAACGGTTTCCTGTCTTCGCTGACCACCCTTCGACTGGACGCTGCCGGCGCTTCAGCGACGATGATCGGCGTCGTTTCATCGGCCTACTTCATCGGGCTGACCCTGGGTGCCGTATTCAATGACCGCTTGATTTTGCGTATCGGCCATATCCGCGCCTACGGCAGCTTTGCTTCGCTGATCGCCGTGACCATCCTGCTGCAGGGATTGTTCTATGACACTTGGGGCTGGTTCGCGCTGCGCCTGATCAATGGCTGGGCCACGGTCGGCGTGTTTCTGGTGATCGAAAGCTGGCTGCTGTTGGCGGGCGACGCGAAGATTCGCGGGCGCTTGCTCGCGTTGTACATGATCGTCTTGTACGGCGCCGGTGTACTGGGCCAGGCAGCGCTGGGGAAAATCACCGGGTTGAGCGAGAGCGCACCGTTCATGGTTGCCGGCATGCTCGCGTCGTTGTCGGTGCTGCCGATCGTGATCCTGCCGCGCGTGTCGCCGCTGCTCGATCAGGTGGAACCGCTCAAGCCTCGACAACTGTTGGGCGTGACGCCGACCGGGCTGGTCGGCTGTTTCGGCTCGGGTGTCACCATCGCGGCGATCTACACCTTGCTGCCGCTATACCTGCAACGCGCCGGGCTGAATGTCAGTGAAGTCGGCAGCATGATGGCCTGGACCATCCTCGGCGCGATGCTTCTGCAATACCCGGTCGGGCGTTGGTCCGACCGTAAGGATCGCCTGCAGGTGCTGACGATTCTGACGGTGGCGTGCACCGTGTTATCGCTGGTGATCGTGCTGTTGCCGTTGTCCGCGACAATGCTCGCGGTGATGCTGTTTCTGCTCGGTGGCGGCGTGTTTGCGCTGTACCCGGTTGCCGTCAGCCATGCCGCCGACCGTGCGCCTGCCGAAGCATTGGTGCCGATGATTCAGGGCTTGCTGTTGATCAACTCGCTGGGTTCGGCGATCAGTCCGATGATGATTTCGCCGGTGATGAATTCCTTCGGCGCCAATGGTCTGTTCTGGGTCTTCGCACTGGTCAATCTGTGCATGGTCACTTTCTTTCTGTGGCGACGTGGCAAACGCCCGGTCCCGGCCAATCCCGCGCCGTTCGCAGCGGCGGCAACGTTCTCGCCGACGGGCGCTGAGCTGCGGGTGACCGAAGACTTGCGACAGGCGGTGCAGGAGCATCCGCCGATGGTCGATGCCTTGAGTGGTGAGCCAGCGCCGCAGCAATAAACGCGCTTCCGTGTGGTGCAGAACGCCTCCATTTGGAGCGCCAACTCGCCACACAACGCTGCAAAAGCCGGAGTTTTGATAGCCAGACCGAGTGGCACCCTACTTGCTAGCAATAATTTTATAACTGCTAGCAATCAGGAGAATCAACTATGGCTACTCGGCTTCAAAACCTGCAGCGTCTGCTGTTTCCCGTGGCTGCGGCAGTCACGCTCAACCTGGCCATGTCCGGTGGCGCGCAAGCGGCCGAGCCGCCGATCAAGATCGGTCTGGTCGCCGCGCTTTCGGGGCAGTCGGCCAAGTCCGGTGAAGCCCTGACTCGCGGTTTGACCATGGCCATCAATGAGGTCAATGCCAGTGGCGGCGTGCTCGGGCGCCCGCTGGAACTGGTCCGTCGCGACGATGAAAGCAACCCGTCCAAGGGCATCCTCGCCGCTCGTGAACTGGTCCAGCGCGAAAAAGTCGCGGTGCTGTTTGGTGGCCTCGATACGCCGGTTTCCCTGGCCATCGTGCCATTGGTCAACCAGATGAAAGTGCCGTTCATGGGCATCTGGGCGGCGGGCACGAAAATCACCGAGAACGGCGCCGCCGACAACTACGTATTCCGGGTTTCCGCCGTCGATGAGCTGGTCGATGAAGCCCTGGTGAAATACGGCGTCGACCACGGCATGAAAAAGCCGGGGATGATCCTCATCAACAACCCGTGGGGCGAGTCCAACGAGGCAGGCCTCAAGCGCGCCCTGGAAAAACGCGGCATGGCCAGCGCCGGTGTCGAGCGTATACAGGACAGCGATCTCGACGTCGTGCCACAACTGACCCGCTTGAAAAACGCCGGTGCAGACACCCTCCTCCTCGTCGGTAACGTCAGCCCTTCCGCGCAAGTCGTGAAGTCTTTGGATCGCATGGGTTGGGACGTGCCGGTCGTCTCGCACTGGGGGCCGGCCGGTGGTCGTTTTGGTGAGTTGGCCGGGCCGAATGCATCGCGCGTGCATTTCATCCAGACCTACGTGTTCACCGAGCACAACAGCGCCAAGGGCGATGCCTTGTTCGCCGCGTTGAAAACGGCTTACCCGCAGATCAAGACGCTGGCCGACGTGACGCCAGCGGTCGGCATTGCCAATGCGTACGACGGTCTGCACCTCGCCGCTCTGGCGATGGCAAAAGCCGGCAGTACCGACGGCAAGGCGATCCGCGACGGCTTTTACGCCATCAGCGACTACGACGGCTTGATCAAGCACTACCAGCAACCCTTTACCCCAGCAAAGCATGACGCGTTAGGCCCGGACGATTACCTGTTCACGCACTTCGTCAACGACCAGATCGTGCCGCTCAAGCCTGAGGAGTAAGCCATGTACACCGCCGCCATCATCTCCGGGCTTGGCCTCGGCAGCATGTACGCGTTGCTGGCGTTGGGGTTTCACCTGACCTACGTCGTCTCGCGCACCGTCAATTTTGCCCAAGGCAGCGCCATGATGGTCGGCGCGGTGCTGGGCTACACCTTTTGCATTAACTGGGGCTGGTCGCTGTGGCTCGCCCTGCCGCTGACATTGTTGCTCTGTGCGCTCTATGGTCTGGCAATTGAACGCTGGCTGGTACGGCCCTTCCACAGTCGTGGCTCACAGGCCTGGCTGATGGCGACGGTGGCCGGAGGAATTCTGGTGGACAACCTCGCGCTGTTCACCTTCGGCAAGGAGCCGCGCCAGTTTGAAAGCAGTCTGGCCAACCTGAATGTCGAGCTGTTTGGCAGCAACGTCGGCGCCCTGCAAATGCTGATTCCACTGGCAGGCGCGGCGATTGCCCTGGCGCTGTATCTGGTGCGGCGTTACACCCGGCTGGGCAAAGTGCTGGAAGCCTGCGTGCAGAATCCCCGCGCAGCAATGCTGATGGGGATCAACGTCAATCGGGTGGTCGCCATTGCCTTTGCGGTTTCCACGGTATTTGCAGCCGTGGCCGGTTTGTTGATTGCGCCGCTGTTCAGCGTCAACGCGGAAATGGGCATGTTGTTCGGCCTCAAAGCCTTTGCCGTGGCCATTCTCGGCGGCATCACCAGTGCCGGCGGTGTCTTCACGGCTGGCCTGTTATTTGGTCTGACGGAAGCGCTGATCACGATGTATTTCGGCTCGGCCTTCACGCAGATCTTTACCTTTGCGTTGGTCATCGTCGCGCTGGCGATTCGTCCCAACGGTCTGTTCGGCAGCCAGGCATTGGTGAAAGTATGAAAAGCATGCCTACTCTGCTCATCGCCCTGCTCGCTGTCGCGTGTGGCGTCATGGCGTTCACACTCGACAGCTACTCATTGCTGGTTTTTACCCTGTGCGCGCTGGCGACAGTGGTCGGCGTGAGCCTCAATATTCTGATCGGCCTCAGCGGGCAGATTTCCTTTGGCCATATCGCCTTCTACGCGATCGGTGCCTATGTCTCGGCACTGCTGACCTTGGCGGGTTGGCCGTTATGGCTGGCCCTGCCGATCGCGGGTGTGGCGGCCGGGGTGATTGGCGCGCTGTTGGCAATTCCTGCCCTTCGCGTTAGCGGTCCGTATCTGGCGATGATCACCATTGCGTTTGCTTTTGTGGTGCATCACAGCCTGATCGAATGGCGTGACGTCACCGGTGGCTCCAACGGTTTGATGGGCATCCCGATGCCGGAATTTGCCGGCCTCGACCCGTCAATCTTCCTTGCTTCGTTGGCGGCGGCGCTGATGATTGGCGCCCTGCTCTTTTTTCAGCGCCTGAGCCACAGTCGCTGGGGCAAAGCCATGCTCGCGGTGAAAGCCTCGGAAATTGCCGCGCGCTCGCTGGGCTTCAATCCGGTGATCAGCAAGACCCTGGCGTTTGCCTTGTCGGCGGCTTTGACCGGACTGGCGGGCGGCTTGCTCGCGCCGCTGCTGATGTTCATCAACCCTGAATCCTTTCCGTTTTCGCAGTCGATTCTGTTTGTGCTGGCGGTGATTGTTGGCGGCAGCGGCCGGTTGTTCGGGCCGCTGATTGGCGCGCTGTTGATTGTGCTGGTGCCGGAGTTGCTGTCGGATTTTGCCGAGTATCGCTTGCTGATCTTTTCCACTTTGCTGCTGTTGGTGCTATGGATCGCACCCAACGGTCTGCTGGGTGCCCTCGCCCGACGCTGGAGCAAACCGGTTCGCTTGCTGCCACCCACGCAGTTCAATCAGCAGCGCATTGCCGCGCATCTACGCAGCCATGGCCCGAATTGCGGATTGCGCGTCAGCGATATCGGCATTCGTTTCGGTGGCGTGCAGGCGGCGCAGCACGTCAGCCTGCATGCACCGGCTGGCAGCATCACCAGCATCATCGGCCCTAACGGCGCCGGTAAAACCACTGTGCTCAATATGATCAGCGGTTTTTATGTGCCGGACAGTGGCCAGATCGAACTGCAACAACCGCTGGCGGGGCTGCCTGCCTGGAAGAGCGCCCGGGCCGGGATTGCTCGCACCTATCAGACGACTTTGCTGTTCGGCGAAATGTCGGTCATGGACAACCTTCTGGTGGCGATGCAGCAGGGACGCATGGGCTGGCCGTTCAGCCTGTCCACCACCGAGCAGCGCGGCTTGGCCCTGGATCTACTGGCCTTGGTCGGCTATCGCGGCGAAGTGAATATTGCTGCCGAGGATCTGCCTCATGTCGATCGTCGCCTGGTGGAAATCGCCCGCGCACTGGCCACGGCGCCTGCGGTGTTGTTGCTGGATGAACCCGCAGCGGGCCTGAGTCGTCGTGACACCGATGATCTCGCCTTATTGCTGCGCAAACTGGCGGACTTTGGCCTGACAGTAATTCTGGTCGAGCACGATATGGCGTTGGTGATGTCGGTGTCTGAGCAGCTGTTGGTGCTCGACGCCGGCAAGCCGATTGCGTCGGGGCCGCCGGCTGAAATCCGGCAAAATCCGCAGGTCATCGCGGCGTATCTGGGCGGTACCGAGTATCAAGCCACACCGCGCGCGCAAGCCTGGAACGGCAGCCGCGATGCGCGATTGTACGTGCAGGATCTGGTGATCGATTACGGCGCCTCAGCCGTGGTCGACAAGGTCAACCTGCTGGTCAATCCCGGTGAACTGGTGGCAATTCTCGGCGCTAACGGCGCGGGAAAATCGAGCATCCTGCAGTGTCTGGCCGGTCTGCATCGCGCCACCAGCGGCAGCATTGTGCTGGACAACGAAAACATCGAACTGGCCAGCGCCAGCACGATCGCCGCCAAAGGTCTGGCCCTGGTGCCGGAAGGCCGTCAGGTCTTCCCTTACCTGAGTGTGCGCGACAACCTGTTGCTCGGTGGCTATTCGCGCCGCGAGTCCTTCGATGCCGAGGCTGAAATCGAGGCCATCCTCAAACGCTTTCCGCGCCTGCGCGACCGCATCGACAACCCGGCAGGCCTGCTTTCCGGGGGCGAACAACAAATGGTCGCCGTGGGTCGTGGCCTGATGGCCAAGCCCAGCATTCTTCTGCTCGATGAGCCGTCACTGGGTTTGTCGCCCGCGATGATCGGCGAGTTGTACGACGCACTGGCCGCCCTGCGCGACGAGGGCGTGACCATCCTGCTGGTGGATCAAATGGCCAACCTCGCGCTGCAAGTGGCAGATCGCGCTTATGTCCTGGAAACCGGGACCATTGTCAAAGCCGCCGGCTCCACCGAACTGCGCGCCGACAAAGCGTTGGCAGCCGCTTATCTGGGTGAAGGGGCCAGCGCATGAGCGCTCTGAAAATCATCAATGCGCGACTGGGCAGCGATCATCGCGTGACTGAGCTTTTCGTCGAGAACGGCTACTTTGTCGACCGCTTCAGCGCGACCGTCAGCCCTTGGCAAACCCTTGACCTGCAAGGCCGGTTGATCCTGCCGGGGCTGATCGAAAGCCATATCCATCTGGACAAGGCCTGCATCATGCAGCGCTGTCATCTGCAGGAAGGCACGCTGGCCGAAGCCGTCGCGCAAACCCGCGCGGCGAAAGCCGAGTTCACCGAAGACGATGTCTATCAGCGCGGTGCGCAGGTGCTGGACAAGGCGATCGTGCAAGGCACGACGCACATGCGCACCCATGTCGAACTGGACCCGCAGATTGGCCTGACCGGATTCAACGCGATTCGCCGTTTGCAGGCGGATTACGCCTGGGCCATCAGCCTGGAAATCTGTGTATTTCCGCAAGAGGGCCTGCTGAACAATCCGGGAACTGAAGCACTGCTCTGCCAGGCTCTGGAAAGCGGCGCCACCGTACTTGGCGGCTGCCCCTACATGGACAGCGACCCGCACGGGCAGATCCAGCGTCTGTTCGAACTGGCAGTGCGCTACGACTGCGACCTGGACCTGCACCTGGATTTCGACCTGAACAGCGAGGGCATGACGGTCATGGAAGTGGCACGCTGCACGCAGCTGCACGGCTGGGGTGGTCGCGTCACCATCGGTCACGCGACCAAGCTGTCGACGCTGCCCCGTGAGCCACTGACGGTGCTGGCTCTGCATCTGGCTAAAGCAGGCGTGCAGGTGACTTGCCTGCCAAGCACCGATCTGTTTTTGCTGGGCCGCGAGGCGTTTCACAACAAACCCCGAGGGCTGGCGCCGCTGGCGCATCTTCACGCGTGCGGCGTGAGGTGCTCGGTTTCCACCAACAACATCGGCAACCCGTTCACGCCGTATGGCGACGCGTCGTTGATTCGTCAGGCCAACCTGTTCGCCAACGTCAGCCAGATGGGTACGGTGGCGGAATTGCTGCAATGCCTGGCGTGGGTATCCAGCGAGTCGGCCGCGCTGCTCAGATTGAAGGATTACGGTGTGCGCCCAGGTTGCCGCGCCGATTTCATCGTGTTCGACGCGCCCTCGCCGGCAGCGGTGATCGCCGAAATAAGCGCACCGCTGATGGGCTTCAAGGGCGGACGCCAGACGTTCAGCCGGCCGGCGGCAACGTTGATGAAAGCGACTTAATCAATCAACGCCTGCTTGAGGTTGAACTCGGCAGGCACACTTTCATCCAGCGCCAACTGCGCTTCCAGTTCATCCAGATGCTCGATCATGACCGCCACGGCTTTTTCGTTATCGCCATTTTCCAGCGCGGTGATGATTTCCTGGTGCTCATCGGAAGCGCAGGATGGCACGTCATTGCGCTGATACAGCGCGACGATCAATGAACTGCGCACCATCAGGTTGGCGAGGATGTCGCTGAGCACGGCATTGCCACTGATCTCGCCAAGCAGCAGGTGAAACTCGCTGAGCTCGCGGACGATGGCGCGGCGATCAGTGTCGTTGGTGGCTTTGCGTTCGTTGTTCATGTGGGTGGCGATGCGCTGCCGTTGCTTGCGCATGGTTGCCGGTGTGATCGCCTCGACAATCGCCCGCTCGATGGCGCGACGCGCACTGAAAATATCTCGTGCTTCACGTGCCGTTGGCTGGGCGACCATGGCGCCGCGATTGGCTTCGATGGTCACCACTTTTTGCATCGCCAGACGCTGCAACGCTACCTGCACGTGATTGCGGTTGGCTTGCAGGGTTTCGACAATTTGCGCTTCGATCAGTCGAGTGCCCGGCGGCAGTCGATGCTGGGCGATCGCGCTGAACAGCGCATCGACGATACGTTGCACCTCAAGCTGTTTGGCGGTGACAGTGCTCAAGCCCATCCTTACCTCTGTTGTCCAGAAAGCCGGCCAATCCACACATCTGCGGTTGGCGGGCAATGGCCGGCATTATCCGCCAGCCGCCGGAACCCGGCAAATGTCCACAGCAAAGGTCAGTCCAACTGGCCGAGTCCCGTGCCCTCGCCCCGTGGATCATGCATGGCGCTGCGCCGACCTTCGGCATCAATGGCGATAATGCCGGCGTGGCCGGTCATGGGGCTGCGCACCGGAATGATCTCCACCGCATGCCCGAGCATGCCGAGGCCTTCAATGGTGGTGGCGCGCATATCGCCTTCCAGTTTGAGATTGTCCGTGCTGTCGAAAAAGCTGCGACCCAGCAGAAAACGCGGGGTCAGCAGCGCCTGGTCAACAGGCTGCTGAAAGTCGATCAGTTGCGTCGCCAGGACCATTTGCGTCTGCGGCTGGCCATCGCCGCCCTGGGTGCCGAAGAACCAGCGGCGGCCATCGTCACCCAGATAGCAGGAAGGATTGAGCGTGTGCGCCGGACGCTTGCCGGGCGCCCAGCCGTTGACGTGTTCGGGGTTGGCGTTGAAACCCGCCGCCCGGTTCTGCCACAACACACCGGTGTCGCCGAGCATGCAGCCCGAACCGAAGTCATGGAACAGGCTCTGGATCAGGCAGGCCGTCCGCCCTTCGGCATCGGTCGCGGCCATCCACACGGTATCGGCAGGTCGCCCCGGCTCGTTCCACGGCGCGGCACGCCGGTCATCGATGGCAGCGGCATACGCCTGAATCTGCGCGTCCTCCAGGCTGGCGGCGAAATCCCACGGTTGGCTCAGCGGATCGCACAGCTGCGCATTGCGCCGCAGCAAGCCTTGTTTGATGGCTTCGACCAGATAGTGATAGTAAAGCGCGCTGCCGTTGCCAACGTCTGCCAGCGGCTTGTGTTGCAGCGCGGCCATGGCCTGCAACGTGTACAAACCTTGGGATGGCGGCGCGACATTGTAGAGGCGGCCAGCGCGATAGCGTACCGAGACCGGTGCGACTTCCGGCGCTCGGGTCGCCGCCAGATCGGCCGCCGTCAAGCCGCAGCCCAAGCGATCAAAGGCTGCCCCGAAAGCTTCGGCCAGTTCGCCGTGATAGAAATCCTCGACGCCATGTCTGGCCAGATGCCGCAGGGTGTTGGCCAGTTCGGGTTGGCGCAGGGTATCGCCCTCGCGCAGCCACTGCCCATCACGCTTGCACAGCCGATGCAGGTCCGGCAGTTGCTCGATCAGCGGGCGCCGCAGGGTTTGCCAGAACAGTTGCGATCGCGAAACCTCGATACCGGCATCGGCCACGCTCGCGGCGTCTGTCAACAGATCAGACCAACCGAGTCGTGAGCCCCACTGGTGACGACTGATGTCGGCGGCGGTCCGCCAACTCGCCAGCGCGCCTGCTGTGCTGGCCACCGACGCCGGACCGCGCACGGTGATGATTCCGCCCTCCGGCAAACGTTGCCCGGCCTGGCCAATCCCCACGATGGTGCGCACTTGTTTGTCGTGGATCATCCATAGGGCATCGCCGCCCAGCCCGGTCATGTGCGGGAACACTGCGGCAAGCATGGCACTGGCCGCGAGCATGGCATCGATGGCCGTGCCGCCCGCTTCAAGAATCCGCAGGCCGGCGGCGCTGGCTTCGGCATGAGGCGTACAGATCACCGCACGACTGGAGGTTGCGATCATGGTTGCAGGCTCTCTCTTTGCTAGCTATCGGAATAGTTTTTGTTAGCAAAGCAAGATGTATGCCCTCAGGAACAGTCATTCCTCTTCTTGGCTGATGTCCAGAAGCGGAATCGGCTCGATCGCCCAAGCGCGAATCTGACGACGTTCAGGGCTGGGCACTGCGCAGGCCTTGCGTCCGGTGAAGGTTCGCGCAAGACGCTCTTCATCGATGCGCCAGCCGCGCTGTTCCAGTGCCTGCACGTCTTTGCGGAATGCAATCTGCAGTGCGTCGGATTTCAACGACACCTCCTGCTGAAAGGAGTCCGGCACGCGCTCGGGCCGCACGTTTTTAAGCACGACGTGGTCTTGTTCGAAGATGCGGATATTGCTGGCAACGAACCGACGATCCAGCAGTCGCGAGCGCAGGAACGTTCTGCCCATCATCCACCAGGTGCGCGTGCGATTGGCGTCAATCGGCACGTGGGCCGAGACGATGTAGATCCGCCAGCCGTTGGGTAACTCAAGTTCAAGCGTTGTGCACGGCCCGGACAAATGGAAACCCGGAACGGTGACCACACTGACAAACTCGGTGGAGGATTTGCGCCGCAGCAGCCCTTTGCGTGCTGGCCTGCGCATGAGCATCTGGGCGGTACCGCTCCATGCATCGCTGTCGACCTCGAATGATTCAATCTCGGGATGATCCGGATCGCCGAAGGTTGAACCATGGACAAACGGTGCGTGCGCGAAGTCCAGACCGTTTTCGATAATCCGGTCCCAACTGGCCTGCCAGTCAAAGTGGCCCGAGACCACGCGGATGGCGGGATCGTCGATCCAGTCGAGCGTCGGCAACGGTGGACGCTCAGACTCCGGCAGATCACCTAAAAACGCCCAGATCCAACCGTAGCGCTCCAGCGTCGGGTACGCATCGACGCGGGCCTTGGCGGGAATCCGCAGGTCGGGCTGCGCCGGTATCTGCGTGCAGACACCATCACCGCCAAACCGCCAGCCGTGATAGGGACACTGCACGCTGTTGGCCACTTTGCTGCCGGCGGACAGCGAGCCGCCGCGATGCACGCAGATATCCGAGAGCAGATGAGCGACACCCGCGTCATCGCGGAACGCCACGAACGGTTGTCCGAGCAATCGAACCGGCATCAGTCCATCAGTCAACTGCGACGATGGGAGAACGACATACCAGAGGTTTGTAAGCATGGGGGGCGTGTGATCCGTCAGTACGGTTAGCTCAGATCAGAGAAACCTGAAATTCAAATTCAACCAGCGCCTGGGCAGCGACAATCAGCCAAGCACCTTATAGATCTCTGCAACTACCTGAGTCGTCGCGGCTTCGATGGTTCCTTCGTTACGGCACAACACCCAGCCGTGATCGACAACCGCCTGCTCGAACATCTCGCTACAGGTGACGTGCTCGGCGTGTTTCTGGATCACCGTGCCGCCCAGTCCCCGCGAGCGTGCCGTTGCCCGCGCCCATGAAATATCAGGTGCGGTGACAACGCCGACGTGCAGATCCGGCACGCGCACGCCTCGCTGCATGTTCAACTGCAGAATCTCGGCAAACGGCACGCTGTGGCGAAATGCGGCATCTGACGGATACCAGCGGTCGATCAGGATGATGCTGTCCAACGGCTGTTTGGGCAGCACCCGCTCAGAAATCCAGCGACGGCTATCCGCAAGGCGCTGACACACCGCCCACTCCAGGTCCCGCGAGGGATGTCTGGCGAGTTGGTTGACCAGCGCCATGGTTTCGCCGCGGTAGGGATCGCTTTTTCTCTCGCACAGCCGGATGACTTTATGCTGGTCTGCCCGCAGCGCGGCGGTCACGGCCTCCAGCAGTGTGGTTTTGCCGGTGCCCTTGGGCCCATCCAGAGAAATAAACAGCGGCAGCTTCATGGTTCACGCAACGATTGAGACATTGCCAAGCACTCTAACCTCATTTGCGCGAATCAATGAGCTGTTCCCTGCCCTTTGCCTACACTTGCTTGCCAATGATATTTACCTCTCTGCCAAAGGAGTCACCATGTCAAAGCTCTATCCGAGCATCGATCCCGAAGGATTGGTCGAGTACTCCGTGGTCTACACCGACCGCTCGCTGAACCACATGTCGCAGTCCTTCCAAGGCGTGATGAAGAATATTTCCACGACCCTGAAACAGGTCTACCACGCCGAAGCGGTGGCGGTAGTTCCGGGCAGCGGCACCTTCGGCATGGAAGCGGTGGCGCGACAGTTCGTCACTGGCCAGCAATGTCTGGTGATACGCAACGGCTGGTTCAGTTATCGCTGGAGCCAGATTCTGGATATGGGCAACATCCCGGCGGACACTAAAGTTCTCAAAGCCCGGCCGGTCGAGCCGGGGCGCCAGGCAGCCTACGCCCCGCCGCCGCTGGACGAAGTGCTGGCAACCATTGCCGCGCAGAAGCCGAAAGTGGTCTTCGCGCCCCACGTTGAAACTTCATCCGGGATTATTCTGCCCGACGACTACCTGCGGGCCGTCGGCGACGCCGTGCATGCAGTGGGTGGCCTATTCGTGCTGGACTGCATCGCCTCCGGCACAATTTGGGTGGATATGCACAAATGCGCCGTCGACCTGCTGATCAGCGCACCACAGAAAGGCTGGAGCGCCTCCCCTTGCTGCGCGCTGGTGATGTTCAGCGCTCTGGCCCTCGAGCGAATCGAACAGACGCAAAGCAGCAGCTTCGCCTGCGACCTGAAAAAGTGGCTGCAGATCATGCAGACCTACGAACAGGGCGGACATGCCTATCACGCGACCATGCCCAGCGATTCCCTCGCGCGCTTTAACGAGGTGATGAAAGAGACGCAAGCCTACGGTTTCGACAAGGTTCGCGATGAACAACAGGCGCTGGGTGATCGGGTGCGTGCGTTGTTGATCGACAGGGGCTTCAAAAGCGTGGCCGCAGTCGGTTTTCAGGCGCCTGGCGTGGTGGTGAGCTACACCGATGATGCCGACATCAAGAACGGCAAGAAATTTGCCCATCACGGCCTGCAGATCGCGGCCGGCGTGCCGTTGCAGTGCGATGAACCGGCCGACTTCCAGACCTTCCGCCTCGGTCTGTTCGGACTGGAGAAGCTGCAGAATATCGAGCGTACGGTCAGCCTGCTTGAGCAGGCACTGGATGAGGTGATGGTTGACTAAAAGCTGTCCTTGCCCGCAGGACACGAAGTTATCGCATACCAATTCTACGGTGGAGGTCATGATGCTCACTGGCTTTCCACCGCTACCTACACGTCGCGAAACGAACAACTTGTACGATGTCCTATCACAGGGTATTACTACGTCTCCCCGAAAAAAAATAAAACCACGGAGATCGCTACATGGCCTCATCCCTGTCCGCCACGCCTGCAAGCCTCGACCGAGCGCCAGGCAATACCCGCCGCAGCTTCCTGAAAAAGTCTCTCGCTGTTTCCGCCACACTCGCCACCGTCGGCAGCACCGCACTGACGCGTATCGCCGAGGCCGCCGAACCCTTGAGTCAGCGGTATCCAGATCCGCTGATTCATATCCTCGACGACAGCTTCCTGGAGCTGCGTATTTTCAACGCCAGTGTCGAAAAACTTGCCACCGGTATGCGCTGGGCCGAAGGACCGGTCTGGGTCGGTGATGGCCGCTATTTGTTGGTCAGCGACATCCCCAACAATCGCATCATGCGCTGGGACGAAATCACCGATACCTTCTCCGTTTACCGCGAACACTCCAACTTCTCCAACGGCATGTGCCGGGATCGCCAGGGACGTCTGATCGTCTGCGAAGGCTCCACCACCACCAGCGAAGGCCGGCGCATCACGCGCACCGAAGCCAATGGCACGATCACCGTGCTGGCCGACAGCTTCGACGGCAAGCCCTTCAACTCGCCCAACGACATCGTCTGCAAAAGTGACGGATCGATCTGGTTCACCGACCCGCCCTTCCAGACCAGCAACAACTACGAAGGCCACAGAATCACCCCGAGCCAACCCCACGCCGTGTACCGCATCGACGGCGAGAGCAAGAAAGTTGCGCGGGTCATCGACGACCTCAACGGCCCCAACGGCCTGTGCTTTTCTCCCGATGAAAAAACCCTCTACGTCGTCGAAGGTCGCGCCAAGCCCAATCGCTTGATCTGGGCGATTGCCGTGAAGGACGACGGCACACTGGGCGAACGCCGCAAGCACATCGAAGGGCTGGACTATGCCGCCATCGACGGCATCAAATGCGATGAAGCGGGCAACTTGTGGTGCGGCTGGGGCGGCAATGGCGACCCCAAGGCCGACCTGGAAAAACTCGACGGCGTGCGCGTGTTCAATGCGCAGGGCAAGGCCATCGGGCATATTTCGCTGCCTGAGCGCTGCCCGAATTTGTGCTTTGGGGGACGCGAAGGGAATCGGTTGTTCATGGCCAGCAGTCACTCGATCTATTCGCTGTTTGTGAATACTCGGGGGACTACGTTTGCGTTGTAAAAGCCAAGTTCGTCTCGCGATAGTTTCGTGAGTGTCGAAACGATAGTCTGCCGCGCATCCGAGGATGTGCGGTATTCAATCGCGGTTACTGTCTCCGCCTTGCCGGACCCGGTGAAACGCCCTAGCGTCAGACACCCCAAGATTGTGTTCGGAATTGATAAAAGTCTTTCCCGGATTCACGCCTGTTTGCGCAAAACCCTCAAGCCTAAAGTTCGTCCTGCCAGCAACATCACACTTACTTTAGGAAATCACATCATGAAAACGGCAATGATCATCGTCGCACTTTTGGGCTTCAGTTCAGTGGTAGCGGCACAGGACGGTTCTGCAAAGACTCAACAGGTCGAGCAATATCGCTACGGCACCCACCTGGATGTCGCCAAGGTCATCTCTGAAGACCCGGTGCCGGATGTTTGCGCAGTGGTACCGACGCACATGACCTACCAGGATTCGCAAGGCAAACGCCACGTACTGGCCTATAACGTCATGGGCCGTTGCAGCCAGGGCTAAGTCAGCTGTTCGCCGATCATTGCGCCTCGAAGCGTTGTTTCATCGAGGCGCAAATAGCTTTTTTGCTCCGCAGTATTTCAATCGATCAGTTCTTTGGCCGTGGCGGCCAGCTGACTGCCAACCCGATCTTTCAGTGTTCCGATAAACCGGGTGATTTTTGCATCGACGAACTGCCGAGAGGTATAGACGGCGTACACGTTACGCTCATAGGTATGGTAGTCAGGCAAAACCCGCACTAGCTTGCCGGAACGCAAATCATCGATGGCCGTGAACCCGGCCAGCAAGCCAATCCCGGCACCCTCTCGAATGGCCAGCGCCATTGCATCCATATCGTTGACGCTGAAACTTGGCCCTGTCGGGACAAATGTCGCGTCCCCGGCCTTGCTCTTCAGCTGCCACTCATCCCGCACATAGTCGACGGTACCCAACAGCAGACACTGATGATCACGCAGGTCTTCAGGCGTCTCCGGGGCCGCATGCCGCGCCAGGTAGTCTGGCGACGCCACCAGCACACAATGGCTGACGCCGATTTTCTGGCTGACATACGCCGAATCGGGTAGCGCTCGGGCGATCAGAATCGAGACGTCCAGTTGGTCTTCCAACAGGTTTGGCATGCGTTGCGAGAGCAATAAATCCACGGTCACCTCCGGGAATTGCTCGCGGTACTCCAGCACCGCCCCCGTAACCAGATGCCGAGCCAGCCCGGGTACGCAATGCACCCGCAGTGTTCCCCGAGGCTCCAGCGCGGCATTGCTGGCTTCGGCTTCGGCACTCTCCAGATCAGCCAGAATCTTCGTGCAGCGCTCATAGAAGCGTCGGCCCGCATCGGTGACCGAGAGGCGTCGGGTCGAGCGTTGCAACAGACGTGCGTCGAGCACGTTTTCCAGCGCCGATACAGCACGCGAGACGTTACCGACGGTGGAATCCAGATGATTGGCCACGGCCGTGAAACTGCCCATCTCGACAACCTTTATGTACACCGACATGTTCGAAAGCTTATCCATCGCGACCTTCCTGTAGATCTGACGCTTACCCGTGATAGCGCGCACTTTTTCTGGATGCTACACGTTCGGCCCGCGGCTCGATATTACCTCTGGCGACAACAATGATTCCCTTTGGCCCGTCTAAATCAATGACCCCTCGTTCCATAGACTTGGTTGCACAGGCTGCCTGAACCGGCGCCGAGTTTCTTACGAATCTCTGACAACCAACTGAAGGGCGCATCATGAAGACTTCCTACGACCCGCTTTATCTTTTCATCGGTGGTGAATGGATCAGTGCCGAAGGGCGCAATACCGCTGCTGTCGTCAACCCTGCGACCGGCCGGGAAATCGGCCGCGTCCCGCTCGCCACCGCAGGCGATCTTGATCACGCCTTGGAAGTGACTCGCCTGAGCTTCGAGCAGTGGCGCCAGACCGTGCCTGACCAACGCGCGAAGATCCTCAAGCGTGCCGCCGACCTGATCCTCGAACGTGCACCGCAGATTGCCGCGCAGATGACCCTGGAGGAAGGCAAGCCGCTGAATGAAAGCCTGGATGAAGTGACCCGTGCGGCGGAGTATTTCGAATGGTTCGCCGAAAGCGCCCGGCGTATCGATGGCCGTGTGGTCCCGGCTAACCGGCCAGGCGTGCTGCAACTGGTCAAACGCCTGGCCATCGGCCCGGTGGCCGCATTCACACCGTGGAATTTCCCGGCCATCACCCCGGCACGCAAGCTCTCGGCAGCACTGGCCGCCGGTTGCAGCGTCATTCTCAAACCGGGTGAGGAAAGCCCCTCCACAGCGTTGGCCCTGGCGCGTGCACTCGACGATGCAGGATTGCCCAAGGGTGTGTTGCAAGTGGTCTTCGGCGTACCGGATCAAGTGTCCAGCCATCTGATCGCCTCGCCGATCATTCGCAAAGTGACCTTCACCGGCTCAGTGCCCATCGGTCGCCTGCTGTCTGCACGCGCTGCCGAAGGCGTGAAGCCCATCACCCTTGAACTCGGTGGACACGGACCGGTGCTGGTGTTCGAGGATGCCGACATTGAAAAAGCCGCCGTCGAAGGCGTCGCCAACCGCTTTCGCGGCACCGGGCAGGTGTGCATTTCATCCACTCGGTTTCTGATCCAGCGTGGCGCCTATCAAGCCTTTGTCGATCACTTTGTCGCGGCGACCCAAGCCCTGAGAATCGGTGACGGCCTGCATCCGGATACTCAGGTCGGACCTTTGGCCAACCCAAGGCAATTGGCAAAAATGGAAGAACTGGTCGCCGATGCCGTCGAGAAAGGTGCACGGGTATTGGTCGGTGGCGAAGCCTTGTCAGGCGAGGGCTACTTCTTCCAGCCCACCGTTCTGGCAGATGTGCCGATGAACGCCCGCGTCATGCACGAAGAACCCTTCGGCCCCATCGCCGTACTGATGCCGTTCGATGAGCTGGCCGATGGGCTGCAAGAAGCCAACCGCTTGCCCTACGGACTTTCGGCCTACGCGTTCACCTCCAGCGCGCGCACGGCCATTGACGTCGCCGACGGATTGGAGGCCGGGATGATCGGGATCAACCAATATCGCATCGTCGCGACCGAGCTCCCGTTCGGCGGCATGAAAGAAAGCGGTCACGGCTCCGAAGGTGGCATTGAAGGCATCGAGCACTATCTCACCCACAAATTCATCAGCCAGGTTTAAGGAACTCGCCCATGTCCAAGCTCAATTTCAGCAGTCCTCGCGAAGCCGCGCGCGCGTTCACGCCAAAGCTGTCGCAATTCGTCGACTCGACGCTTTATCCGCAGATCTGGAGTGACCCGGCGCTGTCCCCACGCGACCGTAGCCTGATCACCGTGGCGGCATTGATTGCCGCTGGTCACTCGGAAGAGTTGCCTGCTCACTTACGCCGCGCGGCTGGCAACGGTGTAACCCAAGACGAACTGGCGGCAGCGATCACGCACCTGGCTTTCTATGTGGGCTTCCCTGGCGCCATTACCGCGTCTGCTATCGCCAACGCCACGTTCAGCGAAACGGAGAACAACTGAATGAAAGCCATCAACATCAGAGAATTTGGCGCGCCAGACGTCCTCGAACTCGTCGAGGTCGCCGATCCTGAAGGCCGTCCTGACGACCTGCTGGTACGTGTCTATGCCGCCGGGGTGAACCGTGCGGATCTGACTCACCGGACCGGCGGGTACGGCCATCCGAATTTCGGTGACTCGCTGATCATCGGCCTGGAAATCGCCGGCGAAGTGATCGGCAAAGGTAGCGCGGTGACCGGGTTCGAGGTCGGAGATCGAGTCATGGGCGTGGTCGGCGGCGGTGCCTACGCCGAGCTGGCCCGCATCGACTACCGCATGGCCATGCACATCCCCGCGCAGCTTGACTATGTACACGCGGCAGCCATACCCGAGGTCTTCGTCACAGCCCATGAAGCGATGATGCATCTGGCTCGGCTCAAGGCTGGCGATTCGGTGCTGATTCACGCGGCCGCCGGCGGCGTCGGGTCTGCTGCGGTGCAGTTGGCTTACGCCACCGGCGCCACGGTGTATGCGACAACCGAAGGTAGCAAGCTGGCGCGTGTCGAGCATTTGGGCGCTGACGTGGCGATCGATTACAAGACGCAGGACTTCGCTGAAGTGATCGCCGACAAAACCCAGGGGCGCGGCGTCGATGTAATCATCGACTTTATCGGTGAGCCCTACTTCGCCCGCAACATCGCGTCCCTTGCACGCGGCGGCCGCTTGGTTCAGGTGGGAATTCTCGGCGGTGGCGGCAACGTCACCGTGGCACTGGAGGACATTCTTTACCGCCACTTGCAAATCATCGGCACGGTGATGAAGTCGCGCACGCAACCGGAGAAGCACGCCATGATCAAACGCTTTCGCGAGCACTGGCTGGATCGCTTCGAGGGTGCCGGCAGTCTTGAGCCGGTTGTCGATAGCACGTTTGCGCTAGCGCGGGCTGCCGATGCGCATCGCCGGATGGAGTCTTCCGAAAACGTCGGGAAAATCATTTTGACGATGCAGCCTGATGACCTGGTTTAGTGCTGCTCATCTCTAGATAAAACTGAAAGGTGCCTGTGACGGGCACCTTTTTTCCGTTGAGAAAGTGATGCTTCTTTAAGACCAGAAGCCTTTATGCGGCTCAGCCGCCTCCCCCTCCAGCATCGGCCCCAACACACTGACCTTGCGCTGCCCCTTGGCGAACACCTCGCGGCACGGCAGCGAGAACGTCGGGTTCTCCGGGTGGTCGCCCGTCAACCCCAGCAGCGCATGCTCCGACAAGGCATAAACCACCCGCCCAATCCCCGTCCAATACACCGCGCCAGCGCACATGCAGCAAGGTTCAGCGCTGGTGTACAGCGTGCACAGTTCCAGCTCTTGCGGCGACAGCAGTTTTGCCGCAGCGGCGGCCGCCACCAACTCCGCGTGCTGAGTCGGATCGCCTTCCGGCGGCATCGAGTTATTCCCCGCTTCGACAATCACCTTGCCGTTGCGATCGGCCACCAATGCCGCGAACGGATGGCGACCGCGTTGCTTCGATGCCTCGGACAAGGCGATGGTCTGGCGCAGCAAGGTCAGATCAAGCTCGCTGACGCCGGCCGGGATGAGCTGAGTGAATTGATTCATGGGTAACTCCTGGGCAGTGGAAAACAAAAGTCAGTCGGCCAGTTCAGCGCCGATGGTTTCGGTCGATTTTTTATCGTTGTTGAGCAGGATGTTGAGGACGATGGCGGTGATCGCTCCGAGGAATATCCCGCTGTCGAGCACCAGTTTCAGGGTCGGGCCGACGTGTTCGAACAGCGCCGGAAAGGACATCGGCAGGACGCCGACGCTCACCGATACGGCGACGATAATGCCGTTGCGCGTGCCCTCGAATTGCACCCGCGACAGTTCCTGAATCCCCGCCACCGTGGTCATGCCGAACATGACGATCGCGCAGCCACCGAGCACCGGCGTCGGCACCGCGGCGATCAGCGCGCCGAGTTTCGGGAACAAACCCATCAACACCATGATTGCCCCGGCAGCGGCCACGACGAAGCGGCTTTTGACGTTGGAAAGCGCAATCAAACCAGTGTTCTGGGTGAAGGCGTTGTAAGGAAAACTGTTGAACAAGCCGCCGAGCATGGTCGACAAACCGTCGGCGCGAAACGCGTTGCCGAGGGTCTGTTGCGTGGTCGGTTTGCCGGTCAATTTGCCAATCGCCAGGCAGTTGCCGGTGGTCTCGGCCATGATCACCAGCATCGCCAGGGTCATGATAAGAATCGGCACCGGCGCGAATTCCGGGGCGCCGAAGGCCATCGGCGCACTCAGCTCAAACCACGCGGCTTCGCTGACCCGGTTGAAGTGAGTCATGCCGCAAGCCGCTGCGATCAGGCTGCCGACGAACAGGCCAATGAGCACGCTGAGGTTGCCGAGGAAGCCCTTGCATTTGGAGTAGATCACCAACGTCACGCTGACCGTGGCCAAACCCAGCAACAAGTTCGCCGGATTGCCGAAATCCGCCGAGTCGGGATTGCCGCCGCCCAGCCAGATCGCCGCCGCCGGCATCAGCGAGATGCCGATAATGGTGATCAGACTGCCAATCACCACCGGTGGAAAAAACCGCAGCAAACGACTAAACACCGGTGCCAGGGCAATGGTGATAAAGCCTGCCGCAATCACCGCCCCGAATATCTGACTGAGGCCGAATTCCTTGCCGATCATGATCATCGGCGCCAGGGCAATGAACGAGCAGCCCTGAATCAGCGGCAGCCGCGCGCCGAATTTCCAGAAGCCGAGGGTTTGAATCAACGTCGCAACACCCGAGGTCAACAGGTTGGCATTGATCAGCAACACCACCTGCGCCGAGGTAAGCCCCATCGCACTGCCGAGAATCAGCGGCACCGCCACTGCTCCCGCGTACATCACCAGCACATGCTGCAAGCCAAACGTGAACAACTGTCGCAGTGGCAAAACTTCGTCCACCGGATGAATGCGTTGTGTGGTCATTTCACACGCTCCTGAAGGTGCGGCATCTGTTGAGATCGCGGGCGCTCAGGGGCGTTTGAAGGGTAGATCCGCCCCGGAGATCGTTTGACGCGAGGGCATATTTGAACGTTTATTGCGATGAAACAAATTAGCAACCATCGCTTTTTTCGATGGCACGAATCTGGCATTCGTTACCTGCTTTCAACCCCCATCTTCGACCCGGGAGTCCACCGCTTGCGCTTCTCACTCGATCAACTGTTGATGTTCGTCCAAGTGGTCAAAAGCGGATCGTTCTCCGCCGCCGGGCGCAAACTGGGCAAGACCCAATCGACCATCAGCGCGGCGATTGCCAACCTCGAAACCGACCTTGGCGTCGACCTGTTCGATCGCAGCAACCGTAGCCCTGCTCTCACCGCCAGCGGCCACAAATTGTTGGTGCAGGCCGAAGCCGTACTCGAACGCTGCATGACCTTCGAAGCCCACGCCGATTGCCTTTCGGACAACGTCGAAACCAGCCTGACACTGGCGATTGAAACGCCATACGGCCCGATCATGCCGGTGCTCAAAGCCTTCGAAGCCGCGTTCCCCTTCGTCGACCTGATCATCCGCCATCCGGTGTACGGCGACGTCAGCGAACTGGTCAGCAGCGGCGAAGCGGTACTCGGCGTGGCGTTCTCGCAGCCCGGCTACCCCAAGGAACTGGCGTTCCAGCAACTGGGCAAACTGATCATGCTGCACGTCTGCCACCCCGAGCATCCATTGGCGCAACTCGATAACGTCAGCTTCGACGACCTGCACGTCCACCGGCGCCTGGCCTTCAGCGCCCACGCGAGCAAACTGCCGAGCAGCGAATACCTGCGCTCGACCCAGTTGTGGCAGGCGGAAAGTTATCTGGCGTTATTGGAAATGGTCCGCGCCGGGCTCGGTTGGGCCACCCTGCCCCGCCAGCTTGTTCAGCGTGAACTGGCCAAGGGGGAACTGGTGGAACTGCAGCTCTCGGCGTATCCGCATACCGACTGGCAGATTGGTGTGGATTTGCTCTGGGCGCGGCAACGGCCGCTGGGTAAAGCGGAGCGGTGGCTGAAGGAGAAATTGCAGGGGAATAAGGTGTATGAACTGGATCGCAACGGGCAGATCACCACGCTTTGACGTGGGAACGAAGAGGCCCGCGAAAGCGGGCCTCTATCAAGGGCTTTTTTAGCTACGCCAATCTGACTGTTTCAGTCTGAGCCTTGTTAGCAGGGCGAATCTTGAACCAGATGGAGTACATCGCAGGCAGGAACACCAGCGTCATGATGGTACCGACGAACGTGCCGCCGATCAGGGTGTAGGCCAGCGTGCCCCAGAACACCGAGTGTGTCAGGGGAATAAACGCCAGGATCGCCGCCATTGCCGTCAGCAGGACCGGTCGCGCACGTTGCACCGTGGCTTCGACCACGGCGTGGAACGGGTCCAGCCCTTCCAGCGTGTTGTGATGGATCTGCCCGATCAGAATCAGCGTATTGCGCATCAGGATCCCCGACAACGCAATCAACCCGACCAGCGCATTGATGCCAAACGGCTGATTGAAGATAAGCAGCGTCGGCACCACGCCAATCAAGCCTAATGGAGAGGTGAGGAAGACCATGATCATCGCCGCGATCGAACGCACCTGCACAATGATGATCAGCAACGTCAAGGCGATCATGATCGGCAGCAACGGCAGGATCGCCTTGCCCGCCTTGCCGGACTCCTCGATGGCACCCGCCTGCTCGATGCGGTAACCGGACGGCAGCGTGTCGATGATCGGCTGCAACTGCTTGATGATCGCACTCGATACATCCGGTGGCTGCAAGCCTTCGGCAATGTCGCCACGCACGGTGATGGTCGGCGTGCGATCACGGCGGCGCAGAATCGGATCTTCCATACGCACATCGACCTCGCCGATCTGCGACAAAGGGATGCGTTGTCCCGTCGCGCCGACCAAGGTGAAACCCTTGATTTGCGCCGGATCGAGCCTGATATTGCCCGCCGCACGCCCGACGACCTGCACAGAACGAATATCCTCGCGCACCGCGGTGATCGGCACTCCGCTCAGCAGAAACTGCAATTGCTGGGCGACCGCATTCGAGGTCAACCCCACGGCTTGCAGGCGGTCCTGATCGAGACTGAAATGCAATGTCGGGGTCAGCGGCCCCCAGTCAGTGTTCACTGTTCTCATCATCGGGCTGTCTTGCAGCACGCCGCGGACCTGCTCGGCGACGTCGCGCAACTTCACCGGATCAGGCCCCATCACCCGGTAGGCAACCGGAAACGGCGAATAAGGACCAAAGACAATTTGCGTGGCCCTGACACGAGCCTCCGGCGCGAGGCCTTCAGCAATTGCTTCTCGAAGTCGGAACTTGAGGGTTTCGCGAGCTTCCTGACTGTCCGTCAGCACCACAATTTTCGCAAACGAGGGGTCGGGTAATTCTGGCGCCATCGCCAGGAAGAAACGTGGCGCACCCTGGCCGATATAGGCCGTGACGATTTTGGCCTCATCCTGCTTGTGCAACCAGGCTTCGACCTTGGCGGCCGCGGCGCTGGTCTGCTCGATCGAAGTCCCATAGGGCATTTGCACCTCGATCATCACCTCAGGACGGTCGGAGGTTGGGAAGAACTGTTTCTTCACCAGTCCCATGCCTGGAACTGAGACGATAAACAGTGTGACCACCGTGCCAGCCACCAGCCATTTGCGAGCGATCAACGCGGTCAGCAGCCGGCGAAAGCGATTGTAATTCGGCGTGTTGTAGATCGCCGCGTGGCCACCTTCGACTTTCTTGATGTCCGGCAACAACTTCACGCCCAGATACGGTGTGAACGCCACCGCGACGACCCAGGACGCGATCAGCGCAATGCCGACAATCCAGAACATGTTGCTGGTGTACTCGCCGGCAGTGGACTGGGCAAAACCGTTCGGCAAAAACCCGATCGCGGTCACCAGCGTACCGGACAGCATCGGCGCCGCCGTATGGCTCCAGGCATACGCGGACGCTTTGATGCGGTCGTAGCCCTCCTCCATTTTCACCACCATCATTTCAATGGCGATGATCGCGTCATCGACCAACAGCCCGAGCGCGAGGATCAATGAGCCGAGGGTGATGCGATCGAAATTCTTGCCGGTGGCGGCCATCACCACGAACACGATCGCCAGGGTCAACGGCACAGCTGCGGCGACCACCACGCCTACCCGCCAGCCCATGCTGAGAAAGCACACGAGCATGACCACCAGCAGCGCGACAAAAAACTTGACCATGAACTCGCCGACCGCCGAGTCGATATTGACCGCCTGGTCGGTGACTTTGGCGAGGGTCATGCCCAATGGTATTTCTGCATTGATCCGGGCGGTTTCCGCATCCAGCGCCTTGCCCAGATCCAGACCGTTCCAGCCCTCGCGCATCACCACACCCAGCAGCAGCGCGTCTTCACCGTTATTACGCACAAAAAAGGTGGCAGGATCTTCGTAACCGCGTTCAACCGTGGCCACATCAGAGAGCTTGAGTGTGCGCCCCTGCACGGAGACCGGTGTGTCGCGAATTTTCTGCACCTTGTCGAAAGCACCGTCCAGACGCAGAAACACCTGAGGCCCATGGGTTTCGATGGAGCCGGCGGGCGTCAGCACGTTCTGACCGTTCAGCGCGGCGAAGATGTCCTGCGGCGACAAGCCGAGGGTCGCCAGCCGGTCATGGGAAAACGAAACGTAGATGCGCTCGGCTTGCTCACCGATGATGTTGACCTTCTTCACCCCCGGCACATGCAGCAGACGCTGGCGCATGGCTTCCGCATCACGCACCAGCAAGCGCTGCGGCTCGCCTTTGGCTTTCAAGGCGAACAGCGCGAAGGTCACGTCGGAAAACTCATCGTTGACCATCGGACCGATCACACCGGACGGCAGCCTGATGGCTTCATCGTCGAGTTTCTTGCGTGCCTGATAGAACTCTTCCTGCACTTGCGCGGGTGGCGTGCTATCGAGCAACGACACCATCGTGAACGCCAGTCCCGGACGGGTATAGGTTTCCGAGCGGTCGTACCACTTGAGTTCTTGCAGGCGCTTTTCAAGGGGTTCGGCGACCTGATCCTGCATCTCTTGCGCCGTCGCGCCCGGCCACGCGGTAATCACGGTCAACTGCTTGACCGTAAACGGTGGATCTTCCGCACGTCCCAACTTAAAGAACGACAACGTCCCTGCAACAGCGATCAGAAAAATCAGGAACACCGTGATCGCCCGCTCGCGCACGGCGATGGCCGAAAGGTTGAAGCGCCCCTGGCTCATGGGCGACTCCCGGCAACGCTGGCTTCGCTCTGCTGCGGCAATCGTACTTCTTCGCCATCGCGCAGCAGATGGGCGCCCAACGCTACAACCTGCTCACCGGCAGTGAGATCGCCGGCGATGCGTGCCGAATCATCACTCAACCCCAGCACCTGAACCGCTCTCCAGGTCACTGTTGCCGGTGTTCCGGCGATCACCCATACACCGGGTCCTTTGCCCGGGTCGTAAACAGAGGCGATGGGGACTTGTAACGCCTGTGTCTGAGTGGCGCCGTCGGCAATGCTGAGGGTCACGGTCGCACCGATTGGTGCATTGGCCAGCGGTCCCTCGAGCACATAGCGCGCTTCGAATGTGCGCGTCGTGCGGTCTGCGGAGTCCGAAAGCAGCCGCAGCTTTGCCGTCACCGCCGCTGAATTGACCCCGTAGAGGTTCGCTTGTGCGGTGGAGCCGGCTGCCGGACGCAGGGTTTCGGGCAAATGCACAATGGCTTCACGCTGACCTGCGCGCGCCAGTCGCACCACCGGTTGTCCCGGGCTGACCACTTGTCCTGGCTCGGCGAGCGTTTCCACCACCACGCCGTCCGCATCAGCGACCAGCAACGCATAACCTGAAGCATTACTCGCTACGTCCGCTTGCGCTTGCGCGGCGTTGAGCTGCGCCTTTGCCGTCTCCGCGGCGGCTCTGAACTGATCGTAGGCTGATGCCGAAATGGCGCCGACGCCGACCAGTTTGCGATAGCGAGCCTCATCGTCGGCTGTCTGTTTGGCGCTGGCGCGAGCAGCGATGACCGCCGCCTGCTGCGCCCGCGCTTGCAGTCCGAGGTCGATCGGGTCGAGACGCATCAGCGGCTGACCCCGCTTGACGACCTCCCCCGTATCAACCAGACGTTCGAGCACTTTGCCCGATACGCGAAAACCCAGGTCGCCCTGAACGCGCGCCGCGACCACTCCGGTGAAAGAGCGAGCGACATCGGGTGACGCTTGAACGGCAGCGGATCTGACCAGCGGCGCCTGCGTACGGGGATCTGCAACGCTGGAAGATTCGCCACAGGCGCTCAGGGCAAGAGGCAACAAACATGCGGCCATGGGGAAAGGTCGGAGCCGGCGCATAGGTTCACTTACTGAGGAATAGGATGATCATCATATTCTCAGTCTTGTGACCAATACCGTCAATAGTCACTATTTGAGAAATGACGGCATCCTGACCATCAGCAATGCCGGACTATCAATCTACCTACAGGCCCTGCTCGTTAGTACTATGGTTACCTGGCATCTAGAGTTGCATGTAGCCATATCATCCATATGACCAATCCAAGCAATGGTCACTCCGAGCTAAATGTATAGCTCTCCCGCCATTCATGTGCAGGGAACAGGAAACTTGATAAGAGGATGTCGCCTTGAGTTGAGTCGCCTGAAAATTCTGCTCAGGGAAGGGTCAAGGCATGAGGCTGCGCAGGATGAGATTGGTGGTCAGCGTGGGCGCTTGCTCGATCAGATCGAGATTGTGTTGCAACAGCAGCGGGTTGACGAAAGGTCGCAGCGCCAGATTGATCGCCTCGACGGTCTCGTCCAGCGGTGTCTTGCGCTCGAACTCCCCCGCTTCTCGACCTTGACGCACGATGTCGACGATAAAGCCCTTGATCTGCGCTTCATACACCTGAGCACTGTTCCAGCGCTCCGAGGCGGAAAACGCCGCGATGTCGTAGAGCTTGCGATCATTGAAGAACAGGTCCACGCCCGTGGCGATCACGGTTTTCACCAACCTGCGCAAACGCTCTGTGGCTGAAAGCGCTTGCGCGTTAATCGCCTGTTCGACGGCTGCGACGATCTGGCCCAGACAGTTGGTGCAAATGGCCTCGCCAATCGCCTGCTTGGAATCAAAGAATTTATAGATGTAAGCCTTGGAAAAACCGATGGCCTTGGCCAGGTCAGAAACCGTAGTTTTACCGTAGCCGTATTGGCTGAAGTGCTCGTTGGCCGCAGCGACAATCTGGTTACGAATGTCGTGTTCGGCGGGGCCGCGAGTGCTCGGCGAGGAGGCAGATAGGGATGGCTGATTCATGGGGGCAGCTTACTCATCCTCTCGAATACTGACAACTCGCCGAGCATTGTTGAACGTGTTACACGACTGCAGCTTCAACCGTTCTGGAACGCCACGCAAACCCCAACACCATCAGCAACCCCAGGCCCGCCATTGCCGCGCCGGCCAGGGAGATCGCCGGATAACCCAGCCCACTGCTGATCACCGCACCGCCCAGCGCTGCGCCAATCGCATTGCCGAAGTTGAAGGCGCCGATGTTCACCGCCGAGGCCAGATTGGGCGCGTCCTTGGCCGCTTCCATCACACGCATCTGCAGCGGCGGCACCAGGGCAAAGCTGGCAATACCCCAGATCAGAATGGCCACGGCGGCCGGCAGCGGCCAACGCATCAGTACGGTGAACGCCAACAACACGACAATCAGCACGCTCAGCGAGACGATCAGGGTGCGATCGATCGAACGGTCAGCGGCCTTGCCGCCCCACATGTTGCCCAGCGTCAACCCGACACCGTAAAGCATCAGCATGGCGGTGATGAAGGCGGTGGACGCATGGGTCTCGCTGCTGAGGATCGGCGCGATGTAGGTGAAGACGGTGAACATCGCGCTCGAGCCGACCACGGTCAGGGCCAGCGCGGCCAGCACCGGGCCTCGCCCCAAGACGCGGATTTCCGCCATGACACCGACACTCTGCGGCGCCCGCACGTTGGGCAAGGCGAACCACAATGCGGCCATGGTCAGCACGCCCAGGCCGGTAATGCCCCAGAACGCCGTGCGCCAACCGAACAGTTCGCCAAACCAGGCGGCCAGCGGTACACCGCCGATGGTCGCCAGAGTCAGGCCCATGAACATCGCCGCCACTGCCCCGGCGCGTTTTTCCGGGGCGACCAGGGTAGCGGCGACGACGGAGCCAACGCCAAAAAAAGCACCGTGGTTCAGTGAGGTCACGACCCTGGCGACCATCAGGCTGTAGTAATCGGTGGCCAACGCTGACATCAGATTACCCAGGGTGAAAATCGCCATGAGCCCGATCAGCAGATAGCGCCGGGGAATCCTGCCGGTGGTCAGGGTCATCAGCGGTGCGCCGAGCAATACGCCTAGCGCATAAGCACTGACCAGCAAACCGGCTGCGGGAATGGAAACGCCCAGATCCGCAGCGATACCCGGCAACATGCCCATGGGGGCGAATTCTGTAACGCCGATGCCGAAGGCACCGATGGCGAGTGCAACAAGTGGTGGATTGATACGCATGAAAAGCTCCTCATCTATGCTGCCAATGCTACGATCCCGCCCTTTCAGGCGGTAGATAGCGTTTTTGGCAATCACCTTTGCGTAGGAGGCACAAGTGGATTTCAACGGCAGGTCAGGTGAAATGAGCGTGTTCACCACCGTCGCACAGGAAGGCAGCTTGTCGGCCGCCGCGCGTGCACTGGGTCTGACACCCTCGGCAGTCAGTCGGATCATCGCGCGCACCGAGCAACGGCTTGGCACCCGCCTGCTGTTGCGCACTACCCGAGCGATTACCTTCACGGCCGAGGGCGAAGCGTTCCTGCGCGGCGCCCGGCGGATCCTCGCCGACATGGACGAGGTCGAAGAAGCCATCGCCGATCAGGGCGTGCCCAAGGGGCGATTGCGGGTCAGTGCCGCCCTTGGTCATGGACGCCTGGCCATCGTTCCATTGGTCGCAGCCTTCAGCGCGCGTTACCCGAACATCGTCGTCGACCTCACCCTCGGCGACGAAGTGGTCGACATTCTCGGCGGGCAGGCCGACGTCGCGGTGCGCTTCGGTCATCTGCCCGACAGCCCGCTGACCGCACGCAGGATCGGCACCACCGGCCAGGTCGTGGTGGCATCGCCGGAGTATCTGCAGCGCCACGGCGTCCCGCAGGAACCGGAAGACCTGCTACAGCACAACTGCCTGCGCTTCAATTTCAAGCGTGCCGAACCCAACTGGCCATTTATCCGCGATGGCAAAGCGTTTTCCCTGAAGGTCAGCGGCAACATCGAATGCAGCAGTGGTGAAGCGTTGGCACAATTCGCCCGAGTCGGTGCCGGCATTGCCCGTATCGGAGAGTTCAGCGTGAAAGAGGATCTGCAGCGCGGCGAGCTGATTGCGCTGCTGGAGGCCTGGAACCCCGGAGACCAGGAACCGATTCATGCGGTGTTCGTCGGTGGCGCGGCGATGCCGGCGCGAGTGCGATTGTTTGTGGACTTCTTGCTCGAGCATCACCGGATGTCAGCCGGGGCGTAAGCTGATATTTGTGGATACTCGTGAAGTTGATGGCTGTCGTTAAAGACAGATTTCGGCCAGAAGCGGACGCTTATATGAATGATTGTTATCGACTCAAAGCAGCTGTCCGGTAGTTATGCGTATAACATCGCAGACATCTTCAGGTAAGGATTTTTATGAGCAGATTGTCGGCACT
>Ga0160456_100093_pt1 | contig 110093 bp, 82 predicted proteins | sample HID1972K_E6MG_FD_108261 | JGI IMG/M metagenome (GOLD analysis project Ga0160456, IMG submission 108261) | Enriched pill bug-associated microbial communities from UW Madison campus, WI, USA - HID1972K_E6 MG | ecosystem: Host-associated > Arthropoda: Insects > Digestive system > Unclassified ... | reverse complement strand
CGCTGAGCTGGGACGCCGCTTCCATCGTCGCCTTGTTGTGGCTGACGAACAGGAACTGCACCTTCTCGCTCATCTCCTTGACCATCGCCGCCAGGCGGCCGACGTTGGCCTCGTCCAGCGGCGCGTCGACCTCGTCCAGCAGGCAGAACGGCGCCGGGTTGAGCTGGAAGATGGCAAACACCAGCGCCACGGCGGTCATCGCCTTCTCGCCGCCGGACAGCAGCGAGATGCTGGACACGCGCTTGCCCGGCGGGCGCGCCATGATGGTCACGCCGGTGTCGAGCAGGTCTTCGCCGGTCAGTTCCAGGTAGGCGTGGCCGCCACCGAACAGGCGCGGATACAGCGCCTGCACGCCGGAGTTGACCCGGTCGAAGGTGTCCTTGAAGCGGCCGCGGGTCTCGCGGTCGATCTTGCGGATGGCCTCCTCCAGCGTGTCCAGTGCCGCGGTCAGGTCGGCGTTCTGCGATTCCAGGTATTCGCTGCGGGTGCTGGCTTCGCCGTATTCGTGGATCGCGGCCAGGTTGACCGGCTCCAGCCGGCGCATGCGGCCATCGATCTGCTGCACGGCCTGTTCCCAGTCCGACAGCTTGGCAACCTCTGGCAGGGTCTCGATCACCGCGCTCAGGACGAAACCGGCCTGCTCCACCGCGGTGGACAGCTGCTCTGCCTTGAGCACCAGCGCCTGCTGGTCCAGGCGGCGCTGGGAAATCGCTTCGCGCTGGGCCAGCGCCTGTTCGTCGCGCTGCTGGCGGGTCTGTTCGTACTGGCGCAGGCCGTTGTCGATGCCGTCCAGCGCGGTGCGGGCTTCGGCCAGCACGCGCTCGGTGCGGACCCGCTCGTGCAGCGCGTTCTCGCGCTCGGACTCCAGCGCGGCGACCGGATCGTCGCCTTCGCTCAGCTGGGCGGTGATCTCGCCCAGACGCGAATCCAGTTGGCCGCGCTGGCCACCCATGCGCTCCAGCGCCTGGGTCAGCGAGGCGATCTGGGTGCGCTGCGACTCCAGGGTCAGGGCCAGGGCGTGGGTGGCCTCGCGGGTGGCGCGGGCGGCCTCGCGGGCCGCGTCGCGTGCGGCGGTGAGCGCGCGGCGTTCGGCGTCCAGCTGCTGGCGTGCGTCTTCCTGGTCGGCCATGCGGGTAACCGCATCCTCCAGGCGCAGGCGCGCTTCGGCAGCCTGGTCGCGGGCCTCCTCCAGGGTCTGGGCCAGTTGCGCCAGTTCGCCGTCGATGCGGTCGATGCGGCTGCGCGCGGCGTCCAGCTTGCCCTGCTGACCCTGCAGCTGGCCGCCCAGCTCGGACACGCTGCGGTGCGCAGCGTAGAGGCTGCGCTGGGCGTCCTCGCGCGCCTGCTCGGCAGCCAGCGCCTGCTCGCGCAGCGTTGCCAGTTCCTGTTCGGCCTGCGCTTCGCGCGCCTGCAGGGCGTCGATCTCTTCGCGCAGCGACTGGATCTGGCGTTCGCGCAGCAGCGCGCCCTGCTTGGCGGCGCCGGAGCGCTGCACGTGGAGCCAGCCCTCGCCCAGGCGTTCGCCGGCGCGGGTGATGACCGCATCGCCGGCCGGCAACTGCGGCTGCAGCGCACGGGCGGCAGCGAGGTCTTCGGCGGCATGCAGGCGAGCCAGCAGGCGGCGCACGGCCAGCGGGCCCTTGACCTTGGCGGCCAGCGAGGTCGGCGCGAAAGCCTCCTCGCCCTGCTCCGGCGACACCAGCGCGATGCGGCCTTCGTCCAGGTCGGCCAGTGCCTCGACCAGGGATTCGGGCGATTCCACCAGCACGCCTTCGATCAGGCGGCCCAAGGCGCCTTCGACCGCATTTTCCCAGCCGGCCTCGACGGTCAACGCCTCGCCCACGCGCGTGGCCGAATCCAGCCCGCGTGCCTTCAGCCAGGCCACGGCGGCGCCCTGCTCCTGGCCGAGCGCGGCCTGCTGCAGGGTCTCCAGCGATGACAGCCGGCCGCGCGCGGCCTGCGCGCTCTTGCGGACTTCAGCCAGCTGCGACTGCAGCGTGCGCTGGTGCTCGGCCAACGCATCGACGGCCTGCTTGCGCTGCTCGACGGCTTCGTTGAGCTCTTCCAGCGCGGCTTTCTTGGTTTGATGTTCCTCGAACAGCGCCTCGTAGGTCGCGGCCAGCGCGTCCAGGTCCAGGCCGGCGCGCTCGGAGGTCAGTGCTTCGCGACGACGATCCGATTCCAGGGACTGGCGGTCCAGGTAATCGACGCGGGTGCGCTCGACTTCGCCTGCACGCGAGGACTCTGCGGTGGCCCGATTGTGGGATTCCCAGCGCTGCTGCCAGTCGGCCAGTTTCGCCTCGGCCTCGCGCAGCGCGTCCTGGCGCATGAGGTCGTCTTCGCGCAGCTGCTCCAGCTGTGGCTCGGCTTCGTCCACGGTCTCGCGCAGCACCGCCAGGCGGGCGCTGTCGCTGTCGATATGCGTGCCCAGTTCACTGAGCTGCGCCTGCGCCTCGGCCTGTGCGCGCACCAGGCGGCTGGACAGGTCGCGCTGGTGCTGGATCTGCTGTTCGATCCGGGCCAGGGTGCTGCCCACCTGGTAGACCTCGGCCTGGGCGCGGCCCAGGGCCTCGACCGCCTCGTCGCGGCGCACGCGGTCACCCTCGATCTGGGCCTCGGCCTCGCGCTGCTCGGCGATCAGCTGCTGCAGTCGGGTTTCCTCGGCCGACAGGCCTTCGCGCAGGCCGCGCAGTTCGCCGTCCAGACCCCGGTATTCCAGCGCCTTCCATTGCGCGTCCTTGATCCGGCGCTCTTCCTGCAGGGCCTGGTACTGCTCGGCCTGGCGCGCCTGGCGCTTGAGATGTTCGAGCTGCTTGTCCACTTCCTCGCGCAGGTCGGTCAGGCGCTCCAGGTTCTCGCGGGTGTGGCGGATCCGGGTCTCGGTCTCCTTGCGGCGCTCCTTGTACTTGGAGATGCCGGCGGCCTCTTCCAGATAGACGCGCAGATCCTCGGGACGCGCCTCGATGATCTGGCTGATCATGCCCTGCTCGATGATCGAGTAGCTGCGCGGGCCCAGGCCGGTGCCCAGGAACAGGTCGGTGATGTCGCGGCGGCGGCACTTGGTGCCGTTGAGGTAGTAGTTGCTCTGCCCGTCGCGGCTGACGGTGCGCTTGACCGAGATCTCGTTGAACGCGGCGAATTCGCCGGAAATGGTGTGGTCGGAATTGTCGAAGACCAGCTCGACCGTGGCCTGCGACACCGGCTTGCGCGCGGCCGAGCCGGAGAAGATCACGTCGGTCAGCGAGTCGCCGCGCAGGCGGCTGGCCGAGCTTTCGCCCATGACCCAGCGCACCGCGTCGATGATGTTGGACTTGCCGCACCCGTTGGGACCGACCACGCCGGTCATGTTGGTCGGCAGGTGCAGCGTGGTGGGATCGACGAAGGATTTGAAACCGGACAGCTTGATCGTGGACAGGCGCATGCGTCGCGTCGCGTTGGCGGCGCGCGGAAGGCTCAGGTCTAAAGAGTCTCCACGCAGCCGGAAGTGAACGGATGCCGGGCGGCGCTGCGTCCTGAAGCCGGTGCGGGGAACTGGACCGGCCCGGCGCGGCAAGCCGTCGGCGGACAGCGGAGTATAGCGGCGCCGTCCGCCCGCGACCGGCGCCTGAACGGGCCCGGGTCAGGCGACCAGGCGGCGCTCGTCGGCCGGATCGAAGCAGTGCAGGCGGCCGGCGTCCAGCTGCAGGCCGATCGGCTCGCCCGGTTCGGGCAACGCACGCGGCGCCACGCGGGCGATCAACGCCAGCGCGCCTGCACGCAGGTGGACGAAGATCTCGTTGCCTACCGGCTCGACCGTTTCCACCGTGGCGGCAAAGCTGCCCGGCGCGCCGACCTCGGCCATGTGCAGGTCTTCCGGACGCACGCCCACGATCAGGCTGCGGCCGGCGATGGCCGGAACCGGCGACGCGCCGTTCCAGGGGATCAGGTTACCGGTCTCCAGTTGCAGACCCTCGGCCCGGGCGCTGCCGCGCAGCACGTTCATCGCCGGGCTACCCAGGAAACCGGCCACGAACAGGTTCGCCGGCCGGTCGTACAGCGCCATCGGCGTGTCGATCTGCTGGATCACGCCGTCCTTGAGCACCACGATCCGCTGGCCCAGGGTCATGGCTTCGACCTGGTCGTGGGTGACGTAGATCATGGTGGTGCCCAGCTGCCGATGCAGGCGCGCGATCTCGGTGCGGACCGAAGTGCGCAGCTTGGCGTCCAGGTTGGACAGCGGCTCGTCCAGCAGGAACACCGCCGGCTCGCGGACCAAAGCCCGGCCCAGGGCCACGCGCTGGCGCTGGCCGCCGGACATCGCCTTGGGCAGCTTGTCCAGCATCGAGGTCAGGCCCAGGGTTTCGGCCGCGGCCTTGATCCGCGCGTCGATCGTGGCCTTGTCATGCCTGCGCAGCTTCAGGCCGAAGGCCAGGTTTTCGGCCACGGTCATGTGCGGGTACAGCGCGTAGCTCTGGAACACCATGGCGATGTCGCGGTCCTTGGGCGCCACCTCGTTGACCACCCGCTCGCCGATCTTCAGCGTGCCGCCGCTGATCTCTTCCAGACCGGCGATCATCCGCAGCAGGGTGGACTTGCCGCAGCCCGACGGACCCACCAGCACCATCAATTCGCCATCGGCGACCTCGAAACTGGCACCCTGCACGGCCACCTGGCCGTTGTCGTAGACCTTGCGGACCTCATCCAGCTGCACACTCGCCATCGTCACTCCCGTGGGCGTTCAAGAATTGCTGCGGCGCAGCGGAATTTTCCGGACTGCGAGGCGACAAAGAGGCTACGCCTGACCCCGGTGACGGAGGCCGGCGAGGCGCGGTATTCTGCCATGTAAGCGTTTTCACCATGCATCTTTCTATCATCGACACTGCCGGAGGGGGCCATGTCGGAACCATCACCGCATTCGTATGCGGGACGTCGCCTGAGCGGGCCACGCGCTAACATCCGCCGCGCCCAACAGCCGGTCCAGGCCATCGACGTCGGGCGTGCCGTTTCCCAATTTCAGCATCAGGACTCCCGCATGACCTCACCCGACCCCGCGCAGTGCGTCCTGCTGGCCGATATCGGCGGCACCAACGCGCGCTTCGCGCTGGCCGATACCTCCGCCGACAACCCGTTCCTCGCCGACAGCACCCGCGAGTACGAGGTGGCGAAGTTCCCCTCGCTGGCCGAAGCGGCCAAGCATTACCTGGACGAAACCGGCTCCAAGGCCCGCAACGGCGTGTTTGCCGTGGCCGGCCGGGTGGATGGCGAAGAAGCCCGCATCACCAACCATCCGTGGGTGATCCAGGTGCCGCGCATGCGCAGCATGCTGGGCTTCGAGGGGATCAAGCTGATCAACGATTTCGCCGCCCAGGCCATGGCCGTGTCGCTGCTGGGACCGGGCGATGTGGCCCAGGTCGGCCCGGCGCGCTGGAAGCAGGCGCCGCTGGCCAAGCCCAGGACCTATGCGGTGATCGGCCCGGGCACCGGCCTGGGCGCCGGCGGACTGCTGATCCGCGACGGCAAGCGCTTCGCCCTGGAGACCGAGGGGGGCCATGTGAGTTTTCCGCCGGGCAACCCGGAGGAAATCGAGATCCTGGAGCGGCTGTCGCGCCAGTTCGGCCGGGTCTCCAACGAGCGGCTGATCTGCGGCCCCGGCCTGGTCAACATCCACCGCGCCCTGAGCGAGATGGCCGGCGAGGATCCCGGCCCGCTCAAGCCGGCCGACGTCACCCAGCGCGCCGCCGAGGGCGATGCCCGCTGCCTGCAGACCCTGGACGTGTTCTTCGCGGTCTTTGGCGCCATCGCCGGCGATCTGGTGCTGACTTTGGGCGCCTGGGATGGCGTGTTCCTGTGCGGCGGCCTGGTTCCGCGCCTGCTGCCGCAGCTGCAGCGTTCGGGTTTCCGCCAGCGCTTCGAGCACAAGGGCCGATTCTCGCCGGCGATGGGCAAGATCCCGGTCCTGGCCAACCTGCATCCGCAGCCGGGCCTGCTGGGCGCGGCCGCGGCGGCGGTGGAGTCCTTCGGCATCGTGCGGGAAAACCAGCCGACCCCTGCGCAGGCCTGACTGGCCTGCCATTGGTATTATCTCGTCCGCCCACCTGACGGGCGAGATCGCGCTAGAATCCAACACGGTGCCGAGTCTGCGGTGGATTGACCAACAACTGGTATTGCCAGTGGTCTACACACCGGAAGGCGCGGCATCCCTCCCGACTTCGTCACAGCTGCCCGCCAATGACCCTGCATCCGCGTATTGAAGCCGTCACCGACCGCATCCGCCGCCGCAGCGCCAGGCCGCGCCAGGCGTATCTGGAAGGCATCGACGCCATCCTCAGCGCCGGCCCCCAGCGCACCCGCCTGAGCTGCGGCAACCTGGCCCACGCCTTCGCCGCCAGCGGCGCGACCGACAAGGGCCGGCTGCGGGCCGATGTCACGCCCAACCTGGGTATCGTCACCGCCTACAACGACATGCTCTCGGCGCACCAGCCGTTCGAGACGTATCCGGAGATCGTCCGCCAGGTCGCCCGCGAAATGGGCGCCACTGCGCAGGTCGCCGGCGGCGTGCCGGCCATGTGCGACGGCGTCACCCAGGGCCGTCCTGGCATGGAGCTGTCGCTGTTCTCGCGCGACGTGATCGCCCAGTCCACCGCGATCTCGCTCAGCCACGACATGTTCGACGCCGCCCTGTACCTGGGTGTGTGCGACAAGATCGTGCCGGGCCTGCTGATCGGCGCGCTGGCCTTCGGCCACCTGCCGGCGGTGTTCGTTGCGGCCGGGCCGATGACCCCGGGCATCCCGAACAAGGAAAAGGCCGCCGTGCGCGAGCGCTACGCCGCCGGCGAAGCTACCCGCGCCGAACTGCTGGAAGCCGAGGCCTCGAGCTACCACGCCGCCGGCACCTGCACCTTCTACGGCACCGCCAACTCCAACCAGACCCTGCTCGAAGCCATGGGCCTGCAGCTGCCGGGCAGCTCGTTCGTCAATCCGGGCACGCCGCTGCGCGATGTCCTGACCCGCGCAGCAGCCGAACGCGCCCTGCACATCACCGCCCTGGGCCAGGACTACCGCCCGATCGGCCACCTGATCGACGAGCGCGCCATCGTCAACGCGATCGCGGCGCTGATGGCCACCGGCGGGTCGACCAACCACACCATCCACTGGGTCGCGGTGGCGCGTGCGGCCGGGATCATCCTGACCTGGGACGACATCGACGAGATCTCGCAGACCGTGCCGCTGCTGGCGCACGTCTATCCCAACGGCGAGGCCGACGTGAACCGCTTCGCCGCCGCCGGTGGCACCCAGTTCGTGTTCCGCGAACTGCTCGATGCCGGCCTGATGCACGACATCCCCACCATCGTCCCCGGTGGCATGCGCGCGTACTGCGACGAACCGCGCGTGGTCGACGGCCGCCTGGCCTATGCCCCGGGCGTGAGCACCAGCGCCGACGAGCAGGTGGTGCGCCCGGTGTCCAGCGCTTTCGAAGCCCAGGGCGGGCTGCGCCTGCTGCGCGGCAACCTGGGCCGTTCGCTGATCAAGACCTCGGCGGTCAAGCCCGAATTCCGCCGCATCCATGCCCCGGCCGTGGTCGTGGACGATCCGCGCAGCCTCAACAAGCTGCACGCCGCCGGAGTGCTGCCGCAGGATTTCGTGGCCGTGGTGCGCTACCAGGGGCCCAAGGCCAACGGCATGCCGGAACTGCATTCGCTGGCGCCGCTGCTGGGCCTGCTGCAGAACCAGGGCCGGCGCGTGGCGCTGGTCACCGACGGCCGCCTGTCCGGGGCCTCGGGCAAGATTCCCGCCGCCATCCACATCACGCCCGAAGCGGCCGCCGGTGGTCCGCTGGCGCGCCTGCGCGAAGGCGACATGATCCTGCTCGACGCCGAAGCCGGCGTGCTGGAGGCGCAGGTCGATCCGGAAGAATGGAAGCTGCGCACCCTGGCCGCAGATACCGCCAGGCCCTCGCATGATCTGGGCCGCAACCTGTTCGCCTTCAGCCGCGCCGCGGTGAGCCCGGCCGACCAGGGCGCGCTGTCGATTTCCTGCGGCCCGCCCTCGCCCGAGCACGGCTGGGAAGTGGACGCCGAATACGAGCTGGGCCACGGCGCCGACGCGGCGGCCGCACCGCACGAAGCCAAGGACGCCTGACCGGCGCGCCGCCCCCCTTATCCGTACAGGAACCAGCGATGATCATCTCCAAGCGCCAGCAGCAGACCGAAGACCTCCTGTCCTCCGCCGGCATCCTGCCGGTGGTCGCCGTGGACACCCTGGACCAGGCCCGCGGCGTGGCCCACGCGCTGCTGGAAGGCGGCCTGCCGGTGATCGAACTGACCCTGCGCACGCCGGTGGCGATGGAAGCCCTGGCCACGCTGAAGCAGGAACTGCCTGGGTTCGCGATTGGCGCCGGCACGGTGCTGACCGTCGACCAGATCGGCCAGTGCGTGAGCGCCGGCGCCGACTTCATTGTCACCCCCGGCACGCCGGCGCACATGGCCCAGGCGCTGGCCGCCGCGCCGATCCCGGTGATCCCGGGTGCGGCCTCGCCGACCGAGCTGCTGACCCTGCTCAACCTGGGCTTCCACGTGTGCAAGCTGTTCCCGGCCACTGCGGTGGGCGGCCTGCAGATGATCAAGGGCCTGCACGGCCCGGTGCCGCAATTGAAGCTGTGCCCCACCGGCGGCATCACCGAGTCCACCGCCGCCGAATACCTGTCCCAGCCCAACGTGGTCTGCATCGGCGGCTCCTGGATGGTGCCCAAGCACTGGATCCAGGCCGGCGACTGGATCTCGGTACGCGACACCGCCGCCCGCGCCGCCGAGATCGTCAAACAGGTGCGCGGCCGCTGAGCCGGGCGCAGTTCAGCGACAAAAGGAAGCCGCCCGAGGGGCGGCTTTTTCTTGGGTCTTATGAAATGGAGAACGTCCCGACCAAGAGGAGCGTTCGCGCGCAATACCTGTAGAGCGGAGCTTGCTCCGCTGAGGCTTTCGCTTCGATCTGTTCGAAAAGCAGCCGAGCAAGCTCGGCTCTACAGGTGCCCTGCGCACTGCTGTCTGTAGAGCGGAGCTCGCTCCGCTGAGGCTTTCGCTTCGATCTGTCCGAAAGGCAGCCGAGCAAGCTCGGCTCTACAGGGGACGTGACACCCTGCACACACCTGAAACATCCCGGCAATGGATTGCTGCGCGGCCGGCACCGAGCCATCGCGACATGCCATAGACATCTACAGGGGGACAGTACGCGGGCGGGGCCGACACGCCGGGCGCGCCATGCGACGCCAGCGGTGTGCACCACCGACCTGCTGCCCACTCCTGCCATCGAGACATGCCCATGAATTCCCGTGCTGCACCACCGCGCCGTTCCGTGGTCGCCAATGCCATTTACGGCCTGCTCAATCCAATTCCCTACGGCTTCTTTGTCGCCGCACTGATCTTCGACATCGTCTATTTCCGCACTGCGGTAATGCTGTGGATGAAAGGCGCCGCCTGGCTGATCGCCATCGGCCTGCTGTTCGCGGTGATCCCGCGCCTGCTCAATCTGGCGCAGGTCTGGATCACCTCGCGGCGCACCGCCATCGGCGCGGACCGCCTGGATTTTTGGCTCAATCTGCTGGCCATCGTCGCCGCCGTCTTCAATGCCTTCGTCCATACCCGCGATGCCTATACCGTGGTCCCGGCTGGCGTGTGGCTGTCGGTCGTGACCGTCCTGCTGCTGTCCATCGGCCACGTCGTGATGGCCATCCGGTATTCGCTTTCGAGGAATTACGTCCATGGCTAAGTCCATCTTCCACGGCACTCTGGCCCTAGCCTGCGTCACCGCGCTGGCCGCGTGCAGCGGCAAGGCCTCGCTTGAGCCGGCGCAGCAGTCCGGAGGCGCACCGTCGCTGCCGCAGGCCAGGCATTTCCTGGCGCCGCCGATGCAGGTGCCCGATGGCGTGGGCTGGAAGGACGGCCAGGCGCCCAAGGTGGCCGCAGGCCTGAAGATCGAGAAGATCGCCAGCGGCCTCAAGCATCCACGCCAGCTCTATGTGCTGCCCAACAACGATGTGCTGGTGGTCGAGTCCAACAGCCCGGGCACCGAGCCGGTCACCACGCCCAAGCAGCTGATTGCCGGCCTGATCAAGGGCCGCTCGGGCAAGAGCGGCAAGGGCGGCAACCGGATCACCCTGCTGCGCCATGCCGATGGCGCAAGTGGCGAGTGGGAAAAGCACGTCTTCATCGAGCACCTGTATTCGCCGTTTGGCGTGCAGCTGATCGGCGACACGCTGTATGTGGCCAATACCGACCACATCATGAAATTCCCCTACAGCACCGGCCAGACCCAGATCACCGCCCCAGGCGTGGAATTCGCCGACCTGCCCGGCACCATCGAGCACCACTGGACCAAGGCCCTGCTGGCCAGTCCGGACGGCAGCAAGCTCTATGTGGGCGTGGGCTCCAACAGCAACATCGGCGAGAACGGGCTGGACGTGGAATACCGCCGCGCGACGGTGCTGGAAGTCGATGTCGCCAGCGCCAGCAGCCGCATCTACGCCTCCGGCATCCGCAATCCGACCGGCCTGCAGTGGGAGCCGACGACCAATACGCTGTGGGCGATCGCCAACGAGCGCGATGAAATCGGCGCCGACCTGGTGCCCGATTACCTAACGTCGGTGCAGGATGGCGGCTTCTACGGCTGGCCTTACAGCTATTACGGCCAGCACGTGGACGGCCGGGTCAAGCAACAGCGCCAGGATCTGGTGGCCAAGGCGATCAAGCCGGATTACGCGCTGGGCTCGCACGTGGCCGCGCTGGGCCTGTGGTTCTCGCAGCAAAATGCGCTGTCGGCCAGGTACCAAAGCGGTGCGTTCGTCGCCGAGCACGGCAGCTGGGACCGTTCGCCGCTGAGCGGCTACGAAGTGGTCTATGTGCCGTTCCAGCAAGGCAAACCGGCCGGTCCACCACAGACGGTGGTCAGCGGTTTCTATTCCGAAGACCAGAAGCAGCTCTACGGCGCACCGGTCGGTCTGGCCCAGGACGCCAGCGGCGCGCTGCTGATCGCAGATGATGTCGGCGATGCGGTCTGGCGGGTCACCGCATCGCCCTGATCGCCGCGCGGCGGCCGGCAGGATGATGCGATGGATCCGCGCCCGCTCTTGCACCCACTACAGAGGCCGCCGATCAAGGCGGCCTCTTGCTGTTTGATGTGGGCGGCGCGCGATGCGCCGCATGTGCCTGGCCGGCGACGTGCAGCTGCCGCCCATGTGCTTGCAGCCCTGTGGCATGCGACGTCCGCGCCGGGAAGCCCGCCAGCGCCGGCAGTGCATGGCCGATGCGGTCAAGCGGTCGGACGACCGATCGACAAACTCTCGGCCTTGAGCCGTCGGCCGCACCTCCAACCAACATCCGCGCGGCGCTCCGACTCACGTAAGTGATGCTGGCGAACCTGTCGGCGTCACCTACAAGAAGGGTTACGCCTGATGCATGACCGCGCCCTCAGGGCGCGGCCACCTGCACCCTGGCCGGCAGCGCGGTGATACGCAGCTCGTTGCCGCTCCACTTCACCGGCTTGTCATTGATCGTCGAGGTGCCCGGCACGCTGGCGTAGGGCCACTGCAGCACCAGTCCGCCCTTGGGCAGCTTGAGGCCGGTGGCGGGCACGTCCAGCTGCAGGGCACCGGCGTCGCGCCTGAGCGAATAGCCCAGCTGCCCGTCCGGGGTGCGCAGTCCGCTGATGGCGATGCCCTGCCCATCCAGCCACGCGGCGGGAATGCCGGCGGCCAGCACGATGCTGTCATCGAGTTCCCGCGTGTAGGCAAACATGTCCAACGCAGTGCGGACGAAATCCGAGCCCACCCAGGCATGCGGCAGGTCGCCGACGAAGAATGGCGCGCGCGGGGTATGCGAGACCACCTCGGCCCACTGGTTCCAGGGCTGCGGCGTGCGATGGCCGAAGAAGAACTTCACCGCCTCAGTGGCGCGCTCACGCCAGCCCAGGCGCACGAACGCGGCCACGTTGCGCCACTCGTACGGGGTGTAGTCCTTCCATTCGCGCTGCCCGTTGGCCCGCTTCTCGAAATCCACCCAGTAACGCTCGAAGGTGTTGTCCAGCAGCGGCTGCGGCAGGCGGCCCTGTTCGCCGGTCGGTGCCAGCGCGATCGTGGTCGAGGTCGAGTCGAAATCACCCAACTCGGCCGAGCCCGGCAGAAAATCCAGGTTGTGCTGCTTGGCGGCCAGCGCGATCGAGGCCATCAGGTCGGCATGGAACTGGTCGCGCGAAGCCGCCATGCGCCTGGCATCGTCGGTCTTGCCAAGCAGCGTGGCCAGTTCGACCGCGTCCTTGTAGCCGCGCAACGCCCAGAAGTTGTCCCAGTACGAATGCACCGGCTTGGCCGAATAGCCTTCGTGGCTGATCGACACCGGCATCATTCCGTAGAAGGCTGGGTTCTTCGCGCGGTTGGCTTCGGTGCGCTCGGACAGGCGCAGCTTCTCCATGTAGCGCCAGGCGCCTTCCACGTGCGGCCACATGCGCTGCGCGAACGCCTTGTCGCCGCTATAGCGCCAGTAGTCGGCCACCGCGAAGATCAGCTCGCCATGGCTGTCGTTTTCCGGCACCGGGTCGCTGCCGCGACGGTCCACGCAACACGGCACCATGCCGTCCTTGAACTGGTAGGGCGCATACCAATTGATGTACTCGCGCACCACTTCCGGCCGGCCCATCCGCAGCAGGCCTTCTGAGATCATCGCGCCGTCGCGGATCCAGCTGCGGTTGTACGAGCGCGTGCCCGGCTGCAGGCGCGGGCCCACGCGTGAGATCAGCATGTGCGCGGTCGAGGTGCGCAGCGTGTCCACCAGCGGCTGGCCTGCGGCCGGCACCGTGAACCTGACCCGATCCAGCTTGTCGCGCCACACCTTGGCCACCGCATCCTGCCGCGCCTGCGCGCTGCAGTCGGCCGCGATCACGCTGGTCGCGCACTTCGGCCTGCCGGTCATCGGGATGCGCAGGTCGAACTCGCGCGTCTCGCCGGCCGCCAGGGTCACCTCGTAGACGAATGCACCCGAGGCCAGCCCGGTTTCGTCCACCACGCTGGTGCTGTCGGGCAGTGCGCCGGAGGCCAGCTGCGCGACGTCCATGCCGCTGTCGAAGGTGCTGGCGAACACCGCGTCGGGCGCTTGCGAGGCGAACACGCGCGGCGTGCCGTTGACGCTGGCTGCCTTGCCGGCGAAGGACAGCGTGTCGATCCGGCTGACGCCGCCCTGCACGCTCAGGAACTGGGTCGGCGGATTGACCTGGAACGGACGCAGGGCAAGTGCCAGCCGATAGCTATGCGATGCGGTGCCCGGATTGCGCAGGCGATAGCGCACCACCAGCTGCGAATCGGCCGGCGTGCCGTCGGCAAACGCCGTGGTGGTCAGCTGCAGCGACGGATGGGTCCACTCTACGCTGGGAATCGGCAGGTAATCGTCCTGCAGCGTCTGCTTCTGTTGCACGTTGGCCCAGCTCAACACGCGGCCATCGGCGACCACGAACGGCTCCACGCTGAAGCCGCCGCGGCCGACTTCCACCGCGCCGTCCTCGCCGATCAGGCCCTGCTCGGTGCCGCCGTCCAGGCCGATGATGGTCCAGTACGGCTGCTGGCCACTGAAGCCACGCGGGAACCAGCCCCTGGGCGAATTGGATGCCACCGACTTGACCACCTCGTTGGGCGTGGCCGAGAACGCCAGCGGCAACACCTGCAGGTCGGCCAGGCCGAACGAGGCATGCGGCCCTTCCACAGGCAGCACGCGCACGTAGCGTGCTTCGCTTTCCGGCAAGGCGATCCAGTCGGCGCCGCCGTTGCCGCCGACGACCGAGCGCACGTCGCGCCACTGGACGCCGTCGTTGGACAGCTGCAGCAGATAGTCCGAGGCGTATTCGTCCTGCTTCCAGACCAGCTTGAGGCCGCCGAATTCGCGCGTCCTGTGCAGGTCCAGGGTCAGCTGCGGCTCGCTGGCCGCATCGAAATCCGCGTACCAGGCGGTGTCCGGTCTTCCGTCCACGGCCTGCAGCGCACTGCTGCCGACATTGGCGGTGGAGACGCTTGCGGTGCCCGTCAGCGGCGAGGTGTCTTCGGCCGGCAGCGGCGTGAACGTCAGCGCGTCCAGGCAGACCGAGCCCTTGCCGCCGGCGTTGTTGTAGATGGTGAATTCGAGCTTGACGCTCTTGCGCAGCGTCTTGTCCGGGTCCGGGCCCCAGGCTTTTTCGATGTGGCGCTTGCGATAGGTCACCTGCGTCCATGACCTGGGAAAGTCGTAGCTGGGCCGGTTCACCCACCACACGTTGTCGCCGGACGGATCACTGAGCTTGAACTGCAGGTCGTTGGCTGGCGAATTGCCGCGCATCTGGAAGTCGAAGCGGTAGTTGTCCGGATAGTCGATGTCGACCATCCGCTGCACGCCGGCATAGCCGGACACCCCGTGGTAGTCGTAGTCCAGGCACAGCGCCTTGCCGCCATCGGCACCTGGCACCACCTGCAGCGAAGCGGTGACCTGGTTGGAAGTGACCACCTTCCACGTGGATGGATCATCGAAACCGTCGATGATGCGTGCGCTACCTGTCGCGCCCTGGGCTGAAGCCGACAAGGCCATGCACACCAGCGACGGTCCGGCGATGGTTCTGATCATTCCTTACCCTTACCCGATCGTCATGAGAACCGGAGGCCGCCCCTGCAGCCCCCGGGAACACCTTTTACCAGTTCAGGCCGAACGACAGCTTGAAGGTGCGCATCGGCAGCGCCAGCAGGCCATTGGGCGTGGCATAGGCGGTGTTGGGATCGCTGGCCGTGCCCGTGTCGGTGGTGTAGTTGGCGTAGTTGATCCAGTTGAACACGTTGATGACGTCGGCCCGCACGTTCATCTTGATGTCGGTCCCGGTGTCGATTTCCTTGTTCAACGCCAGGCTGAATTCCTTGTAGCCCAGCGAGTGGTCCGGGGTGAACTGATCGATGAAGCACTGGTCGTTGCCCGCCAGGCAGTTGTAGCCGTAGACCGGCGTCTGGCTGGCCAGCGACAGCTTGCCCGACAGCGAGATGTCCCACCACGGCAGGTCGTAGATGCCGGTGGCAACCAGGCGGTTCTTGGCGATGCCCGCGGCCTGATGCCAGCCGTAGTCGTCCATCGACGGATAATCCAGCGCGTAGTGCTCGCCGAACTGGCGGTTCTCCTTGGCGTCCGAATAGGTGTAGGCCAGGCTCATGCCCCAGCCGGACTCCTTGTCGTAGGGCTTCTCGATCTTCATCGCCAGCTGGTTGTTGCGCGTCTCCACGCCGTTGGTGCCCAGCACGATGGCGCTGTAGCCTTCCGGCGAATCGGTCGGCGAGCCGGAGAGAGTGCCCGGGGCGAAGTACGATCCATCGGCCCGGCGGTTGCCGCGCAGAAACACGAAGCCGTCATGGCTTTCGATCCGGCTCAGGTTGACGTCGGTGAACCAGTCGTTGTTCCAGAAGTGCAGCGTGTTGCGCATGCCGACGCTGAACTGGTCCGAGTACGGCACCTTGACGTTGTTGTCGATCAGGTAGATCTCGCGGCCGCCGCCACCGGTACCGTTCCGGCTGGCCAGTGCATCCAGTCCCGCCTGGGTGGCATAGGACGGATCCCACGCGACGCACGGCGAACCCAGGCACTGGCTGTTGCCGCCGCCGGTGAAGTAGTAGCTGTACGACTTGAAGGTGTTGTTGAGCTGCTCCAGCGCCAGGTAGTCGAACAGGTTGCGGTCGTAGGCGCGGCCGGCGCCCCCATAGATCACGTGATTCTGGTCGCCATTCAGGTCATACGAAAAGCCCAGGCGCGGCTGCCAGGCATTCTTGAACGCCTTGCGGTTGTTGCCGGTGCTGATGTAGTCGTTGATGTTGTAGTTGGCGTTGTCCAGGTTGCTCCAGTTCTGCAGTGCGCTGGCCACGTCTGTGGGAGTCTGGAAATTCAGGAACGATGGGGTCTTTTCGTAGTCGTAGCGCACGCCCAGGTTCAGGGTCAGGTGCTCGTTGATCTCCCAGTCGTCCTGCAGGTAGATGCCGTACTGCTTGTTCTTGGACGAGATCGAACCGTTGTCGGTATCGCCCCAGCTGACGCGGTACGGGATCTCGGTGTCGCGCAGCTGGTCGTAGAAGTTGTAGTAGTACTGCGGATTGGCCGGATTGATCTGGGTCGAATCCAGTTCGACGTCCTTGTACTTGAAGCCCATCTTGACGGTGTGGCCGCCGTGCCAGTCGATGCTGTCCAGGGTCAGGTCGTCCTGCAGCGCCCAGCCTTCCTGGCCCTTGTTCTGCAGGCTGCTGCCGGCACCGGCGGTCAGGATGGTGCTTTCCTCGCCGGCCACGGGCACGTACGACAGCACGTAGCCGGAGCCATTGGTCAGCGGATCCTGGGTGAAGTAGGCGCTCTCATAGCTCAGGTTGAGGTCGTTGAGGAAGCGCTCGCCGCTGTACTGCCAGCGCAGGTTGGCGCGCTTTTCCTCCTGGCCATTGCGGCTGGCGTGCTGGTAGGTGGTGGTGTCGCCCAGGTCGCCCAGGCCGTCTTCCTTGCGGTACTTGCCGGTCAGCTCGAACAGGCTGTTGTCGCCGATGGTCCAGTCGATCTTGCCGAAGTACAGGTCTTCCTTGAACGGCGAGCTCTGGGTGCGCACCAGCGGCTGCAGGTCCTCGGGCAGTTCGTCGACCCGGTTGGAATAGATCGAACCGGGGATCACGGTCGCCGGCGTGGTGTACTCCTTGTTCTCGTAGGCGACGAAGAAATGCGCGCGATCCTTGAGGATCGGGCCGCTGAAGGTCGCACCCCATTCGGTCTCGGCAAAGTCGTCACGCACGCCGGCCTTCTTCTCCAGTGGGCTTTCTTCGCGCCAGCTGTCGTTGGTGTTGTCCCAGAAGAAACTGCCGTGGAAATCATTGCCACCGGACTTGGTCGAGGCCACGATCGCCGCGCTGGAGACCTGGTCGTACTCGGCCTTGTAGTTGGAGGTGATGACCTTGTACTCGCCGATGGCCGACTGCGGGAACGGGTTGCCGCGACTGGAATCCTGGCCTGACACGCCACCGGTCAGCACGTAGTTCTTCTGGCTGATGCCGTCGATGTAGACGTTGGTGCCATCGGCCGAGGTCGCGCCCGAGCGCATCTTGGTGTTGCCGTCGCTGTCACGCGTGAACTGCACGCTGGGCACGGTGTCGGCCACTTCCAGGAAGTTGCGCGTGGCCTGCGGCAGGCGCTGGATCTGTACGTTGGAGATGTAGGTGGCGTTTTCGGAGGTGCGCGTTTCCACCAGCGAGGTCGGCGCCGCGGTCACCTTGACCGCGCCCAGGTCGGTGGCCTCGCCTGCAGGTGCGGCAGCGGTATCGCCGCCCAGGTTGAGTGTTGCGGTCTGGCCCACGGCCAGGGTCACGTTCTTGCTGCTGGCCTGGCCATTGCTGACCACATCGACCTTGTAGCTGCCCGGCGGCAGGCCCGCCGCGCTGTAGCCCCCGTCGGCGCCCGCCTTGACGGTGCGGCTGAAGCCGGTGGCGGTGTTGGTCACGGTGATGGTGGTATCGGCCGACGCACCGCTGACCTGGCCACGCAGCGTGGCAGCGGTGGATTGGGCCAGCACCGGGCCTGCGCCCAGCAACATGCAGCCTGCAAGCGCGCAGGCCAGGACGGAACGGTTGAAGCGGCGGGATCCAGCGTGGGGGATGAATTGAACTGGCATTGAAGCACCCTCTCTTTCTTATTGTTGATCGTGTGACACACCCGAAATCCAGGGGGACTTCGGGCAACGGTTGCGGCACGCGGTGGTGCCCTCCCAACGCCACGGCGCAAGGCCGCGGCCCGTGCGGGCCGATCTGCATCGACACCGCGCGATACCGGTCGCCGACTGGCGACGCCTGATGCCCACCTGCGCCACTGCGTGACGGTCCGATTGCGTGACAGACACACGTTGACGCAGATTGCGGGCAGCAGAAAACCTGGCGCCGACTACGCACCCAGGCGAAAACCTCCTTTGCTTGGTGGCCGCCGCGCGCTGCGCAACGGCGCAAGTCAACTCAGATCAGACGCGCCTCCGCGTACTTCGAAAACAGACCCGGGAACGCGCGCGCTTTCATACGATGGGATGGGGGCTTCATCCCTTCACGCTTCCCAGCAGCAGGCCCTGGATGTAGTAGCGCTGCAGCAGCAGGAACAACGCCAGCACCGGCACCACCGTGACCACGGCACCGGCCATCATCATTTCCACATCCATGATGTGTTCGCGCGACAGCGAGGCCAGCGCCACCGGCAGGGTGTAATGGTCCTGGTCGGTCAACACGATCAGCGGCCACATGAAATCGTTCCAGGCCGCCATGAAGGTGAAGATCGACAACGTCACCAGCACCGGCTTGAGCATCGGCAGCACGATCTGGAAGAAGATCCGCATCTCGCCGGCACCATCGATGCGCGCCGCTTCCAGCAGTTCGTCCGGGATGCTGCGCGCGTACTGGCGCACCAGGAAGATGCCGAACACCGTGGCCAGCGCCGGCACGATCACCCCGCCGAAACTGTTGACCAGGTGCAGCTGTTTCATCAGCAGGAACAGCGGCAGCATCGCCACCTGCGCCGGGATCACCAGCGCGGCCATCAGCACCTGGAAGATCCGCTCGCGCCCGGCAAAGCGCAGCTTGGCAAACGCATAGCCGGCCATCGTGTTGAACAGCAGCGAGCCCAGCGTGATCGCCACCGACACCAGCAGGCTGTTGACGAAATTGCGGGCCATGCCGGTGCGCTCGAACAGCGCGTGGTAGTTCTCAAGGGTCGAGCTGCTGGGCAGCATCGGCGGCGGGAAACGGCTGGCCTCGCCGGCCGGCATGAACGACACCGACACCATCCACGCCAGCGGCGCCAGGCTGATGATCGCGATCACCAGCAGCGCGCCATTGACCAGGACTGCGTTCCAGCGGGTGCCTCCGACTTCGCGGCTCATGAAAAACCACCCGCGCACAGGAATGCGCGCTGCTCTTGTGAGGGATTCACACCAGGTCCTTCTTGCGGCCGAAGCGCAGCATCACGGTGGTCACCGCCAGGATGATCAGGAACAGCAGGAACGCCACGGCCGACGCCCGGCCCAGGTTCCACCACTTGAAGCCTTCCTCGAACATGAAATACAGCACGCTGACCGTGCTCTGCAGCGGGTCGCCACGGGTCATCACGTAGGGTTCGGCGAACAGCTGGAAGTAACCGGAGATGGTGATCACGCCGACCACCAGCAGCACCGGGCCCAGCATCGGCAGGGTGATGTGCAGGAACTGCTTCCAGCGGTTGGCGCCATCGATGCGCGCCGCTTCGTACAGGTCCTGCGGGATCGCCTGCAGTCCGGCCAGGAAGATCACCATGTTGTAGCCGAAGTTCTTCCACACCGCGAACAGCATGATCGTCGGCATCGCCCAGCGCGGGTCGCCCAGCCAGTCGATCGGCGACAACCCGACGTGCTCGAGCGCGTAGTTCACCAGCCCGTAGCGGGTATGGAACAGGTAGCGCCAGATCACCGCCACCGCCACCAGCGTGGTCACCACCGGCGCGAACAGCGCGGTGCGGAACAGCGCCTTGAAGCGCGCGGCCGGCGCGTTGAGCAATAGCGCCGCGCCCAGCGAAGCGGCGATGGACATCGGCACGCCCAGCAACACGAAATAGGTCGTGTTCCACAGCGACTTCCAGAACATCGGCGTGCGCAGCAGGTCGATGTAGTTGCCCAGCGCGATGAAGCGCAGGTTGCGCAGGTCGGCCAGTGAATACAGGTCGAAGTCGGTCACGCTCAGGGCCAGCGCCGACAGCACCGGCAGGCCGAAGAACACGCCCAGCACGATCAGCGACGGTCCGGCGAACACCCAGCCGGCAAGCGAATTGCGCTTCATGGCGCGGCCCTTGCGGTGGCGGCGTCGCTGCCGGCGCCGTGGTCGCGCTCAAACATCCAGCGGCGCTTGCCCAGGATCTCGTCCACGCGCTTGTCCAGGTTGGCCAGCGCCGCGTCCTGCGGCTCGCCACCGCGCACCACACGCTCGGTCACCAGGCGCATTTCCTGCACGATGCGCTCCCATTCCAGGACCTTGGGCGTGGGCTTGACGCGTTCGAGCTGGTCGGCAAAGGCACGCGCCAGCGGATCGCCTTGCAGTTCGGGTGCACGCCAGGTGCTGCGACGTGGCGGCAGGTCGCCGATCAGCGCATGGAAGCGTTGCTGGATGTCCGGACGCGACAGGAACTCCACCAGCTTCCAGGCCGCATCCTTGTGCTGCGACCGCTGGAACAGCACCAGGCTCGAACCCCCGGCGATGCCGGCGCCCGGGCCGTGCGGACCCGGCAGCGGCATGGTGCCCCACTCATTCTTCAGGTTCTCCGGCGCGCGCGTGCGGAACTCGCGGATGTTCCAGGGACCGGAAAAATAGAAGGCGTAGAAGCCGTTGAAGAATTCATCCCAGACGTTGGAGATCTGGGTCTCGGACATCGCCGGCGCCCAGCGCTTGTCGAACGTATTGGCATAGAACGCCAGCGCGCTGCGGAAGCCAGGGCTCTGGAAATTGCCGCGGTTGTCATGGTCACGCAGCAGCGGATCGTCCTGCTGCAGGCCCAGCGAGAGCTGCTGCTCGAACTCGTTGATCGGCATCAGGATGGCGTAGCGGTCCTTGCCCACGTACGCCTTGACCTGCGCCATCGCGGTGTTCCACTGGTCCCAGGTGTTGATCGGCAGCTTGACCCCGGCCTGCCGCAGGATGTCCTTGCGGTAGAACAGCAGGCGCGTATCGACATACCACGGGATGCCGACCAGCTTGCCGTCGATGACATTGGTTTCCCAGATGCCCGGGAAATAGTCGTCCTGCTTCACCTCGGCCGAGCGTGCCACATACGGCTCCAGTGGCGTCAGCGCATCGAGCGCGGCGAACTCGGAAATCCAGGTGTTGCCCAGCTGGCAGATGTCCGGCAGCGTATCGGCGGCGAAGGCAGTGAGCAGCTTTTCGTGCGCGGCCGTGCTGGGGATCTGCTGCATGTCCACGCGGATGTCGGGATTGGCCTTTTCGAACTCCGGCAGCAGCATGCTGATGACCTCGCCTTCGCGGCCGATCGCCCAGAAGGTCACCGTGGTCTGTCCGGACGGCTGCTGGCTGCAGGCGGACAGCAGTGAGGCGACCGCTACCATGCCCAGCATCAGCAACGCCGCAAGACGTGGCCGCGACCGTCGTACCGACGGTGTGCCGGCGGCTTTGAAACTCAAAAACAACATGGTCGTTCTACTCGGGCTGCTGCGGACGCTGCGGTGGCGGTTCGTTGGACTGCTGCTGGTTGGCGCGCGATTCGGCCGTGCCCAGCGCGCGCGCGGTGGCTGCATCCATGCCGCCGGGGGACTCGGCGGGCTCGGCCTTCTCGGCAGGCTTGGGTGTCTCGCCCTCCTCCGCCGCCAGCCAGCCGCCCCTGAAGCCGGCCCGCTCCAGGCCCTTGCGGATGTGCGGGTTCTTCTTCATCACGTCCCAGACGAAGTCGTTCCGGTAGTTGGCGATCATCGCCAGGATCGGGCCCTGGTCGATGCCGATGTAGTCGCTGGCCACCCAGCCGTTGTCAGGGACCACACGACCGGTCTTGAGCGGGATGTCGTAGGTGAAGCTGCGATTGAACGAGTCCAGGAATCCGTAGCTGGAATACAGGTAGTCGCCGAAGCGCTTGTGCATTTCCTCGGTGGCCGGGATCACCAACTCCGGCGCGAACGGCAACGAGGAGATCGCCGCGGTCGGCGCGATCGTGCCGTCGTCGAAGTTGTCGCGCAGGCCTGCGCCACGGGCCGAATAGTGGCGGAACTCGCGCTGCTCGTCGTGGTAGTCCTGCAGGGTCTGCTGCGGACCATCCGAAGCAGTCAGACCCCAGACGTTCTCGCCATAGTCCTTCCACTTCATCGGATTGGCGATGGCGTACTGGCGGTGCGCATAGGCGGCGCGGCGGCTGTTTTCGAAGTAGTCCATGCCGTGCTCGCGCATGAAATCGTCCTGGATCCCGCGGAAGTCCACCCAGACCTGGGTGTACTGATGGGTAAACAGCGGGCCATAGGACAGGTATTCCTGGTTCTGGTAGACGCCCCAGATCTCGTTGTAGGTGCGGGTCCAGACCTGCCAGGCATCGGGCTCGACCGCGTGCGTGGGCGAACCCAGCGCCAGGATGTAGACCATCATTCCCTCGCTGTAGCCGGTCCAGTCGTGGTTGATGAACTCGCTCTCGGGAAACCAGCCCATCGAGATCAGCGGCGAGCGCGGCTGGATCCAGGTCCAGTCCACGCGGCGATAGATCTGCTCGGCCAGGTCGCGGATCTGCTTCTCGCGCGGCTCGTCCTTGTCGTAATAGGACTGGGCGAACAGCACGCCCATCAGCAGCAGCGAGGTATCCACCGTGGACAGCTCGACCCAGGTGTTGAAGCGCTCACCGGTCTGCATGTCCAGGAAGTGATAGTAGAAGCCCTTGTAGCCGGCCGTGCCCGTGGGCTGCTTGCCCTGCTTGAGCCCCTGCAGGAACTTCAGCGTGGTCAGGGTCCGGTCCACCGCCTGGCTGCGGCTGACCCAGCCGTTCTCGATCCCGATCGGATAGGCGGTCAGCGCAAAGCCCACCGAGGCCACCGACGCGAACGGGCGCGATGGATAGCGGTCCGGGGTCATGCCGTTGGTTTCGTTGGTGGTGTCCCAGAAGAACTGGAAGGTGCGGCGCTCGATGTCACGAAACAGCGCCGGCAGCTCCGGCTTCTTGTCTTCCACGGGAAGCTCCACGGGCGGACGACCGGTCACCTTGACCGGCTTGACCGGGGTGGGCTCGGGTGTCCTGTTGCAGGCTGCCAGCAAGACGACCAGCGCACCGGTCACAACGGGCATCAGGGACGGAAGGAATCGGCGCGTCTTCAAGAATCGATATCCATGAAATCGTTTACACCCACGAGTAGATGTTGGCGCAAAACCAAGGTGATGCAGGGGATGTTGCTCCCGGCCGGACACGCCGGCCGGGAACGGACAGATTACCAGTCCAGACCAAAAGACAGTTTGAACATGCGCGGCGGCCATTGGGTGTCGGTGCCGCTGCGCGTGCCCAGCAGCGCGCTGGTGTAGTCGGTGTTGTACTGGGTGAAGTTGTTCCAGTTGAACACGTTGAACACATCGCCACGGACGCGCATCTTGACGTCGGTGCCGGTGTCGAAGGTTTTCTCCACCGCAAGATCGAACTGCTTGTAGCCCAGGGTGTGGTCCGGGGTGAAGGAGGCGAATTTGCACGCACGCTCTCCATCGCGGCAGTCGATTGCCGCAATCGGCTCAGGCGTGGCCAGGGTCAGCTTGCCGGACACGGTGAAGCCATAGAAGCCCGTCATCCCCGTCATCACCAGACGTTGGCGCGGCACGCCGGCCGAGCGCAGAAACGGCAACCCGTCCAGGTTCGGCTGATCGAACATGGAATGCTCATCCACGTCCGCAGCGCTCAGCCGATTTTCCTTGGCATCGCTGAAGGTGTAGGCGATGGTCACTCCCCAAGGCGAGTCTTCGCTGTACTGCTTGTCGGCGGAGAGCAACAGCTGATTGAGCTTGGTATCGATCGCATTGTCCACCAGGATCAGGTTGCCGTAGCCCGGAATGGGTTGGGCCCAGGGTTGACAGCCCCAGCTGGGCTGACTGCCATCGTCGCACTGGTGGAATGAGCCATCTGGATATCGGTTGCCCAGCGTGAACAGCAAGCCGTCATAGCTGCGCACATGGGCGACGGTGGCAGAGGTGTTCCACTCAACCCCACCCAGTTCGACGATGTTGCGCATTCCCAGGCTGAACTGGTCTGAGTACGGCGTCTTCAGATCGTTGTTGATCATGTAGACCTCGGAGCCCAGGTTCGGGTTGGCCGCGGCCAACGCGTCGAGGTTGGCGCGGTCCAGATAGGCAGGATCCCAGTTCAGGCAGTTGTCCACCCCGACCGTGCAGGGATGAGCAACGGTGTTGAAATTGTAGGTGTAGCCGGGAAATGCGCTCTTGGTCTGTTCAAGCGCCAGGTAGTCGAACAGGTTGCGATCATACGAACGGCCTGCGCCGCCAAAAATCACATGCCGCTGGTCGCCCGTCAGGTCATAGGAAAAGCCCAGGCGCGGCGCCCAGTTGTCCTTGTCGGCCTTGCGGTTGCCGCCGGTGGAGATGTAGTCGTTGATGTTGTAGTCGGTGTTCTGGATGTTGCTCCAGCCCTGCAGCGCCGACACCAGCCCATCCGGGGTCACGTAGTCCTGGTAAGACGGCGTCTTCTCGTAGTCGTAGCGCACGCCCAGGTTCAGCTCAAGCCGGTCGGTGACCTGCCAGTCGTCCTGGAGATAGATGCCGAACTGCTTGTTCTTGGACGTCACCGCGGCGCTCTCGCGTCCAGGAATGACCGAGTTGAAGGTCACGCGGAAAGGCTCGAACGTCGCCAGGCCGTCCCGGCCGGCGGCCAGATTTTCGTAATAGTCAATGTAGTACTGCGGGCTGTAGGGCTGCTGCTCGAGCGAGCTGACTTCCACATCCTTGTATTTGACGCCCATCTTGATGGTGTGGCCTTCCAGGCCATAGAAGGTCAGGTCGTTCTGAAGACTGTCGCCTTTCTGGCCCTTGTCCTGGTAGGACGGGCCACCGCCGATGTTGAGGATCGCCTCCCCGTCCCCGGTGTTCACCCGGTTGTTGCGGACCAGATAGGCCGGACCGACATCGATTGGGCGAGGACTCCATTCGTCGTCCTCGTGGGTCAGGTGCAGGTCGTTGAGCCAGTTCTCGTTGCTGAATTGCCAGCGCAGGTCGAAGCGCTTGGAGTCGTTGGTCTTGTCGCTGCCGAACCGATAGGTATTGGGTCCATCGCCTACGTTGGTCAGCTCCGATTCGTCGCGGATCTTTGCAGACAGCTCGACCAGGTTGTTCTCATTGGCCTGCCAGGTCAGCTTGCCGAACCAGTTGTCCTGCTCGAACGGCACCGTCACCGGGCCGAGATAGCTGGCCAGCTCGGGGGTCAGATCATTGGTATCGAACGCAGAGTCGCCCACGCGCACCGTGCGCGGACGGTCGATGCGCTTGGCTTCGTAGGTGGCGAAGAAGAACAGCTTGTCCTTGATGATCGGACCGCCAAAGGACGCGCCGAACTGTTCTTCGCTCGACGGGACCTTGGATGCGCCGGGCTGGTCTTCCGCGTAGGTGGGCTCGCGCCACTTGTCGGTGGTGTAGTCCCAGAAGAACTGGCCCTTGAACTCGTTGGTGCCCGACTTGGTCAGTGCCGTGACCGCGGCGCCCGAGATCTGGTCGTACTCGGCCTTGTAGTTGGAAGTAATGACCTTGTATTCGCCAATGGCCAACTGCGGAAATGGATTGCCGCTGGACGAGTCCTGGCCGCCGACGCCGCCCTTGAGCACGTAGTTCTTCTGGCCCACGCCATCGATGAAGACATTGATGCCGTTGCTGTTCTGCGCGCCGCTGCGCAGCTTGGTCGAACCGTCGGAGGACTGTTCGAAGATCATGCCCGGAACGGTGTCGGCAAACGCCAGGAAGTTGCGCGAGCTCTGCGGCAGGGCCTGGATCTGGGCCTGGCTGACGTAGGTCGCCACTTCGGAGGTCTTGGTTTCGGCCAGCGTTGGCGGGGCGGTGACCTTGACCGCATCCAGATCCTTCGCATCGCCAGCCGGGGTCACGGCGGCGGACGCGGCGGCATCCAGATTGAGCGTGGCGGTCTGACCGACCTGCAGGGTCAGTTCCTTGCTGCTTGCCTGGCCATCGGCGACCACGTCCACCTTGTAGGGACCCGGCGGCAGGCCGCCGACGATGTAGTTGCCATCCGCGCCGACGCGGGCCGAGCGCGACAGGCCGGTCGCGGTGTTGGTCACGGTCACGGTGGTGCCCTCGCCGGCGCCACCGACCTGCCCACGCAGCGTGGCCGAAGTGGACTGCGCCATCACCACCGGGCTCGCACCCAGGACCAGGCAACTGGCGAGGGCGCAACTCAACAGCCTGCGCGCGGGTCGACCGGAGATGTGTGTGGTTCGCTTCATGGTGTGGCCCCTCCCAGGGCTTGTCCAACGTGACTCGGGGGATCGTCAGGCACAGCAGGTGCGGCTACGGCGGAAAAGACCCAGCCTTCAGGCGTGGGATGGTCCCTGGGTGGATGGCGCGGAACTGCGCACGACCAGTTCGGGGACCAGCGGTTCGGGGGCTGGCAGGGACTGGTCTTTCGCGTCGATGTCCTGCAGCAATCGCTGCAAGGCGTTGGCGCCCAGCTCGGCGATACTGATCCGCATGGTGGTGAGTGTGGGGTGGACAAAGCGCGCCACCGGCACGTCGTCAAAGCCCGCCAGGGCAATGTCATCAGGCACCTGGACGCCAGCTTCGTTAAAGGCGAACAGGCAGCCCAGAGCCATCATGTCGTTGGCGGCAAAGACCGCGTCGGGCCGCTGCGCCGAAGCCAGCAGCGCGGTGCCCGCCTCCATCCCGGAGGCCTCGTCGAAGTCGCCGGGCACCACCCATTCGGCGGTGCCCGGGAGCAGTTCGGCCAGTGCGTCGCGGTAGCCGCGCAGGCGCTCGGCGGCCTCGAAGTTGGCCTGCGGCCCGGCGATGAAGGCAATGCGGCGATGCCCGGCGCCGATCAGGTGCCGCATCATCGCCACCGCGCCACCGTGGTTGTCGATGTTGAGGACCGGATAGGCGTCGTCGGGCAGATGGGTATTGATCATTACCACCGGCAGTCCGGTCGGCAGGTTGTCGGTCAGAAAACCGGGCTGGTCCGCATAGGGCGACAGCACCACCAAGCCGTCCACGCGTCCGCGCATGGCGCGCAGCGCGGCGCCCTGGGCTTCCTGGGCACCGTGGTAGCTGGAGACCAGCAGATGCTTGCGACGCTCGCGGGCGACTCCGTCGATCCCGCGGATCAGTTCGGAAAAGAACTCGCCGTACAGGTCAGGCAGGACCACGCCGATGGTCTGGGTGGTGCGGCTGCTCAGGCTGCGGGCGGCGGCATGCGGCTGATAGTGCAGGCGCTGTGCGGTTTCCAGGACCATGTGGCGCACTTCGGCGGCCACGTTCTCGTGGCCATTCAGCGCCCGGGAGACAGTTGCAACCGAGACTGATGCTTCGCGTGCCACATCCCTGATGGTGATGGTTCCGCTTCGCCGCACTTCTGCCCTCCGCGGTCATGACTGCCAGTTCATGGGCGCGGACTGTAAACGCTTCCACGCAGTCCGGTAAACCCGACGTTCGGAGGATGTTAAACGCGCGTGTGATCAAGGGCTTGCGAAGACCGGTAGCGTTTCCAGATCCCGAAGCCACCGCCGGGACAGTCCAAGCACAGGACGTCACTTGTCCTTTTCGGCCTCTGCTGGCGTCAGGGCCTGGATGCTCAAGGCGTGGATGTCGCTCTGCATCAGCGTGCCCAGCGCACCGTAGACGACGCGGTGCCGGGCCAGCGGCAGCTTGCCGACGAAGGCGTCGCTGACCACCCGCACACGGTAATGGCCGCGGCCATCGCGGGCGCCGGCGTGGCCGGCGTGCAGATGGCTTTCGTCTTCCAGCTCCAGGGCCAGCGGCTGCAGGCCCGATTCCAGGGCGGCGCGGATCCGGGCCAGGCGTTCTTCGTTCATGGCAGGACCTTCAGGAATGGCCGCACCTCGACCCGTCCATAGGCGCCGGCCAGCGTGTAGGGATCGGCGTCGGCCCAGGCGCGTGCGTCTTCCAGCGAGTCGAACTCGGCGATCACGATGCTGCCGCTGAAGCCGGCCGGACCGGGATCGGGCGAATCGATCGCAGGGCACGGTCCGGCCAGCAGCAGCCGGCCGGCGTCCTGCAGCGCCTGCAGCCTGGCCAGATGCGCCGGGCGCACCTGCTGGCGCAGCGGCAGAGAATCGGGAATGTCGTGACCTTCGATGGCATACCACATGGCAGTCGTGGACCGGCAGCTTGAACAGCCGCCGATTGTACGGATCGTGCCCCGCTGGACACGCGCCCGGCCAGCCCGTACTCTTTGAGCCAATTCGGCACGGCACGACCTGCAGCGGCCGTCGTCCGGTCCCGCCATCAGGGCCCGCAGACGACCATCCAATCGCTGCCACGCGCGTTCCGCAGCCAGATCACCTTCTCCTCAAGGTCTCCGCCGCCAACTCCACGGGTGTGCGCCGCCTTGGGCTTACGTGCGAAGCGCTTTCGCCACGCAAGGCTTCATGACTGCAGTTAACCCGCGCGCAGCCCGCCAGGCCCAGCGTGTTTTTCGCAATTGCACCGTCCCCGGCGCCAGCGCGCCGTGGACCGCTCCAACCGTAGTGTTGACGCGACACGGCCCGTACCTGATGACATCGCAACCCGCGCCCGGCGCGACCGCTTCCACCGACACCGCCAAGCAGGGCCCGCAGCAGCACGAGATGCCGCTGGCGGTGGTGCATGGCCAGCCGGTGCTGCAGATCCCGCAGGACCTGTACATCCCGCCGGATGCGCTGGAAGTGATCCTGGATGCGTTCGAGGGCCCGCTGGACCTGCTGCTGTACCTGATCCGCCGGCAGAACCTGGACATCCTGGACATCCCGGTGCTGGAGATCACCCGCCAGTACGTGGACTACATCAACGTCATGCAGGAGCTGCGCTTCGAGCTGGCGGCCGAGTACCTGGTGATGGCCGCGATCCTGGCCGAGATCAAGTCGCGCATGCTGCTGCCGCGTCCGCCGGCGGTGGAAGGCGAGGAAGGCGATCCGCGCGCCGAGCTGGTCCGCCGCTTGCAGGAGTACGAGCGCTTCAAGCAGGCCGCCGAGGACATCGACGCCCTGCCCCGCCAGGACCGCGACACCGCCATGGCGCACGCCCACGTGCCGGATCGGGTGGTGATCAAGGTTCCGCCGGAGGTGGAGCTGAAGGAAATGCTGCTGGCGCTGCACGACGTGCTCAAGCGCGCCGAGCTGTTCACCGGCCACGCGATCAAGCGCGAGGCCCTGAGCGTGCGCCAGCGCATGGGTGACCTGCTGTCGCGGCTGGAGGACGGCAAGTTCCACCGCTTCGAGATGATGTTCACCGCCGAGGAAGGACGCCTGGGCGTGCTGGTGACCTTCCTGGCCATGCTGGAACTGGCCAAGGAACAGCTGCTGGACATCGTGCAGGAAGCACCGCTGGCGCCGATCTATGTCAAGTCCCTGGCGCTGGGCAACACCAACGAACCGCTGCAGTTTTCCAGCGAGTTCGACGATTCCGATGCGGCCAACGACGCTTGAACCCGGCCGCCGCGGCTGACCTGTCACGCCCGGGCGAAGGCCCGGCCTGAAACGACACTGCATGCAAGACGACGCTTTCGACCACCAATCCGAGACCGACATCGCCGCCCCGGCCCAGCTGGACCCGGCGCTGATCAACCGCATCCTGGAAGGCGCGCTGCTGGCCTCGGCCCAGCCGATGAACGTCCAGCAGCTGGTTGCGCTGCTGCCCGACGACCATCCCGACGCCGAAGCCAGCGTCGCCAGTGGGCTGACGCAGCTGGCCGAAGCCTGCGCCGAGCGCGGAGTGGAGCTGGTGGAAGTGGCCAGCGGCTGGCGCTACCAGGTCAAGGCCGAGGTCCATGGCTGGGTCTCGCGCATGTGGACCGAGCGCAAGACCCGCTACACCCGCGCCACTCTGGAAACCCTGGCGCTGATCGCCTACCGCCAGCCGATTACCCGCGGCGAGATCGAACAGGTCCGCGGCGTGGCGGTCAGCAGCAACATCATCCAGGCGCTGGAAGAACGCGAGTGGATCCGCGTGGTCGGCCACCGCGACGTGCCGGGCCGGCCGGCGCTGTTCGGCACCACCCGCACGTTCCTGGACTACTTCGGCCTCAAGCGCCTGGACGAACTGCCACCGCTGTCCGAGCTCAAGGAAATCGGCGAACTCGACCCGCAGCTGCCGTTCGCCGGCGCTCCAATCCCGGTCAAGGCCGACGCCGAAGGCCAGCCAAAACCGGGGTCAGAGTCCAATTCTGTCGAGACATCATCCGACGCTGTTGCCCCTGGTGAAGAAATGGACTCTGACCCCGGTTTTGATTCAAGCCCGGACCCCGCTGACGTCCCCGCCCCGGTGGACGCCATCGAAAACGCCGCGCCAACCTCCGATGAGGACGACGGCGCGGATGACACCCGCACTTCCCAACAACCCCAAGAAGACGACGCCGCACCGGTCTCGTCGGAGCACAAACCATGAGTGACACCCCCCGCAGCAAGCTGTCGCTGAAGCGCGACGCCGCCGCAACCCCCGAAGTCCGCCTGGAAGAACGCCTGCACAAGGTGCTGGCCCAGGCCGGCCTGGGCTCCCGTCGCGCGCTGGAGCAGCGCATCGCCGACGGCCTGATCAAGGTCAACGGCGAGGTCGCGCAGACCGGCATGTCCATCACCAGCGGCGACCGCGTCGAGCTGGACGGCCGCAGCTTCGTCGCCAGCGCGCTGACCGAAGCACCGCGCGTGCTGATCTACAACAAGCCCGAAGGCGAAGTGACCACCCGCGAGGATCCCGAAGGCCGCCCGACAGTGTTCGAAGCGCTGCCGGCCCTCAAGGGCGCGCGCTGGATCGCCATCGGCCGCCTGGACATCAACACCACCGGCCTGCTGCTGCTGACCACCGATGGCGAGCTGGCCAACGCGATGATGCATCCGTCCTACGAAGTCTCGCGCGAGTACGTGGTGCGCGTGCGGGCCCCGGAAGGCCAGGACACCGTGTCCGACGAACTGGTCGAGCGCCTGCGCAAGGGCGTGGAACTGGAGGACGGCCCGGCCAGGTTCGATGAGATCGAGCGCATCGGCGGCACCGATTCGCACGACTGGTACCGCGTCGCCCTCAAGGAAGGCCGCAACCGCGAAGTGCGCCGCCTATGGGAATCGCAGGGCTGCCAGGTCAGCCGCCTCAAGCGCACCCGCTACGGCAGCGTCGAACTGCCGCAGCCGCTGTTGCGCGGCCAGTCGCAGGAACTGCCCGATGCCCAGGTCCAGGCGCTGCGCAAGTCGCTGAAGCTGGAAGACGGTACCCCGGCGGCGCTGACCCTGCAGCCGGTCATCGGCCAGCGCAAGGCGTCCAAGACCGTGGTCAACGCCCGCGGCGCCGGCAATGCCTACGTCAACGGCCACAACACCACTGCCGACGAAGGCCGCGAACTGCGCCGCTTCGACAACGTGCGCGAGGACCGCGGCCGCGGTGGCCGCGGCAAGCCGGGCGGTTTCCGCGGCGGCCTGACCGTCACCGGCGAAGCGGCGGCCAACCAGTCGCAGAAGCCGTTCAAGACCCGCGCCGCCAAGGGTCCCAAGCCGCTGCCGGACGGTAACCCGGCCGCGTTCCGCAGCTGGTACGTGCCCGAGGGCGTGGACACCGGCCCGACCGGTCACCGCAATGCCGGTCCCGGCGGCGCGAAGAAGCCGTACGGCGGCAAGCCGGGCGGTCCGCGTCGTGGCGGCCCGGGCGCAGGCCCGGGCGGCGGCGGCAACAGCCCCTACGGCGGTTTCGGTGACGGCCCGCGTGGCCACGGCGCCGGCCAGGGCCAGCAGCGCAAGGCCAAGCCGTATGGCCATCCCGGCAATGCGCCGAGCTTCCCGTCCGATCACGCCACGCCCGGCGCCTACAACCCATATGGCCAGCGCCAGGGTCGCCCCGGTGGCGGTGCGAACCGTCCGGCCGGCGGCAACCGTCCCGGCGGCAATGGCCCGCGCCCGGGTGGTGCCAACCGCGGCCCGGGCGGCAATCGTCCGAGCGGTCCGCGTGGCGGCGGCCGTGGTCCGCGCGGTGGCGGCAACGGCTGAACCGTTGTCCTTTAAGGCTTGGCTCCAGTGTCCTGGACTCGCCCCGATTCCTGTAGCGCCGAGCTTGCTCGGCTGAAGCTTTCCCAAAAAAAGGCCTAGCCGAGCAAGCTCGGCTCTACAACGCCCCGGTGGAACGTCGCAGAGATGAGAACCACTCTCATCAACCCGCTATACTCAAGCCCGAAATACCCCCACAGCCAGATACGATCCGCTCATGTCTTCCGCTTACGGCACCGAAACGGTGCTCGAGGTCCGTCACTGGACCGACGACTATTTCAGCTTCACCACCACCCGCAACGAAGGCTTCCGCTTCGAAAACGGCCAGTTCGTCATGATCGGCCTGGAAGGCGAGACCCGGCCGCTGCTGCGTGCCTATTCCATCGCCAGCGCCAACTGGGAGGAGCAGCTGGAGTTCTTCAGCATCAAGGTGCAAGGCGGCCCGCTGACCTCGCGCCTGCAGCACATCAAGCCCGGCGACAGCGTGCTGGTCGGCCGCAAGCCCACCGGTACCCTGCTGATCTCCGACCTGCATCCGGGCAAGAACCTGTACCTGCTGGGCACCGGCACCGGCATGGCGCCGTGGCTGAGCGTGATCAAGGACCCGGAAACCTACGAGCGCTTCGACAAGGTCATCCTGACCCACGGCGTGCGTTTCGAAAAAGACCTGGCCTACCGCGACTACTTCGAGAACGAGCTTCCGCGCCACGAGCTGCTGGGCGAGGTGCTGCGCGACAAGCTGCTGTATTACCCGGCCGTGACCCGCGAGCCATTCCGCAACCAGGGCCGCCTGACCGAGCTGCTGGGCAGCGGCAAGATGGCGCAGACCCTTGGCCTGGAGCCGATCGACCCGTCGCGCGATCGTTTCATGATCTGCGGCAGCCCGCAGATGCTGGCCGACCTGCGCGCGCTGCTGGATAGCCGCGGCTTCGAAGCCTCGCACCGGATCGGCAATGCCGGCCACTACGTGTTCGAGCGCGCCTTCGTCGAGAAGTAATCACAGTAGCGATCTCCGTGAGAACCCGTAGAGCGGAGCTTGCTCCGCTGGGGCTTTCCTGATGTCTTGGCCGGAGAGCAGCCAAGCAAACTCGGCTCTACAGAGGCGCCGCAACCAGACTTGGGACAAGCGCCCTCGCCGGGTCATTGGCGCATGCATGGCGCCGCAGTCGTATCAGCCCAGCGCCTGCTCGATCTCGCCGGCTAGCGACGAAGGAATCTGACGCGGCCCGAAGCGCCTGATCACCTGGCCGTTGCGGCCGACCAGAAACTTGGTGAAGTTCCACTTGATCCGCTCGGTGCCCAGCACACCGGGCTTGTCGTGCTTGAGCCGCTTCCACAGCGGGTGAGCCCGCTCGCCATTGACTTCAACCTTGGCAAACATCGGAAACGTCACCGCATAGTTGAGGCTGCAGAACGCGCGGATCTGTGCTTCGTCGCCCGGCTCCTGGTGGCCGAACTGGTCGCAGGGAAATCCCAGCACAACCAGTCCACGGTCGCGGTACTGCTGCCACAGCACTTCCAGGCCGCCGTACTGCGGGGTGAAACCGCAGCGCGAGGCGACATTGACGATCAACAGCACCGAACCGGCCCAGTCCGATAGCGGTTGCTCGTGCCCGTTGATGTCGATTGCAGAAAATTCGAAGACTCCCCGCATGCATCCATTCCCCAACGTGCGTCAACGCGATCATAGGCGCTGCAGGAATGCCCTGCCAGCTTGGTGCCGAGTGGTCATACCGCTGTGTACGATGCCACGGTGGTCCCGGGCAGGTGACAGCTGTGTCATGCATCCAGGCCCGTACGTGTTGCGATGCACGACTGGGTTAGCCTTCGCGGTCTTTCTTCGCAACAGGAAGCTGCATCGCATGACCACCCGCCTTGCCCTGGCGCTCGCCCTTGCTCTTGGAACCACCATGCCTGCCTACGCACAGACGCCGCCGGCAGCTGCCAGCCAATCGGCCAATCCATTTTTTGCGGAAAGTCCGCTGCCGCTGCACTACCCGCAATTCGACAAGATCACCGATGCCGATTTCGCGCCGGCCTTCGATGCCGGCATGGCCGCGCAGTTGAAGGAAATCCAGGCCATCACCGACAACCCAGCCAAGCCCACCTTCGACAACACCATCGTGGCAATGGAAAAAAGCGGCCAGGTTCTGGATCGCGCCACGACCACCTTCTTCAACCTGGTCGGTACCGATACCAATCCGGTGCGCGAACAACTGCGCAGCGACTACTCCGGCAAGTTCGCCGCGCACCGTGATGCGATCTCGCTCAACGGCAAGCTGTTTGCCCGCATCCAGACGCTGTACGACACGCGCACCCAGCTTGGGCTGGACGCGCAGGGCCTGCGCCTGGTCGAGAAGTACCACACCGACTTCGTGCGCGACGGCGCCAAGCTGTCCGATGCCGACAAGGCCAGGCTCAAGGACATGAATGCCGAGCTGGCCGCGCTCGGCACCCAGTTCAGCCAGAACGTGCTGAAAGAGGTCAACGAATCGGCCGTCGTGGTCGATGACGTCAAGCAGCTGGACGGCCTGACCGAGTCGGAGATTTCGACAGCGGCCGATGAGGCCAACTCGCGTGGGCTGGAAGGCAAGTACGTCATCACCCTGCTCAACACCACCGGCCAGCCGCCGCTGACCAATCTGACCCATCGCGACCTGCGCGAAAAAATCTACAAGGCCTCGATCAGTCGCGGCAGCCGCGGCAATGCGTTCGACAACACCCAGCTGGTCTCGCGGATCATGACCCTGCGCGCGCAGAAGGCGAAGATGCTGGGTTATCCCACCTACGCGGCATATTCGCTGGAGGACCAGACCGCCAAGACCCCGCAGGCGGTCAACGACATGCTGGGCAAGCTGGCCCCGGCCGCCGTGGCCAACGCCAGGCGCGAGGCGGCCGACCTGCAGGCGATGATCGATGCCGAGCAGAAGGCGGCCGGCAAGCCGGGCTTCCAGCTGGCTGCCTGGGACTGGGCGTTCTACAGCGAGAAGGTGCGCCAGGCCAAGTACGACTTCGACGAGTCGCAGCTCAAGCCGTACTTCGAGATGAAGAACGTGCTGGAAAACGGCGTGTTCTATGCTGCCGGCCAGGAATACGGCCTGACCTTCAAGGAGCGCACGGACCTGCCGAAATACCGCGAGGACACCTTCGTCTACGACGTCTTCGACGCCGACGGTTCGCAGCTGGCGATCTTCATCTTCGATCCGTATGCACGCGCATCCAAGCGCGGCGGTGCGTGGATGAACGCGTATGTGTCGCAGTCCGGGCTGACCGGCGACAAGCCGGTGGTGGCCAACCACCTCAACATCCCCAAGCCGCCGGCCGGCCAGCCGACGCTGCTGACCTGGGATGAAGTCACCACCGCCTTCCACGAGTTCGGCCACGCGCTGCACGGCATGTTCTCGGACGTGCAGTACCCGTACTTCTCGGGCACCTCGGTCCCACGCGACTTCGTCGAGTTCCCCTCGCAGGTCAACGAGATGTGGGCCGACTACCCGAGCGTCCTCACGCACTACGCCAGGCACCACCAGACCGGCGAGGCAATGCCGCAGGCGCTGCTGGACAAGGTGCTGGCCGCGGCCAAGTTCAACCAGGGCTTTGCCACCACCGAGTACCTGGGCGCGGCGATGCTGGACCAGCGCTGGCACCAGATCGGCGTGGACCAGGTGCCGGCCGCCGATGGGGTGATGGATTTCGAGGCCAAGGCGCTGGCCGCCGACGGCATCGCCTATGCGCCGGTGCCGCCGCGTTATCGCACGCCCTACTTCAGCCACATAATGGGCGGCTACTCGGCCGGCTACTACGCCTATATCTGGTCCGAGGTGCTCGATGCCAACACGCAGAAGTGGTTCGAGCAGAACGGCGGCCTGAGCCGCGCCAACGGCGATCGTTTCCGCAAGGCCCTGCTGTCGCAGGGCGGCAGCCAGGACGCGATGAAGCTGTTCCAGGATTTCGCCGGCCACGCGCCGCAGATCGAACCGCTGCTGGAAAAACGCGGCCTGGACGCCAAGGCCGACTGATCGCACGCGCAGCGCTGCATTGCTGCTTGCAGGAACGAAAAAGCCCGGCCATTGGCCGGGCTTTTTGCATCGCTGCGTACGGCTATTTCTTGGGGCGTGGCTCGACGATGCGCTGTCCGTCGCCGTCGGGCATGGTGGTGTAGTAGCGCCCCGTGGTCGGATCCATCACCCGGTTCGGGCCAACCTGGACCGCGCCACTGATCAGTCGCCCACGGGCATCGGTGACGCGCGGCGGCTTGGCCGGTGCCTGCGGGGTGATGTTCGACGGCTGCACGGGCTTGTCGGCATCGTTGGCCGGGCCCTTGGAACTGATCTTGGGCGCCTGGTTGCGCTGGGCCGGATCGCTGGGCACGGCCCGGTTCTGGGTATTGGCGGGCTGGGCGAGCGTGTTGCCGGAGCTCTGGGTGGTGTTGCCCAATGGCTTGACCGGTTCGGCCCGGTTGGGCTGGTTGAGCTGCTGCGCGTGCGCGGCCATCGAGGCCAACAACGGCAGCGCGACGAGCAGCGATATCTTGGAAGTCTTCATGGCACAGGTCCCACGGTGACGATGACCCGACGCTACGCCGCCGACGCTGCATCCGCAGTGAAAACCAAGATGTCGGCCTGAACAGCCGCCTGTTACAAATGCCGGCCTGAATGCTGCACACGCATAAAAAACGGCGCATCGCTGCGCCGCTTTTTCGCCATTCCGACAACACTGACTTCAGCCCGCTTGCTGAACCGCTTCGCCCGTGCCCAGCTCCAGCGACGGAGCCGGCTTGCGGGTCAACGCCGCCTGGCGACGCGGCCTGCTCGGGAACGAGTGCCGCACGATGCGCCAGGCCACCTGGCCGAACTGCCTGAACAGCGAGCCGGTGTTGTAGTGCTGGCCGTAGCGCTTGCAGATCTCACGCACGTCCACCGCCATGTCCGCATACCGATTGGCCGGGATGTCGGGGAAGAAGTGATGCTCGATCTGGTGGCTCAGGTCGCCGGTCAGCACGTCGATCGCCGCGCCGCCGCTGATGTTGGATGAACCACGCAGCTGGCGCAGGTACCAGTGGCCGCGGCTCTCGTTGCGCACCACATCCTTGGGGAAGGTCTCCGCATCGGCGGTGAAGTGCCCGCAGAAGATCACCACGTAGGTCCAGATGCTGCGCAGCACATTGGCCACCAGGTTGCCCAGCAGCACCGGCAGGAAGAACGGGCCGGCCAGCGCGGGGAAGATCACGTAGTCCTTCAGCACCTGGCGGCCCATCTTGCGGCCGACCGGGCTGAACTGCGCACGCAGTTGCTTGAAGGTCATCTTGCCGGCGAACCAACGGCCCAGGCGCAGGTCCTGGATCGCCACGCCCCATTCGAATAGCAGGCAGAAGACCACTGCGATCGGCGGCTGCAGCAGGTTGAACGGCTTCCACTTCTGCTCGGGGAAGATGCGCAGCAGGCCATAGCCGATGTCATCGTCCAGCCCGCGCACATTGGTATAGGTGTGGTGGCGGAAATTGTGGGTTTTGCGCCAGTTCTCGCTGGTGGCGACGATATCCCACTCATAGGTGCGGCTGTGCAGCTGCGGGTCGCCCATCCAGTCGTACTGGCCGTGGATCACGTTGTGGCCGACGGTCATGTTCTCCAGGATCTTGGACAGCGCCAGCAGCAGGGTCCCGGCGATGCACGCCGGCCACAGCAACATCGGCACGAATGCACCGACAAACAACGCGATGCGGCCCAGCGCACCGGTCCAGCGCACAGCCGAGACCGCGCGGCGGATGTAGCGCGCGTCCGGCGCGCCCAACTGGGCAACGGTGCGCGCACGCACGGCGTCCAGTTCGTCGCCGAAGCGCTGCAGTTCGTCCTGGGAAAGCGGGCGGTTCTTGTGGGCCATTACAGATCCAAAGTCAGGTCGGTGGCCGCAGCGCTGATGCAGATGCGCACGGTGGCGTCCGGTTCGGCCGAACGCGCGTTGGTCTGGGTGTTGCGGGTGATGCCGCTGCTGCGCGTACAAGCGCAGGTGTTGCACAGGCCCATACGGCAACCGGAAGCCGGGCGCACGCCCTGCGCTTCCAACGCCTGCAGCAGCGGAACGTTGCGCGGCACGGTCAGGGTGCGCCCGCTGCGTGACAGCCGGACTTGCGCCGTGCCGGTTTCGCCCGGCAGCGCCTGCGGCGGGCTGAAGGCTTCGGCATCGAAGCGCGCCACGCGTCCCTGCAGTGCCTGGCGGGCCACCTCGACGAAGCCATGCGGGCCGCAGGCATACACCTGGCGGTGCTCCAGATGCGGCACCAGCGTGGCCAGGTCGGTTTCGCCGATGCGCTGCGCGAACGCGCCACGGCCGTCGTCCTCGCGGGTCAGCGCCAAGTGCAGGTTGAAGCCGGCGTGCTTGGCGGCCAGCGCCTGCAGCTCGTCGCTGAAGCAGACTTCGGCGCGGGTGCGCGCCCAGTACACCAGGTCCAGTTCGACCGGCATGCCGGCGGCGTCCAGCTGGCGCAGCATGGCCATCAACGGGGTGATGCCGCTGCCGGCGGCTAAAAACAGCCAGCGGCCCTGCACGGCAGGCGGCAGGGTCATGCCGCCGAAGGCCGCGCCCAGGTCGAAGACCTCGCCTACGCGCGCATCGCGGCACAGGTGGCGACTGACGCGGCCGCCGTCCACTTCGCGCACGGTGATCTCGATCCGGTCGCCGTCCACCGCGCTGGGGCTGTAGCTGCGGCTCAGGCGCGCGCCGTCGAGTTCCACGCCCAGGTTGACGTGCTGACCCGGGCGCAGGCCGGTGAAATGCCGGTTGGTCTGCAGCACCAGGGTCACCGCATCGGCCGATGCCTGGCGGCGCTCGCGCAGGCGGGCCATCGGGCGCTCCCAGGTCCAGAGCGGGTTGACCCGGGTGGCCCAGAAATCGAATACCGCCGGATCGATCAGATCGCGGGCGGCACGGAACGCCTGGGACAACGGGACGCGGGAACGGCGGGGCAGGACGGCAGTCATGGGGCGCACTATACAGGCGTGAGAACGCATGTCTATACACTTGTATATTCACGATGAGGCTATGATTCATCTCGTCCGAACGTCCGGCGAAGGATCCGCCGCCATGCCCTCCACGGAAACCGCCATCGACACCACCGCTGAAGACGCCTCCCCCGCCCGTCGGGCCGGCATCTCGCGCCAGGACCTGCTGGCGGCCGCGCTGCGCCTGGTGGGACCGCACCGCAGCCTGGCCTCGTTGAGCCTGCGCGAGGTCGCCCGCGAGGCCGGGATCGCGCCCAATTCGTTCTATCGCCAGTTCCGCGACATGGACGAGCTGGCCGTGGCCCTGATCGACCTGGCCGGCCGTTCGCTGCGCCAGATCATCGGCCAGGCGCGCCGCCGCGCCCTGCGCGCGGACAGCAGCGTGATCCGCCTGTCGGTGGAGACCTTCATGGAACAGCTGCGCGCCGACGACAAGCTGCTGCATGTGCTGCTGCGCGAAGGCATGGTCGGCTCGGACGCATTCAAGGCCGCGGTCGAGCGCGAGCTGAACTATTTCGAGGATGAGCTCAAGGTGGATCTGGTCCGCCTGGCTGCCGCCGACGGCGCGATCCTGCACGAACCGGCGCTGGTGTCCAAGGCGATCACCCGCCTGGTGTTTGCCGCCGGCGCCAGCGCGATGGACCTGCCGCCCGAGCGTGATCCGGAACTGGTCGAGCAGCTGTCGACGATGCTGCGGATGATCCTGACCGGATCGCGGGCGATGGCCGTGCAGGACCCGGCGCCGAAGGCGTAGGCGAGCGCGGCAAGCAACTGTCTTACTCAGGTGGGAGCCGCTTCAGCGGCGATGCGGCCTTGCCGGGAAAGCCCTTCGCCGCTGAAGCGGCTGCCACGATGTCCGATCCTCTGCAGGAGCGGCCTTTATCCCCGCAAGCCGTAGGTCGGGACCACGCCCCGACGGATCGTTCAATCCGCTGGACACACGTCGGCCGCGTGGGGCCGACCTACCGCTCTACGGGAGACTGCGACGAGATTTGAGGAGACAGTTGCTCCTACGGCAATGCCCGTCCGATCAGCATCCCGAAATCCGCACCGACCGGCAGCGTCCCCATCGCCAGGCCATGCGCGCCGCCCAGGCGCGACCGGCAGAACAGTTCCGCAGCCGGGCTACCCGTGCGCAGCAGCACGCAGGCCTGCAGCAGCAGCGCCAGGCGTTCGACCAGCAGGCGTGACCCGGCTTCAACGGCCTGCCCTTCGGCCAGCTGGGCGGCGATGGCATCGAACTGGCGGTCGTAGTCATGGTCCAGGCCACGCGCGGTGGCAAGCTCGGCCAGCAGCGCCTGGCCGCACTCGGGCTCCCTGGCCAGCGCGCGCAGCACGTCCAGGCACTGGATGTTGCCGCTGCCTTCCCAGATGCCGTTGAGCGGCGACTGGCGGAACAGCCGCGGCAGGATCGATTCCTCCACGTAGCCGGCACCGCCCAGACACTCCTGCGCTTCGTTGACGAAGGCCGGCGCGCGCCGGCAGATCCAGTACTTGCCGATGGCCGTGGCCACCCGGGCGAAGCTGGCTTCCCCTGGATGCCGGGGCGCGTGGTCGACCGCGCGGGCCACGCGCAGGCACAGGGCCAGTGCGGCTTCCCATTCCAGCGACAGGTCCGCCAGCACGTTGCGCATCAGTGGGTGATCGGCCAGCGGCTTGCAGAAGGTGCTGCGGTGGCGCGTGTGATGCAGCGCGTGGGCCAGCGCCATGCGCATCTCGGCGGTGGCGCCCAGCATGCAGTCCAGGCGGGTGAGCATGACCATCTGCAGGATGGTGACCACGCCGCGGCCTTCGGCGCCGATGCGTCGCGCCCAGGCGCCGGTGAACTCGACTTCGCTCGATGCATTGGCCCAGTCGCCCAGCTTGTCCTTGAGCCGCATCAGGCGGAACGCGTTCCTGGCGCCGTCGGGCATCCGACGCGGCAGCAGGAAGCAGGTCAATCCGGCTGCGGCCTGGGCCAGCACCAGCCAGCCATCGGACATCGGCGCGGAGAAGAACCATTTGTGCCCGACCAGCGTGTATTCGCCCTCGGCCGAGGTCGCGGTGGCGCGCGTGGTATTGCTGCGCACGTCCGAGCCGCCCTGTTTCTCGGTCATGCCCATGCCCAGGGTGATGCCGCGCTTGTCGGCAATGGCGACATCGCGCGGATCGTAGTGTGGTGCCGCCGCCTTGTCGGCCCACTCGCGCAGCGTCGCTTCGCCGCGCAGCACCGGCACCGCGGCATGGGTCATGGTCAGCGGGCAGCTGGTGCCGGCCTCGGCCTGGTGATGCAGATAGCTGAGCGCGGCGCGCGCGACATGGCCGCCTGGCTGCGGATCGTGCCAGGACAGGCCCGCGACGCCAGCCTCCTTGGCCGCCTGCATCAGCCGGTGGTAGGCGGGATGGAACTCGACCAGGTCGATGCGCTGGCCGAAGCGGTCATGCGTCTTCAGTCGCGGCCTGTCGCGATTGGCATCGAAGCCCAGCGCATACAGCTCGCCCCCGGCCAGGCCGCCGTACCGCGCCAGCATCCCGTCGAAGGCCGATGCGCCTTCGCGCGCGACGCCTTCGCGCAGCACCACGTCATCGGCATGCAGATTGCGCGGCGCGAACTCCGGCGGCTGGTTGTCCACCGCGTGGGTCTCGAACGGTGATCTCGTGTGGTCCATGTGGTGGTCCTCCTGCCGGAGGATTGTGCCGCATGCACGCGACCGGTTCTGCGACCTAGCCACCCTGCTGGAAGGTCACCACTTTCACGTCTACATCCACGCACGCCCGGTCGTGGCAGACGCCATTGATCCAGACTTCGCCCGAGCCCAGCATCAAACCGTTCTGGCTGACGAACAGATCCGCGTAGCGCTGATCGATGATGGCCTTGGTCACGGCGGGCGTCATGATGTCCGCGTAGTGCGCCACGAACGCCTGCGCATTCTCGATCCGCAGCTTGTCGGTCTGGGTTCGCGCGTCCAGCGGATAGCGCACCAGGGCGGCCACGCCGGAACGATCGTCCCGGCTCACCGCCGCCTGTAGCCGCGCAAGCGCGCCGCGATAGGCAGTATGGTCGCCCAGGACCTTGTCGATGCGCGCATCCATTTCGGCTTCTTTTGCAGGGTCGGCCGGCGCGCTGGGCCTGGGGTCGGATTTGGCTGCCGGCGCGCGCGCCTGGTCGGGCGCCGGAATGGAACCGGAGGTGGCCGGCGCAGGGACTGCAGGTGTTTCCACGGCGTGCTTTTGCGCCCCGTCCGGGGCGCAGGCGGCCAGCGCAACGGCCAGCAGCGTGGGTGGCACCAACAGCGGTTTCATCCGGCTCCTCCTCGAAACAATGGCCCGCACTGTGTACGGCGAAACGTTGGCGACGTGCGATGCCTGGGGTCAGGTGGCGTTGGGATCGGTCTCACTTTCTGAGACGGACGAACCCAACGTTGTCGGCCTCTGCACAAACATGCATGCACCCTGCCCGCACATGGCTGCCGACTCCAATGACCTGATCGTCCTGCGCCCGGAAGGGCTGTATTGCCCCGCCGGCGATTTCCATATCGACCCCTGGAAGCCGGTGCCGCGCGCGGTCATCACCCACGGCCATGGCGATCACGCGCGCACCGGCATGGGCCGCTACTGGGCCACGCGCGACAGCCTGCCGATCCTGCAATGGCGGCTGGGCGAGCAGGACTACGACATCCGCCACTACGGCGAAGCCTTCCGGATCGGCGATGCGCGGCTGTCGCTGCATTCGGCCGGGCATGTACTGGGCTCGGCGCAGGTGCGGGTGGAAGTGGACGGCCAGGTCTGGGTGGCCTCGGGCGATTACAAGCGGCAGGCCGATCCGACCTGCGCGCCATTCGAAGTGGTGCGATGCGACACCTTCATCACCGAGGCGACCTTCGGCCTGCCGGTCTACCGCTGGCCGGACACGCGCGAGGTGGCGCGCGAGATCGTCGCCTGGCGCAGGCAGTGCGCCGAGCGCGGTGAAGCGGCGATCCTCTATTGCTACGCGCTGGGCAAGGCGCAGCGGCTGCTGGCCGAGCTGCGCGACCTGGATGACCAACCGGCGCTGCTGCACGGTGCGATCCAGGTCGGTGTGGAGGTCTACCGCAAGGCCGGGATCGCGATGCTGGACACGCAACCGGTGGCGGAGACCGCCAAGGGCAGCGATTACGCCGGCCAGCTGGTCCTGGCGCCGCCCTCGGCCGCGGGCAGCCCGTGGATCCGCCGCTTCCGCAAGGCGCAGCAGGGCTTTGCCTCGGGCTGGATGCGGGTGCGCGGCAACCGCCGGCGGCGCAACTACGACCGCGGCTTCGTCGTGTCCGATCATGCCGACTGGCCCGACCTGCTGCGTACCGTGCGCGACACCGGCGCCAGCCGTGTCATCGCCACCCATGGCAATACCGACGCGATCATCCGCGCGATGAACGAGGCCGGCATCGCCGCCGAGGCCTTCCGCACCGATTACGGCGGTGAGGAGTGACGATGCCCAGGCTCCATCTCGCACAGAACTATCTGTACCTTCATCCCCGCGAAGGCGGGGATTCAGTGACTTTTCTTTCCTGTGACGCACAACGCGCAGAGGCACTGGATTCCCGCCTTCGCGGGAATGACGCCTTCGAGATTGGCCGCCTGTGTGACGTGATCGAGGCCAGCAGCCGAGGGCGGCGATGAAGCGCTTCGCCGACCTCTACCGCGCCTTGGACGAAAGCACCGCCACGCTGGACAAGCGCGCGGCGCTGATCGGGTATTTCCGCGACGCGCCGCCGCGCGATGCGGTGTGGGCGCTGTACCTGCTGTCCGGGGGCAAGATCACCGGCGCGCGCCAGAAGATCGCCGGCACCGGCGAGCTGCGCGCCTGGATCGCGCAGGAATCGGCCACGCCTGACTGGCTGGTGGACGATAGCTACGACCACGTCGGCGACCTGGCCGAAACCCTGGCGCTGCTGCTGGATGATCCGTCCGAAGTCCAGCCCGACATCGGCCTGGCCGAATGGATCGAGGAACGCCTGCTGCCGGTGGCCAACCAGGACGAATCCGTGCGCCGCGCGGTGGTGGTCGATGCCTGGCATGCCCTGCCCTACGGCCAGCGCCTGGTGTTCAACAAACTGCTGACCGGGAGCCTGCGCGTGGGCGTGTCGCAGCGGCTGGTGCAGCAGGCGCTGGCCGAGATGAGCGGCATCGACATCTCGCGCATCGCCCAGCGCATGCTGGGGGCGTGGGCGCCATCGGCCGACTTCCTGCGCGACCTGCTGACCGAGGCGGAGCTGCCCAGCGACCGGCAACAGCCCTATCCGTTCTTCCTGGCTTCGCCGCTGGAGGCCGAGGTCCACACGCTGGGTGAGATCGCCGACTGGCGCCTGGAATGGAAGTGGGATGGCATCCGCCTGCAGCTGATCCGGCGCCACGGCGAGGTGGCGCTGTGGTCGCGCGGCGAGGAGCGCCTGGATGGACGCTTTCCCGAGATCGAGCAGGCCGCCGCCACGCTGCCGCGCGACTGCGTGATCGACGGCGAACTGATGGCCTGGCGCGACGGCATGGATGCGCCGATGCCGTTCACCGCCCTGCAGACGCGCATCCAGCGCCGCAAGCCCGGCGCCAAGACGCTGGCCGACACGCCCGCGCGCGTGCTTGCCTACGACCTGCTGGAACTGGATGGCGAGGACCTGCGCGAACGCCCACTGGACGAACGCCGTGCCCTGCTGGCGTCGCTGCTGGCCAGCCATGGCGATCCGCGCATCGTGGTCTCGCCGCAGGTACAGGCCGACAGCTGGGACGCCGCCGCGCGGATCCGCGAGGATTCGCGCGCCCGCGGCGTCGAAGGCCTGATGCTCAAGCGCGGCAGTTCAACCTACCAGGGCGGCCGCAGGCGTGGCGACTGGTGGAAGTGGAAGATCGATCCGTTGACCATCGATGCGGTGCTGATCTACGCACAGGCCGGGCATGGCCGGCGCAGCACGCTGTACACCGACTACACCTTCGGCCTGTGGGATGGCCAGGTGCTGGTGCCGGTGGCCAAGGCCTATTCGGGCCTGGACGATGCGGAGATCCTGAAGCTGGACAGCTGGATCCGCGCGCATACCACCGAGCGTTTCGGGCCGGTGCGCGCGGTCACCCCGCACCATGTATTCGAACTCGGCTTCGAGGCGGTCAACCTGAGCAAGCGGCACAAGTCCGGCGTGGCCACGCGCTTCCCGCGCATCCTGCGCTGGCGCCACGACAAGCCGATGGCCGAGGCCGACCGGCTGGAAGACCTCAAGGCGCTGGCGCGGTGAGTGCAATCCATCCACGCCCACCTGCAAAGGCCGCGCGCCTGAAGAAAACCGCCACCGCGGCCACCACCATCGACGCCCCAGCCAGGTCCCGCGCCGCGCGGCGCCTCCAAGCGCCGTTGCTGGCCTGGTTCAAGGCGCGCGGCTGGAAGGCACTGCCGTTCCAGCGCGAGGTGTGGACGCACTATCTGGAAGGCTGCTCGGGACTGCTGCATACGCCGACCGGCAGCGGCAAGACGCTGGCCGCGTTCGGCGGGCCGCTGCTGGAAGCGCTGCATGAACGCGCTCTGAGCCCCTCTCCCCCCGGGAGAGCTCGAAGTCGCGGCGAGCGACTGAGTGGGGTGAGGGTACGGCGCGAGACAGATGAAAGCTCGCGAGATGGAGACTCTACGAACGTCCCGAACCCTCATCCGACTCTTCGGGCCACCTCGCTTCGCGCCCCGGCGTCGTCGATGTCGACGACGCGCTCATCGACACGCGAACCAGCGGTTCGCAAACGCGTCGATTCGCCCCAGGGGGAGAAGGAAAACAAGCAAACGGCTGCGAGCGGAAAGCGCAACCGCGTGCGTCCGCTCTCGGTGCTGTGGATCACACCACTGAAAGCGCTGGCCGCCGATACCACCCGCGCCCTGTCCACAGCCATCGCCGGCGTCGGCCTGGACTGGCAGGTCGGCCAGCGCACCGGCGACGCCAGCGCGCGCGACAAGCGGCTCGCGCGCGCCGGGAAACTCGACGTGCTGGTGACCACGCCCGAATCGCTGGCGCTGCTGCTGTCCTATCCGGACACCGCGCCGCTGCTTGGCGACATCCGCGCGGTCATCGTCGACGAGTGGCACGAACTGCTGGCCAACAAGCGCGGCGTGCTGCTGCAGCTGTGCCTGGCGCGGCTGCGCGCGCTCTCGCCCGGCATGCGCACCTGGGGCCTGTCGGCCACGCTCGGCAACCTGGACGAAGCGCGCGACGCATTGCTGCCGAACACGCCCGATGCGCCGATGGTCGCTGGCGTACGGCCGCGCACGCTCACCCTGGAGACGCTGCGGCCCAAGGCCGGCGAACGCTTCCCCTGGTCGGGCCATCTGGGCCTGGCCCAGCTGGCGCGCGTGCTGGACAAGCTGCTTGCGGTGCCGACCAGCCTGGTGTTCACCAACACCCGCGCGCAGGCCGAACTGTGGCACCAGGCGCTGGCGTCGGTCTGGCCGGAAGATCCGGCCACGCTTGCGCTGCATCACGGTTCGCTCGACCCCAGGCTGCGTGCCCAGGCCGAGCAAGGCCTGCGCGAGGGCACGCTGCGCTGCGTGGTGGCCACCTCCAGCCTGGACCTGGGCGTGGATTTTCCGGCGGTGGACCAGGTGCTGCAGATCGGCAGCCCCAAGGGCATCGCCCGCCTGCTGCAGCGTGCCGGCCGCGCGCGCCATCGCCCGGGCGAGGCCGGGCACGTGGTCTGCGTGCCCGCGCACGCGCTGGAGCTGGTCGAATACGCCGCCGCGCGCCAGGCCATCAATCGAAATGAAATTGAGCCACGCCACGCCCCGCGCCTGTCGCTGGACGTGCTGGCCCAGCACTGCGTCACGCTCGCCCTCGGTGGCGGCTTCGAACCCGATGCGCTGCTGGCCGAGGTGCGTGGCACCCAGGCCTTCGCCACGCTGGACGAGGCGACCTGGCAGGCCGTGCTGGATTTCATCGAACGCGGCGGCAGCGCGCTGGATCGCTATCCGGATTACCACAAGGTGGTGCGCGACGACGATGGCGTATACCGCGTGCACGACCGCAGGATCGCGCTGCGCCATCGCCTGTCCATCGGCACCATCACCAGCGATGGCGCCGTGCAGGTGAAGTTCCTGCGCGGTGGCGGGGTGGGATCGATCGAGGAACAGTTCGTTGGCCGCCTGCGTCGCGGCGACCGCTTCCAGTTCGCCGGGCGTCTGCTGGAACTGGTGCGGCTGGAAGACATGACCGCCTACGTGCGGCTGGCCAAGGGCGGCGACGGCACGGTCCCGAAGTGGATGGGGGGACGCATGCCGCTGTCGTCCGAGCTGGGGCGCGAGGTGGAAGCAGTCCTCGGCGGCGACCACGCCGCGCCCGAGCTGCGTGCCATCGCCCCACTGCTGGCCCTGCAGGAACGGCTGTCCGCATTGCCGGCGCCGGGTACTTTGCTGTGCGAGATGGTCAGGACACGCAGCGGCCAGCAGGTCTTCCTGTATCCGTTCGCCGGCCGCCAGGTGCACGAAGGCCTGGCCGCGCTGCTGGCGCTGCGCTGGGGCCGCCAGCGCGCCAACACCTTCGCCTTTGCCGCCAACGACTATGGCCTGGTTTTGTCGCCCGCCAATCCGGCCGAACTGGACCAAGCCGCGCTGCACGCACTGCTCTCGCCCGCACGGCTGATCGAAGACCTCACCGCCAGCCTCAACCTGGGCGAGCTGGCGCGTCGCCAGTTTCGCGAGATCGCACGCGTGTCCGGCCTGCTGCCACCGTCGCTGCCGGGCAAGGCCGCGCGCAGCATGCGCCAGCTGCAGGCCTCCAGCGGGCTGTTGTACGACGTGCTGGTCCGGCACGATCCCGGCCATCTGCTGCTGGCCCAGGCCGAGCGCGAGGTCTTCAGCGGCACGCTGGAACTGGACCGTCTGGCCGCGACCCTGTGCGATTGCGCCCAGCGCCAGCCGCGCCTGCACCGCCCCACCAGCCTGACGCCGCTGTCCTTCCCGCTCTGGGCCGAAAGCATGCGCGGGCAGCTCAGCACCGAGGACTGGAAGACCCGCGTGCAGCGCGCCGCGCAGCAGCTGGAAAAAAAACATGGCCGCTGAGCTGGACCTGGTGATCGCCGGCGAGCCGATGCGCATCCTGGGCGATCGCGCCCTGTACTGGCCGGCCCGCCAGCGGCTGCTGATCGCCGACCTGCACCTGGGCAAGGGCGACGTGTTCCGTCGTGCCGGCATCGCCCTGCCCAGCGGCGGCACCTCGCACGACCTGGCGCGCCTGACCACGCTGCTGGAGCGCACCGGCGCGCGCGAGCTGTGGGTGCTGGGCGACGTACTGCATGGGCCGGCACCGCAGGCCGACTGGCACCGGCGCATGGACCAATGGCGGCGTCGCCATCACCGGGTGCGCGTGGCCGCGCTGGCCGGCAACCACGACCGCGCGCTCGCCGCCGCCACCGACCTGGGATTCGAACTGCTGCCGGACAGCGTGGACGATGGCCCGTTCCAGCTGCGCCACGATCCGCATCCTCATGAAGCACTGCACGTGCTGTGCGGCCATCTGCATCCGGTGTTCCAGGCGCCGGGGACCACGCGGCGCTGGCCGGCGTTCTGGCTGCGTGCTGGCATGACCGTGCTGCCTGCGTTCTCGCAGTTCACGGCCGGCGTCGAGCCAGACTTGGCCACCGGTGAGCAGCTGATCGCCTGCGTGGAGGGCGAGGCGATCGCGCTTCCGACCGCATGACACCCGCCCGCCCCTTGTAGAGCGGAGCTTGCTCCGCTGCTCTTCGGTCAGATCATCGGGAAAGCCCAGCGGAGCAAGCTCCGCTCTACAGGTGCGCGCGGTTCAGGCCACGTAGACGGTCTTGATATTGGTGAACTCGTGCATGCCGTGGTTGGCCAGTTCGCGGCCGAAGCCGGAGCGTTTGGTCCCGCCGAACGGCAGGCGCACGTCGCTGCGGACGATGGAGTTCACGAAGGCCGCGCCGCACTGCAGCTGCTGGGCCACGCGCTCGCCGCGCTGCGCATCGCCGGTCCACACGCTGCCGCCCAGGCCGAAGCTGGTGTCGTTGGCCACGCGCACGGCTTCGGCTTCGTCCTTGACCCGCAGGATGCTGGCGACCGGACCGAACAGCTCTTCCTCGTAGGCCGCCATGCCGGGCTTGACGTGGTCCAGAATCGAGGCCGGATACTCGGCATGGCCCGCGCCTGGCTTGCCGCCCAGCAGCACCTTGGCGCCGTCGGCCACGCTGCTGGCCACCTGGTGGTGCAGCGTGTCGCGCAGGTCCTGGCGGGCCAGCGGCGCCAGCGTGGTATCGGCATCGTTCGGATCGCCAGTCTTGAGTTTGCCCGCGGCTTCAACGAAGCGCTGGACGAAGGCATCGGCGATCGCATCGACCACGATGAAACGCTTGGCCGCGATGCAGGTCTGGCCGGCGTTGTCGAAACGGCTTTGGACTGCCGCGGCCACGGTCTTGTCCAGGTCGGCATCGTCCAGCACCACGAAGGCGTCGCTGCCGCCCAGTTCCATCACGCACTTCTTGAGCACGCTGCCGGCGGTGGCGGCGATCGACTTGCCCGCGCGTTCGGAGCCGGTCAACGTGACCGCGGCGATGCGCGGATCGCGGATGACCTCGGCCGCCTGGTCGTTGTCGATATGCAGGACCCCGAACACGCCTTCCGGCACGCCGCCGGCGCGCAGCGCCTCGGCGATGGCATCGGCGCAGCGCGGCACGTTGCTGGCGTGCTTGAGCAGCGCGGTGTTGCCGACCATCAGGGTCGGCGCCAGGAAACGGAACACCTGCCAGATCGGGAAATTCCACGGCATCACCGCGAACACGCAGCCGATTGGCTCATAGCGGACGTAGCTGGCCTGCGCCTCGGTCTTGATCGACTCTGGCTGCAGATACCGCGCGGCGTTGTCGGCGTAGTAGTCGCAGGCGTCGGCGCACTTGTCGATCTCGGCCAACGCCTGCTTCGTCAGCTTGCCCATCTCGGCCGTCATCACCTGGCCAATGGCCTCGCGCCGCTCGCGCAGCGTCTTGCTAACGCCGCGCAGCACGTCTGCCCGCGCCTCGATCGAACGCTGGGCCCACTCGGGAAACGCCGCCTGCGCGGCGTGCAGCGTGGCCTCGACGGTATTGGCGCCCATCAGTTCCTGGCGATGTTCGACCTGGCCGGTATAGGGATTGGGAATCTCGGTGATCATGCGGGTCTCCGCGAACTTGAAATGCAGGCCGCCATGATCGTCCGACGCCTGTTACCGGTCCGTGCCCGGGGGAGCGACAGTCTGCATGGACGTAGCCCGGGTAAGGCCGCAGGCCGCACCCGGGGACACTTTCCCGGGCAGGCTCCCCCGGATGCGGCCTGCGGCCTTATCCGGACTACAGCGGTACGAGATGGCCATCCGCGCACGGAGCCTCAGCGCGCGGCTGTGTCCTGCCGCGCCGAGCCAGGCTCCGGTGCGTCCTGCCAGCCCAGGCCCAGGCTCTTCTGCAGCGCCACGTAGTCCACCACCAGCTGGACCTGCGCCTGCACCGCGCTGTCAGTCGCGGAGATCTGCTGGCGCTGCACGTCCAGCAGGTCGATCAGCGACGACGCGCCGGCCTGATAGCGCTGCTGCATCAGCGCCGCGGCGCGATTGGCCGAGGTCTGCGCCTGCTGCGCGACCAGCACCTGTCTGCGCGCCGATCCCAGATTGGAAAGCGCGGTGTTGGCATCCTGCAGCGCGCTCAGGACCGCGTTTTCGTAGGCAGCCACGCGGCCTTCGGTGCCGGCGCGCGCCTGGGCGACCTGGGACTTGATCCGGCCGAAATCGAAGATCGACCAGCGCAGGATCGGGGCGATGACCGTGGCGGCCGAGTCAGCGCCCAGGTCGCCCGGCGAAGTACCGACCGACACGTAGTTACCCATCAGCGTGACCTGCGGAAAATAGCCCGACAGCGCCTCGCCGATCTGCGCATTGGACCCGGCCAGCTCGCGCTCGGCCTGGCGCACGTCGGGACGACGACGGATCACCGAGGCCGGATCGTCCACCTTGATCTGCGCAGGCAGCGTCGGCAGCGGCTCGACCTGGGCCAGACGCGCGTCCAGCGCCCCCGGGACCTGGCCGACCATCAACGCGAGCTGGTCCAGCGCCTGGTCGCGCTGGGCCTGCAGCGGCAGCAGCATCGCCTGCTGTTGCTGGAGTTGGCCGCGCACGCGCTCCACCTGCAGGTCCGATGCGGCACCGCGGCTGCGACGCTGCGCGGTCAGGTCCAGCGTCTGCTGCGCATTGGCCACGTTGTCCTGGCCAACGTCGATGCGCGCCTGCAGCCCGCGATAGTTGGCATAGACCTGGCCGAGTTCGGCGGCCAGCCGCACCTGCGCGTCGGCCAGCTGCGCCTGTGCCGCATCGGCCTGCGCGGCAGCGCCCTCCAGCGCGCGGCGGCGACGGCCGAAGAAGTCCAGTTCCCAGCTGGCGTCGAAGCCTGCCAGATAGAGATCGCTGTCCAGATCCACGTTGCCGATGGCCTGGGTGATCGCCGCGCCCGTGGCCGGATCGACCGACTGCGACAGCTCTGCGCCCGCGTTGCGGAGGCCGTCCTTGACCGAGTCCGGGGCTTCCACATGGGCATACGCACCCATCGCCCCGATCTGCGGCAGGCGCTCGGCGCGGCGCTGGGCGGCCAGGCCGCGGGCGGCGCGCACGCGCGCATCGGCTGCGCGCAGGTTGGGGCTCTGCGCCAGCGCGGTGTCGATCAGCCAGATCAGCTGCGGATCGTTCAATTCGTGCCACCACTGGCTGGGCGGTGGCGCGTGGACCACGCCCGCGTTGGCTGCGCGATACAGCTGCGGCGCATTCATCGCTTCAGGGGCGACGTCCGGACGCACGTAGTCTGGACCCAGCACGCAGCCGGCAAGCAGCAGCGGAACGAGCGCGGCGAGCGCGGCGCGGACGCGGCGTGGGGAATCAATGCATCGCAAGGTGCGTCCCTTTCGGCAATGGCTTGAGCAGGAACGCCAGCGGGATCGAACAGGCCACGATCACGCCGAAGATCCAGAACAGGTCGTTGTAGGTCATCACCAGCGCCTGCAGCTGGGTCATCTGCGCGAACGCGCCCAGCGCCTGCGTCGCCGCCTCGCCGCCACTGCCCTGCAGCGCGCCGGTGAGCTGGTGCATGTAGTCCTGGCCCATGGCCGAGTTGGCGGTGGTGGAACTGCCCAGCACCTGGGTGTGATAGGTCAGGCGCCGGTCCTGGAAGGTGGAGATCAATGCCAGGCCGATCGATCCGCCCAGGTTGCGCGCCGCGTTGAACAGGCCCGAGGCGTCGCCGGCCAGGTCCTGTGGCACCGCGCTGATCGCCGCCTGGTTCAAGGACATCATCGCCAGCGCCAGGCCGCAGCCCTGCAGCAGCTGGCCGGCGACAAAGCCGCTGCCCACGCTTTCGGAGGTCAGGTCGATGTTGATGAAACAGGCCGCGCCGAAGCACAGCAGCCCGCCGATCACCAGCACGCGCACGTCCACCGTCTCCAGCAGCTTGGGCATGAACGGCATCAGCACGATCGTGGGCACGCCGCCCAGCAGCAGCACGTAGCCTGACTGCTCGGTGTTGTAGCCGGACACCATCGCCAGGAACTGCGGAATCATGTACATCACGCCGAACAGGATCATGCCCACGGCAAGCATCATCAGAAATACCGCACCGAAGCTGCGGTTGCGCAGCACCCTGAGCTGGATCACCGGTTCGCGACTGATGAACTGCGCCAGCAGCAGCGCGGCGAACCCCACCACGGCCAGCGCCGACAGCCACAGGATGAATTCCGATTCGAACCAGCGCTCGCGCTGGCCTTCTTCCAGCACCACGGTCAGCCCGCCAAGGCCGGTGGCCAGGCCAAAGATGCCCAGCCAGTCCGCCTCCAGCAGCCCGACCCAGTTGGCCTTCTCGTGGTGCAGGCCCAGCAGCAGCAATGCCAGCAGACCAATGCACACCGGCACGTTGAGGAAGAACGCGTAGTGCCAGCTGACGTTCTCGGTCAGCCAGCCGCCCAGCAGCGGGCCGATCACCGGCCCCATGATCACGGTCATGCCGAACAGCGCCGTGCCCATGGTCTGCTGCGCTGGCGGCAGGCGCGTGGCCACGATGGTCAGCGCGGTGGGAATCAGCGCGCCGCCGGCGAACCCCTGGCCGACGCGGCCGATGATCATCATCGGCAACGACGAGGACAGCCCGCACATCACCGAGAACGCGGTGAACATCACCGCGCAGATCACCAGGAAGTTGCGCAGCCCCAGGGTGCGCACGAACCAGCCGGTCAGCGGGATCATCACGATCTCGCTGACCAGGTAGGCGGTGGAGATCCAGGTGCCCTCGGTGCCGCTGGCGCCGACCTCGCCCTGGATGGTGGGCAGGGCGGCGTTGACGATGGAGATATCCAGCGTGGCCATGAACGAGCCGATGGTGCCGGCGGCCACGGCCAGCCAGGCCCCGGCATCGGCTTTCTGGGCGGCCCCGGCATTGCCGTTGCCGGCGCTGGCCGCCGTCGCGCTCACTCGCGCGCCTCTTCCCGGCGTTCCAGTGCTTCCGATTCGTCCTGGGTCTTGTCCTTGGCGTCCTTGGCCGAACGGGTATCGACCGTGGCGGTGACCGACATCCCGGGCACCAGCACCTTGCGCGCCTCGGCCCCGGCATCGACGCGGATGCGCACCGGCACGCGCTGTACGACCTTGGTGAAGTTGCCGGTGGCATTCTCCGGCGGCAGCAGTGCGAACTGCGAGCCGGTGCCGGGCGACAGGCTCTCGACGTGGCCGTGCAGGGTCACGCCCGACAGCGCGTCCACTTCGATTTCCACCGGCTGGCCTTCGCGCATCAGGCCGACCTGGGTTTCCTTGAAGTTGGCGGTCAGGTACAGCGCATTGACCGGCACGATGGTCATGGTGCGCGTGCCGGCGCTGAGGAACTGGCCGACCTGTACGGTCTTGTCGCCCAGCCGGCCGGCGATGGCGGCCTTCAGGTGCGTATCCTCCATCGCGACCTGGGCCTGGTCGACGTTGGCCTGGGCCTGCTTCAGCCCGGCCTGCGCCTGTTCCAGCTGCGCCTGGCCTGCGGCGATCTGGCTCTGGGCGCCGGTGATCTGGGCCAGCGCCGCATCGTACTGGGCCTTGGCCTGGTCGCGCTGCTGGTGCAGCTGCTCCTGGTGCTCGTGGGTATCGGCGCCGGACGCGGCCAGTGGCGCGAAGCGCGCGACCTCGGCATTGGCGAACTTCAGCTGCACCGCGGCCGAAGTCACCTGGGTGCGCGACTGGGCCAGCTGCGCGCGATAACCATCCACGGCCGCTTCGGCGGCCACGATATCGGCCTGGCGCACGGCTACCGCGGCCTGGGCCTGTTCCAGCTGGGCGCGGTAGGTGCGGTCGTCGATCTGCAGCAGCGGCTGGCCAGCCTTCACCCAGGCGTGGTCGCTGACATACACCGCGGTGACATAACCGTTGACCCGCGGCGCGACTGCGACCGAATCGGCCTGCAGGTAGGCGTCGTTGGTTTCCTGCATGTATCTGCCCACCAGCAGGTGGTAGACCAGCCAGACGATCAGCAGCACCAGGACCAGCACGCCGATCACGATCAGGGTCCACTTCACTTTCGGTTTCTTCAGCGGCGAGGGCTTCTTCTTCTCGTCCTGCTTGTCGTTGCCGTCCTGTCCGCCGTTGTCCGGATCCTGGGCAGGCGCATCGCTGCGGCGGTCTTCGTCGTCGTGTTGGCTCAAGGTGGCAGGTCCTGCGCGGTGGGGGTTGACCATTCACCCGACCTGCCGAAGCACCGGGCTGCCGATGCGCCAGCCGCGGGGCCGTGCACATACGCCGCCGGATGCTAGATCACGACGGCCTCATGACGCCGTGAAAGTGGAACCTGAAGTCCCACTTGGCGTCAACCGTTGTCCTGCAGGGCCAGCTGCATGTCCAGCCGGCGTCGCTGCTCGCTGCGGTACATCAGCCACCAGCCGATGACCGCGCAGACCGAGACGATGACGATCATCAGCGTGGCCAGCGCATTGATCTTGGGGCTCAGCCCCAGGCGCACCGAGGAGAACACCTTCATCGGCAGCGTGGTCGAGCTGGGCCCGGACACGAAGCTGGCGATCACCACGTCGTCCAGCGACAGGGTGAAGGCCAGCAGCCAGCCCGAGACCAGCGCCGGGCTGATGATCGGCAGGGTGATCAGGAAGAACACCTTGATCCGGTTGGCGCCCAGGTCCATCGCCGCTTCTTCCAGCGACTTGTCCAGCTCGGCCATGCGCGAGGACACCACCACCGCGACGAAGGCCAGGGCGAAGGTGGTATGCGCGATCCAGATCGAGACCATGCCCTTGGGCTGGAAGTGGAACAGATCGCCCAGCGAGACGAACATCAGCAGCATCGACAGCCCGATGATCACGTCGGGCATCACCAGCGGCGCAGTGATCAGGCCGCCGAACAGGGTCTTGCCGGGGAACCGGCGCATCCGGGTCATCACCAGCGCGGCCATCGTGCCCAGCACCACCGAGGCGGTCGCCGTCCAGAACGCGATCCGCAGACTGACCCAGGCTGCCTCCAGCATTGACGCATCGCGCAGCAGCTCGCCGTACCACTTGAACGAGAATCCCGCCCAGACCGTGGCCAGGCGCGAGCTGTTGAAGCTCCACACCATCAACAGCAGCACCGGCAGATAGAGGAAGGCAAACCCTGAGCCCAGGATGATCCAGGTGGGCCAGCGCGCACGGCCGACGCTCATGTCAGCCTCCCTTCTATCTGGCGCTGCTGGACCCGGTTGAAGACCAGGATCGGGATCAGCAACAGCACCAGCATGGCGATGGCCACTGCCGAGGCCAGCGGCCAGTCGCGGTTGGCGAAGAATTCGTTCCACAGCACCCGGCCGATCATCAGCGTGTCCGGGCCGCCCAACAGTTCCGGAATCACGAACTCGCCCACTGCCGGGATCATCACCAGCATGCAGCCGGCGATGATTCCGGCCCGCGACAGCGGCAGGGTGATCTTGAGGAACGCCTTCCACGGGCGGGCGCCGAGGTCGTAGGCCGCTTCCAGCAGGCGCCCGTCGTGCTTGACCAGGTTGGTGTACAGCGGCAGCACCATGAACGGCAGATAGCAGTAGACGATGCCGATGTAGGTGGCTAGCGGCGTGTACAGGATCTGGCGGCCTTCGATCCAGCCCAGCGACTGCAGCGCATCGATCACCCCGGTCTTTTCCAGCAGGCGTCCGACCGGACCGCTGCTCTTGAGGATGCCGATCCAGGCATACACCCGGATCAGGAACGAGGTCCAAGACGGCAGCACCACCAGCATCATCGCGATGTTGCGGCCCGACGGCGGCAGCCTGGCGATGACATAGGCCATCGGATAGCCGACCAGCAGGGTCAGCAGCGTGGCGATCGCCGCGATCTTGAGAGAACTGAGGTAGGCGGCGATGTAGCCGTTCTGCAGCGCGCCCAGCTGCAGGAAGTTGGACAGGTTGAGCTTGAGCGCGACCTCGGCGTTGTCCACTTCCAGGATCGGCGTGTACGGCGGCATCGCGATGGCCAGCCGCGCGAAGGAGATCTTCAGCACGATCAGGAACGGAATGGCGAAGAACACCAGCATCCACAGGTAGGGAATGCCGATCACGCCCCAGCGCGGACCGGGCGTGATCCTGCGCAGCAGCCCGAACACCGTGGGCGCGCTCATTGGGTCAGCACCACGCCGTCGTTGTCGCCCCACCACACCCACACCGTGTCGCCCCAGGTCATGCTTTCGCTGGCCCAGCGCTGCACGTTGGCGAAGTTGGCCATGATGGTGAAGCCGCTGGCCAGCTTCACGTGATAGACCGAGTGGCTGCCGAAATAGGCGATGTCCTCGATCACCCCGCGCGCCTTGTTGTGCGGCTGCGCCGGCTCGTCCTTGCCGATGCCGAGCTTTTCCGGGCGCACCGCGAAGGACACCTCCTGCCCTTCGAAGCCGGAGATGCCATGGCCGATGTAGATCGCCGTGTCCAGCTGCGGCGAGCGCAGGGTGACGAATTCCGGCTCGTCCTGGTCGATCACCGCGGTGATCATGTTGACCGAGCCGATGAAGCTGGCGGCGAAGCGGTTGGCCGGCTGCTCGTAGATTTCGTCGGGCGTGCCGACCTGGCGGATACGGCCGGCGTCCATCAGCGCGATGCGGGTGGCCATGGTCATGGCCTCCTCCTGGTCGTGGGTAACCATCACGCAGGTTACCCCGGTCTTCTCGATGATCGACACCAGCTCCAGCTGCATCTGGGTGCGCAGCTTCTTGTCCAGCGCGCCCATCGGCTCGTCCAGCAGCAGCAGCTTGGGATCTTTGGCCAATGAGCGCGCCAGCGCCACGCGCTGCTGCTGGCCGCCGGAGAGCTGGTGCGGCTTGCGCCTGGCCAGCCTGCCCAGCTGCACCAGCGCCAGCATTTCCTCCACGCGCCGGGCGATGTCCGGCTTGGACATGCGGTCCTGCTTCAGCCCGAAGGCGATGTTCTGCTCCACGCTCATGTGCGGAAACAGCGCGTAGGACTGGAACATCATGTTGATCGGCCGCTCGTAGGGCGGCAGGCCATTCAACTCCTGGCCGTCCAGGAAGATCTTGCCGGCGGTGGGATGCTCGAACCCGCCCAGGCAACGCAGCAGCGTCGACTTGCCGCAGCCCGAGCCGCCCAGCAGGGCGAAGATCTCGCCCTTGCGGATCGACAGGTTGGTGTCGTCCACGGCCAGGAAGCCGTCGAATTCCTTGCGCACCTCGACGATGCGCAGATAGCCCTCCGCGCCGGGCGTGGGTGACGGCCCGTGGCCTGCAACCGCCTGCTGCTGTTCCACTGCTGCCATGTCGGTTCCCATCAGTGCCTGGTGCCGCGCGGCGCAATGGCTGGCGGTGCGTGCTTGTTTGCGTCCACCGACGCATGCGCGGTCTTGCGGCCTGCGCACGGCAAGCAGGGCCGGCCTGGATGGCCCGCCCCGCGCCGGCTTATTTCTTGTTGGTCTTCAGGTCAGTCCACAGCTTGGTGTACTGCTTGTCCACTTCCGGCGGAATGATCGCGAAGGTGAACAGCTTGGCGGCCACCTCCGGCGGCGGATAGATGGTCGGATCGGAGGTGATCTTCTTGTCCATCAGGTCCTTGGCCTTGGGAATGGCGTTGGGGTAGCTGATGAAGTCCGAGTTGCTGGCCATCACCTGCGGATCGAGCAGGTAGTTGATGTAGGCGTAGGCGTTGTCCAGGTTCTTGGCATCTTTGGGGATGGCCAGCATGTCGAACCATAGCGGTGCGCCTTCCTTGGGGATCGAATAGGCGATGTTGACCCCGTTGGCCGCTTCGGTCGCGCGGTCGCGGGCCTGGATCACGTCACCCGACCAGCCCACCACCAGGCAGGTATCGCCATTGGCCAGCGCGTCGATGTAGGACGAGGAATGGAACTGGCTGATGTAGGGCCGCACGGTCTTGAGCAGCGCGGTGGCCTTGTCGATCACCTTCGGGTCGGTGCTGTTGGGATCCTCGCCCAGGTAGTTCAGCGCGATCGGCACGATCTCGCTGGGCGTATCCAGGAAGGTCACGCCGCAGTCCTTGAGCTTCTTGAGGTTCTCCGGCTTGAACACCAGGTCCCAGGTATTGGTGATGTCGGTGCTGCCGAAGGCGGCCTTGACCTTGTCCACGTTGTAGCCGATGCCGGTGGTGCCCCACATGTACGGCACGGCGTACTTGTTGCCTGGGTCCTGCTTCTCGATCTGCTTCATCATCTCCGGATCGAGGTTGGCCAGGTTGGGCAGCTTGGCCTTGTCCAGCGGCAGGAACACGCCGGCCCGGATCTGCCGGCCGAGGAAGTTGAGCGTCGGCACCACCACGTCGTAACCGCTGGAGCCAGCCAGCAGCTTGGCCTCCAGCACCTCGTTGCTGTCGAACACGTCGTAGGTGACGGTGACGCCGGTGGCCTTCTCGAAGTTGGCGTTGGTGTCCTCGGCGATGTAATCGGACCAGTTGTAGACATTGACGGTCTTTGACGCGGGCGACGCCGCGCCGTCGCCGCCCGCTCTCGCTCCTTCCTTGTCGCCACCGCCGCAGGCCGCCAGCGTGGCCGACGCCAGCATCACACCCAGGATTCGCAACTTCATCGTGTCTCTCCACTTGAAGCCCGCCGGTGGCGGGATGTTCGACAGGAAGTGCGGACCGCATCGCGCGGGCCGCCGTTTGATCCCTCCCCAGGGAACTTCAGATTCCAACCGCTTCGGCCGTCTCCTCCAGCGCTTTCCACGCCTTGTCGAACAATTCGTCCACCTGCGCGCGGGTGATGACCAGCGGCGGCGACAGCAGCATCGAATCGTAGGTGGCACGCAGGATCAGCCCGTGGCGCAACGCATTGTCACGGCAGAGCGCCCCCACTGTACCGCGCTCTTTGAACGTTGTGCGCTGGCCCTTGTGCGGGACCAGTTCGAGCGCGCCCATCAGCCCGGCGATGCGCGCCTGGCCGACCAGCCGGTGCTCGCCCAGCTCGGCCCAGCGCTGGGCCAGATACGGTGCAATCTCTTCGCGGGCGAAGTCGACGATCTTCTCGTCCTGCAGGATGCGGATGTTCTCCAGCGCCACCGCCGCGCAGACCGGATGGCCCGAATAGGTGGCGCCATGGGCCAGCTCGCCGCCCTGGGACTTGAGCACGCCGGCCACGCGGTCGTTGAACATCGCCGCGCCCAGCGGGATGTAGCCGGAGGTGATGCCCTTGGCGATCGGCATGATGTCCGGCTGGAAACCGAAGTACTGCGACCCGAACCACTCACCGGTACGGCCAAATCCGCAGATCACCTCGTCGGCCACCAGCAGCACGTCGTACTTGCGGCAGATCCGTTCCACTTCCGGCCAATAGGTGCGCGGCGGGATGTACACGCCGATGGCGCCCATGATCGGCTCGCCGATGAAGGCGGCCACGCGTTCGGGCCCCAACTCCAGGATCCTGTCCTCCAGCCGGCGCGCGGCGACCAGGCCGTACTCTTCCTCGGACAGCTCACCGCCATCGTGAAACCAGAACGGCGGCTCGATGTGGTGGATGTCGGGAATCGGCAGGCCGCCCTGCCCGTGCATGCCCTTCATCCCGCCCAGGCTGGCGCCGGCCACGGTGGTGCCGTGGTAGCCGTTGTGGCGACCGATGAAGATGTTCTTGTTCGGCTGGTCCTGCACCGCCCAGAAGTGGCGGACCATGCGCAGGATGGTGTCGTTGGCTTCCGAACCGGAATTGACGAAGAAGGCGTGGTTGAGATCGCCCGGGGTCAGCTCGGCCAGTTTGGCCGCCAGGCGGATGGTCGGCTCGGTCGTGCACTGGAAGAAGCTGTTGTAGTAGGCCAGCTGGGTCATCTGCCTGGAAGCGGCCTCGCCCAGCTCATGCCGGCCGTAGCCGACGTTGACGCACCACAGCCCGGCGAAGGCATCGAGCAGCTTGTGGCCCTCTGCATCCCAGACATAGCAGCCTTCGCCACGGGTCAGGATGCGGGTGCCCTTACGCGCCAGCGCGGCGTTGTCGTTGAACGGATGCAGATGATGGGCGGCGTCGAGGTCCTGGAGGGTGCGGGTTTGTCGGGTGTCCATGGTTTTCTTCTCGATTTTGTGCTCTTCAAACGAGCTACGTTGCGCGATCAACGCAAACTAGAACTGCTTCGGCTGTGGCCAAATACGGACAGCGTGCAAATACCCTCCCTTCTCCCTCCGGGAGAAGGTGCCCCGTGAGGGGCGGATGAGGGTCCGGGCGAAGCCACATGCAACCTGGCACCACGAGGGCTTCGCCCCCACACTCACCCCAACCCCTCTCCCGGAGGGAGAGGGGCTCAAGCCACCCAACACCCAGCGATCGCTGCCCTCACACGTTCAACAACAAAAACTCCCGTTCCCACGAGCTGATCACCCGGAAGAACGTTTCGTATTCCTTGCGCTTGACCGAGATGTAGGCGCGCACGAAGCGCGGTCCCAGCAATTCGTGCAGCACGGTCGCCGCTTCCAGTTCGTCCAGCGCCTCGCCCAGCGAGCGCGGCAACTCGAAGCCCTTGTCCTGGGCGCTGGTGGCCAGCGGCTTGGTCGGATTGAGCTTGCCCTGGATGCCCAGCAGGCCACACGCCAGCGTGGCGGCCATGGCCAGGTACGGGTTGGCGTCCGATCCGGCGAAGCGGCTCTCCACGCGCGTGTTGTCCAGCGTGTCTTTGGGCACGCGCAGGCCACAGGTGCGGTTGTCGTAGCCCCACTGCACGTTGATCGGCGCCACCTGGCCGATCGCCAGGCGCCGGTAGGAATTCACGTTGGGCGCGAAGAACGCCATGGTCAGCGGCGCGTATTTCTGCAGGCCGCCGATGTAATGGTGGAAGAGCTTGCTTTCCTTGCCCTCGACCTTGCCGGCAAAAATGTTCCTGCCGCTCCTGCGGTCCAGCACACTCTGGTGGATGTGCATGGCGCTGCCGGGTTCGTTCTCCATCGGCTTGGCCAGGAAGGTGGCATAGATACCGTGGCGCAGCGCCGCCTCGCGCATCGTGCGCTTGAACAGGAACACCTGGTCAGCACGGCTGAGCGCATCGGAATGGGTGAAGTTGACCTCCAGCTGCGCGGCGCCGGACTCGTGGATCAGCGTATCCACGTCCAGTTCCATCGCATCGCAGTAGTCGTACATCAGGTCCAGGATCGGGTCGAATTCGTTGACCGCGTCGATCGAATACGACTGGCGCGCAGTCTCCGGCCGGCCCGAGCGTCCGGCCGGCGGCAGCAGCGGGAAATCCGGATCGGTGTTCTTCTGCACCAGGAAGAATTCCAGTTCCGGCGCGACCACCGGCTGCAGGCCGGCATCCTCGTAGGCCTTGAGCACCCGGCGCAGCACGTTGCGCGGCGCCAGGTCGTGCGGCTGCCCGTCCTTGGTCCAGCAGTCGTGGATCACCTGCGCGGTCGGATCGGCCGCCCACGGCACCATCCGCACGGTCGACGGGTCCGGGCGCAGGAACATGTCCGAGTCCGACGGGCTGGTCAGCTCGTAGTAGTCGTCCGGATAGTCGCCGGTGACGGTGGTGGCGAAGATGCCTTCGGGCAGGCGCGTGCCGTAGTCGTGGCTGAACTTGTCGGCCGGGATGATCTTGCCGCGGGCGATGCCGGTGATGTCCGGCACCAGGCATTCGACCTCGGTGATCCGGCGTTCCTTGAGCCAGCGACGCAGCGAATTCTCGGGCTGTTCGACCGGGGTGGTCGGCTGGGTCAGGCGTCGGCTCATGCGAAGGCAGGTTCCTGGCGAAGACGGGCGCGGGCGCGGGCGCGGCAGGCATCGCCGAATGCGCCGAAGATGCCGGCATGGAACGCGTTCTGGGTGACCTTCCACTCAGGGTGCCATTGCACGCCCAGCAGGAAGGTGTCACCGGTATGACGGAACGCCTCGATCAGCCCATCCGGCGCGGTGGCTTCGACCACCAGGCTGTCGGCCAGGCGCTTGACGCCCTGCCCATGCAGGGAATTGACCTGCTGTTCGGCACCGCCGAAGGCCGCGAGCACGCCACCGGGCGCGAGCGTCACGGCATGGGCCGGGCCGTACTGCACTTCGACCGGCGCGGACTTGTCCTCGCGGTGGTCCATCAGGCCGGGCACCTCGTGCACCTTCTGGTGCAGGCTGCCGCCCAGGGCCACGTTGACCTCCTGGAAGCCGCGGCACAACGCCAGTACCGGCACGCCTGCGGCCAGCGCAGCGCGCACCAGCGGCAGCGTGGTGCCATCGCGCGCCGGATCATGCAGGTTGCCGTCCCAGCTGGGCTCGGCGGAATAATGATGCGGCTCGATGTTGCTAAGCGCGCCGGTCAGCAGCAGGCCGTCGACGGTCTCCAGCAGCAGCGAAGGATCCAGCGCCGGCGTCAGTGCCGGCCAAAGCAGCGGCACGCCGCCCGCGCCATCGACCACCGCCCGAGCGTACTTCTCGCCGACCGCCAGGAACGGATGCAGCCCGATCTGCTTGCGGTCGGTGGGAATTCCGATCAGCGGCGGCTTGGCCATGCGTGATGCAGCTCGCGTGGGGCGTTGCCGCAAAGTAGCGTGGGCGTTTTATTTTTACAACACAGACGCCACGGCAGCCGAAATTTCGCGGACTGGATGGCGTTTTCCGGCCATGGGCCGTTCTCGATGTTGAGTATTCTTGACAGTGCCACGCCCTGATAAGCTGGCCCGAACCGCTGCCGAGGCTGCCATGACCGCCTTTTCCGACGCCTCCGACGACGCCCTGCGCGCCCGCGACGCCGCCACCCTGGCCTCGCTGCCCGACCTGGAATCGATCGACCTGCTGCTGCCGGACATGAACGGCCTGCTGCGCGGCAAGCGCATCACCCGCGACGCGCTGGACAAGGTCTACCGCGATGGCGTCTGCCTGCCGATGTCGCTGATCGCCACCGACATCACCGGCAACACGGTCGAGGAAACCGGGCTGGGCTACGACATCGGCGACGAGGACCGGATCTGCCGGCCGGTACCCGGCTCGCTGCGGCCGTTGCCGTGGTCGCCGCGACCGATGGCCCAGCTGCTGCTGGCGATGGAAGACGGCAATGGGGGCGTGTTCGAAGCCAACCCGCGCGAGGTGCTGCGCCGGGTGGTGCAGCGCTTCGCGGACAAAGGCCTGACCCCGGTGGTGGCGATCGAACTGGAGTTCTACCTGTTCGACCGCCTGCCCGGCCCCGATGGCCGTCCGCAGACCGCAGTCAACCCGAACACCGGCGCGCGCAACGGTTCGACCCAGGTCTATTACATGGAGGACCTGGACGACCACCGCGGCTTCATCGACGCGGTGTCGGCGGCGTGCAGGGCGCAGGACATTCCCGCGGACACGGCCGTGGCCGAATACGCGCCGGGCCAGTTCGAGATCAACCTCAAGCACCGCGCCGATGCGGTACTGGCCTGCGACGAGGCGGTGCTGCTCAAGCGCAGCATCAAGGCGGTGGCCCAGAGCCAAGGCCTGCAGGCCAGCTTCATGGCCAAGCCGCACGTGGACCAGGCCGGCAGCGGCCTGCATGTGCACGTGAGCGTGCTGGACCGCGACGGCAACAACATCTTCGCCAGCAGCGAGGCCGCACCCGCCGACACCCTCAAGCACGCCATCGGCGGCCTGCAGCGCAGCGCGCGCGACACCATGCTGCTGTTCGCCCCGCACGCCAACAGCTACCGGCGCTATGTGTTGAACGCGTTCGTGCCGCTGGGCGATACCTGGGGCTTCAACAACCGCACCGTGGCCATGCGCATCCCGCACAGCGACGCGAACAACACCCGGATCGAGCACCGCATCGCCGGTGCCGACGCCAACGTCTACCTGGCCTGCGCCGCGGTGCTGGCCGGCATGCTGCACGGATTGGAGCAGCGGTTCGACCCGGGTCCGCCGATCGTCGGCAACGCCTACGAACAGACCGAGAACCGCAGCCCGTACTGGCGCCAGTCGATCGATGATTTCCTGGGCAGCCAGTTCATCGCCGGACAGTTCGGCGAGCGCTTCCGCCATATCTACGGCCAGCAGAAACTCAAGGAACTGCGCAGCTTCGAAACCCAGGTGACCGACCTGGAATACGCCTGGTACCTGCGTGCGGTCTGAGCAGCACTGCCGGCATGCGGGCTCGCCAGGCCCCCTCTCCCCCGCTTGCGGGGGAGAGGGTTGGGGTGAGGGGGCCATCGAAGACCGGGCCCAGACGCCCTTCAGAACGCTTACCGAAGCCCATGGCAATGCGTCACGCCATCCGCGAAATGTCTCCCTCATCTGCCCCCGGATCAAGTCCGAGGCAGGCTCTCCGGGCATCTTCTGCTTCGCACCCCGGCCCGCGCCAGCGGCGCGGGCGCTCCACGGCACACGCGCCAGTGGCGCGCAAGCCGTGCCCTCTCGCCCCGCAAGCGGGGGAGAGGCGACAAAAAATGGGCAACGCGTCCGTCTCGGTCACGCGCGTCGGCACGCGACATGACTTCGGCTTATCCCCCCAGCTGGTACGCCGCCAGCGCCACACCCCTGCCCGTCCAGCCCATCCTGCAGGGCCGGATCGATTGTGATGTGTGCGTGCTCGGTGCCGGCTACACCGGCCTGGCCGCTGCGCTGGAACTGGCCGAAGCCGGCTACCGCGTGGTGGTGCTGGAAGCCCAGCGCATCGGCTGGGGCGCGTCGGGCCGCAACGGCGGCCAGGCCATCGTCGGCTTCGGCTGCGGCGAGGAGAAGCTGGAATCCCTGGTCGGCCAGGACGATGCACGACGCATGTTCGACCTGTCGCGCGAAGGCCTGGACTGGCTGCATGCCCGCATCGCCCGGCATGGCATCGACGCGCACTGGCGGCCTGGCCACGCGACCGTACCGCTCAAGCCGCGCCAGCAGCGCGACGTGCAGGCGATGGTCGAACATTTCCACAGCCGTTACGACCATCCGGTGCAATGGTGGGACCGCGAACGCCTGCAGGACACGCTGGCCAGCGAGCGTTATCTGGGCGCACTGTACGACCCGATCAGCGGCCACCTGCATCCATTGGCCTATGCGCTGGGCCTGGGCCGCGCCGCCATCGAGACGGGCGTGCAGGTCTTCGAACACACCGAGGTCACCCAGCTGGTGCGCGGCGCGCGCCCGGTCTTCAGGACCGCGCAGGGCGAGGTCCATTGCGACTTCGCCGTCTTGGCCGGCAACGCGCTGCTGCACGGCATCGCCCCGGAGCTGGAATCGCGGATCATGCCGGTCGGCACCTACATTGCCGCCACCGCACCGCTCGGCGAAGCCGGCGCGCGGGCGCTGATCGGCAACGACATGGCCGTGGCCGACACCGCCTGGGCGCTGGACTATTACCGGCTCAGCCACGACTACCGGCTGCTGTTCGGCGGCCGCGCCAGCTACTCCGGCCGCGACCCGGGCGACCTGCCCGCGATCATGCGCCGGCGCATCGCCGGAGTGTTTCCGCAGCTGCGGGACGTGCCGCTGGAGTACGTGTGGGGCGGCCTGGTCGATATCTCGCTCAACCGCGCCCCGCACTGGGGCAGGCTGGCACCGAACCTGTATTTCGCCCAGGGCTTCTCGGGCCACGGCGTGGTCGCCACCGGGCTGGCCGGCAAGCTGATCGCCGAGGCGATCAACGGTCAGGCACAGCGGCTGGACCTGTTCGCCAGGATCCGCCACGCGCCCTTCCCCGGGGGCCAGGCCCTGCGCACGCCGCTGCTGGTGGCGGCGATGGGCTGGTACAAGCTGCGCGACGCGCTGTGGTGATCCAATTTTAGGGTTCAAGAACGCCGCCATGCGGCCGCTACTGTGACGACGCCCTAAATTCATGGCATGTGCAATGCCCCCGGTGACGCCTGAGCTGATCAAAAGGGAAAGCGAGCCACTTCCACAGAAGGTGCTGCTGGTAGAGAACTCGCGCGCGTTTACGACCTTGCTGCGCGTGGCCATCGAGGAACGGATCCAGCTGCCCGTGACCGTGGTCTCGACACTGGCCGAGGCCGCCCACGCGCTTGATAGCGAAGACGGATGGTTCCTGGTCCTGACCGGCCTGGTCCTGTCGGACGGAGACCGCGACCAGATCGTCGAATTCTTCGTTTCGCGCAACCTGCAGACCATCGTGGTCAGCGGCGTCTACGACGAAGACCTGCGCAAGCGGGTGTTGCAGCAGCAGATCATTGACTACGTCCTCAAGAACGCACCCGGCAGCATCGACTACCTGGCCTGGCTCGTGCAACGGCTGGAACGTAACCGGCGCATCACCGCCTTGGTCGTGGACGATTCACTCTCGGCACGCTCGTACGCCGCCAGCCTGCTGTCCATGTACGGCTACAAGGTCGAGGAGGCGGAAAATGGCGTGGCCGGGCTGGAAGCGATCGAACGCAATCCCGGCATCCGCCTGGCCATCGTGGACCAGGAAATGCCTGGCATGGACGGGGTCGAGTTCACCCGCCGCATGCGCGCGCTCCGGGCCCGGGACAAGGTCGCCGTCATTGGCATTTCCGGGAATAGCGACCCTTCGCTGATTCCCCGTTTCCTCAAGAACGGCGCCAACGATTTCCTGCGCAAGCCGTTCTCGCGGGAGGAATTCTTCTGCCGCGTCTCGCAGAACGTCGACCAGCTCGAGCTGATCGGCACCCTGCAGGACCTGGCGACCCGCGACTTCCTGACCGGGCTGCCGAACCGGCGGCATTTCCTTGAACAGAGCCAGCGGTTGCTGCCGCGCCTGCGTTCGGAAAACGCCGGCGCCGCCGCGGCCATGGTCGACATCGATCACTTCAAGCACATCAACGACACCTGGGGACACGAGGCAGGCGACGATGCACTGCGCGCGGTGGCCGCGGCCGTCTCCAGCCATGCGCGTCCCCAGGACCTGGTCGCCAGATTCGGTGGCGAGGAATTCTGCCTGCTGGCGCCGGGCCTCACCGATGAAGAGGCCGAGACTTATTTCGAGGCCCTGCGCGCACGCATCGCCGCGCTCGAGGTCTCCATCGGCGCCAGCCAGCTCAAGACCACCGTGAGCATCGGCGTCTATACATCGCGCAGCGCGGAAGAATCGCTGCACGAACTCCTGGCCGGCTCGGATCGGCGCCTCTATCTGGCCAAGGCCGCCGGCCGTAACCAGGTGATCGCCTGCGGCTGATTGCGCCTTCCCGCCAAGAACCTGCGGCCCGTCGCCACACCGCCGCGTGCCGTACCGGGGGAAACGAAAACGGGCCCGGTGTCATCACCGAGCCCGCCTAACACGGCAGTGGACGTGGATCAGCGGGTGACGCTGGCGTGGCGACGCACTGCCAGCAGCGCCAGGATCGTGATCAGGGCCGCGCCGCTCAGGTAGTAGCCCACGCTCTGCACGCCGTACCTGCCCGCCAGCCAGGTCGCCACGTACGGCGCCGGCGCCGCGCCCAGCACGCTGGCCAGGTTGAACGACAGCGACGAGCCGGTGTAGCGCACCTCGGTCGGATAGACCTCGGCCAGCAGGGTGCCGACCGGGCCATAGGTCCAGCCCATTGCAAACAGGCCGATGCACAGGAAGGCCACCACATAGGCCGCATGACCGCCCTGGAACAGCGTTCCGAACAGCAGGCCGAACAGCACGATGGCGACGCTGGCCACCAGCATCGCGACCCGGGCGCTGCGACGGTCGCCATACAGCGCCGACAGCGGGATGCCGGCGGCGAAGAACAGCATGCCGAGCATCTGCATCAGCAGGAATTCCTGGCGTCCGTAGCCGAGCGGGCCGGTGCCGTAGCCCAGCGCGAACACGGTCATGATGTAGAACAGCACGAAGGTCGCCAGTGCGCCCAGCGTGCCCAGCGCGAGCGGTCCCAGATGCCGCGAGAACACCGCCCGGAACGGCACGCGCAGGCGCTCGTTGCGCTCGACCGCCTGCTGGAAGGCCGGGGTCTCGTGGATGCTCAGGCGCACCCACAGGCCGACGACAACCAGCAGCGCCGAGGCCAGGAACGGCACGCGCCAGCCCCAGGCGATGAACTGTTCCGGGCTCAGCGTCGCGCCCATGATCAAGAAGGTCGAGGCCGACAGCAGGAAGCCCAGCGGCGCGCCCAGCTGCGGGAACATGCCATACCAGCCACGCTTGCCCGGAGGGGCGTTCTCGGTCGCCAGCAGCACCGCGCCGCCCCACTCGCCGCCCAGGCCGATGCCCTGGCCGAACCGGCACACGGTCAGCAGGGCCGGCGCGACCACGCCGATCGCCCTATAGGTCGGCAGCAGGCCGATCACCACGGTCGAGATGCCCATGGTCAGCAGTGCCGCCACCAGCGTGGCCTTGCGGCCGATGCGGTCGCCGAAGTGGCCGAACAGGGCCGAGCCGAACGGACGCGCCACGAATGCCACTGCGAAAGTCGCCAGCGAGGCCAGCTGCGCGGCCACCGCATCGCCCTGCGGGAAGAACAGCTTGGGGAATACCAGCACCGCGGCGGTGGCATAGATGTAGAAATCGAAGAATTCGATGGTGGTGCCCATCAGGCTGGCGAGCAGCACGCGGGCCGGCGAATTGACAGGAGGAGCAGCGGTGACGGAGGCCATCTTCAGAATCTGTTCCAGTAGCGAAGCGGCCGGATTCTGTCACGTTTGTCCCGCTTCGGCGGCAATGGTTGCAGGGGACACGATCGCCTGCGCCGCGCCGGCTCAGCCGTCCAGTCGCTCCACCGCCGCACGCGCCATCGGCACCAGGCCGTCGCCGCCTTCATGCACGTAGCGCAGCAGCTTGCGGCGCATGCCCGGTTCCCAGAAGCGGGTCAGGTGCTGCCGGATGCCCTCCACGCCGGCAGCCCGGTCGGATTCGGCCGCGAAGTAGGCGGCGATGTCGTTGGCCATCTCGACCAGGCGCACGGTGCGATCGCTGCCGCCGCTGCTCATGGGTTGCCCCGGTCTTCGACAAACCGCTGCGCATGCGTGTACACCGCATGGCCATCGTCGCGGGCGAAGCCCAGCAGGGTCAGGCCGGTGCGCTGGGCCAGCGACAGGGCCAGCGCGGTCGGTGCAGAGATGGCGGCCATGAACGCGATGCCGGCGCTGGCCGCCTTCATCGCCATCTCATAGCTGGCGCGGCTGGTCACCACCAGCAAGCCGGCCTGCGGATCCAGCCCCGCGCGGTGCATCGCGCCGATCAGCTTGTCCAGCGCGTTGTGGCGGCCTACGTCCTCACGCACCAGGACCACGTGTCCATCGGCGCCTGCCCAGCCGGCGGCATGGGTGGCGCCGGTGCGGGCATTGAGCGGCTGCAGGCCGCGCAGTTCACGCAGGGCGCGCTTGAGTGCATTGGCGGTGACCACCACGCCTTCGCCAACCGGCGCCGGAGAGCGCAGCGCGGCTTCCAGCAGTTCGCTGCCACAGACTCCGCAGCCGCTGCGCCCGCTCATGCTGCGCCGTCGGCTCTGCAGGACCTGTTCGCGGTCGGCAGGAATGCGCACCCGCACTTCCACGCCTTCCAGCAGGTGTTCGACCGACTGCACCCGGGCATCGTTGATGCGCTCGACGATGCCCTCGCTCAGCGCGAAGCCCTGTGCGAAATCCTCAAGGTCGGCCGGGGTGGCCATCATCACCGCGAAGGGTGCGCCGTTGTAGACGAAGGCCACCGGCACTTCCTCGGCGATATGGTCGTCCAGCTGCAGCGAGGTCTCGCCGCGACGCCGGGCCACGCTGCGCATGACGCTGCCGGCGTCCTCGGTCAACACGGCGGCTTGCTGATCGTTCATCGTCCTAGTCTGCCGCAGGCAGCAGCTGTTCCTGCAAGGTGTCGAAGGCCTTGTGACGCTGCTGCCAGTCCGAAGGCTGGCTCACGCGCGTGACCTGGACCGCGGTCACCTTGTATTCGGGGCAGTTGGTGGCCCAGTCCGAATTCTCGGTCGTGATCACATTGGCGCCCGAGCCGGGGAAGTGGAAAGTGGTATAGACCACGCCCGGCTGCACACGGTCGGTGATGCGCGCGCGCAGCACCGTGTCGCCGGCACGGCTGGCCACGCCCACCCAGTCGTCGGCGGCAATGCCGCGTTCTTCCGCATCGTGCGGATGGAGTTCCAGCCGGTCCTCGTCGTGCCAAGTGGAATTGGGCGTGCGTCGGGTCTGCGCACCAACGTTGTACTGGCTCAGGATGCGCCCGGTCGTCAGCAGCAACGGGAAGCGCACGTTGACCTTCTCGCGCGTGGGCACGTACGGGGTCAGCATGAACTTGCCCTTGCCGCGCACGAATTGATCCACGTGCATGGTCGGGGTGCCATCGGGATGCTCGCCGTTGCACGGCCATTGGATGCTGCCCATCTGTTCCAGGCGCGCGTAGCTGACTCCGGTGAAGGTGGGCGTGAGCCGGGCGATCTCGTCCATGATCTGGGATGGATGGGTGTAGGCCATCGGATAGCCCATGGCGTTGGCCAGCAGCTGGGTGATCTCCCAGTCGGCGTAGCCGGCCTTGGGCGCCATGATCCGGCGCACCCGCGAGATGCGCCGCTCGGCGTTGGTGAAGGTGCCGTCCTTCTCCATGAACGAGCTGCCCGGCAGGAACACATGCGCGAACTTGGCGGTTTCGTTGAGGAACAGGTCCTGCACCACCACGCATTCCATCGCGCTCAGCGCAGCGGTGACGTGCTGGGTGTTGGGATCGGACTGGCCGATGTCCTCGCCTTCGATGTACAGGCCCTTGAACTCGCCATCCAGCGCAGCCTCGAACATGTTGGGGATGCGCAGGCCGGGCTCGTCGTGCAGCGGCACGTTCCATTCGGTTTCGAACAGGATGCGCACGGCCACGTCGCTGACATGGCGGTAGCCGGGGAATTCGTGCGGGAACGAGCCCATGTCGCACGAGCCCTGTACGTTGTTCTGGCCGCGCAGCGGATTGACGCCCACGCCGGGCCGGCCGATGTTGCCGGTGGCCATGGCCAGGTTGGCGATGCCCATCACCGCGGTCGAACCCTGCGAGTGTTCGGTCACGCCCAGGCCGTAGTAGATCGCCCCGTTCGGTGCGCCCGCATACAGGCGCGCGGCGCGGCGCACCAGCGCCGGGTCCACGCCGGTCTCGGCTTCCAGCGCCTCAGGCGAGCGCGAGACATCGGCCACATAGGCCCGCCATTTGGCGAAGGCATCGGCTTCGCAGCGCTGCGCGACGAAGTCCTCGTCGACCAGGCCTTCGGTCACGATCACATGCGCCAGCGCGTTGAGCATCGCGACGTTGGTGCCGGGGCGCAGCTTCAGGTGCACGTCGGCCGCGCCGTGCGGGGTCTTGACCAGATCGATGCGGCGCGGATCGATCACGATCAGCCTGGCCCCCTGGCGCAGCCGGCGCTTCATCTGCGAGGCGAACACCGGATGCCCGTCGGTCGGATTGGCGCCCATCACCAGGATCACATCGGCAAAGCGCACCGAATCGAAATCCTGGGTGCCGGCCGATTCGCCCAGGGTCTGTTTGAGGCCGTAGCCGGTCGGCGAGTGACACACCCGCGCGCAGGTGTCGACGTTGTTGTTGCCGAAGCCGGCGCGCACCAGCTTCTGGACCAGATAGGTCTCCTCGTTGGTGCAGCGCGAGGAGGTGATGCCGCCGATCGAGAACTTGCCGTAGGTCGCCTGCAGGCGCTTGAACTCGCGGGCGGTATGGGCGATGGCCTCTTCCCAGCTGACCACCTGCCACGGGTCGGTGATCTTGTTGCGGATCATCGGCGTGGTGATGCGGTCCGGATGGGTGGCGTAGCCCAGCGCGAAGCGGCCCTTGACGCAGGAATGGCCGTGGTTGGCGTGGCCATCGGCGTTGGGGACCATCCGCACCAGCTGGTCGCCCTGCATCTCGGCGCGGAACGAGCAGCCCACGCCGCAGTAGGCGCAGGTGGTGACCACGCTGTGGTCGGCCTGGCCCAGGGTGATCAGCGATTTCTCCGACAGCGTGGCGGTCGGGCAGGCCTGCACGCAGGCGCCGCAGCTGACGCATTCGGATTCCAGGAACGCCTGGTCCTGCCCGGCCGAGACCTTGGAGTCGAAGCCGCGCCCCTGGATGGTCAGCGCGAAGGTGCCCTGCACTTCGCTGCAGGCGCGCACGCAGCGCGAACAGACGATGCACTTGGACGGATCGAAGCTGAAGTAGGGATTGGACTCATCCTTTGGCGAGAAAAGCGGGTTGGCCACCGTGTGAGAAGTGCGGCCATGGATGGCCGCTATTTGATCTTCGCGAGAACGGACGCTCGCATAAACATGATTGGCCCCTTCATAGCCGTAGCGCACCTCGCGTAGGCCGACCGCGCCGGCCATGTCCTGCAGCTCGCAGTGGCCGTTGGCCGGGCACGTCAGGCAATCCAGCGGATGGTCGGAGATGTAGAGCTCCATCACCCCGCGCCGAATCTGGCCCAGCTTCTGCGTCTGGGTGCGCACCACCATGCCCTCGCTGACCGGCGTCGTGCATGAGGCCGGATAGCCCTTGCGCCCTTCGATCTCCACCAGGCACAGCCGGCACGAACCGAATGCATCCAGCGCATCGGAGGCACACAGCTTGGGGATCTTGGTGCCCATCAGCGCGGCGGCGCGCATGACCGAAGTCCCTTCGGGCACGTCGATCCACTCGCCATCGATGGAGACGCTGACCTTCTTCAGCGGCTGCAGCTGGATCAGCTGCGGGTTCGGGGTACCGAGATCGGTTTCGGCGATGGAACGCATGGTGCCTCCTAGGCAGCGGACGGCTGCCGGATGCGATCGAAATCTTCGGGGAAATGGTCCAGCGCGCTCAGCACCGGAAACGGGGTCATGCCACCGAGCGCGCACAGCGAGCCGTGCAGCATGGTGTCGCACAGGTCGCGCAGCAGCGTTTCCTGCGCCGCGCCATGGGTGGCGAAGCGGTCGATGACCTCCACGCCGCGGGTCGACCCGATCCGGCATGGCGTGCACTTGCCGCAGGACTCGACCGCGCAGAATTCCATCGCGTAGCGTGCCTGCTGCAGCATGTCGACCGTGTCGTCGAAGACCACAATGCCGCCGTGGCCGATCATGCCGCCGACCTGGGCGAAGGCCTCATAGTCCAGTGGCGTGTCGAACAGGGATTCGGGCAGGTAGGCGCCCAGCGGCCCGCCGACCTGCACCGCACGGATCGGCCTGCCACTGGCCGATCCGCCGCCGTAGTCGTACAGCAGCGTGCGCAGGGTGCTGCCGAACGGCAGTTCCACCAGCCCGCCGCGGGCGATGTTGCCGGCCAGCTGCAGCGGCAATGTGCCGCGTGAACGCCCGGTCCCGCGATCGTGATAGGCCTGCGCGCCGTCGGCCAGGATCGCCGGCACCGCGGAGAAGGTGATCACGTTGTTGATCACGGTCGGCTTGCCGAACAGGCCCTTGAGCGCCGGCAGCGGCGGCTTGAAGCGGACCATGCCGCGCTTGCCTTCCAGGCTTTCCAGCAGCGCGGTTTCCTCGCCGCAGATGTAGGCACCGGCGCCGAGCCGCACTTCCAGGTCGAAACGGCGTCCGGAGCCGGCGATGTCATCGCCCAACCAGCCGGCCGCATAGGCATTGGCAATGGCGGTATTGAGCGCGCGCCAGGCGTGCGGGTATTCGCTGCGCAGGTAGATGTAGCCCTGGGTCGCGCCCACCGCCAGGCCGGCGATCGCCATGCCTTCGACCAGACACAGCGGATCGCCTTCCATCAACATGCGGTCGGAGAAGGTGCCCGAATCGCCTTCGTCGGCGTTGCAGACGATGTATTTCTGCGGCGCGATGGTGTCGTGCACCGTCTGCCATTTGATCCCGGTCGGGAACGCCGCGCCGCCGCGGCCACGCAGCCTGGCGTCGGTCACTTCCTGCACGATCCGCGCTGGCTCCAGCGCCAGGGCGCGCTGCAGTCCACGCCAGCCGCCGTGCGCGGCATAGTCGTCCACGTCGACCGGATCGATCACGCCCACGCGGGCGAATGACACCCGCTGCTGGTCCCTGAAATAGGGATGCTGGGTGATGTCGCCCAGCCGCAACGGATGATCGCCACCGTCGAGCCAGCCAGCATCGAACAGGCCAGCGACGTCATCCGAGGTGACCGGCGCGTAGGCGACGCGGCCGTCGGATGTGGCCACTTCCACCAGCGGTTCCAGCCATAGCAGACCACGCGAGCCGTTGCGCACCAACCGGACTTCCATGCCACGCGCTGCCGCTTCGCGCATGATGGCCGAAGCCGCCTCGTCGGCACCCACCGACACTGCCGCCGCGTCGCCAGGCACGTAGACCGTCACTGCGCTCATGCGGCGCGCTCCACGTCATCGCGGCAGGCGGCGAGCAATGCATCCAACCGTGCCGGCGTCATCCGCCCATGCAACCGTCCGTCCAGCAGCAGCGATGGCGACAGCGCGCAGTTGCCCAGGCAATACACCGGTTCGAGCGTGAACTGGCCATCGCCGGTGTGATGCGCGGTCGCCGACAGGCCCAGCCGCGTGCGCGCATGCGACTCCAGCTCGCGCGCGCCCATCGACTGGCAGGCTTCGGCCCGGCACAGCTGCAGCACGTGCCGGCCCGGTGGCGCGCTGCGGAAGTGGTGGTAGAAGCTGACCACGCCGTGCACGTCGGCGCGGGTCATGTTGAGCGCGGCGGCGATCGGCGCCACCGCGCCTTCGGGCACATGGCCCAGCGCGTCCTGGACCGCGTGCAGGATCGGCAGCAGTGCGCCGGGGCGGCCGCGATGCCGGGCAATGGCCGCCTCCACCGGCGCGACTTGGTCCAGGTCCAGCGCCGGGACCACCTCGGTGACCGATTCGATATGCCTGGCGCGCTTGCCCATGGGTGTCGGTCTCCGCCTCGCTAGTGGAACAGCACGAGCGCCTTCTGCAGCGTCATCCACACGCCCCACAGCAGCGGCACGCCGACGGCGACCCAGGAGATCGCCACCAGTGCGCCCTGCCCGCCGGCCACCGCGACCGGAGTGCCGCCAGCGAGGGCGATCACTGCCTTGGGCGGCTCGGTTTCGCGCAGCTGCGCCTCGCTCATGTGGTACTTCGGGTTGACCGGGCGGATCGCCAGGTTGCACAGGAAGCCCAGCAGCAGCAGGCCGGCCAGGATGTACATGGTCTGGTCGTACACGCGCGCCGGCGGCAGGCCACGGCCCAGCTGCCAGTCGCGCAGGTAGTTGACGATCAAGGGACCAAAGATGCCGGCCGCCGCCCACGCGGTGAGCAGGCGTCCGTGGATCGCCCCGACCATGCGCGTGCCGAACATGTCGGCCAGGTACGCCGGCACGGTGGCAAAGCCGCCGCCGTACATCGACAGGATGATGCCGAAGCCCAGCACGAACAGGGCCACGCTGCCGGTCGCGCCCAGATGCGGCGCCGAGGCGTACAGCACCATGCCCAGCACGAAGAACACCGCGTAGGTCATCTTGCGGCCGATCTTGTCCGACAGCGAGGCCCAGACGAAGCGGCCGGCGATGTTGAACAGGCTCAGCAAGCCGGTGAAGGCCGCGGCGATGGTCGCCAGGCTCTTGAGCTGGGCCTCGTCCAGGTCGCGGAAGCCGGCGTCCACCCCGATCAGGCGCCCGCCGAAGACTTCCTGCAGCATCGGCGAAGCCATGCCGATCACGCCGATGCCGGCGGTGACGTTCAGACACAGCACCGCCCAGATCAGCCAGAACTGCGGCGTGCGCCAGGCCTGGTGCAGATGCACCTGGGCGGTGGTGATCATCGCGTTGGCAGTGGCCGGCGGCGGGGACCAGTCGGCCGGTTGCCAGCTGGCCGGCGGCACCCGGTAGCCCAGCGCGCCGCACATCATCGCCACAAAATAGATCAGGCCCATCACCACGAAGGTCTGCCACACGCCGACCGAGGTCGCGCTGGCGAAGTGCTTCATCAACAGGTCGGCCAGCGGCGAGCCGATCATCGCGCCGCCGCCGAACCCCATGATCGCCATGCCGGTGGCCATGCCGCGCTTGTCCGGAAACCATTTGATCAGGGTCGACACCGGCGAGATGTAACCCAGGCCCAGGCCAACGCCACCGATCACGCCCGAGCCCAGCCACATCAGCCACAGCTGGTGGGCGTACACGCCCACCGCCGAAATCAGCAGGCCGCCGCCCCAGCACACCGCGGCCACCACGCCGGCCTTGCGCGGACCGGCGCGTTCCAGCCAACCGCCCCACAACGCGGCCGAGCAGCCCAGCAGCACGAAGAACAGCGTGTACATCCAGCCCAGCATCTTCACCTGCCAGTCGCAGGTGGTGGTGAACAGCTGCGACAGCGCACTCATGTCGGCCGGGCACGCCACCGACGTGGTGATGCCGATGGCCTTGGACAGCGGCAGCCAGAACACGCTGAAGCCGTAGGCCATGCCGATGCACAGATGGATGGCCAGCGCGGCCGGTGGAACCAGCCAGCGGTTGAAGCCTGGCTTGGCGACAATGCGCTCGCGCGACAGCAATCCTGGCGCGGCGATGCTTGAACCTGTAACGACGTCCGACGTGCTGGCCATGAACCCTCCCAAGGTAGTGGCTGGCTGTACAGGCGTCAGCGGGAGCGCTGCATATGTTCCCGATGACATAAGACGCGTGGGGTGTGTCCGGATTCTAGACCCGCCAAATGCGGCGTTGCGGCGTTTCAAGCCGTGCCAATGGTCGAATAATCGGTTCTGCACAACCGATTGAACCGGTCAAAGCCCTGCGCTGCCCTGCACCACCGCCCGCCGAGGAGGCCAGCCCGTGTACAAGGTCGAGATCCGTCCGCAGTGGACCCTGCAGACCGTCGACGGCAAGGTGTTGCCGCCGCGCCTGATCGATCTGCTGCTGGCCGTGCACGAATCCGGATCGCTGGCCGCTGCCAGCCGCAACGCCAATCTGTCCTATCGATATGCCTGGGGCATCCTGCGCCAGGCGCATGCGTTGTTCGGCATGCCGCTGCTGCGCTCGACCCGCGGCCGCGGCGCGCGGCTGACGCCACTGGGCGAACGCCTGGTCTGGGCCGACAACCGCATCGCCGCGCGCCTGTCTCCGATGCTGGACAGCCTGGCCACCGAACTGGAAGCCGAACTCTCGCGCAATCTGGCCAGCGCCGCGGCACCGCTGCGCCTGCATGCCTCGCATGGCTTCGGCGTGGAAACCCTGCGCAAGGCCATGGCCACGCTGGAGCAGCCGCTGGACCTCAAATACCGCAGCCCCGACGACGCGCTGACCGCGCTGCGCGCCGGCGCCTGCGATCTGGCCGGGCTGCACCTGCCCATCGGCGGACTGGAAGGCGAGCTGCTTCGCCATTACCAGGACCGGCTGGACCAAGCCCGGCACCGCGTGATCCATTTGGCCATGCGCCGGCAAGGGCTGGTGGTGGCTCCAGGCAATCCCAAGCGCTTGCGCGTGCTGAGTGACCTGTTGCGCGACGACGTGCGCTTCATCCATCGCCAGCCCGGCTCGGGCACGCGCCTGCTGCTGGAATGCATGCTGGCGCGCGAAGGCCTGCCGCTGTCGGCAATCCACGGCTGCGATGTGGAGGAGCTCACCCATGCGGCCGTGGCTGCCTATGTCGCCAGCGGCCTGGCCGATGTCGGTCTGGCCCTGGAACCGCCGGCGCGCCGCTACGGACTGGACTTCGTGCCGATGATCACCGAGCACTATTTCTTCCTGTGCCAGGAACCGGCCCTGCACAGCGGCCAACTGCAGCCAATCCTGGAACTGCTGCGCAGCGAGCGCTTCCGCCACGAACTGGGCCAACTGCCAGGCTACGACCCCAGCTACTGCGGCACCGTGCAGACGCTGGCCGATGCGTTTCCGTCGATGGCCGCAAGCAAGCCGGAAGCGTCCGCCCCCATGTAGAGCGGAGCTTGCTCCGCTGCTCTTCGGTCAGATCTTCGGGAATGCCCCAGCGGAGCGAGCTCCGCTCTACAGAAAGCAAAAGCAGCGCCGCACCGCGACAGAAGCCAGCACGCTGCGAGGTGGTATTACGAAAGCAATCCCGCCTCTTGCAGCGCCGCTTCGACCTTGATCTGATTGCCCGGCTCCAGCTCGGTCATCGGCAGGCGCAGCGTGCCGCTGCAGCGGCCCAGGCGCGCCACGGCCCACTTCACCGGGATCGGGTTGGCCTCGACGAACAGCTGCTTGTGCACCGGCAACAACCGCATCTGGATCGCCATCGCGGTCTTGACGTCGCCGGCCAGCGCCGCCGCGCACAGCGCATGCATCAGGCGCGGGGCGACATTGGCGGTGACGCTGACGTTGCCGTGGCCGCCGCACAGCATCAGCGCCACCGCGGTGGCGTCGTCGCCGGAGTAGATCGAAAAGCCTTCCGGCGCCTCGCGGACCAGCCATTGCCCGCGCTCCAGGTTGCCGGTGGCTTCCTTGATGCCGACGATGCCCGGCACCTGCGCCAGGCGCAGCACCGTATCGTGCTGCAGGTCGGCCACGGTGCGGCCGGGCACGTTGTAGAGCACGATCGGCAGGTCGCCGGTGGCCTCGGCAATGGCGGCGAAATGGCGGTACTGCCCTTCCTGGCCCGGCTTGTTGTAGTACGGCACCACCTGCAGCTGACTATCGGCGCCCACCTGACGCGCGAACTGCGCCAGGGCGATGGCCTCGGCGGTGGAATTGCCACCGCAACCGGCCATTACCGGCACCCGGCCAGCGGCTTGTTCGACCGTCACCCGGATGATCTCGCAGTGTTCCTCCACGTTGACCGTGGGCGACTCGCCGGTGGTGCCGACCACGCCGATGCAGTCGGTGCCTTCGGCCACGTGCCAGTCCACCAGTTTGCGCAGCGCGTCGTAATCGACGCTGCCATCGGCATGCATGGGGGTGACGAGCGCGACGATGCTGCCGCGCAGGGGGGCGTGGGAAGTGGTCATGAAGGCGATCGGGCGTGATGGAGAAAGAAGAGCCCAGATTCTAAGCCGCCGCGGCGCAGCATCGCGCGCTTTTGATCTGTGTTCTGCTGCCACTGCAGCGGTCTCAACTGCAACGATTTGCGCCGGAGGCGCGGCTGGCGATTTTCGAGGTGTCGATTTCCACCGCGCTGGCTCGTCGGATCGTAGAAGGTGCAGGCATCGTGCCTGCGCCTGCGCCTTCCGCCGACCACGGCCGTGCGTGGTCCGGCCAACTGCTTTCCCAACCGAAGGAGAACGCCCGTGATCGCCAAGAACACACTTTGCCTCTGGTATGACGGCGCCGCGCTGGATGCCGCGCAGTTCTACGCCCGGACCTTTCCGGACAGCGCGGTGGGCGCGGTCCATCGCGCGCCATCCGATTTTCCGTCCGGCAAGGCCGGCGACGTGTTGACCGTGGAGTTCACCGTCATCGGCATTCCCTGCCTGGGCTTGAACGGAGGCCCCGCGTTCAAGCACAGCGAGGCGTTCTCGTTCCAGGTCGCCACCGACGACCAGGCCGAAACCGATCGGTTGTGGAACGCGATCGTCGACAACGGTGGCCAGGAGAACGACTGCGGCTGGTGCAAGGACCGCTGGGGCCTGTCGTGGCAGATCACTCCGCGTGTACTGACCGAAGGCTTCACCGATCCGGATCCGGCCGTGGCCAAGCGCGTGTTCGAGGCAATGATGACCATGCGCAAGATCGACGTGGCAAAGATCGAGGCTGCGCGCAGGGGTTGATCCCGTGCTGCGTCAGCCTTCCAGGTTGATCCAGGTCGCCTTGATCTCGGTGTACTTGTCGAAGGCGTGCAGCGACTTGTCGCGGCCGTTGCCGGACTGCTTGTAGCCACCGAAGGGGGCAGTCATGTCGCCGCCGTCCCAGGTGTTCACCCACACGCTGCCGGCGCGCAGCCTGCGGGTGACGCGGTGCGCGCGGGCGATGTCGCGCGTCCACACCGCCGCGGCCAGGCCGTACTCGCTGTCGTTGGCGAACTTCAATGCCTGTGCTTCGCCAGTGAAACCGATCACCGACAGCACCGGCCCGAAGATCTCCTCGCGGCTGATGGTGTGCCCGTGCTGCACGCCGTCGAAGATGGTCGGTTCGATGTAGCAGCCGCCTTCCACCACGCTGGCCTGCCTGCCGCCCAGCGCCAGGCGCGCGCCTTCTTCCCGGCCCTTGGCGATATAGCCCATCACCCGCTCCACATGCCCGGCATCGACCATCGCACCCATCGCAGCGCCGGGCGTGAACGGATGCTGCGGCTGCAGTTTCCTGCCGGCTTCCACCACGCGGGCGACGAATTCCTCGCGGATCGACTCCTCCACCAGCAGGCGCGAGGCCGCGGTACACACTTCCCCCTGGTTGTAGAAGATCGCCGAGGCTGCGGCCCGCGCCGCCTTGTCCAGGTCCGGCGCGTCGGCGAACACGATGTTCGGACTCTTGCCGCCGCACTCCATGTAGGCACGTTTCATGTTGGACAGGCCGGCGCACTGCAGCAGGCGTTTGCCGACCGCGGTGGACCCGGTGAACACCAGCCCGTCGACATCCATGTGCAGCGCCAGCGGTTCGCCGGCGGTCTTGCCGAAGCCGGGTACCACGTTGAACACGCCGGCGGGGATGCCGGCTTCCATCGCCAGCTCGGCCAGGCGCAGCGCGGTCAGCGGCGATTTCTCGGACGGTTTCAGCACCACCGAATTGCCCATCGCCAGCGCCGGCGCGATCTTCCAGGCCGACATCACCAGCGGGAAATTCCACGGCACGATCGCGCCGACCACGCCCAGCGGCTCGCGGGTGATCATGCCCAGCTCGCCCGGCCCGGTGGCCGCGACCTCGCCGTAGACCTTGTCGATCGCCTCGCCGGTCCAGGCCAGGCAGCGGGCGGTGGCCGGCACGTCGTAGCCCACCGCGTCGTCGACCGGCTTGCCCATGTCCAGCGATTCCAGCAGCGCCAGTTCGTCGGTGTGCGCGTTGACCACCTCGGCGAAACGCTGCAGCACCTTCTTGCGATGCGCCGGCGCGGTGTTGGACCAGCGCCCGGCCTCGAAGCTGCGCCGAGCCGCCATCACCGCCTTGTCGATGTCCACCGCTCCGCAGTCGGCCACCTGCCCCAGCATGCGTCCGTCGATGGGACTGATGCAGTCGAAGGTCGCGCCACTGGCCGCATCCACGTGCTTGCCGTCGATGAAAGCCTGGGTGGCGATGGACAGCGCGGCGGCTTGGGTCTTGCGTGATTCAAGCGTGGCGGTCATGGCGGTTCCTGTTGACTCAAGCGGACTGGGAGATGACGCGTTTGATTACCTTGCCAAGGCAAGCGCGGGCGGTGTGCCGCCTGGCTGCATTGATGACTGACAATGCTGTGGCCGTCACCTCCGCAAAGGCGGGAGGTGCGTTCCAACAGACCTTGTGGCTGGTCATCCAGTGCCGTTCCGCAAGGCAGCAAGTCGCTGGGTCCCCGCCTTCGCGGGGATGACGAATCACGGCAGCGCGCACGGGCGATCACTAAAACGTCGCCGGCGTGTTGGCGCTGACGATCACCGCATCGTCCTTGCTCAGGTTGCGGAACCGATGCGGCACCCGGCTTTCGAAGTAATAACCCTCGCCGGCATGCAGCACCCGCACCTGGTCGCCGACGGTCACCTCGACTTCGCCGGACACCACCACGCCGCCTTCCTCGCCTGCATGGGCCAGCATGGTCTCGCCGGTGTCGGTGCCCGGCGGCATGACCTCGCGCAGGATGCACATCTGGCGCTGGCTCACGCGCTTGCCGACCAGGAAATAATGGACCCCGTTGCTGCCCACGTCAGGCGTGTCGGCCACCGCGTAGAACGGGCTGTCCGGCGGACCGGCGTCCAGGTCCAGGGTGAAGAAATCGGCCAGCGAGATCGGGATCCCGTCCAGTACCTTCTTGAGCGAACTCACCGACGGGCTGACCTTGTTCTGCTCGATCAGTGAGATGGTGCTGTTGGTAACCCCCACGCGCTTGGCCAGCTCGCGCTGGCTGAGCTGTTTGGACGTACGGACCTGCTGCAGCCGCGCCCCGATATCCATCGACTTCCCCGTCCGCCGTGTTGCGGATTCTTGACACTATTGGCGCATTGAGCCCTTTGTGTGGCTTGGTTGTAAAGTTTTTTCAACGCGATAGGCTAGCCGCGTCCGCCTTCCACCGAGATCCGCATGAGCGCCGATTCCCAGTCTCCGAATGCCGGCTACGCCGCCCACTACGCCGAGCTGGGCACGCAGGTGCCGGCCTCGATGGACGCGTTCTGGATGCCGTTCACCGCCAACAAGGCGTTCAAGGCCAAGCCGAGGCTGCTGGCCAGCGCCTCGGGCATGCACTACAAGGACGTGGAAGGCCGCGAAATCCTGGATGCCTGCGCCGGCCTGTGGTGCGTCAATGCCGGCCATGCCCGCCCGCGCATCGTCGAGGCGGTCAGGCAGCAGATCGGGACGCTGGATTTCGCCCCCAACTTCTCGATGTCCTCGCCGCTGCCGTTCGTACTGGCCGAGCGTTTGGCCGAGCTGACCCCGGGCAAGCTCAACCACGTGTTCTATACCAACTCCGGCTCGGAGTCGGTGGACTCGGCATTGAAGATCGCCCTGGCCTACCACCGCGCCCGCGGCGAAGGCCAGCGCACGCGCCTGATCGGCCGCGAGAAGGCCTATCACGGGGTCGGCTTCGGCGGGATCTCGGTCGGCGGGCTGCCCAACAACCGCAAGTGGTTCGGTCCCGGCCTGCCGGGCGTGGACCACCTGCGCCATACCCTGGACATCGAACGCAACGGCTTCTCCCAGGGCCTGCCGCCGCATGGCATCGAGTGGGCCGAAGAACTGGAACGGGTGATCGCGCTGCATGACCCGTCGACGATCGCCGCGGTGATCATCGAGCCGATTTCCGGCAGCGCCGGCGTGATCCTGCCGCCGGATGGCTATCTGAAGCGTATCCGCGAGATCTGCAGCAAGCACGGCATCATGCTGATCTTCGACGAAGTCATCACCGGCTTCGGCCGCGTGGGCAAGGCCTTCGCCTCGCAGCGTTTCGGCGTGACACCGGACATCATCACTGCCGCCAAAGGCATCACCAACGGCTGCGTGCCGATGGGCGCGGTGTTCGTGTCCGAGGACATTTTCGAGGCCTTCACCCAGGGACCGGACAGCGCCATCGACCTGTTCCACGGCTACACCTATTCCGGGCATCCGCTGGCCTGTGCCGCCGCGCTGGCCACGCTGGATACCTATGCCGAGGAAAACCTGTTCGAGAAGGCGATTGAGCTAGGCGACTACTGGCAGCAGGGCCTGCACTCGCTCAAGGGCCTGCCCAACGTGATCGACATCCGCAACTTCGGCCTGATCGGCGCGGTCGAATTCGCGCCGCGTCCGGATGCGCCGGGCGCGCGCGGCTTCGAGGTATTCCGGCGCGCGTTCGAGGACGGCCAGATGCTGACCCGGGTCACCGGCGATGTGATCGCGCTGTCGCCGCCGCTGATCGTGGAAAAGGCGCACATCGACCGGATCTTCAATGTACTGGCGGATGTGATCCGGGCGACCGCGTAAGCACCGAGCGCAGCCCCCTGTAGAGCGGAGCTTGCTCCGCTAGGGCCTTCCCATGATCCGGCCGAAGACCAACAGATGTAGAGCGGAGCTTGCTCCGCTGGGGCGTTCCCCATGATCCAGCCGAAGACCAGCGGATGTAGAGCGGAGCTTGCTCCGCTGGGGCCTTCCCCATGATCCGGCCGAAGAGCAGCGGAGCAAGCTCCGCTCTACACGGGACGGCAGAACTGCATGCGCTCAGGCCGTCGGCAACTCCACGCACGCCACGGCCCCACCCTCGGCAACATTCCGCAACGACACGCTGCCGCCATGCAGCCGCACCACCTCCCGCACGAACGGCAATCCCAATCCGGTCCCACGCTGCCCCGTCGCCGGCGTCGCCAGTGAATAGAATCGCTCGAACACCCGTTCCTGCGCGTAGTCGGGCACGCCCGGCCCGGCATCGCGTACGCTGATCTTCACCTGATCGCCCTCAGGCACCCCCGACAGCACGACGCGCGCGCCACGTGGTGAGAACGCGATCGCATTGTCCAGCAGGTTGGACAGCGCCTGGCGCAGCAGGAAGCCATCGCCCTGTACTGCCAGACCATCGGTAACCTTCACCTCCAGCACCACATCGGCCGCGCGCAGGCGCGTGTCCACCGCCTCGGCGGCCTGCGCGAACAACGCGTGCAGCACCACCCGCTCGCGCGTCTGCAGCCAGCCATGCTGTTCCACCTCGGCCAGCGCCAGCAGCTTGTCGATGGTCTCGGTCAGGCGCTGCTGCTGGTCCAGGATGTTGCGGGCGAAGCGCTGGCGCTCGGCCTCGGGCAACGGCTCCTGCAGCAGCTCGGCCGCTCCGCGGATGCCGGCCAGCGGGCTCTTCATCTCGTGGGTCAGCGATTGCACGTACTGCTCGACGTAGTCCTTGCCGGCCAGCTTGCGACGCATCGTTTCCAGCGCCTGGCCCAGGTCGCCGATCTCATCGCGGCGCGGCTTGGGGGGCGCCACCGGCAACCCGGCACTGACCGCCTGGGCGTAGCGGTTGAGCCGGCCGATGCCATGCGCCAGCCACCAGGTGATCAGCAGCCCGATCAGCGCCGACAACCCGATCAGCCAGCCACCACGCCGCAGGATGTTCTTCTGGCTGGCGGCGATGAAGGGTTCGAAGGTCCGGTTGGGTTGGGACAGCGTCAGTACGCCGATCAGCTTTCGTGGCGCCACGCCCGGCGCATACACCGGCGCGGCCACGTGCATCACCGTGTGGATGTCGTCGTCCGGCGACTCGGGACTGGAACGCGCGCCGTATTCGCCGCGCAGCGTGCGGTAGACATCGTTCCAGCGCGAATTATCGCGCCCCACGTCGCGCCCGCGCGAGTCGAACACCACCACACCATGGGCATCGGTGATGCTGACCCGATAGTCCACGCGCTTCTTGGGGATCTGCCAGATATGCGCATCCACTTCGCGATCGGCGGCGGCTTCCATGTCGCGGGAGAATTGTCCGCCGTTGATGCGGCCTGCAGCCAGATCGTCGGCCGCCATCACCGCCAATACGTTGGCTGTGTCGACCAAGGTGGATTCCATCGCCTGGCGCACGCCGGGTTTGACCTCGCCCACGAACACCCGCATCACGAAGAACGCGGCCAGGCCGGTGATCAGGAAAAACCCGAGAAACAACCGAAGACCGATCCTCACCTGCTACAGCTCCAGCGAGTAGCCGATCCCGCGATGCGTGCGCACCGGATCGGGATCGACGCCGGCCGCGCGCAGCTTGGCGCGCAGCGTCTTGATGTGGGTGTCGACCGTGCGGTCGGCGCTGTCGGCATCGCGGTCCCAGCCGCGGTCCATCAGCTGGGCGCGGCTGAGGATGGCGCCCGGACGCTGCAGCAACGCCGCCAGCAGTGCGTATTCGTAACGGGTCAGGTCCAGCACCGCCTCGTGGAAGCGGATGCGATGGCCCTCGCGATCGATGGAAAACCCGCCGGTCGCCGGCCCGCCATCCGCTGGCACCACGCCGCTGCGCCGCAGGCGCGCCCGGACGCGTGCGACCAGTTCCCGGGGCGAGAACGGCTTGGCCATGTAGTCGTCAGCGCCCAGTTCCAGGCCCAGCACCCGGTCGATCTCGTCGTTGCGGGCGGTCAGGAACAGCACCGGCACCTCGGAAAACGCCCGCAGCTGGCGACACACGTCGAAACCGCTGCCATCGGGCAGGCCCACGTCCAGCACCACCACATCCACCCCGCCGGCGCGCACGCGCGGGGCGACCTCGCGCGCCAGCTGCACGTGTTCGGCCTGCAGGCCTTCGCTGCGCAGCGCGTAGAGCACGGCATCGGCGATGGCGGCTTCGTCTTCGACAACCAGCACGTTGGGCATGGCGCGCAGCATAGCCGTGGCCCGCCGCGACCTCTATCCTTGCGCGGATGAATTACAGACACGCCTTCCACGCCGGCAACCACGCCGATGTCCTCAAGCACATGGTGCTGGTCAATCTGCTGGGAGCCATGGCACGCAAGGACAGCCCGTACTTCGTGCTGGATACCCATGCCGGCCGCGGCCATTACCTGCTGGCTTCGCCCGAAAGCCGCAAGACCTCCGAGGCCGAGGAAGGCGTGCTCAAGCTGTTCGGCCAGCCCCGGCTGCACGAAAGTATCGAGCGCTACCTGCGCGCGGTGCAGTCGCACAACCCGGTCGGCGCGCTGGTGGCCTATCCCGGCTCGCCGCTGCTGGTGGCCCAGCACCTGCGCGAGCAGGACCGCCTGGCCGCCTGCGAACTGCAGCCTGAGGAAGCCCAGGCCCTGCGCGAGCTGTTCCACCGCGACAGCCGCGTGGCCGTGCACGCACGTGACGGCTACAGCGCGATCAAGGCCCTGTTGCCGCCGCGTATCGGCGAGTCCAAATTCGGCCGTGGGCTGGTCCTGATCGACCCACCGTACGAAGCGCAAGACGCCGAATACCCGCAGATCATCGCCGCCGTCCGCGAAGGCATGCTCCGCTGGCCCAGCGCCACCTGGGCCATCTGGTACCCGATCAAGCAGCGCCGCACGCTGCTGCCGTTCTTCCGCAAGGCCGCCGCGCTGCCGGCCAAGTCGATCTGGCTGGCCGAGCTGCAGGTGCGTCCGGATGACTCCCCGCTGCGCCTGGCCGGCAGTGGCATGCTGATGATCAACGCGCCCTGGCAGCTGGAACAGGACATCGCCCCGGCTCTGCCGATCCTGCAGAAACTGCTGGGCGACACCGGCGCCACCACGCGTCTGGAATGGCTCAAGCAGCCCGAATGAAGGCAGCTCGCAGGCCTCGGCTCGGCCTGCCGTCATCCATCCAAGCCGCATGTCAAACCGGCTTTCACTTCGCGCGTGCCAGCATCGAATCCATGAGCGGGCAAAAGCGACTGCCGCCGTGGCATGAGAAGTTCCGGTTGCGTGATGGCCGGGAGCTGCTGATCCGGCCCATCCGGCAAGAGGACGCGGCACCGATCCGCGGTGCGTTTTCGCTGTTGGAGCCTTACGAGATCCGCCAGCGTTTTCTCACGACCATGGCCGAACTTCCGGCCGAACAGGCGGCACGCCTGTGCAGTCCGGATCCTCGCAGCGAATTTGCGCTGGTGGCGGCCGAACCGCTGCCGCCAGGCGAAGCGCTGGTCGGCGCCGTGGCCAGGGCTCGTGTGCCTGCAGGCGCACGCCATGCCGAGTGCGCGATCCTGGTCAGCCGGTTCATCAGCGGACAGGGCGTGGGCAGGCACCTGATGCGCAGGTTGGTGAAGTGGGCACGTGGGCGCGATCTGCAGCAGCTCCACGGCGACGTGCTGGATGACAACCAGCCAATGCTGCAGCTGGTCAAATCGCTGGGGTTCCGCGTGCTTCCAGGCCATGACACCCCGGGACTGGCCCGCGTGGTGCTGGACCTGGAGACGGCCGCCGACCGGGCTGGCGATCCCGATTCCGCGCCGGCCGCCTGAGTCGGCTCGCCGCCGCATCGATCCTGCAGAGCCGAGCTTGCTCGGCTGGGGCTTCCCCAGCGATCTGGTCGAAGAGCAACGGAGCAAGCTCCGCTCTACAGCGCTGCCATCGATATCTACCTCCCTCGGCTCACGCAGTCCCGCCTGCTGGCCGCGCTAAAATAATGGGCTGATGAGCAAGCCCCCTATTTCCTCCCCGCCGCTGCCGCGTGCCGGCCACTCGCGCGCCTGGTGGCGCGCCCCCTCCTCCCCGACCGCGCTGGCTTGGTATCTGGCCCAGGCCGCGCGTGCGCATGACGGTCCGCTGCTGGCCATCGCCGCCGACAACCAGGCCGCGCACCAGCTGGAATCGGACCTGCACACCCTGCTCGGGCCGGAGTCGGACCTGCCGGTGCTGCCGTTCCCGGACTGGGAAACCCTGCCCTACGATCGCTTCAGCCCGCACCCGGACATCATTTCCCAGCGCCTGTCGGCCCTGAACCGCCTGCCCACGCTGGGCCGCGGCGTGGTGGTGGTGCCGGTGCAGACCCTGATGCAGCGCCTGCCGCCGGTAGCGCGCATGGCCGGCAGCAGCTTCGATTACCGCGTGGGCGAAAAGCTCGACTTCGACGCCGAGAAGCGCCGCCTTGAGGCGGCCAGCTACCGCAACGTGCCGCAGGTGCAGGACCCGGGCGACTTCGCCGTGCGCGGTGGCCTGCTGGACGTGTACCCGATGGGCGCCAAGGCGCCGCTGCGGATCGAGCTGTTCGACGAGAACATCGACACCATCCGCGCGTTCGACCCGGAAACCCAGCGCTCGCTGGAGAAGACCGACGCCATCCGCATCCTGCCCGGTCGCGAAGTACCACTGGATCCGCGCAGCGTCGAGAAGGCGATGAACATCCTGCGCGAACGCTTCGACGTGGATACGCGCAAGAGTTCGCTCTACCAGGACCTGAAATCCGGCATCGCCCCGGCCGGCGTTGAGTACTATCTGCCGCTGTTCTACGAGCAGACCGCCACGCTGTTCGACTACCTGGGCGACAAGGCACTGCCGCTGCTGGCCGAACCGGCGCTGGCCAACGGCGATGCGTTCTGGCTGCAGGCCCAATCGCGCTACGAACAGCGCCGCCACGATGTCGAACACCCGGTGCTGCCGCCCGAGGAGCTGTACCTGGCGCCCAACCCGCTGCGCGAGGCGCTGAACAAGCTGCCGCGCATCGAGCTGTGCGGGCCGGCGCATCCACGCTTCGAGGAATCCACGCCGCTGGGCGATGTCGCCCTGCCGCCGCTGCCGCTGGCGCCGCGCGATGCGCCGGCAGGCCAGGCGCTCAAGGCCTTCCTGGAGCACTATCCGGGCGGCGTCATGGTGGCCGCCGATTCGGCCGGCCGCCGCGAAGCGCTGATGGAAGTCATGCAGTCGGCCGGGCTGGTGCCGGAAGTGGTTGCCGACTTCAGCGCCTTCTTGAACGGACGTCATCCCCGCGAAGGCGGGGACCCAGCGACTTCCGGAAAGGTCGACAAGGCGCTGGGTTCCCGCGTGAGCGGGAATGACGGACATGTTGCTCCCATCAAATTCGCCATCGCCGTGGCCCCGCTGGAAGACGGCTTCGCGCTGGAAGACCCGCGCATCGCCGTGCTCACCGAGCGCCAGCTGTTCCCCGAACGCGCCAACCAGCCGCATCGCCGGCGCCGCAGCGGCAAGGAACCCGAGGCGATCATCCGCGACCTGGGCGAACTGTCCGAAGGCGCGCCCATCGTCCACGAGGACCACGGTGTCGGCCGCTACCGCGGGCTGGTGACCCTGGAAGCCGGCGGCATGCCGGCCGAATACGTCGAGATCGAATACGCCAAGGGCGACCGCCTGTACGTGCCGGTCGCCCAGCTGCATCTGATCAGCCGCTACTCCGGTGCCTCGGTCGAGACCGCGCCGCTGCATTCGCTCGGCGGCGAAGCCTGGACCAAGGCCAAGCGCCGCGCCGCCGAGAAGGTGCGCGACGTGGCCGCCGAGCTGCTGGAGATCCAGGCCCGGCGCCATGCCCGCGCCGGCCTGGCGCTGGACGTGGACCGGGCGATGTACGAGCCGTTCGCCGCGACCTTCCCGTTCGAGGAAACCCCCGACCAGCTGCACGCCATCGATGCGGTCCTGCGCGACCTGGCCAGCAGCCAGCCGATGGACCGGGTGGTGTGCGGCGACGTGGGCTTCGGCAAGACCGAGGTCGCCGTGCGCGCCGCCTTCGCCGCGGCCAGTTCCGGCAAGCAGGTGGCCGTGCTGGTGCCGACCACCTTGCTGGCCGAGCAGCACTTCCGCAACTTCAGCGACCGCTTCGCCGACTGGCCGTTGCGGGTGGAAGTGCTCTCGCGCTTCAAGTCCACCAAGGAGATCAAGGCCGAGCTGGTCAAGCTGGCCGATGGGCAGCTGGACGTCATCGTCGGCACCCATCGCCTGCTGCAGCAGGACGTGAAGTTCAAGGATCTGGGCCTGGTCATCGTCGACGAGGAACAGCGTTTCGGCGTGCGCCAGAAGGAAGCCCTCAAGGCCATGCGCGCCAACGTGCACCTGCTGACGCTCACCGCCACGCCGATCCCGCGCACCCTCAACATGGCCATGGCCGGCCTGCGCGACCTGTCGATCATCGCCACCCCGCCGGCCAACCGCATGGCGGTGCAGACCTTCGTCACCGTGTGGGACGAGGCGCTGCTGCGCGAGGCCTTCCAGCGCGAGTTAGCACGCGGCGGCCAGGTGTACTTCCTGCACAACGACGTGGAAAGCATCGGCCGCATGCAACGCGACCTGCAGATCCTGGTGCCGGAAGCGCGCATCGGCGTGGCCCACGGCCAGATGCCCGAGCGCGAGCTGGAACAGGTGATGCTGAGCTTCCAGAAGCAGCGTTTCAACGTGCTGCTGTGTTCGACCATCATCGAATCGGGCATCGACATCCCCAACGCCAACACCATCATCATCAACCGTGCCGACCGCTTCGGCCTGGCCCAGCTGCACCAGCTGCGCGGCCGGGTCGGCCGCTCGCACCATCGTTCGTATGCGTATCTGGTGGCGCCGGAAACACGTTCGCTGACCGACGACGCGCGGCGCCGCCTGGAAGCCATTTCCTCCATGGACGAACTGGGTGCCGGCTTCATGCTGTCCACCCATGACCTGGAAATCCGCGGTGCCGGCGAACTGCTGGGTGAGGACCAGAGCGGCCAGATGGCCGAAATCGGCTTCAGCCTCTACACCGAACTGCTGGACCGCGCGGTGCGCTCGATCCGCAAGGGCCAGCTGCCCGACGTGGATGCCGGCGAATCGCGTGGCGCCGAAATCGGCCTGCACGTGCCGGCGCTGATCCCGGAGGATTACCTGCCCGACGTGCACACCCGCCTGACCCTGTACAAGCGCATTTCCAGCGCGCCGGACGTGGACGAACTGCGCGAACTGCAGGTGGAGATGATCGACCGCTTCGGCCTGCTGCCCGACCCGGTCAAGCACCTGTTCGCCACGGCGGAGCTGAAACTCAGCGCCGACGCGCTGGGCATCCGCAAGCTGGAGCTGGGCGAGAACGGCGGCCGCATCGTGTTCGACGCCAAGCCCAAGGTCGACCCGATGACCGTCATCCAGATGATCCAGAAGCAGCCGCGGATCTACGTCATGGACGGCCCGGACAAGCTCAGGATCAAACTTCCGTTGCCCGACCCGGCCGACCGCTTCAACGCAGCCAAGGGTTTGCTGGCGGCGCTGGCGCCGGCGGCTTGATGGGCCATTGACCGTAGCCCGGGTAAGCAGCGCGCACCCGGGTCTCGCTGGCACCAGAGTTCCCGGGTGCAGCCTTCGGCTTTACCCGGGCTACGGGAGCTCTAAACTTCTGGCCATCATGTGTGGGGATACGCGTTCCCCAGGGTCAGATTGCACGCCAATTCAGACGGATGAGCGGCTATGGACAGTCATGCAATGCACCCCACAGACCGCCGGGTGAAAGCCGGCTTTCGAGCCACCATAGCCACCTGTGTTGGCGCCGTATTGCTATTGGTCCCGGGCTTGAATGTCATCCTCTTCATCGGTTTGATGCTGCCGCTGTGGATGATCAGTGGGCTAGGCGTTCCAGGCCTGGGAGAGGAGTTCAACGGATTCTTTATTCTCAGCCCCCTCGGATGGACGATGGGAGCGATCATCGTCTGGTCAATTTTCTTCTACGCCTTCAATAAATCGCTCAAGAAGCATGAGTTCATTGATTGAGCCAATATCCGGATTCACGCCTTAGTCCCAACACAGTCGCACCGTCACGCCGCGCCGCCAACGCTTGTTCGATACGTCTGAGTCAAAAAAAATCCTAGTACCGCAACGGCGATGGCAGTCATTTGGAGGATCAAACATGGCAAAAGTCACAGGAATCGGCGGCATCTTCTTCAAGAGCAGAGGCGACAGCGCTGCGCTTGCCGCCTGGTATCACCAGCATCTGGGCATTCCGCTGGAAAGCTGGGGCGGTGCGGTCCTGCGCTGGCCCGATGACACCGCCAACGACAAGGGACTCACCGTCTGGACGGTCGCCGACAAGGACAGCCAGTGGTTCAGTCCCAGCGATTCGGCCTTCATGATCAATTACCGGGTCGACGATCTGGATGCATTGATCGCGCAATTGCGCGCCGATAGCATCCAGATCGTCAGCGGCCCCGAGTCGCACGAGAACGGCAAGTTCGCCTGGATCATGGATCCGGAAGGCAACAAGGTCGAGCTGTGGGAACCGATGGCGTGGGACGAGAAGAACAAGGGCGCTTGAGTTCCTGCAATAACCCAGCCAGCGATTCAAGCGTGGCGTTTACGGACCAGTCAAAGCGCTCTGCCAGCAGCAGCGGGCGATGGTTTCAGGCGCCTTGTAGAGCGGAGCTTGTGGCAATCCCATCTTGGGGACTCCGCTGGAGCTGTATCGATGCACTGGCCGAAGAGCAGCGGAGCAAGCTCCGCGCTACAACCCGAATGTCGTGACCCAACATGAGCCCTGCCCTTCTATTGCCCATGGCCGCCCACATCGCCTGGGCGGCCCTGCTGTATGTGGTGTTGACCCTGGCGAGGGCGCCCAGCGTGTGGGGCCTGGGTCGCAGCGCCGACGGCAGCAATCCCTGGGCGGCACTGGAGCCGCGCATCGGCGCCAATCTGTCCAACCAGTTCGAATGGCCGCTGTTCTTCCACGTCGGCTGTATCGCGCTGCTGCTATTCCAGCCTGTGCCCGGCCTGCCTGCGTTGATCCTGGCCTGGATCTTCGTGGCAGGCCGCATGCTGCATAGCGCCGTGCAGATATTGACCACCAACATCCGCCTGCGCGGCCTGGTGTTCACTGTGAACTTCCTCGCCGTGCTGGGCCTGTGGGGCGTGGTCGTGATGGACGCCCTGCGAAGCCACGCCTGAGGACACGCTGATGGCCTCCGGCACCCCTTCCAGGACCACGCTGTCGATCGGCAGCGCTCTGTTGGTCGCCGCCCTGCTGGCCTCCGGATGGCATCCGTACGAGCGCGGGACCTGGTGGTTGGAAGTGTTGCCGGTGCTGGTCGTGCTGCCGGTGCTGTGCGCCACGCATCGGCGTTTTCCGCTGACATCGCTGTTGTATGCGGGAATCTTCGTGCATGCACTAGTCTTGATGCTGGGCGGGGCCTATACCTATGCGCGGGTGCCGCTGGGTTTCTGGATGGCCGACCTGTTGGGCACCGCCCGCAATCCGTACGACAAGCTGGGCCACCTGATGCAGGGCTTCGTCCCGGCTTTGGCCGCACGTGAGGTCCTGCTGCGCCTGGGTGTAGTGCAAGGCCGCCGCTGGCTGGCCTTGCTCGTAGTCTGCGTCGTGCTGGCCATCAGTGCCTGCTACGAGTTCGCCGAATGGGGCGTTGCGATTGCCCTGGGTCAAGGCGCCGATGACTTCCTCGGCACCCAAGGCGATCCCTTCGACACCCAGTCGGACATGTTCTGCGCGCTGGTCGGTGCCGTTGCTGCACTCCTTCTGTGCAATCGCCTGCAGGACAGGCAGATCACGCAGATCGGCAAGACCTCACCGCGGTGAAGCGCCGAAAAAAGGCACGGCGTCGCGCACCACGCCTGTAGAGCGGAGCTTGGTCCGCTGGGGCTTTTCCATGATCTGGCCGAAAAGCAGCGGAGCAAGCCCCGCTCTACCAGTGGGGCGTTCCCATGATCCGACCGGAAAGCAGCGGAGCAAGCTTCGCTCTACAAAGGTCGCGTCGTCAGCCCGCCATCAGCGCCTGCAGCCGCGCCTCGCGGCCGCTCAGGATGGCCACGGCGCTGGCGCGTGCTTCGCCGTCGAGGGGCACCAGTTCGTTGAAGTGGTCGCCGACCCAGGTGGCGATGGGCACGCCGTCGCGGAACAGCACGCGATTGCCGGCCACGCGCGGGATCCGCTCGCCCGGCAGCACGCTGCCGAGCAGATTGGCGGGGTCGGAAGCGGACAGGCTGACCATGCGGCCGTCGTGCGGGCGACGACGCATCTCGCGCAGCAGGCCGATGGCTTCGGGCAATGCGAACTGTTCGCCGCTCAGGCCATCGATGAAGCGGCCGCCGCGGATCTCGCCGCGCGCTTCCAGGCGCTGGTAGACGCGCACCAGTTCGCGCCAGGCGGGAAGCCAGGCGGCCTCGCGTTCCAGCACGCGCCAGGCGACCACGCCGTAGCGCTGCAGCAGCTGGCGGGCGATGTGCTCGACCGAGTCGCGGCGCGCTTCGGCGAGCAGCGCCCGGTCTTCGGCATCGTCGGTCTCCGGCGTGCTGCGCGCGCGCACCAGCGCCCAGCGGCCGGCATCCTGGATGCCGAACAGCGGCACCCGCCGGCGCTTGCGTGACAGGGCCGATGGCCGCTTGGATGCCGGCACCAGCAGCGCGCGCAGGCCACCGAAGCTGTCGCAGTGCGCGCGCCCGCGAGCGACCAGTTCGGACAAGGCATCTTCCAGCTCGGTCGACAGCAGGCGGGTGCCGTCGGCGATCTCGTCGAAGAACGAGGCGCCGTGCGTGGCCAGGTAATCGGCCACGCGTTGCGCGCGCGAACCCAGCGCGGCGTCGCCCTCGCCTTGGGGCGCCAGCCTGGTCCAGTGCGCGGCACTGCGACGCGGCAGCAGCAACAGCGGCGTCGAACGCAGCGAACCGGTGCCCTTGCCGCCATTGCCCGGCGGTGGGCGCAGCCGCGTCCACAGGGTGCGGCCGGCGCTGCACAGATCGTCCAGCCAGGACGGCATGTAGTCGCGCACCCGCGCCGACAGGATCTCGCTTTCCCAGACCGCGGCCTGCGCCTCGAAGCCTTCCAGCTGCGCCAGCACCCCGGCCAGCGCTTCGGGACCGGCCACGCGCGTGTCGGCATCCACGTGCTGCCACTGAAACAGGAAGCGCGCGTAGTCGCGCACCGGCACCGGCTCGATCTCGCGGCGCAGGCGGCCCAGCGTATAGCGGTGGATGCGGGCCAGCAGATGCCGCTCGCACCACTCGTCCTGCTGCGCACCAGGACTGAAGCGGCCGGCAATGACGAAGCCGTCGGCCTGCAGCGCCAGCAGCGCGATCTGGATCTCCGCCAGCGGCAGCTGCAGGTCCGCCGCCAGCACCGCCGCAGGTAGCGGACCGAAGCCGGACAGGCGCGCCCGCAGCAGTTCGCGCAGGGCGGTTTCCGGCTGCCAGTCGGCGACCGCGTAGCCGCGCGGCACCTGGATGGTGGGCACCGGCGCGGCGCCCGGATACAGTGGGCCGAACTGGGCCAGTCGTTCTGCGCCGATCCACACGCCAGGCGTGCCATCCTCGGTCAACAGCCGTGCGGCGCGACCGGCGCCGGCCAGCTGCGCCAGCCAGGTAGACCAGCCGTCGTTGGCCGCCACCTCCTGGGGTGTCAGCAGGCCCAGCTCGGTCAGGGCCTCGTGCAGTTCGTCGGCATCGCGCACCTGCGGCCAGGCCTCGACGCGGACCGCGGCGATGGCGTCCGGGTCCAGCCGGCCCAGGTCGTCGGCGCTTTGCGGATCGGCATAGCCACGGCTTTGCACGGCCTGGGTGCGGCGTTCTTCCAGCGGCGCATCGTCGAGGAAGGCGTACGGCTTGGCATTAAGCGCTTCGGCGGCCAGTGGCGACGGCGCCGCCAGATCGCGCGCCAGCAGCCGGACCTGGCCCGACTCCATGCGTCGCAGCAGCGCCAGCCAGCCATCGGCGTCCATGGCCTCGTGCAGGCAATCCTCCAGCGTCTGCGCGACCAGCGGATGGTCGGGAATCTCGCGCTCGCCCACCAGGTTCTCGGCGCAGGCCACCTGGTCGGGGAAGACCGTGGCCAGCAGGTCCTCCGACTTCATGCGCTGCAGTTGCGGGGCGGTCTTGCGGCCACCGCTGAAACGCGGAAGCGCCAGCGCGTTGGTGGCGTTCCAGCGCCAGCGCACACCGAACAGCGGTGCATCCAGCAGCGCCTGGATCAACACCTCCAGCGCGCTGCCGGACTTGAGGTAATGCCAGACCTCGTCCAGCGGGAAGCTGTGGCTGGTGGAAAGCGACAGCACGATGGCATCCTCGGTGGCGGCGGCCTGCAGTTCGAAGTTGAACGTGCGGCAGAAGCGCTTGCGCAGGGCCAGGCCCCAGGCGCGGTTGAGCCGGCTGCCGTAAGGACTGTGGATGACCAGCTGGGTGCCGCCGGAGGCATCGAAGAACCGCTCCATCACCAGCTGCTGCTGGGTCGGCAGCGTGCCCAGCGCGACCGCGGCACTGCCCAGGTAATCGGCGATCTGGCGCGCGGCTTCGGCGTCCAGCTGCAGCTCGCGCATCAGCATCGGCTGCACCTGCGCCTGGCCGCCCTGTTCCACTGCCGTGGCCACCTGCGCACGCAGGCGCGAGACCGCCTGCGAAAGCTCATCGGTGCGGCCCGGGGCTTCACCGATCCAGAACGGGATGTTGGGCGCCGCGCCGCGCGCGTCCTCCACCCGCACCCGGCCCGGCTCGACCCGCAGGATGCGGTAGCTGGTATTGCCCAGCTGGAACACGTCACCGGCCAGGCTCTCGACCGCGAAGTCCTCGTTGACCGTGCCGATGGTGTCGACCTGCGGCTCCAGCACCACGCTGTAGTCGCCGGTCTCGGGGATGGTGCCGCCGCTGGTGAGCGCGGTCATGCGCGCGCCGCGGCGCTGGCGCAGGCGGCCGTTGACCGCGTCGCGATGCACATAGCCGGCGCGCTGGCCGTGGCGGGTGGTGAAGCCTTCGGACAGCATCCGCACCACCGCGTCGAACTCCGCGCGGGCCAGGCGCGCGTACGGCCAGGCGCCACGGACCAGGTCGAACAAGGCGTCCTCGTCCCAATCCTCCGAGGCGGTCTCGGCCACGATCTGCTGGGCCAGCACGTCGCGCGGAGCTTCCAGCAGATGCAGCGCGTCCAGTTCGCCGCGGCGCACCGCATCGAGCAGCGCGGCGCATTCGACCAGTTCGTCGCGCGATTGCGGGAACAGTCGCGCCTTGGGCGTGCCGCCGACCGCATGGCCGGAACGGCCGGCGCGCTGCAGGAACGTGGCGATCGAGCGCGGCGAACCGATCTGGCAGACCAGGTCGACATCGCCGATATCCAGGCCCAGCTCCAGCGAGGCAGTCGCCACCAGCACCTGCAGCTGACCGGCCTTGAGGCGCTTTTCGGCCAGCAGGCGGGCGTCGCGCGCCAGGCTGCCGTGGTGCGCAGCCACCGCCTCCTTGCCCAGCAGTTCGCCCAGGTGGCGGGTGACGCGTTCGGCCATGCGCCGGGTGTTGACGAACACCAGCGTGGTGCGATGCTCGCGCACCAGTTGCGCAAGCCGTTCGTGGACCTGCTGCAGCTGGTCCCCCGACATCACCGCCGACAGCGGCGTGGGCGGCAGCTCCAGCGCCAGATCGCGCTGGCGGGTGTAGCCGATATCGACGATGGCGCAGTCCGGCGTGTCGCCGTGCACGTTGCGCGTGCCGACCAGGAACCGGGCGACCTGCTCGATCGGCTTCTGGGTCGCCGACAGGCCGATGCGGGTCGGCGGCTGTTCGCACAGGTGCTGCAGGCGCTCCAGGGTCAGCGCCAGGTGGCTGCCGCGCTTGCTGGCGGCCACCGCATGGATCTCATCGACGATCACGGTGCGCACGTGGCGCAGCGAGGCGCGGCCGGACTCGCTGCCCAGCAGCACGTACAGTGACTCGGGCGTGGTCACCAGCACATGCGGCGGCAGTTTGCGGGCGGCGGCGCGTTCGCGCTGCGGCGTATCGCCGGTGCGCACCGCGGTGCGGATGGCGACATCAGGCAGGCCCAGCTCGACCAGCTGCGCGCGGATGCCGGCCAGCGGCGCTTCCAGGTTCAGATGGATGTCGTTGGACAGCGCCTTCAGCGGCGACACGTACAGCACCCGGGTCTGGTCCGGCAACGCGCCGCCCGCGGCCAGGCCTTCGCGGACCAACGCATCGAGCGCGGCCAGGAACGCGGTCAAGGTCTTGCCCGAACCGGTCGGCGCGGCCACCAGGGTGTGGCGTCCGGACTGGATCGCCGGCCACGCCTGCAGCTGTGCCGGGGTCGGCGCGGCGAAGACACCGTCGAACCAGCGCTGGACGGCGGGATGGAAGTCGTGAGTCACGGGTATGGCGACAGCGAGGCGTAGGACGGATGTTCCAAGGTGGGGGTGCGCCAAACCCGCATCAATGTGGCTCAGCTGGGGGTCTGCGCATACCTGTGACCGTTTGCTTGGGAATAAGTGTGATGGAAATCACAAAAATGCACGTCCCTGAAGGTTTTGGCAACGACCGGTTTGCAGCTGCTTTACGCCCTGACCGATAGGGTCGGAATTGGACGCGCAGGCCATCCCCCGACTGCGCGCAAATGAGGGCGGATACCCATGACGGCTCAGAAGCACGGACATCACGACACACATGCAAAACAGCACCGCTGGTCGCAGCATGTCAATGAAACCAGCGACGCGATGGAGCTCAAACCCGGTGTATTTGAACAGGAAGACCCACGGGCAATCGCCCGTTCGCTGAAACGCTCCGCAGAATCCAGCACGCGCCGCAAGGCACCGCCATTCCGTTCGGCCATGTCGATGCTGGTGTTCTACATCAACCGCGCCGGCAAGAACCTGCCGCAACGGCGGGTGGACGTGCTGGAACAGGCCAAGGACGAGCTCCGCGACCTGTACGGCAAGCCGCGCAAGGCAGCCTGACTACCCCTCCTCTGAGCCGCACCACTTCACGGACGGCTCGTTTCGACGATGTGCCAGGCTCGCCGGGCCACCTCGACCCGGCGGGCCTTATTTCAGGAAAAGATCCGCGTACTGAGGCGCCACGTAGGACTGCAACACCTGCGCGGGTACATCCACGGTCTGGGTGCCGTCGGCGTACGAGCCGACCTGGTACGGCGGGAACACGAAGCGGATCGCAGCGATCCGGCCATCGGCATTCATCACCGGCTGGAACTGGTCAAAGTTGGCAGGCTCCGGAGCGGTGCCGTCGTCGATCATCTTGTTGCCCGACTGCAGCAGTTGGGCGCGATCCTGCGGCTCCATGTCCTCGCCATCGGCGCGCAGCGACAGGCTGGTGTGGAGCTGCTCGCGCACATAGCTGCTGACCGCCTGCAGGCCTTCCGGGGTCGGAAGCAGGTTCTGGGTGGTCAGCAGTTCGTTGTGCTTGGGCAGCCAGGTGAAGCGCGCCACCAGCGGCTCACCGTGGGCGCCACCGGTATAGCGTCCGCCGTCGGCGGCCACGGCGACGACATCAGGTGTTTCGGCGACCATTTCGAAGGCCAGCGACAGCTCGTACGGTGCTGTCGGCTTCTCGTTGCCCAGGCCGGTGACGGCCTGCATGAGCTCGGCGCGGGCGCTGTCGGCGTAGTCGGTCAGCGCCTGGGCCAGGCCCGGATACTGGCTGGCCTGCGGCGGATAGCTGATGCCCACCACATAGCGCGGGTCGGACTCGGCGATATCAGCCAGGCCGGTGGAGGCGGCCGGCGGGGTCGAAGTATCGGCCGGTGGCGGGGATGCGGCAGGCGCGCTTGCGGCTGGTGCGGCGGGTTGTTCCTGGTTGCATGCGGCCAGCAGCCCGGCCATCAACAGCGACAGAGCGAGGGTCTTTCCGGTTCCCACGTTGGACATCCTTATGCGGCAGACAGACCGGCGAAGTGTACCCATCCACTCCGCCCCAGTTACGCCTGCAGCGTCGCGTATTCGGGATGCCGCCGCAGGAAGCTGGCCGCGTAGGCGCAGGCTGGGGTGACCTTCAGCCCATGGGTCTGAACATGGTCCAGCGCCGCGCGCGTAAGTTCGGCCGCCAGCCCTTGGCCGCGCAGCGCCTCAGGCACTCCGGTATGGATGATGACCATGCGTCCGTCCTGCTGCTGGTAATCGAGGACGGCGCATTGGCCATCCACCTCAATGACGAAGCGGCTGGCCTGCGGCTGGTGCTGGACGCGATCGGACATGGACATTCCTGGATAAGTGGAGACCTGATCGTAGCGATGCCCGGAGTGACCCGCGTGTATGACAAGGTTGGACCCAGCGCGTCACTTTTCGGCAAAAAGCCCGCGGCTGCGGGCTTTCCGGCCTGACCAGCGCCCGGTTGGACCTTGGCACGGATGATGCATGAATCTCCCCGAGATCATCTGGACAGGGGAAGTGCAATGAGCCACATCGAAGATGCGTTTCAGGGCAATGCCGGACCGAGCGACTTCACTCTGCTCGAAGGCCTCTACCAGCTCGCCGTCACCGGACATACCCAGGATTGGGAATTCGAACGCCTCAACAATGCCGTGTACGAGCGCCTGATCTCGTCCTACGGCAGCCAAGACATTCAATTTGACCAAAGCAACAGCGCGCTCACCGGTTCCTGATCGGCCGCGCGCAGAGCAACACCAGCTTCAATATTGCTACGGACGGGCGACGGGGGTCGCCCGTTTTTTTTAGTTTTGTTCGCGTTGAATGAGAATGTGCAGGATTGCGCGGGAGCGCGCCTTGCCAATCAGGATGCGTCGACATGCCTCTGCTTGCCGGCCTCTGCCTTGGCCGCTGCACGGGACATGATCTGACACCGGATCTGGTCGCCATTCATGCTGCCATCTGCCCATGCCTTCAGCAGATCCGCATTTTCCTCGCTGAAGGCCAAACCCTCGAGCCGCAGCGATGCGCCGGCCTCGGTCAATGACCGGTTGCGCTGTGCCTTGGTGGTCATGGCGACGGCTCCAGAATGTGCCTTCGGATCATATCACTCCGTGCACCGGAAACCCCTGCAGAACAGCGGTTTACGGTGATTTGGGTTGCTCGCGGATGCGCCGCACCATGCGGTTACGAGGGCTGCAACCTATTGCCCGCAGCCGAACAACGGCAAGTCGCATCCGGCGCCGGTCCAGTTCGATCAACAGCCCGCGCTGCGCTTCCTCAGCCGAGCAAGCTCGGCTCTACAGGAATTGGGCGGGCCCTAAGCGCACCACAGGCGCGGGCGATCAGCCGCGGTTGTCGCGCTTGCCCTGGTTGCGCCGATCCTGGACCGAGGCACTGCCCTGCACCGCCTTGGTTCGACTTTCGGCCAGGTGCAGTTCGTTGGCCTTGGCCGCCGACTCTTCGTGCGGCACGAAGCCGCCGTCGGCGGTGTGGCCCACGGTCTGGTCCAGCGTCTGCCAGGGCTGGGTCTGGCGATCGTGTTCCAGCTTGGCCGCCAGCAGCTCCTGGGTCTTGGCCAGCGCCTGCTCGGGCGTGATCTTCTTTTTGCGCGGGGCGCGTGGCGGCGCGGCACGTGTGTCCAGGACCCGGGTCCTGGAGGCCGGGGTCCGTCGGGTGACGACCGAAGCCTCTTTCGCAACGGGCCTGGCAATGGTTTTCTTGACGGCCTTCCTGGCGACCTTGGCGGCCTGTTTCTTGGCGGCCTTTCTGGCAGGTGCCTTCTTCGCGATCGACTGCCTGGTGGCCTTCTTCACGGGCGTTTTTCTGGTTGCGGACTTCTTGGCAACCTTGCGCGCGGCCTGTTTGCTGGCTTTTCCGGTCGCCTTCTTCGCGGCCTTTTTGACCGTGGACTTCTTCACCGCCTTGCGGGCCGGGGTCTTGCCGGCGGCTTGCTTCACCGCTTTTTTGGCGACCTTCTTGGCCGTCTTTTTTGCTGCCTGCTTGGCCACGACCTTCTTGGTGGCGGCTTGCTTGCCGGTCTTCTTCGCGGCTTTCTTGGTTGCCGCCTTGCTGGTGCGTGTTGCCATCGTTCACCGCTCCTGATTGCTCACACGCGCTCTTGCATATCACGCGAAACATTCAGGAGCAGTGAGTCACCACGCTGGAGTCGGGCTCCAGCGTACGCGCCAGGATCAGAACCGCGGGCGGCCCAGCTGGGCCAGGAAGTGCTGCAGCACCTGCGGCTCCATGATCAGCATGAACATGATGCCGTAGGCCGCCCCGGCCAGATGCGCGCTGTGGTTGATCCGGTCACCGCCGCGGCGGTCCATCCAGATGCTGTAGGCCACGTACAGGATCGCGAACAGGATCGCCGGCATCGGGATCACGAACACCAGGATCCGCGACCACGGGTCCAGCAGGATGAAAGCGAACAGCACGGCCGAGACCGCACCCGATGCACCCAGGCTCAGGTAGTTCGGATCCTTCTGGTGCTTGAGGTAGGTGGGCAGGATCGCCACCACCAGCGCCGACAGGTAGAACAGTGGAAACACCCACGACGCGCCGGTCTGGTCGACCATGAAGCCTTCGATCTGGCGGCCGAAGAAGAACAGCGTCAGCATGTTGAAGAACAGATGCATGAAGTCGGCATGGATGAAGCCATGCGTCACCAGGCGGTCGTACTGGTGTTTCTTGTCGATGGCCGGCGGCCACAGGATCAGGCGGTCGGCGATGCGACGGTTGTTGAGGGCCAACAGCGACACCACGACGGTGACGGCGATGAAGATCAGGGTGAACATCGAAATCCTGGCGTAAGGGACAAGTGCGCCGGTCAGGCGGCGCGGTAATTGTCCTGCATCGGGTAGCGTCGTGCGTACCAGGCGAACGCCAGGGCGGCCAGGAAGGCGAACCCGGCAAAGAAGAACATCAAGAAGGCTGTCTCGCTCAGGCCGGTGCTGGCGATGTGCGCAGTCACCGAAGCGTTGCGCACGCCGGCGTTGGTCAGCAGCACCCACAGGCTGCCGAAGGTGCTGGCCAGGTACCAGAAGGCCATGATCACGCCCTTCATCGCGGCCGGCGCCTGGCTGTAGGCAAATTCCAGCGCGGTGGCCGAGACCAGCACCTCGCCCAGGGTCAGCAGCGCGTACGGTCCGATCTGCCAGGCCAGCGAGACGCCGTCGCCGGCATCCATGGCCAGCTGCAGTACGCCGGCCACGATCCAGGCCAGCCCGGCGAACACGATGCCGGCGCCCATGCGCCGCAGCGGGGTCGGGTCGAATCCGGTCCTGCGCAGCAGCGGATACAGCACGAAGTTGTTGAACGGGATCAGCAGCATCACCAGCAGCGGATTCAGGGCCTGCATCTGCGCGGCATCCCTGACCAGCCAGCTCGGCCACCAGGCCAGATGGTGCGGGATCAGCATGGCCTGGCCCTGCACGACCCAGGTCGAGGCCTTCTGATCGAACAGCGAAAAGAACGGCGTGGTCAGCGCGAACACGATCAGGATCCGCAGCACCGCGCGCACGCCGTCGACCGCGTCATCGGGATGCACGCCGCGCGCACGTTCCAGCTGCAGCGAGGCGCCCAGGCCGCCGAAGGCGATCACCAGGCCCAAGGCCAGGCACGCAGCCGCGACGAACCCCAATACCGGCATGGCCGCCAGCGCGGCCAGTGCCAGGACGCCGCCAACGCCGGCCACGACCAGGCCTGCACGTCCCTGCCCCGCCGCGCGCGCCAGCAGGGCCGAACGCACCACTTTCAGGAATGCGTGCGGATCGGCCGCCGCCGGCGGCACGTTGACGTACCGCTTGCGGCCCAACCAGAAGATGAAGGTGGCGATCAGCATCAGCACGCCCGGTACGCCGAAGGCCACCGCAGGCCCGTGCGTGCGCAGGATGATCGGCGTCAGCAGCGAGGCGAAGAACGAGCCGAAGTTGATGATCCAGTAGAAGGCGTCGAACACCACGCGCGCCAGATGCTTGTTGGTCTGGTCGAACTGGTCGCCGACGAAGGACACCACCAGCGGCTTGATCCCGCCCGAGCCCAGCGCGATCAGGAACAGGCCGGTGTAGAAGCCCTGGCGGTTGTCTTCGAACACCGCCAGGCACGCATGGCCCACGCAGTAGATCAGCGAGAACCACAGCACCGTGCGGTATTTGCCGAACCAGCGGTCGGCCAGCCAGCCGCCCAGCAGCGGAAAGAAGAACACGCCGATGACGAAGCTGTGGAAGACATCCTTGGCCATCCCGGCGCGGTCGGCCTCCGGCGCGTACAGCAGCAGGGTTCCGATCAGGAACGAGGTCAGGATGTTGCGCATCCCGTAGAAGCTGAAACGCTCGCAGCCTTCGTTGCCGATGATGAAAGGGATCTGGCGCGGCAGTCGGGCCGCGGGCTGCAAGGCGTCGGTCATCGCGCAGGTTTGGACAAGGAGTGCGACAGCCTACCCGACGGGCCGGACCGCTTCGCTGACCGCCCGGTCATCGGACCTGGCGCCCATGTGTCTTTGGTCGGGTCGGCGAATGCGCCCGACGCTGGCATGATGGGCCCCCCTTTATGAAAACGGTTACCACGACGATGTCCCTGCGCCGCCGCGTCCTGCTCGCCTGCCTGTTGCTCCCCTCCCTGGCAGTTGCGGCGACCGCGCCGGACGATGCCGGATTGACCACGGTGTCCGAGCGCTCGGGCTTCCAGAAGACCGGCCGCTACGACGAGGTGGGCCCGCTGTGCCAGGCTTTTGCCAAACGCTGGCCGCAGGCGGTGCGCTGCTTCGAGTTCGGCACCACACCCGAGGGCCGGCCGATGCAGGCCATCGCCATCTCCACCAGCGGCGCGCTGGACCCGGCCCAGGCCAGGGCCCGCAAGCTGCCGGTCGTGCTGGTCCAGGGCGGCATCCACGCCGGCGAGATCGACGGCAAGGATGCCGGCTTCCAGGTCATGCGCCAGCTGCTGGAAGGCAAGCGCGCCCAGGGCACGCTGGACCGGCTGGTGTGGCTGTTCGTGCCGGTGTTCAACGTCGATGGCCACGAGCGCTTCGGGCCCTGGAACCGCCCCAACCAGCGCGGCCCGGAACAGATGGGCTTTCGCGCCACCGCGCAGAACCTCAACCTCAACCGCGACTACATGAAGGCCGATGCGTCGGAGATGCAGGCGATGCTGGCCCTGGTGGAGCAGTGGGATCCGCTGCTGGCCGTCGACCTGCATGTCACCGACGGCGCCAAGTTCCGCCATGACGTATCGGTGCAGGTGGAACCTTCGCACGAAGGCGATAGCATCCTGCAGCGCGACGGTGCGGCGCTGCGCGCGGCGATGATCGCCAGCCTGGAGCGGCAGGGCTCGCACCCGCTGCCGTTCTATCCTTCGCTGGCGCAGAACGACAACCCGGCCGCGGGCTTTGCCGACGAGATCTATCCGCCGCGCTTCTCGCACGGCTATTTCCAGCTGCGCAACCGCTTCGGCATGCTGGTGGAGACCCATTCGTGGCTGCGCTATCCGCAGCGCGTGGCCATCACCGGCAACGCCATCGTGGCCGTGCTGCAGCAGGCCGCATCCCACGGCGCCGCCTGGCGCGCCGACGCCGATGCGGCCGACCAGGCTGCCACCGCGCTGGGCGGCCAGCCGCAGGTACTGGACTGGGCGGCCAACGACACGCCCCGGATGATCGACTTCCTCGGCTATGCCTATACGCGCACGCCCTCGGACGTCTCCGGCCAGCTGATGACCCATTACGACGAGGACACTCCGCAGGTCTGGCATATCCCGCTGCGCGACAAGATGGAACCGTCGGTCACCACCATCGCGCCGCGCGCGGGCTATCTGGTGCCCGCCGCGTGGGCGCCGCTGGTCGAACCCAGGCTGCAAGTGCATGGGCTGCGCTACCAGCGCATCGACCGTGCCCAGGCGATGCCCGCGCAGGCCTTCCGCGCCAGCAGGATCGACTTCGACAAGACCTCGACCGAAGGCCACCAGCGCCTGAAGCTCACGGGCACTTGGGGCAACGAGGATGCACGGCTGCCGGCAGGCAGCCTGTTCGTCCCGATCGCCCAGCCGCGCGCCCGCCTGGTAGTGGCGCTGCTGGACCCGGACGCGCCCGATTCGCTGCTGCAGTGGGGGCTGTTCAACGGCGCCTTCGAGCGCAAGGAATACATGGAAGGCTACGTGGCCGAAGAGGTGGCGCGGCAGATGTTGCGCGACCCGGCGGTCAAGGCCGAATTCGAGCAACGCCTGAAGGATGACGCCGCCTTTGCCGCCAGTCCGCGCGCGCGGCTGGAATTCTTCGCGCGCCGCCATCCGTCGTGGGACACGCGCTATGGCCTGTATCCGGTCCTGCGTACCGACGCCGCCCCGCACTGAACACTGTCCTGGAAGGGAACACATGATCAATCCGACACCGCTGGCCCTGCTGCTGGCCATCTCCGCCGCCCTGCCCGGCGCCGCGCGAGCGCAGGATGCCGCGACCGCCAACGGCGCCACACCGTGGATGGACCGCAGCCTCTCGCCCGATGCCCGCGCCAAGGCTTGGGTGCAGGCGCTGACCGACGACGAGAAGTACCGGCTGCTGCGCACCGAGTTCGGCTTCGACTCGGACAAGCACAAACAGCCGATCGGCGGTTACGGCGGCGCCGGCTACATGCCACCGATTCCGCGCGTGGGCATCCCCGCCATCCAGGAATCCGACGCCGGCCAGGGCGTGGCCCATCCCGGCGCCTCGGGCGAAGGCTCGACCGCTCTACCCGCCATGCTCGGCGTGGCCGCCAGCTGGGATCCCGGGATTGCCCGAGCCGGGGGCGAGATGATCGGCCGCCAGGCCCGGCAGAAAGGCTTCAACGTGCTGCTGGCCGGCGGCGTCAACCTGCTGCGCGACCCGCGCAACGGCCGCAATTTCGAGTACGCCGGCGAAGACCCGCTGCTGGCCGGCACCATCGTCGGCAACGCCATTGCCGGCGTGCAGTCCAACCACGTGGTGTCCACGTTGAAACATTTCGCGGTCAACGACCTGGAGACCCACCGCAACTTCCACAGCGCCGACATCGACGAAACCGCCCTGCGCGAATCGGACCTGCGCGCGTTCAAGATCGCCTACGACATCGGCCAGCCTGGCGCGGTCATGAGTGCCTACAACAAGGTCAACGGCACCTATGCCGGCGAGCACGACTGGCTGCTCAACACCGTGCTCAAGGGCGAATGGAAATTCCCCGGCTACGTGATGAGCGACTGGGGCGGCGCGCACAGTGCGGCCAAGGCGGCGCTGGCCGGCCTGGACCAGCAGTCGGCCGGCGAGGTGTTCGACCAGCAGGTGTGGTTCGACAAGCCGCTGCGCGCAGCGGTGGCCAGGGGCGAAGTGCCGCAGGCGCGCATCGACGAGATGGCCACCCGCGTGCTGCGCACGCTGATCGCCCACGGCGACGTGGACGATCCGATCAGCGTGCCGCAGACCGTGGATTTCGAAGGCGACGGTCTGGTCTCGCGCAACGCGGCCGAAGCCGGCGCGGTCCTGCTGCGCAACGAAGACGCGATCCTGCCGCTGTCCAAACAGGTCAAATCGATCGCGGTGATCGGGGCCCACGCCGATGCCGGCGTGTGGAGCGGTGGCGGTTCGTCGATGGTGCGCCCGCCGGAAGGCAACGCCGTGCCCGGGCTGGAGCCGACCGGCTGGCCCGGCCCGGTGATGATCCTGCCCGATTCTCCGCTCAACGCCCTGCGCGAAGCCGCGCCGAACGCACAGGTCAGCTACGACGACGGCAAGGATACGGCCGCGGCCGCCGCCCTGGCTGCCAGGAGCGAAGTGGTCATCGTGGTCGCCCGGCAGTGGGCCGCCGAAAGCCTGGACACGCCCAGCATGACCCTGAGCGACAACCAGGACACGCTGATCGAGGCCGTCGCCAAGGCCAATCCGCATACGGTCGTGGTGCTGCAGGCCGGCAATCCGGTGCGCCTGCCGTGGCTGTCGCAGGTACAGGCGGTGCTGCAGGTCTGGTATCCGGGCAGCCGCGGCGGCCAGGCCATCGCGCGCCTGCTGACCGGCCAGGCCGAACCGGGCGGCCGCCTGCCGCTGAGCTGGCCGAAGAATGAAAGCCAGCTGCCGCGCCCGGTGATCGTCGGTTCCGGCGCGGGCAACAAGACCACGCCGGACTTGAACATCGACTACAACATCGAAGGTTCCGATGTCGGCTACCGCTGGTTCGCCCGCGAAGGCTTCCGCCCGCAGTTCCCGTTCGGCTACGGCCTGGGCTACACCACGTTCCGCTACGGCAAGCTGAGCGTGCGCCAGGACGGCGCGCAGGTCGTGGCCGAACTCGACGTCACCAACACCGGCGCGCGTGCCGGCCATGCCGTGCCGCAGCTCTACGCCAATGCGCCGGACGGCAGTCCGTTGCGCCTGGTCGGCTGGCAGAAGCTGAGCCTCGCGCCGGGCGACACCGGCCACGTTAGCGTCGCCATTCCGGCCGAGCGCCTGGCCCGCTACGACGCCGGCGCACACGCCTGGAAGGTCGCGCCGGGCCCGTACCGGATCTGGCTGGGCAGCGATGCGGCCACACCGCTGGACGAGGCCAGGCTGGAACTCCCGGCGCTGATGTTGCCGTAAGTCGGATGCCGCCTCGGCAGATGCGGAGCCCGGACGGCATCCACGTCACAAAGCGCGATGCGGTGACCGATCCTGCGGGGCTGAACCGTTTACAAGCGCGAGCCATCAGCCGACACTCTCGTCCTCAACCTGAACAGGGGAAATCGCATGCCGCGTCGGGGATCGCGCACGCGTCGGTTCCAGGGAGCAAAGGCATGGAGCGGTCTGCTGGTGGTCGCCGTGATCGCCTTGGCCATGGTCTGGCTCCAGGGGCACCCGGGAACACCAAACCAGTCGCAGGGAAGCGCATCGCAGATCACGTCACCCGCTGCCTCGGCGCGCGGCGAGGCGCTGCCCGTGTTCCTGCCGGCGCAGGCGCGGCAGACGCTGGAGCTGATCGCCCGCGGCGGTCCGTTTCCGTATCCGCAGGACGGCGGCGTGTTCGGCAACTACGAGGGCCGCCTGCCCGCCCAGCCGCGCGGCTGGTATCACGAGTACACCGTGGACACGCCGGGCCTGGCGCATCGCGGTGCCCGGCGCATCATCACCGGCGGTACGCCGCCCAGCGGCTACTGGTACACCGAAGACCACTACGCCAGCTTCCGCGCATTTTCGGTGCCCGCCCCATGAGCAACTACGATCCGCACCTGGAAGATCACAGCCATGCCGGCGTGTATTTCGTCAGCGGCCAGGACCTGGATGCGCTGGCGGCGTTCGCCTTCGACGCGCAGCTGCTGGTCCGGCGCATCGACCTGATGGGCGTGCGCGACAAGCGCACCCTGCTGCTGCGCATGGCGGTGGCGCTGGATTTTCCGATGACCGCCGGACGCAACTGGGATGGCCTGCTCGACTGCCTGCGCGACCTGCAGTGGCTGTCGGCGCCCGGCTACGTGCTGCTGCTGGAAAGCGCGGGCGAGATGCATGCCCACAACGAGCCGGATTTCGACACCCTGGTCGCGGTCCTGGACGAAGCCCAGTCCGCCTGGCGCGCGCGCGAGGTGCCGTTCTGGGCGTTCATGGCCCTGCGCGATAAGGACATCGCCGAGCTGGAGGATTAGGTAGGAGCGTCCGACATCGTGGGAGCCGCTTCAGCGGCGAAGGGCTTTCCCGGCAAGGCCACATCGCCGCTGAAGCGGCTCCCGCCTAAGACCGCCTCACGCTTCGCAGCCACCCGCGAAGCTGCGATCATGGCGGATGGAAGATTTCTCGACACTGCCGCTGTCCGACGCGCTGCGGCGCGGCCTCGACGCCGCCGGCTACATCCAACCCACCGACATCCAGGTCCGGGCCCTGCCGCCGATCCTGGAAGGTCGCGACGTCATCGCCCAGGCCCCGACCGGCAGCGGCAAGACCGCGGCGTTCGCGCTGGGCCTGCTCACCCGCATGGACACCGGCCTGGTCAAGACCCAGGCGCTGGTGCTGTGCCCGACCCGCGAACTGGCCGACCAGGTCGCCCGTTCGGTGCGCCGCCTGGCCGTGGGCCTGCCCAACCTGAAGGTCTCGCTGCTGTGTGGCGGCATGGCCCTGGAGCCGCAGCTGGCTTCGCTGGAGCACGACCCGCACGTGGTGGTCGGCACGCCGGGCCGCATCCAGGAGCTGATGCGCAAGAAGGCCCTGCATCTGAACGGCGTGCGCGTGCTGGTCCTGGACGAGGCCGACCGCATGCTCGACATGGGCTTCGAGGACCAGATCCGCGAAATCGTCGGCCGCACGCCCAAGACCCGCCAGAGCCTGCTGTTCTCCGCCACCTGGCCCGACGCGATCCGCGCCATCGCCCAGGACAGCCTGATCGAGCCCGTCGAGGTCGCCTCGGACCGCGACACCGCCGATACCCCGGACATCCTGCAACGCTTCTGCGAAGTGGAGCCGGCGATGCGCCAGAAGGCACTGGCCGGCCTGTTGCTGCAGCAGCGTGTGGAGCCGGCCGTGGTGTTCTGCAACACCCGCAAGGACGTGGACGAGGTGGCCAACTCGCTGCAGCAGTTCGGTTTCTCCGCGCTGGCCCTGCATGGCGACATGGAGCAGCGCGACCGCGAGGAAGTGCTGGTGCGCTTCTCCGGCGGCAGCTGCAACGTGCTGGTGGCCAGCGACGTGGCCGCGCGCGG